>Ga0335077_10007505_pt1 | contig 13497 bp, 14 predicted proteins | sample Lox_Sample_31_FD_207151 | JGI IMG/M metagenome (GOLD analysis project Ga0335077, IMG submission 207151) | Soil microbial communities from Loxahatchee National Wildlife Refuge, Florida, United States - Lox_Sample_3.1 | ecosystem: Environmental > Terrestrial > Soil > Wetlands | place: USA... | reverse complement strand
AAATACTCGTCCGCCACGGGAAGATCTTCGGTGTCGCCGAGCCGGAACTCCACGTCGAGGCCCTCGGCCACCGCGCGTGCGCGTCCACCCTCGAGCAGTTCGGGAACGTAGTCGATGCCGGTGGCGCGGGTGCCGGAGCGGGCCGCGGCCAACGTGGCGTTGCCGTTGCCGCACGCGACGTCCAGCACCTCCCACCCCGCCTGCAGATCGGCCGCGTCGGCGAGCAGCTCGCTGGCCAGCACGATACGGGAGGCGATAACGGCGTAGTCACCGCTGGCCCAGGTCTTCTGCTGACGCGCCTTGACGACCGACAGGTCCGTACGCGCCGTTGCCGTGGTCATAACGACTCCTCTTTCTCGGGCCCCGGTATGGGGCGCTCCGGTACAGAGTTTGCGGGGCCGGCGGTGCCCCGGACGAGTGATGATCCGGTACCACCGCCGACCGGGCCCGGCCCGGCCAATCGGGCCTCACACGGCCGGCAGTACCTGCACATGCTGCGCCGATACGGCCGGGCAGGGTACAGAATCCGTACTACCCAAGGCCCGGCCGGCCCGGCATCATGGGCACATGGCGCGCTACGCGGACTACTGCCCGATCGCGGTCGGGGTCGAGGTGCTGGGCGACCGGTGGACACCGCTGGTCATCCGCGAGCTCATGGTGGGCGCCAGCGGATTCAACGAGATCCACCGGGGGATCCCCCGGATCAGCAGGACCCTGCTCGCGCAGCGGCTCCGGCTGCTCGAACGCCGCGGGCTGGTCCGCCGTGAGCCCGGCGCCCGCGGCCGGCCCGGACGTTACACGCTGACCCCGGCGGGGGAATCGGTGACCCCGATCGTCTGGGCCATCGGGCACTGGGCCGCCGAGTGGACTTTCGGGGACCCCGCTGAGGAAGACTGCGACGGCCGGTCGCTCATGTGGCGCCTGCACCAGCACGCGAACCCGGCCAAGCTCCCCCGCCAGCGCACCGTCTTGCACCTGATACTGACCGGCGCGGGTGCCGCCGAGGGCTGGCTCGACATCCAGCGCGGCGCGGTCACCGTGTGCCAGGACGACCCCGGCTACGACGTCGACCTGGCGATCACGGCCGACACCGGGCAGATGCAGCGCTGGCTGGTCGGTCTCGTCCCGTTCCGCGACCTGATCGCCGACGGCCATGCCCGCCTGCTCGGGCCCAGCCGGCTCGCCCGGGCGTTCCCGACCTGGTTCGACACCACCTACTTCGCCGAAGGCCTGCGCCGGGCCGAGCAACGCCGCATAACCGGCCAAGGCCTGACCGCCTAGTGCCGCCCCGCACCATGCCAAAATGACGGCGGGATCAGCACAGCACCGGGCCCCGGCCCAGAAAGCGCTCACCGGCGACGGCCCGCCCACGCCACCAGCGCAACTTCGAGCCGTGCCGAGTCGGCGATTTGAAACGTTTCTCGGCGCAGTGCTCAGCTTCGCGCTTCGCGGATCGTGACAGCAGGTGACGAACAAAGCACTTGATAGTGGTCAGCGTGGAGCGCGGGCACCGGACACTGACCATCACCCGGAAGGGTTGGCTCGTTTCATCTGGGCGGTCTCGGGCATGGCCGTATCCAGGCCTACGACAGCAAATGCTGCGGTGCGCGCCGGCCGGACAGGAGCCAGCCGAGGCAAACGGGTACCCGTCCGGCGTGCTGGGTCTGGTGAGGTCAGGCGATCTGCAGGAGAAAAAACATGACTAATCCTGATGCTCCCCGCCACATCGAAGTCAGGGAGGGCGACCACACGGTGCTGGCGGCCGAGGTGACGGCGTCGGAGCAGGCGGGCGGCACCGCTCGCGCGTCGCTGCGCGCGGCTTCCGGGCATGTGACCCCGGGCAGGCGGGCGGACATGGTCGACGCCGTGATGGATCTGCCCGAGGTGCAGGCAAGCGCGCGCCTGGAGGCCACGGTCCCGCGCGGTGACGGTGAGTCGCTGGAGCGGCTGCGGGAGCGGACCGAGGGCGCGGTCACCCGGCCGGCCGGATCCACCACCCTGGTGGACGCGGACATTCCGGTACCAGGCCAGCCGGGGGCCGGTCGCGGCGGCCAGACGTCCAGCTCGTGACAAACACCGCCTATCGGCCGCGGGCATGCGGTCGCGCCTGGCGGCGGGTTGCGCGCCAGTTCGGCGGCTGAGAGCCCGTAATGGTGATCCGGATCGTCGCGCATCGCGCCGCCCACTGCGTGATGAGCGGCGCGGGCCTGCCGTGCGTCCTGCGTGCCACCACGGACTTCGCCTACGTGCGGATGCACGGCCCGGATCACCATCACCTGTACGCCGGGTCCTACCCCGCACGCCGATCTGCTGTGGTGGGCCGGGCGGTGTGGAGGGCCGGCCGAGCGTCCGGCTATCGCGGCCGACGCGGGGCGGCAGCGGTGAGGGTCGGCTTCAGCACGTCTTCCAGCGTCGGGGAACCGCTGGTCTCGACCAGGTTGTAGCGCACTCGCAGCGCCGGCTTGTTGATCGTGATAAGCCGGGCTAGATCAACAGGCGTGGCGACGATCACCACGTCGGCGTCGGCCGCGTTGATCACTTGCTCAAGTTCGCGCAGTTGCTCCCCGCTGTAGCCCATCGCCGGGAGCACGTGCCCGATCTGGTATTTCCGGTAGACGTCGCGGATTGTTCCTGTGGCCAGGCCGTGTGGATCCACGATCTGTGCGGCGCCACTGCGCGTGGCCGCGACCACCCCGGCCCCGTACTGCATATCGCCGTGGGTCAGGGTTGGCCCGTCCTCGATCACCAGGACCCGCCGGCCGGCGACCAGGCTGGGGCTTTCCACCGTCACCTCGCTGCGGGCACGCAGCACCGTCGCGACTGGGTTCAGCCGTGAGATCGCCGCGTCGACCGACGCTAGCTGCGCCTCGGAGGCTGAGTCGATCTTGTTCACCACTAGCACGTCGGCCGCGCGAAAATTCACCTCTCCGGGGTAGTAGGTACTTTCATGCCCGGCGCGCAGCGGGTCGGCAACGGTGATCCACAGATGGGGGCGGTAGAAGGGGTAGTCGTTGTTCCCCCCGTCCCATACCAGGACATCGCACTCGTCCTGTGCCTGGTCAAGAATCGCCTGGTAGTCAACTCCCGCATAGACCACCGTGCCCTCGGCCAGGTGAAGTTCGTACTCCTCGCGCTCCTCCAGCGTGACGTCGGCCTCCTGCAGGTCCGCATATGTCTGGAACCGCTGCACACGCTCGGCCGCCAGGTCGCCGTAGGGCATCGGATGGCGAACCACCACCGGCGTCAAGCCAGCCGACCGGACAGCCTGCGCCACCCGCCGCGAGGTCTGGCTCTTGCCTGATCCGGTGCGCACGGCACAAACCGCGACCACAGGAACCCGCGCCGCCAGCATCGTTTCCCGTGGGCCGAGCAGTGAGAAGGATGCGCCGGCCGCCATTACCCTGCTCGCCGTGTGCATTACATACTGATGCGAGACATCGCTGTAGCTGAAGGCTACTTCATCGACGGCCATATCCTGGATCAGCCGGTCAAGATCCTTCTCCGGGTAAATCCGGATACCGTCCGGATACCGCGGGCCCGCAAGCACTGCAGGATAGATTCGTTCCTCGATAAAGGGAATCTGCGTTGCCGTGAACGCGACGACCTCATGATCCGCACTGTTACGATAGACCACGTTGAAATTGTGAAAATCGCGGCCCGCGGCTCCCATAATCAGCACTCTTCGGGACATCGGCCTATAGCCTCTCTTTCTGGCCCACAGCAACCTCATTGTGCCGCGGAAGCCACTGTCCGCAGCTTGGACCTGACGCTTCCGGTCCGCCAGGGACCAAAGCCCCAGACCGCGGCGTTGTTGGGCCTGATCAGGGGCTGTCGACCTGCGGCGAGAACTTCCGGAGCCGGTGGGCCGCGTACAGCGTGCTCTTCCACCGCATCGGCCTCGGGCGCTTCTACCAGCCGGTCGTGGACGACCTGACCCTGGCGCCCGAGGCGCTGGACCTTGCCGCGGACGTCGTGAGATGGACGGGCCGCCCGGGCGGGGCATACCGTCGGAGCCATGGCCGCTCCGTCCTTCGTGCCGCTTTCCGCCACCGCCGACGCCTTCTGGGCCGATGCTGACCGGTACCTGGTCCGCTACGCCGGCGCGGGTGCGTTCACCCGAGAGGTCATTGACCATGCCGCCGGGAGCTTCTTGTTCACAGAGGACGGCCGCAAGATCCTCGACTTCACCTCCGGCCAGATGAGCGCGATCCTGGGCCATTCGCATCCGGAGATCGTCGCCACTGTCACGCGGCAGGCGGCCAAGCTGGACCACCTGTTCAGCGGCATGGTCAGCCGCCCCGTCGTCGATCTGGCCCGCCGTCTGGCCCAGACACTTCCCGAACCGCTGGAGAAGGCGCTGCTGCTGACCACCGGCGCCGAGTCGAACGAGGCGGCCATCCGGATGGCCAAGCTCGTCACCGGCAAACACGAGATCGTTTCGTTTGCCCGGTCCTGGCACGGCATGACACAAGCGGCCGCGGGCGCCACCTACAGCGCCGGCCGGAAGGGCTACGGCCCGGCCGCGCCCGGCAACTTCGCCATCCCGGCACCCAACCGCTACCGCCCTGACTTCACCGCCGCCGACGGCGAACTCGACTGGCAGCGTCAGCTGGACTTCGGGTTCGACCTGATCGACGCACAGTCGGTCGGCAGCCTGGCCGCGTGCATCGTGGAGCCGATCCTCAGCTCCGGCGGCATCATCGAGCCGCCGCCCGGCTACTTCAGCGCACTGCGGGACAAGTGCCGGGAACGCGGCATGCTGCTGATCCTGGATGAGGCCCAGACCGGGCTGTGCCGCACCGGGACGTGGTACGCCTTCCAGCGCGACGGCGTGGTCCCCGACATCCTGACCCTGTCCAAGACACTCGGCGCCGGCCTTCCGCTGGCCGCCGTGCTGACCAGCGCCGAACTCGAACAGGCGGCACACGATCGGGGATTCCTGTTCTTCACCACCCACGTCGCGGACCCGCTGCCGGCCGCTGTCGGCCTCACCGTCCTGGACGTGCTGCAACGCGACCGGCTCAATGAGCGCGCCCACCACCTGGGCGGCATCCTCCGGCAGGGCCTCGAACAGATCGCGCACCGGCACCAGGTCGTGGGCGACATCCGCGGACGTGGCCTGCTGGCCGGCCTGGAACTGGTCACCGACCGCCAGACCAAACGCAGCTCCGACGCCCTCGGGGCGCTCGTCACCAAACGCTGCCTCGAACTAGGCCTGCACATGAACATCGTGCAGCTGCCCGGAATGGGCGGCGTTTTCCGGATCGCCCCGCCACTGACCGCCACCGAGGACGAACTGTCCCTCGGCCTGGCAATCTTGGACCAAGCGATTAGCGACGCCACAGAACGGATCTGATACCCGTTCACCAAAACCGGTCCTTCTTCTTCAGCAACTACTACGGCCCTTACGAATAAGGCTCCCGGTCGGACGTAGCTTGATGCGCATTAGACTAAATTCGCCGGCCGCGCCGGAAGAGGCCGGCAATCAACCGCGATCAGACCGGAGATCCCGAGTGCAGGCTGGGACCGAACTTGCCGGGCGGAACGTCCTCGAGCAGGTCCTTGGCTCCGGGGCCATGGGCGATGTGTGGCGAGCCACCGACCGGCAGCTCGAGCGGCCGGTGGCGGTGAAGGTGATGCGAGACCGGCTCGCCGATCCGCACCTCGGCGGTCCCGGCTCGCGCCGACGACGGCGAGAGCACCATCACCGGGGACCGCCGTCCGCGACGGGAACCGCACGGCGGTGCTTCTCGCCGAACGGCCGTACGGGGAGGAGGTGACCGCGATCACGTTCGGCCCGGCCGGTCAGCTGGCCATCGGCGGCGCGGACGGCCGGGTACGGGTCTGGGAGCTCGTGCCGCCCGGGAGCCGGTGGCGGCCCGCGGGCCAGGGTCATGACGGCAGCGTCCTGGCCCTGGCGTGGGATGCCGAGGAGGGGCACTGGATCAGCGCCGGAACCGACGGACGTCTCCGCGCGGGCGGCACGCAACAGCGGTACGGTCGCGCCCGTGCCGCGGCCGTGAGCCCCGGCGCCGGTCAAGGTGCGGTGATCGATAACAGCAGCGGACATATTCAGGTCTTCCAGATCGGCAATCGAGGCTCCCGGCCAGATGTCCGGGGATCCGGCAGCAGCCTCAACGGCGTCGCTTTCGGCCCGTCCGGGGGATCGCTCGTCATCGGCGGCACGGATGGGGTCCTGTACGTCTGGGACACGCCGCGCGGCCGCCGGGACGAACGGAGCCGTGCTGATCTGGGATGCCGCCAAAGGCGTTCTGCGGCATATCCTCGTCAGGCACAAGGGGGTGGTGCACGGGGCGGCCTTCAGCCCGCTGTCCGGGCTGCTGGCCACCGCGGGATTCGATGGCACGATCAGGATCTGGGATCCTGACACCGGCGAGCACGTGCACTCCATGGGCGGGTGGGAGTGTCGCGCCAGTGTCCTCGCCTTCAGCCCGGCCGACGGCGCCCTCGCCCTCGGGTGCGCCGACGGCGTGGTCCGGTTCCGTGAGCCGCGCAACTGGACCCAGATCCGCGCCTGGCCCGGCCATGTGCAGGGGATCACCGCGATGTGTTTCGACCAGGACGGCGGGCGGCTGGCCACGGTCGGCCGAGACGGGACGGTGCGCGTCTGGGACCCGGTCGCGGGCGCGGCGGAACTGGTGCTGCTGCCTCAGCGGGAACGCTGGGTGGCGGTGGCAGCCGACGGTACCGTTCGCGAACACGGCGATGCCACCGGGCTTGTCTGGTCTGCGGCCGGGCTGTCCCGTCGGCCGCCGGCCCGCACGCAGTAACCCAGAGACAGGGGGGAGCCACATGGATAGCCATACCCATCCGGAGATATCGGGGCTTCATTCCCGGGTTTCTGGCGTGGAGTCGTCGGTCTCGAGGCTCCGCAACCGCGTCGACGCGCTCGAGAAGAACCTGCTGCGCCGCGTCGGCGAGCTACAGCGCGGGGCGGTGATCTCCGGCGCCCTCGTGGTGACCGCGCTGGTTTCGGTGCCAGTGACCAGCGCTCTCGGCGTCCTTCTCCTGGGCCTGGCGGTCGGGGTGCTCGGGTACACGGCCCTCGAGCGCTTTGTCTTGCTGCGAGCACGTCTGCAGTCCATCGCGGATACCGGCAGCCGGGAGAAAAGCGAAATCAAGAACACGCTCATCCGGGCCAGCGACGAGTTGGCCACGCTTTTCTCCCAGGAGCAGCGCCGCCCGTCTAGCGCCGACTTCCTCCGCGTCGAGCGGGCGACCGGATCAGCCGAAGTGCAGGCACGGCACCCCGGATCGGCCGGTCAGCGAGCCGGCAGCAGTTCCTCGAGCTGCTGGGCGTTGACCTGGGCGTAGTTACGGTAGCAGTTGTTGAACAGCACGTGGGTGACCGAAGCGCCCGCGGCCAGGTCCCGGATCCGGGGCGCCCATTCGGAAAGCTCGGCGTCGCTGTAGCGGTAGCCGAACCGCTCGTAGATATCCTTGCTGTCCCACTTGTCCGAGTGACCGTGCATGCGGACCACGGCCAGGTCGCTGGTGGCGGCCAGGACGGGGGGAATGGAGCTGGAGTAGCCCTGCGGCATGTCCACGCACACGTAGGGGAGCCGGTGCTCGCCCAGGAAACCCAGGGTCTCTTCCTGGTTGTCCGGGCTCATCCAGGTGCGGTTGCGGAACTCGACGCACACCCGGCGCGGCGCGGCCCGCTCCGCGCACGCCAGGATGTAATCCCGGCGCACCCGGCCGATGGGGAACCAGGGCGGGAACTGGAACAGGATCGCGCCGAGCTTGCCCGCGCGGCGCAGCGGCTCGAGCGCGGCCAGGAACCGGTCCCAGGCCTGATCGGCCACGGCCGGGTCCACGTCCTTGAGGTAGATCCGGTCCTTTCCGGCCTGGCCCGCGGCCTCGCGCAGGTCGGCCGGCAGCGCCCTGACCGGGGTGGGGTGCTGGGTGAACAGGCTGAACGCCTTGACGTTGAAGGTGAAGCCGGCCGGAGTGCGCTCCGCCCAGGCCGTGACGGTCTGCTCCGCGGGCAGCGCGTAGTAGGTGGCGTCGACCTCGACCAGCGGGAACTGGCGGGCGTAGAACCGCAGCCGCTTCTCCGGCGTGTCCGCCTCGGGCGGGTACCAGCCGGAGGCGATCAGCGTCTTGTCCGTCCACGAGGCCGTGCCGACCAGGATCCGGGCGCTCATGAGCCGACCGGCGCCCGCCGCGCGGTGCGGTACAGGTCGGCCAGCTCGGCGGTGGTCGTCGCGTCCTCCGGGCCCTTGTCGTCGCGGTATCTCCCGGTGAACCGGGGGAACCGCATGGCCAGGCCGGCGTCCGGTTTGATCACGCCCCAGGCGGCCGAGTAGTTCGGCGACAGGGTCAGCTCGGCACTGAGGATCTCCAGCACCAGCCCCGGCTCGAACCACACGTCGGGCTGCTGCCCGGCGTCGACCCGGGCCGGCCGCTGCGCAGCAGCCAGCGGCGCCAGCCTGCCGGGCAGCGCGGCCAGGTCGGCGTCGGAGAACCCGGCGCCGCACTTGGTCACCGTGCGGAACACGTCCGCGTCCTGGTCGTAGGCGGCCAGCAGCACCGCGCCGTAGACGCCGGCCCGGCGGCCGCGCCCGGCGTACGCGCCGACGACGGCCAGGTCGACGGTGTCGGACAGCTCGGTGCGGTAGTCGCGCTTGAGCTTGATCCACAGCCAGCCGCGGCTGCCGGCCTGGTAGACCGAAGCCGGGCTCACCGACTTGCAGATCAGCCCCTCGCAGCCGTCGGTGATGGCCTGCTCGAACGCCGCGTCCAGCGCGGCCGGGTCGTGCACCGAACTCGCGGTCGTCAGCCGCAGCCGCGCCGAGGGGGTGATCGCCGTGGCCAGGGCGGCCCGCCGCTCCGGGTACGGCAGCCGGGTCAGGTCGCGGCCGTCCGCGTAGAGCAGCTCGAAGCAGAACAGGCCGACCGGCACATCCCGCACCGCCTCGGCGATTCCGTACTTGCGCCGGCGGAACATGACCTCGGCGAACGGGCGCAGCTCGTCGGTGGCCGCGTCGAACGCGACGACCTCGCCCTCGACGATCGCCTCGGCCGGGCCCAGCCCGGCGGCCAGGACCTCCACCACGTCCGGGAACTGGGTGCTGACCTCCTCCAGCCGCCGGGTCCACAGCTCGATCGTCCCGTCCGCGGTCCGGTGCGCCTGGACCCGCATGCCGTCGTACTTGTACTCGGCCGCGCATTCGCCGCCCAGCTTGGCCAGGATCTCCGAGGCGTCGGCCAGCCGCTGGGCCAGCATGGCCCGCACCGGGTGACCCGGTCGGACCTGGAACTCCTCGACCGCGGCCAGCCCGCCGCTCGCCAGGGCGGAGGCGACCAGGCCCAGGTCGCAGCAGATGTTGTAGGCGCGTTCCAGCACCGGCCGGGCCGCCCGCCCCCCGGCGTGGACCTGCGCGAGCGCGTCCAGGATGGTGGGCGTGCCGATGCCCAGCCGCAGGTTCCCGGTGACCTGGCGCAGCAGGTACCGGGCCTCCAGGGGGGGTGGCCCGGCCCAGCAGCAGGGCCAGCAGCTCCAGTTTGAGGCCCTGCGAACCCGGCCCTTCCGCGTTGGCGATCTGGCGCAGCGTGTTCACCACCATGACGACCGTCAGGCGGTCGACCGCGCCGGCGGGAGGCACCGAGGCCAGCAGCTGCTCGCCCGTCAGGCCCAGGTCCCCGATCTCCCGTACCCGGGCCGCGACCTCGTCGTGATCGACGCCGGCCGCGGCGGCGACCGCGCGGATGGCCATCTTCTCGGCCAGGCCGAGGTCTACCCCGGCGAACTCCGGCGCGATCAGGCCCTGGCACAGGTAGCACACCACGGGCAGCAGCCGGTCGGGCGTCTGGGCCAGCAGCGCGGCCAGCCGCTCGATCAGCGCCAGCCGCCCGGTGGCCTGCTCCAGTTCCCGGTAGGCCTCGGCCACGATCTCGTATTCCATGGTGCTCCCTTTGCCTCAGTCGATCATGACACGGCCGATCGACACCAGCGGGATGGCGAGCGACCGGAACGCGGCGAGCAGCAGCACGAAGGCCAGGGCCGCGACGAAGGCGAACACCACGGGCAGGCTGGAGTGCAGTTCGTGAACGTCGTCGTACAGGCCCGCCGTATCGCCGGTCACCGCGTAGCTGACGCCGGGCACCTTCCCCACGGTGGCGGGCAGCACCTGGTCGCGCAGCGTCACCAGCGCGTCGTCGGATGCCGTGCCGCCGCCGCGTGGCGCCGGAGTTGCCGGGACGTTCTGGTTTCGCAACCGGCCGGAGACCCGGATCCGGCCGCGCCGTCGCAGCATGGATGTATGCGCGTACGCAGCACCGTTGCCGTCGTCGCCTGCCTGGCTGCCGTCGGCGTGAGCGGATGCTCGCAGCACACGCACACGTGCGCGGTCTCGGATTATGCCGAGGGCACGGGCGGATACCAGACGCCGCAGCAGGCGCTGCAGTCGGTGCTGGCCCGGCCGCAGCCGGGACTGTCGCGGACGGGGTGGAAAATCGGCGGGCGCGGCGCCAGCGCCGTGGAGTTCGTCTCCGGTGACGACAGCGTGGACGTCGTGAAGAACAGGGCCGGCAAGTGGGTCGTGGGAGCGGTCACCGTGTGCACGTGACGCACGCTGTACGCGCTCGAGGATAGCCCGCGCGGTCGAGCAGCGCGGCCTGGACACCACCCAGGAGCTCGGCCGGGTGCATTCCGGCCAGCACACCGCCGCGCTTGCCGACCGGGGTCCGGGCCGCCCCGACGATCACTGTCCTGCCCATGGCTCACCCCCGAATCCTGTGGTCTAATCCAAACTAGAACACGTTTCATTGACCGCCAAGGAGGCTGCCGTGACCGCGCCGGACATCCCGCCTGGCTTTGATTTCACCGACCCCGACATCTACACGACCCGGGTTCCGTCCGAGGAACTGGCCGAGCTGCGCCGGGCCGCCCCGGTCTGGTGGGTCGCGCAGCGCCGCGGCTCCGCCGGGTTCGACGACGAGGGCTACTGGGCCGTCACCCGGCACGCCGACATCCTGGCCATCTCCAAGACCCCGGACGTGTACTCGTCCTCGCAGAACACCGCGCTGATCCGGTTCGCCGAGGGCACACCCCGCGAGTCGATCGAGATGCAGCGGATCATCCTGCTGAACATGGACCCGCCCGACCACACCGGCCAGCGCGGCATCGTCTCCCGCGGTTTCACCCCCCGGGCCATCGGCGGGCTGCGCGAGGCGCTGACCGCGCGCGCCGAGCGCATCGTGGCGGCCGCGCTGGAATCCGGCACCGGCGACTTCGTCACCGACGTGGCGATGGAACTGCCGCTGCAGGCGATCTGCGAGCTGCTCGGCGTCCCGCAGGAGGACCGGGGCAAGATCTTCTCCTGGTCGAACCGGATGATCGGCTACGACGAGCGGGCCGCGGACGACGAAGACGGGATGGTCGCGGCCACCGAGATCCTCGGCTACAGCCTGGCCATGGCCGAGGAGCGGCGGGCCTGCCCCCGGGACGATATCGTCACCAAGCTCATCAGCGCCGAGATCGACGGCCAGCACCTGTCCGACGACGAGTTCGGCTTCTTCGTGCTGATGCTGGCCGTGGCGGGCAACGAGACCACCCGCAACGGCATCGCGCACGGGATGCTCGCCTTCCTCGACCACCCTGAGCAGTGGGAGCTGTTCAAGGCCTCGCGCCCGGAGGGCGCGGCCGACGAGATCGTCCGCTGGGCCACGCCGATCACGGTGTTCCAGCGCACCGCGGTGGCCGACACGGTGCTGGGCGGCCAGGAGATCAAGGCGGGCCAGCGCGTGGGCCTGTTCTACCGGTCGGCCAACTTCGACGAGGAGGTCTTCGAGCATCCCGGGCGGTTCGACATCCTCCGCGCCCCGAACCCGCACCTGGGGTTCGGCGGCCTGGGCACGCACTACTGCCTGGGCGCCAACCTGGCCAAGCTGGAGATCGAGCTGATCTTCGGCGCGATCGCCGACGCCATGCCGGACATCCGCAAGGTTGGCGACCCGGTCCGGCTGCGCTCCGGCTGGATCAACGGGATCAAGAACCTCCCGGTCAGCTACCGCTGACTTCACGCACCGCTGACCGCGTTTGCCCGCGATCATGAAACGGGCGTGCCGGCCACCACCCACATCGAGAAGAACTGGGAGCCGCCGCCGTAGGCGTGGCCCAGCGCGGTGCGGGCACCGGGTACCTGGTGGGCGCCGGCCTTGCCCATGACCTGCAGCGCGGCCTCGGCGAAGCGGAGCAGGCCGGACGCGCCGATCGGGTTGGAGCTGAGCACGCCGCCGGACGGGTTGACCGGCAGCCGGCCGCCGAGGGCGGTCTCGCCCGCCTCGGTCAGCAGCCAGCCCCGGCCCGGCGCGGCGAAGCCGAGGTTCTCCAGCCACATCGGCTCGTACCAGGAGAACGGGACATAGATCTCGGCCACGTCGATCTCGTTCAGCGGGTCGGTGATGCCGGCCTGCCGCCACAGCGCGGCGGCGGCCTCCGCGCCCGCCCGCGGGTTGACGTGGTCCTTGCCCGCGAACATGGTCGGCTCGCTGCGCATCGCGGTGGCCCGGATCCAGGCCACGGGTCCCTCGCTGGCCCGCGCGGCGTCCTCGTCACCGATGATCACCGCGCACGCGCCGTCCGAGGACGGGCAGGTCTCGTCGTAGCGGACCGGGTCCCACAGCATGGGGGAGGCCTGCACCGACTCCAGCGTGATGCCGGGCTGCTGCAGGTGGGCGTACGGGTTGAGGGCGCCGTTGCGCCGGTCCTTGACCGCGACCAGCGCGCCGATGTGCGGCGGCGCGCCGCTGCGGCGGATGTAGGCCCGGATGTGCGGCGCGAAGTAGCCGCCCGCGCCGGCCACCACCGGGATGCTGAACGGCGGCGCGATCGACAGCGCCCACATGGCGTTGGACTCCGACTGCTTCTCGAACGCCACGGCCAGCACCCGCCGGTGCAGGCCCGCCTGGACCAGGCTGGCCGCCACGATGCCGGTCGCGCCGCCGACCGAGCCCGCGGTGTGCACCCGCAGCAGCGGCTTGCCGGCCGCGCCAAGCGCGTCGGCCAGGTAAAGCTCGGGCATCATCACGCCCTCGAACAGGTCGGGCGCCTTCCCGACCACGATCGCGTCGACGTCCGCCCGCGCGAGGCGGGCGTCCTCGAGCGCGCGGTCGACCGCTTCCCGGCACAGCCCGGCGATGGAGACGTCGGTGCGCCGGGACCGGTGCCGGGTCTGCCCGACGCCCAGCACCGCCGCTCTCACCGCGCCTCCATCACGCACACCAGGTTCTGCTGGAGCGCGGGGCCGCTGGTCGCGTGGCCCAGCGCGCGTCCCGCGCGGCCCGACATGACCGCCCGCGCGGCCATCCCGATCCTGGCCAGCCCGGCGGCGAACATCGGGTTGCCGCACAGCGCGCCGCCCGACGGGTTGACGTCGGTGCCGTCGCCCAGCCGCAGCGCCTCGCGGAGCAGGATCTCCTGGTGGGTGAACGGCGCGTGCAGCTCGGCCACGTCGATCCCGCCCGCGGCGG
>Ga0335077_10007504_pt1 | contig 13497 bp, 8 predicted proteins | sample Lox_Sample_31_FD_207151 | JGI IMG/M metagenome (GOLD analysis project Ga0335077, IMG submission 207151) | Soil microbial communities from Loxahatchee National Wildlife Refuge, Florida, United States - Lox_Sample_3.1 | ecosystem: Environmental > Terrestrial > Soil > Wetlands | place: USA: Florida... | reverse complement strand
TCCGGCTCACCTGCTGCGTGCTGGACGGCGAAGGGCTTCCGATTTTCGACTCCATGGTGGAAATCTGGCAAGCCAACGCCGAGGGAAAATACAACCATCCCGAGGACTGGCAGCAGAAGGCTGTTGATCCCGCGTTTTTGGGGTTTGGTCGCATGGGCACAGATGACGACGGATGTTGTGAGTTTGAGACCATCAAGCCGGGCCGTGTGCCCGGGCCTGGCGACACGGTGCAAGCGCCGCACTTGAACCTGGCAGTCTATGCGCGCGGCATGCTGCGCCAGCTTTACACGCGTGTTTATTTTGCCGGCGACGCCGCGAATGGCGCGGATCCAGTACTGGCGCTGGTTCCCGCGGAGCGCCGTGAAACCCTGCTGGCGCAGCCCGATCCGTCTCGCCTCGGCAGCTGGAGGTTCGTTATCCAACTGCAAGGCAAGCAGGAGACGGTGTTCTTCGATGTGTGAGGAATCAGCTTTGGCGCTTAGCCATTAGCATTTAGCCGGCCGACTTTGGAGGGCGGCGTCTCGCCCGTCGAACCGAGAACTGGCCCCTCAACCGAAAATCGCATTCAATCGTGACCGCCGAACTACCTGGGGCGCCTGCATTTTTCACTCCCGTCTATAATGCCGCACTGAGGAAATCCCTTCATGCCCGCGCGGCTGATTGAAAGTCTTGCCACCACAACTCCTCTCGCCGATTTGTTTGCGGACGCCTCTCTTCTGCAAGCCATGCTCGATTTTGAAGGGGCACTCGCGTGGTCCGAGGCTCGGGTGGGAATTATCCCCAGGACTGCGGCTGCGGCGATTGGGAAGGCTGCCAAGGCCGAGCATTTCGATCCCGGGAAACTGGCGGGTGAAACCCTGTGCGCGGGTTCGCCCAGTATTCCGGTGGTGAAGGCGCTCACGGAGCGCGTACGTAAGGAAAATGCCGCCGCCGCGAAGTTTGTGCATTGGGGATCTACCAGCCAGGACGTTGCCGACACCGCGATCATTCTCTTGCTCAAGAAGGCGCAGAAATTGCTGGATCCAGACTTGCGCCGGTTGGAAGAGGGCTTGGCGAGCCTGGCAAAACGGCATGCGAAGACGGTGATGCTGGGCCGCACGCTGATGCAGGCCGCGCCTCCCATCACGTTTGGATTGAAAGCGTCGGGATGGCTGGGCGCCGTGCGGCGCAACCAGCAGCGCTTACGTTCGGCCTTCACCGAGGCGCTGGTCTTGCAGTTCGGCGGCGCCAGCGGAACCCTGGCATCGCTGGGCAAAGCGGGTCCAGAAATCGGCACGCAGTTGGCGAAGAAACTGGGTCTGGGGTACCCAGAGGCTCCCTGGCACACGCAGCGAGATCGGCTGGCGGCGCTGATGTGCGCGTGCGGGACTCTCACCGGATCGCTGGGGAAGATGGCGGGTGACATCAGCCTGCTGATGCAAGGCGAAATCGCCGAAGTAGCGGAACCCAGCGGCCAGGGCAGAGGCGGATCGTCCACTATGCCGCACAAGCGGAATCCCAGCGGATCGCTGATCGCACTGACGGCGGCGCATCGGGTGCCGGGGCTGGTCGCGACCTTTCTGTTTTCGATGGTCCAGGAGCATGAGCGTGGGCTGGGCTCGTGGCAGGCGGAGTGGCCCGCAGTGGCCGGGATAATCCAATCGACAGGCGCGGCGGTTGCAGCTATGGCGGAAGTGGCGGAAGGGTTGACCGTCGATGCCAGGAAGATGCGCGCGAATCTCGATGCGACGCGGGGAGCCATTTTTGCGGAGAAAGCGATGATGCTGCTGGGACCGGAGTTGGGGCGCGACGTCGCCCACCGGGTTCTCGAAGAAGCCACCCGCCAGAGCGCCAGGCAGGGACAGCACCTGGTGCAAGCGCTCGCGGACATTCCGGAGGTCCGCAAGCATCTTGACCCGAAGGCATTGAGGACGCTCGAAGTCCCCGACGATTATCTGGGGGCAGGGGATGTTTTTCGAACCGGCCTGCTGAGGGACAAGAAAAAAACCTAAGGAGTCTCGCCTTGCCGTTCGCAACCGTTGACAACACCCGTCTGTTCTACCGGCTGGAGGGTCAGGAAGGACGGCCGGTGCTGATTCTCTCTCACTCGATTGGCGCAGACCACAGCATGTGGGCTCCGCAGGCGGCCGATCTTCTACCTCATTTTCAATTGCTGCGTTACGACACACGCGGGCACGGCGCCTCGGATTCTCCGTCCGGCGAGTACACCATCGAGCGGCTGGGTGGCGACGTGCTGGGACTCGCCGAAGTTTTGGGCGTTTCGAAATTTGCTTTTTGCGGACTCTCGTTGGGGGGAGCCATCGGACAGTGGATCGCGCTGAATGCTCCAGATCGTCTCACCGGTCTGATCTTGGCCAATACTTCCCCGCAGTTTGGTCCGCGAGCAAACTGGGAGGCTCGCATTCAGGCGGTGAAGACCGGCGGCATGCCGGCAATCGTTGACATGGTGATGCAGCGGTTCTTCTCACCGCAGACGGTGGCTCAGGGACATCCGCAGGCGGCATCGGTGAAGCGCGTGATTCTGGGGACCGATCCAGCTGGTTACGTTGGCTGCTGCGCGGCGCTTCGCGATGTGGATTACGCACGAGACATCAAGAAGATAAAAGTTCCCACGCTCGTGATCGTGGGCGACAAAGATGTTTCGACTCCGTGGTCGGGCCACGGGGAGATTCTGGCGCGTGAAATTTCCGGAGCACAGGCAGTTCACTTGCCGGCAGCGCATCTGTCGAATCTGGAGCGGCCGCGTTCGTTCAGTGCGGCGTTGCTGGAGTTTCTGTGTGCCATACCGGAAGGGTTTATCGACCCCTGGGAAGCGGGTTTGGCGGCCCGACGCGCGGTGTTAGGAGACGCGCATGTGGACCGGGCCACCGCGTCGGCGAATGATCTGACACGGGACTTCCAGGCTCTGATCACGCGCTATTCCTGGGGCACGATCTGGAGGCGCCCAGGCCTGGATCAGCGCACGCGCCGCCTGCTGGTGCTGGCCACGATGGCGGCCCTGGGACGCTGGGAGGAATTTCGCATGCACGTGGCACGGGGACTGGAGCATGAACTGGAGCCATGCGACTTGAAAGAGGTTCTCATGCAAGCGGCAGTCTATGCCGGGGTTCCGGTGGCGAATACCGGGTTTCACATCGCGAACGAGGAGATTGAAAAGACCCGATCCGGATGAAGTTCGGCAATGATCCGGGCTGCTTCGCGCATTTTTCTTCCTATTGTTTCGCAACCTGCTCCTAAGTCACCTTGCAGTGCCTCGCTGTTTTCCGTCCTCTGAAGTGCTAGACTCTCGTCGCCTGAGCCGTTGAGCCAACCCATGCCTCTGCCAAGAATTTCCATCTTTGCAATGCTTTTGATATTCGCCGGATGCGGCCGTTCCGGAACGCCACAAAACAATCCGGAAAAGCCCAGAACCAGACCAGCCGATGTCAACCATGCTCGCATCGTGAACGCCGACCGCGAACCCGGCAACTGGATGACGCACGGCCGCACCTATGACGAACAGCGCTTCAGCCCACTCAAGCAAATCAATGACAGCAACGCTTCGCAGCTAGGCTTGGCGTGGTTCTACGGCCTGGATACGCACCGAGGGCAGGAGTCGACTCCTCTGGTGGTTGATGGCGTGATGTACTTCACAACCGCCTGGAGCAAGGTGGTGGCCGTCAACGCGGCGACCGGTGCCCTGCTCTGGTCCTACGATCCCAAGGTACCGCCAGAAACCGGTGTGAACGCTTGCTGTGATGTGGTGAACCGCGGCTTGGCGGCATGGAATGGCAAGCTTTTCCTGGGTACGTTGGACGGACGGCTGGTGGCGCTCGATGCCAGGACTGGAAGCGTGGTTTGGGAGACGCTCACCGTTGATCCGAACTATCGCTACACCATCACCGGCGCGCCGCGAGCCGTGAAGGGCATGGTGATCATCGGCAATGGGGGCGCGGAGATGGGCGTCCGGGGCTATGTTTCGGCCTATGACGCGGCGACCGGCAAGATGGTCTGGCGCTTCTACACCGTGCCGGGCGATCCCGCGAAACCTTTCGAAGCTCCCATTCTGGAGAATGCCGCAAAGACCTGGACCGGCGAATGGTGGAAGTTCGGTGGCGGCGGAACGGTGTGGGATGCGATCGTGTACGATCCCGAACTTGATCTGCTTTACATCGGGGTAGGGAATGGGTCGCCATGGAATCAACGTTTCCGCAGTCCGGGCGGCGGAGACAATCTGTTCTTGTCGTCCATCGTCGCGTTGAAACCGGAGACGGGCGAGTATGTATGGCACTATCAGGAAACTCCCGGCGAGATGTGGGACTACACCGCTTCCCAACAGATCATTCTTGCTGACCTGACGATCGATGGACAGGTTCGCAAGGTCTTGCTGCACGCGCCGAAGAACGGAATTTTCTATGTTCTCGACCGGCTTACCGGCGAGCTGATTTCTGCCAAGCCCTATACCTATGTGAATTGGACCACGGGTATCGACATGAAAACTGGTCGCCCCGTCGAAACCCCTCGCGCCCGCTACCCCGGAGACCATCCGCTGCCGGTCGTGCCCGGGCCTCTGGGCGCGCACAGTTGGCAGCCCATGGCGTTCAATCCAACTACGGGTTTGGTCTACATTCCGGTGAATGACGTGGGGTTCGAGTACAAGTCGGCGGCCCAATTCGAGCCGAAAAAGCTGGCTGCCAACTACGGTATAGATGTGGTTGCGGCAGGCATGCCACAGGATCCCAAAGTGAAGAAAGCGATTCTGGACACAGTAAAGGGCAAGCTGGTGGCCTGGGATGCCGTCCAACAAAAAGCTGCGTGGACGGTGCAACGCCCGGGTCCATGGAATGGCGGGACTTTGGCTACGGCTGGGAATCTGGTATTCGAAGGCACTGCCGATGGACACTTTGACGCCTACCGCGCAGACAATGGCGAGAAGGTCTGGTCGTTCGACGCGCAGACCGGTGTGATGGCCGGTCCGGTCACCTACACCGTGAACGGCGAACAGTTCGTGGCGGTCGAGGCGGGATGGGGTGGCGTGTTTCCGCTGGCCACCGGCGAGGTCTCTTTCGCCTCGGGACATGTTCGCAACGTGAGCCGCATGCTGGCATTCAAACTGGGAGGCAAGGCTGCGCTGCCGCCGCTACCGGAAATGGAAACGCCGCTCTTGACGCCACCGAAATCGACTGCCAGCGCCGTCACCATCCATAAAGGCGAGGCACTGTTTCAGCGCTACTGCGCCGCGTGTCATGGCGACGTCGCGGTAAGCGGCGGCGTGCTGCCGGATCTTCGCTACTCGGGCACGCTTGGAAGCGAGGGATGGTTCTATGTGGTGCTGCAGGGCATGCTGCAGTCGAACGGCATGGTTTCGTTTCAACAAGAGCTGACGCGCGATGACGCGGCCGCGATTCGCGCTTACGTCATCTTTCGCGCCAATCAGACCCTGACGGAGGCGAAAGGCGCCGCGCCAAGCCGCGTTCTTCCGAGGTGAATTACTGAAGTGCCGCCCGGCTGCGTCGCTATCCGTCTTCAGGTTGGATTCGGTTGGAATGCACAAAGAGCCGGGCCACCAGGAACACCAGCACCACCATGTTCAGCCAGGCGAACCAGTCGCCGAAACGAGCATAGATCGTCGAGTCGTGGCGGACAGGAACCGTTCCAACCAACGTGGCAAATGTAGCAGAGGCGCTGCTTCGTTCGGCCAGGATGCGTCCGCGGTTGTCGTTCAAGGTAAGCAGGCCCTGCTTGGCGGCGCGAGCCATGCTGAAGCCGCTCTCCACGCTGCGCATCACCGCCATGCGGCTGTGCAGCCAGGCGTCATCGTCAAAGTCCCACGCGGGCACCAGAAGCAGGCCAATCCCATCCTCGCCGTAGTCCCGGCTCAGGGCCGGAAAATCCATGTCTTTACAGATCGCCATGCCCCAACGCCCGGAAGGTTCGTCCAACCGGGTGCGCATGGTTCCTGGCGCAAAGCTCGACTCGAAAGCGGGCAGCATGTGGTGCTTGTCGTAGGTCAAGACCGCGCTGCCATCAGGCGAATACAGACGGGCTTCGTTCAGTTTCGCGCTGGAACTTCTGCGGATGACTCCTGCGACGATGGTCACTTTGTCGTAAGTTGCCGCCTGCTGAAGGATTTTGTCGACTTCTTCCGTTTCCGGATCGACAACGACAACGAGTTTCTCCGGCAGCACAACCACCTTAGCGCCTTGAGCAGCGAGGATTCCCGCCTGCTCGGCATAGAGGCGGAAGAGACTCCCCTTCTTCTCCGGATCTTCTGGAAAAACGTTCTCGCGAACGTCAGAAGCAGACAGGCCAACGACAACCGATTGTCCGGCAGCCTCAGAGTGTAATCGCCACCAGCCGAAAACCAGCACAGCCATGAGCAGGACGGCCACAGTGGCCGAAAATTGGCGCCGCCGCGCAGCGGTGCAAACCCCGTTAAGCAGATTCGCGATCGCCGCCGGCAGCAGAAACAGACAGAAGATGATTCCCCAGATGCCGAACACCGAGGCCAGTTGCAGCATGGGGAGATTGTCCATCTGTGTATAAGCGATGCTGCCAAATGTGCTGTGCGGAGACGTGATCGAAGTCAGGTACTCGAACGTGATCCACACCGAGGGCAGCGCGAGTGCGGCTCCCCAGAGTGCGCCGCGGCGCATGAAGGCCCGCGTCAGCAAAACCGCGAGCCCGAAGAGAATCGAAGGCACGACCAGCACACCGATCGCAATCCCAACCGGCATCACCAACGGGCCGGCGTGCGGATTCATCGGCAGCACCAGGATGTGGCGCAGGTATCGCCAGAGATTGAGCGTCCCCGCGAACCAGGACAAGGCCGCGATGCCAAACGCCGCAAGGCCTGACACGCGAGGCGCCACCAAGAGCACCGGCAACACAGCCAGCCACGCCATCCACCATATGGGTTGAATGCCGGTGCCGGAGAAAAGCATCGCGGAAGACGCCAGCAGGGCAACGATACACACGAGCACGATCCGTAGGCGGTTAGGGCTTGAGGCCATGAAGCAGTCTCCTGATGGATCGATGGCAGAGTCGGCGGAATTGTTCTTCGGAAAGCGCGAACCGCCCGGCGCGGAACAGCGCGATGTATCCGTGAATATGGGCCCAGAGTTCCATGGAGATTTCCCAGACATCGTCTTTGCGGATTTCGCCCTTCGCCATGGCGGCCGTAACCGTGTCCGCCACGCGATTCATGGTGGGGGAGCGCCGGGCGCGAAAGTCGTCGGGAAAGCGGCGGGCGTCGGTGCGGTGCTGGGAAAATACGTAGTCGAAGACACGGGGATGCTCGAAGGCATAGTCCACGTAATAGTCCATCACCCACAACAGGCGTGAGGACCGCGTAACGCGCCGCTGGCGCTTGTCCATGTAACCGGCGAGCTTTTCGAATTCCTGGTCGGTCACCATGGTAAGCAGAGCCTCGCGGTTGGGGAAATGGTGATAAATCGCCATGGGCGTGATGCCGACGGCCTGGGCGATGCGGCGCATGCTGACCGCGGCGGGCCCTTCTTTCTCCAGAATGCGAAGCGCTTCTTCGGCGATGCGCTCGCGGGTGGAGCATCGATTCACCTGTACAGTGTAAACTATACAGCGTATGGGCGCAATTCCCTGGTGGCGCCGCCACCGTTGCTTTGGCGATCGAGCGCTGCGAATTTGCCCCGCGCGGTTATGTCAAGGGAAGCGAGCGGGATTCTCGTGATCCGCGGCGACGGCGAAGCGGTGATGTCCAAGAAGCATGACCGCTCGCTTGCAGTGGCGATCAGATGGAAAAGTCCGGACTGGCCAGCGCGGTGAAATAGTTAATGCTGACCGTGGCTAGCTCTGAAGGTGGAAACTTGCACTGGTAGCGCTCGTCAGCTTTCAATCCGCCTTCGCGGGCGCTCTCCAGAAAAATCGGCAGCTCCACCAGATATTGGTCGGAAAAGCCGTGGGTGCCGTCATATGCCACCGCTGGAGTGCGCGACAGATTGGCCGCCGTCAGCTCGGGCGGCAGGGTGTGCAGCTCCAGAACCAGCAGGCCAAAGCGGCCGACATAAGGCGCCCAGCGCCGCAAATGGCGCACCAGGTTTTCCTCCAGCTCGTCAGGAAGAATTTCCTTCCCGAGATGCGCAAAAGCCGCGCTTGACTTTCCCTTGCGGCTGCCGCAGGGATAATTGGCCAGCGGGACGTACGGGCGATTGTGATCCAGAAACGAGCGTACGTGCAACAGGTCGTGAATGTCGAGGCCCAAGCCCTCAAGATCACCGGCCAGCTGCGCGGGCCGGTTAATGTCGCCCGCGATGATGTGGTAGACCGGAATCCCTGCGCGGCGCAGGGTTTGTTTGGCCACGCGCCGCGCGACCTTGTTGAAGTCGGCGCCGACGATCACCAGCGGATGCTTGTCCAGCGCCTGACCACGCGCGGTGCGGGTTTTCACCACTGAATAGAGATGTTCGAGAAAGGTGCCGTCGCCGCAACCCATGTCACAGATGCCATGCGGCTGGCGATCGAGCGGGCGATTGAAAATCTCGATCAGGATTTCGTCGACTTTCTTGAAATAGGTTTTGTGAGCGCCGCCGCTGCCCCAGACGTTCATGCCCCGATTGACCAGCAATTCGACGCCGCTTTCGTCGAGTCGCGGAATGCGGGCATCGCCGAACAGCAGGGTGCTGACCACCTCGAAGGTCGGAAGATAGGAAACGGTCACACCGTAGGAAGTGGCGATCTGCGCCGCGTAGCGGCCGCACGCCGTCAGCCCAATGCGGCTCTGGTCGCGTGTGATCCAGCCTTGCGTGGCCAGAAAGTCAAACACGCACGCCAGACTTTCGCGATTCCCCGGCAATGCATCGGTGAGGGTAGGGCCCTGCTCCAGCTTGGCCAGGATTCCGCCGCGAGCCAGCGCCACCATGGCAGGGCCAATCACCATGCCGTCAAGGTGGCCGCAAATCTGCTCGCAAATGCTGGCTCTCGCCGGATCGGCGCCCGGCTGAATACCCCATCGTTGCTGCGCGCTCCGCGCGAGCTCTTGAAGCGAGGGAAGAATCGGCTCATCCGATTCGCCAAAGAGAAAATCCTCGAGGAAAAGCGACTTGGGGATGAAGGAGACCGCCTCAGCATAGAGCGGCGGCGCGATTTCCAGCGCAATCTGGCCTTCGGAGGTCAGCGCATACAGCGCGCGTTTTCCGTTTTCTTCGATGCGCTGTCTCAACCACCCGGCTGCGGCGAGCAGCCGCAGCGCCACCCGCAAATATCCGCGGTTGGCGTTGGTTCGCCTCTGGATGCGATCGAGTTCGATCCAGCCAGAGCCGTCGCCGAACTCGTCAAAGATGCCGCGCTCCCACAACGCCTTTACGGTCGGCGCCAGGACAATCCCGGCGAGGTGATTGAAGATGACCGCTCTTACCTGCGCGCGCTCGTCTTCGTTGCTTGGAGCACCGGTCATGGCCCGTTCATCCTCAGAGTTGTCTACACCCGCCCTTCAAACAGGTCCCGCCCTTCCACCAGGGCGCGCATCTTGCGATCCACGACGCTGCGCTGCAGCATCCAGAATCCGCAGTCGGGATGCACGTACTTGAGGCGCTCGGCGCCCAGTATCTTGACGGCCTTCTCGATACGCGAAGCCACCAGTTCGGGCGTTTCCACTTCGTTGTCCTTGATGTCGATCAGGCCGACGCCTAAGGCGATTTTCGGATCCAGGTCCGCGAAGACGGATAGCTCGTCATAACCGCGACGGGCAAATTCGAGCACCAGATGATCGGCGCGCAGTGAATTCACAAACGGCATCAGGTCGCGCCAGAAGCCCCGCAGGTTTGGTTGCCCGCCATAGTTGCCGAAGCAGATGTGCACCGCGCGCTCATTCTCCACGCCGTCGAGGACCTGGTTAATGGCTTCGGCAGCCCAGGGCGCATCCTGTGGAAAGCCGGCGATGCAGGCCTCGTCCAGTTGCACCACGTCGGCCTCGATCAGTTCCAGTTGACGGCGCAGTACCGCAGCAATGTCCATGGCCAGATCAGCGACGTCTTTGTAAAAGCAGTTGGTCAGCACGCGCGACAGCATGTGAGGTCCGGTGCAGGTGAATTTCAGCGGCAGCTTGGTCAACGGCTGAACGAATTCGTAATCGCGCGGCAGGTTCAGGGTGCCGTCGCGCACCTTGCCCACCACCATGCCCGCGGTGAGCAGCCGGTATCCGGAGGCGCGGTCGGCGCGGAAGCGATCGAAGTCAGACAGGGAGAAGTGCTTGCGGACGCCGTCCAGCTGCGAGGCGAAATAATCCACCATCCCGTTGGTCTCAGGATGGCTGGGATCGAAGCGCATCAACTCGCCGTCGGAGATCAGGTCCAGGCCGGCGAGTTCCTGGGTTTTCAGCACCGCCATGACGGCGTCGCGCAAGACAAGCCGCGAAGTGTTCCCGACCAGCCAGGAGGGCACCGGGTAACTGCCAACCACAGTTGCTTTGATCTGAGCCATACTTCCTCCCGCTGCCTGGGCCGGTGAGCCACCGGCTGAATATCTTTTTACCGGCGCCCAGCGATATCAAATTGTGCCATATGTGCTATTTAGATACCATCGAGAATCATCAGGCAGCCTGTTGACTAAAATTTGGCTTGTGAGCTTACTACAATTCACAGTAATCTGTTGCGCCAATCGGCGAGCATGGCGCGGCAGCCTGGAGAGCGCCAAGCAAGGAGGGGGCCATGTATCGAAGCGATGTAGTGGGCAGTCTCTTGCGGCCGGCGTATTTGAAGGAAGCCCGGGAGCGCTACGAAGCAGCGCAGCTCTCGCCCGCGGATTTCAAGCGTATCGAAGATCGGGCCGTCGACGAGGCGGTCGAACTGCAGACTCGGGCCGGGCTGGATGTCATTACCGACGGCGAGGTGCGACGCTACGCTTTTTACGGTCATCTCATCGATGCCGTCGAAGGTTTCGACAAGCTGGGCGGCTGGGCCATACCGTTCCGCAACGAAAAGGGTGAAGAAATCGTTCAGCCACGGCCCGTCGTGGTTTCGAAATTGCGCCGCAAGCGTCCCTTGTGCGCGGAAGAATTCACTTACGTGCGCGCCAGAACTCATCTGCCCGCCAAAACCACGATGATCAGCGCGCAGCAGGCTGCGGCCTATTACGACAAGGACAAGTCGAAAGCGGCATACGCCAGCGTCGAGCCTTACCTGGCCGACCTGGTCGATATCCTGCGTGATGAAGTGGCGGAACTGATTCGTCTGGGATGTACCTACATCCAAATCGATTCGCCGCAGTACACCGCCCTGCTTGATCCCGCGTTAAGGGATGGCTACCGGCAACGCGGCAACGATCCCGATAAACTCCTGGATCTCTCCATTGCCATGGATAACGCTGTCATTGGCCAGCATCCCGGAATCACTTTTGGCCTGCATCTGTGCCGGGGGAACAATCAGAGCAAGTTCTACGCGGCCGGCGACTACGGTCCCATCGCCAAAATTTTCCGCCAAACCAAGTTCCAACGTTTCCTGCTGGAGTACGACGACGACCGCTCGGGCGGTTTCGAGCCCCTGGGTCAGGTGCCGGAGGACCGCACCATCGTGCTCGGTCTGATCAGTTCCAAGAAGCCGGCGCTGGAGAGTAAAGATGAACTTAAGCATCGTATCGGGCAAGCCGCGAAGTTCGTCCCTCTGGATCGTCTGGCGCTGAGTCCGCAGTGCGGTTTCGCCTCCACCCTGGAGGGCAATCTAGTCTCCATGCAGGATCAGGAAGCCAAACTGCGTCTGGTCACAGAGACAGTTCAGGAGGTGTGGGGTGCGAACCGGTCGGCCGCCCCCCAACGGACGATGAAGACCGCCTAGCCGCGGTGACTTCGTCCCGCTTCAGGCAGAAGACGGATTTGGAATTGTCTTGACAAGCCACGGGTCTTGTGAAAAATACTCGGGCACGTATCAACGAAGAGAGAACGTTGTATCGAAGGCGGTAGGTAGGGCCGATTCGGCGCCTATGGATTTGGCTTCGCGTCTCTCTTCCCGTGGTGGGGGCCGTGCCCGCGAGGACGGGCGCGGCATACAGACGCTCTCGTTGCCGGTGGGAGCGTCAAAATTTTGGCCTTCCAATAGAACGGACGTTCGATCTATGAAAAAGGGGAGCGTATGAATCCACGCCAGTGCTGGCTTGCCCTGATCGTTCTGACCATTCTGGTGGCACCCTTGACCCAGTTCGCGTTCGGCCAGGCTACCATCAGCTTCGCGCAACTTAACGGCACCGTGACGGACCCTTCAGGTCAGGCCATCGTCAAAGCCGCCATCAGCTTGCGCTCGATGGACACGAACCAGACCTATAGCACCACCACCAGTACGGCGGGCTACTATCTGGTGCCGAACCTCCCACCGGGCAAGTACGAACTGACGGTCAGCGCCGGCGGCTTCGGCAAGTACACGCAGACCGGAATCATGCTGAGCGTCGGACAGACCGCTTCTGTCAATGTTGGGATGAAAGTCGCGTCGGTCAGCGAATCGGTGACCGTGACCACCGAAGCTCCTCCGGTGGAGACCACGCGTACCGAGATTAGCCAGGTCATCAACACCCAGCAGATTCAGTCGCTGCCGGTAAGTGGCCGCTTATTTACCGATTTCGCGCTGCTCACCCCCGGTGTAGCCACCGGCCGTACCAGCCTGGGCACCACCTTCACGGAGTTTGAGATCACCCAGATCTCCTTCGGCGGCATGCGGTCGTTCAGCAACATCATCACGGTCGACGGCGCTGATTTCATCAACTCCAATACCGGGGTTCAGCGCGCCACCCCGCCGCAGGAATCGGTGCAGGAGTTCCGTGTCGTGAACAACAGCTTCGGCTCCGAGTACGGCCGGGCTCTGGGCGGCATCGTGAACGTGGTCACCAAGTCGGGCACCAACGATTTGCACGGCTCGCTCTATGAGTATTTGCAGAACAGCGCCACCGACGCCCGCTCACTCCTGCAGCCGGCGGGCACCCCGTTCATACTGCGGCAGAACCAGTTTGGCGGCACCCTGGGCGGTCCCATCGTTAAGAACCGTACGTTCTTCTTCATGAACTATGAAGGGGTGCGGCGTGGAGAAGATCCTCCGCTGCCCCCGGATTTTCGGCAGAATTTCGCCGCCATTAACGCGGCCAAGACTTATCTGGGAATTCCGGTGGAGCCCTTCGACTCTCTCAAGACCAAGGACAACGACTACGGATTCGGCCGAATCGATCACCAGATCAGCAACAATAACCGGCTATCGGTGCGCTACAACGTGGAAGATGCCCGCGACCTGAACCAGTTGGTGGGAAATACCGAGGACGGCGGCGGCATCGGAACCCCGAGCGGGGGACGGAACCTGTTCATTCGCGACCAGGCCTTGGTAGGTACGGTGAACTCCCTCATTACGCCCGCGCTGGTAAACACAGCTCTGGCCCAATACGCCCGCCGACACTATAACTTTCCGGGAGCCACTGGGCAACCGGATCTGGATATTCCGAATGACCTGTCGCTCGGCCACAATTTCGGGACTCTCGATTCCATTTACGAGAGCCGCATGCAGTTTTCTGATA
>Ga0335077_10007503_pt1 | contig 13498 bp, 13 predicted proteins | sample Lox_Sample_31_FD_207151 | JGI IMG/M metagenome (GOLD analysis project Ga0335077, IMG submission 207151) | Soil microbial communities from Loxahatchee National Wildlife Refuge, Florida, United States - Lox_Sample_3.1 | ecosystem: Environmental > Terrestrial > Soil > Wetlands | place: USA... | reverse complement strand
GAAAACATACTGCGGCGGCCTGTCGAATGCCTGGCTGTTGTACTTCCGGATTTCGTAGGACGTGCGCTCCTCCATGAGACGGAGGCGGGTATTGACCTTCAGCGGAACGGGCTCGGAATCAGGACGCAGATTGCCGTCGAATTGCTTTGCATAGGGGAATTCGTTTGAGTTGGACATAACATCCTCCATTGGGGCCGTGAGTGATGGAAAGCGCACACCTGGCCGCAAAGCCCCGCCGGCCGGTTGCGAGTTCGTTCAATCAATTGTGGGTAGTGTGACCCTGCCGTTACACATGCGCGGTTGCGCCAGTTGATCAGGGTCGATGTGCCTGCGTCTGCCGTGAGGCATTCGCACTGATTTCTCTCGTTTTCCTCGAGTTGCGGGTGCCGGAGTCAACCAGGTTCAGTCGAACTCAGGCCTCATGCGGTCTTTTGATCGCCCTTCCACGGAACTGCCAACGCTTGTTGCTTCGTTGAGGGTTCGCTTGATCTCGGGTCCCGACCCGCACCTGCCCGGTAAAGTAGCAAGCATCGTGCCAAACTCGATGCAAACTGCCTCTTTGGAAGGCGGGTTGAATCGGAAGGGTTTAAGAGGATTGAGGGCGCTGCGAAACGGCAGTGACAAGGCGAAATGACGAAACTGTCGGTGTCACAGGAGCGTCACTGATCACAATTCTTTGTCACCTCGACTGTCCATTTACGGACGGTGGGAACCAAACTCGAACGGCGGGCAGGATGAGGGCGCGGCTGATGCCCGACGCCCCCTCCTGGCTGCCGAATTGTGGCGGGTTACGGTGTGAACGCGGCTTTCGCGCCCTCTTCAATCTCCTGCTGCGTGGGCGCTTTCAACGTCTGGCCGATGGACCACTTGTGCCCGAAGGGATCACGGAGCTGGCCGTAGCGGTCGCCCCAGAACTGGTCGGCGAGGGGCATGATCACCTCGGCGCCGGCGGCCAGGGCCTGCGCCCAAACGTCATCGGCGTTGTCGGTGTGGATGTGGAAGGTGACGGGGCTGCCGCCGAGCGCTTCGGGCGTCTCGCTTTTGCCGCCCATGTGCGAGGAGAAGTCGTCGCTGAGCATCAGGTGGCCGCCGTGCACCAACAGGTGGGCGTGCATGAGCTTGTCGGTGCCCGGAGCAAGGTGGCGGACCAGTTCGACTGCTCCGAAGGCTGTCTTGTAGAAGTCGATGGCGGCGACGGCGTTGCTTACGACGAGATACGGTGCAAAGGTGGGCCGGTTTTCCATCAAGGTCCTCCGATTTGGGGAATCTGAGAGTGAAGATCCGCAAGTCTCACTTGAGATCGCCCGGCGAGTGTAGCACCGCAGTTTTGAATCCACGATCAATATGTGACGAGATTACTCTCGGAGCCGTTTCTTCGACCGGATCTGGCGGATCTCCTCCATTCGCTGCGCCAGCAGCTTCTCGCGCCCTTCCTTGGTAGGGTGGTAGTAGCTGCGGCCCTTGAGCGATTGGGGTAGGCAGTCCATGTCGGCGATGCGGTCTTCCTCGTCATGGGCATAGCGGTAGCCCTTCGCGTAACCGAGCTCTTTCATCAGCCGCGTGGGGGCGTTGCGCAGGTGCAGCGGCACGGGCTCCTGGCGCGTATGCTCCACCTCGCCCAGCACCGCGCCGTAAGCCGTGTAGACGGAATTCGATTTCGGCGCGAGGCACAGGTAGACGACTGCTTCGGCGAGCGCCAGGTCGCCCTCGGGAGAGCCCAGAAAATCAATCGCTTCCTTGGCGGAGAGGCACAGGTTCAGCGCCTCGGGTGCGGCCAGGCCGATATCTTCCACGGCCATGCGGACCACGCGCCGCGCCAGATACAGCGGGTCCTCGCCGGCGGCAAACATGCGCGCCAGCCAGTAGAGTGCCGCGTCGGGATCGCTGTTGCGCACGCTCTTGTGCAGTGCGGAGATCAGGTTGTAATGCTCCTCGCCAGACTTGTCGTACATCAGCACGCGCTGCTGAATGGCTTCCGTGGTGATGGCTTTATCGATGTGCTTCGTGCTCACTTCGGCGAGTTGTGCGGCGACTTCGAGCGTGTTGTACGCCGCGCGGCAATCCCCGCTCGAGTAGCCGGCGATCAGCGTGAGCGCTTCCTCATCCGCAGTGAGGCCCTTGCCGCGCAGCCCGCGCTCGGCGTCTTCCAGCGCACGGCGCAGAAGAGCGGCAATCTGCTCTTCGCTCAATGGCTGAAGTACGTATACGCGGCAGCGCGACAGCAGCGCGGAGATGATCTCGAACGACGGGTTCTCCGTCGTAGCGCCGATCAGCCGTATCGTCCCACGCTCGACGTACGGCAGAAACGCGTCCTGCTGCGCCTTGTTGAAGCGGTGAATCTCGTCGATGAACAAGATGGTGCGGGAGCGGTATTCAGCAGCCTGCGCCGCCGACGCCATCACCTGCTTGATTTCCTTGATCCCGGACATCACCGCGGAGAACTCGATGAAGTTGGCCTCCGTGGTTTCGGCGATGATCTTTGCCAGTGTCGTTTTTCCCACGCCGGGCGGGCCCCAGAAGATCATGGAGCCGGAGTCGTCGCGCTCGATCTGCACCCGCAGCGGCTTACCCGGCCCGAGCAGGTGCTCCTGCCCCACATATTCCTCGAGCGAACGGGGACGCATGCGCTCGGCCAGCGGCGCCCCTGCCACTGCGTGGGGCGGAGTTTTGGATGAGCGCAGAGGCGCGTCGGGTTCGCCGTCGAACAGGCTCATGACCGGCTCCTCCGGGCTTCCGAGGCGATCCGTCGCTGGCGCGAAGCTTCATAGAGCAGTATGCTGGCCGCCACGGAGGCGTTCAGACTCTCGACGGGTCCCGGGCAGGGAATCGTGACGGCGGCATCCGCGCGGGTTGCAATCTCGCCCGGCACGCCGCTGCCCTCGTTGCCGATCAGCAGGGCGGTCGACGACGTCAAGTCTACGGCCTCGGCGGGCGTTGTTCCCCGAGCCGCAGTTGTCAGCACCGTTATCATTTCCTCGCGCAAGCGAGAGAAACACTCGTCTACGCCGGCCTGGACCACCGGCAGCCGGAACACGCTGCCCGCCGAGGCTCGCATCGCTTTTTGATTCCAACGACTCACGGTTCCGGGCAAACTCACCACACCATTTGATCCGAACGCCTCGGCGGAACGCAGGATTGTTCCAAGGTTTCCCGGATCCTGAACGCCGGCCAGGATGACCACCAGCGGGCGCGATCGCCTGGGCCCAATCAGGTCCGCCCAGTCCCAACCTGGCGGATCGACGAGGGCGGCAACAGGCTGCGGCGTCTCGGTGACAAAGGTGGATGCCAGAATGCCGTTCGGCATAACGAGGCTTTCGGTGCCCGCCGGCAGTCGCAAACCGCCGAGCCAGTGCTGAAATTCTTCACCGGCAAACACGCACCGGAGGCGCAGCCCCGCCCGCATCGCTTCCTCGATCAGGTGCGGCCCCTCGATCCCGATGACCCCGCCCTCCCTGCCGGGGTTCCGCAACGCGCGCCGCAACTCCTTCAACCGCGCGTTCTGCTTACTCTGTACAATGCGAAGAGGCATCTCGAAACGGACCGCCACCTATGAGGCGATTCTAGCTGGTCCGGATGGGAGGGCAACCCGCGACGGGTGCATAACTTGCACCGCCGAGAGCGCTCATGATAGCTTCCGAATTTACGATACATTCGTTTACGGGGTAGGCCCTTTGTCCGCGGAAATCTTGCGTGTCCATCCCGACGAGCCCCAGGCGGACCGGATCGACTACATCGTGTCCTGTCTGCGCAAGGGAAATCTCGTCGCGATGCCAACCGACACCTTCTATGGGTTGGCTGTTGACCCCGTCAACCTCAACGCCGTCGAGCAGATCTATCAGTTGAAGAGCCGGCAGAAGCACAAACCGCTCTCGCTGCTGATCTCGGGTCTGGCGCAGGCGTACACGCTGGCGCGCGATACCGACCCCATGCTGGACCGGCTGGCCGACAAGTTCTGGCCGGGGCCCCTTACCGTCATCGTGCGCGCCGGGACCAAACTGCCGTTGCGCGTAACGGCCCACACCGGCAACGTGGCCATCCGGGTGCCCGACGCCGCCATCCCCCGCGCGGTCGTTGAAAAATTCGGCCTGCCCATCACGGCCACCTCGGCCAATCTGCACGGCCAGGCGGAGTGTACCCATGCCGCAGCCGTGCGTGACCAGATCGGGGACCGCATCCCGCTCATTATCGATGGGGGACCCACCGGGCGCAGCTCGCCCACGACCATCGTCGACCTGTCGCTGGGAAACGGGCGCTGGGAGGTGCTGCGCGAGGGCGCCATTCCAACCCACGAGATCGTAATGATCCTGCAGCGGTAACCGGCTCACTCCCATGAACGGTACGTCCCAGCCCGAAACCAGTGCGCCTCGATGGAGCGGGGCGTGGCGCTGGTTAAAGATTTCTCTTCTTGTTTTGGTCGTCATTTTGGTGATCGCCGCCGCCTGGTGCCGGTGGGTCTACATCCAGGTGGAGCGTTACGCGGCGCTCGACCAGGCTGCGCCCGCCGACGCCATCGTGGTGTTCGGCGCGGCCGAGTACGACGGGCGTCCCTCGCCGGTGTTCCGGGCCCGCCTGGACCATGCCCGCATCCTCTACGAACGCGGCATCGCCCCGCTGATCGTCACGCTTGGCGGAAGCGAAAGCGGCGACGAGTACTCCGAGGGCGAGGTGGGGCGGGATTACCTGATCGGCGGTGGCGTGCCCGACGCCGCTATAATCGCCGAGACCCACAGCCGCAGCACGTCCGAGTCCGCAAACCGCATCGCGGTGATCGCCCGGACTAACAACCTGCGCCGGCTGGTCATCGTCAGCGACGGCACACACATGTTCCGCATCCATGCCATCTGCGCGGCCAATGGGTTGAATGTGCTCACGTCGCCTCGACCCCACACCGGTCTCGAGTCGGCTATGCAGGGCACAGACGCCATCTGGCACGAAATCCTCACCTACACCCTTTGGAAGCTGCACCTGGACTGACAAGGGCGGGCTTTCGACGCGGTTTCATCGGGGAAGGAATTTCGCATCCCACCAGATTCCCAGATTTGCTTCCCGCGGCGTGATGATGGTTCGGCGCGGTTCTTGCTTGCTGGACAAAGATGTCCTCAGGGCGACGATCAACTCGCCGACGTCGTCGATCTGGGGATTGGGGCTGATGGCCTTGGCAGAGAAGTTGGCATATGCCTTGATGGCCTCATCCGTGCCGTACAGGCACAGGAGCGCCACAATCTCCGTTCTTTCATCACGATTCTGCTTGTACGCGGTGTCATTGGAGTAGAGGGCACCCTGTTCCTGCTTACTCGCCTTGGCAAAGGCGGGCGAGTCCTGTATATGTCCCAATACGGCATTCCGGGTTGTGATATTGGTGATCAATCTGGAGTAGATCTCCTGTCGTTTCTTCAGAATCTCGGCGTCCGCCTCTTTGCCCTTCTGGTAGGCGTATCCCCACAGGAGGGCGCTGGCACTGATGATTGCTGCGAGCACTGGCACGAGGTTGTCCATCTTCATCGCCCACTCCTTTCGTAGTCAGGGTCGAGAACAGCTCGGCCCCTGCCCGTTAAGGGGAAGCGGAGAAAGCTTAGACCCATCCGGCGCGAACCGCAGTGACATCTGAAGATTGCCTTCGGCGATTCAGCCGCGAACAAGCGCTCGAGAGCCCGCTTCGTTGGCGGTGGACAGGAAATTCACGGCTTCGCTGTAGAGCCAGCCGGCGCGTTCCAGGGTGTCGCTGAGCAAGGACGCTAGCTGCTCTGCTTCCTGAGGGCCCGCTTCAGTATTGTTTCAAGGGCGTTCTTCTGCGCTGTGTACTCGGTTGAGGAGATAGTGCCGGAAAGTTTTTCGCTCTCGATGGCGAACATTTCCTCTTTCAGCACCGCGAGCAGGGATGCATTGTGCGAGCTGTGGGATACGGGTGCGGCGGGCTGACCAAAGTATGCGGGAGCCGCCTGCGGAGCAACGGCAGTTGGGGCGGATGCGCGGCGCTGCGGTGTCGCAGAATTCGGTTCGCTTGCAGGGACGGCAGCGTCGGCTGCGGTTGCGCCGGCCGGGCGGCGCAACAGGAAGCCCGCTACCGCCGACAGCGCGAGGAACATGAACAGCAGGATCCACCACTTGTACTTGCTTAGCGGGTCGGGTGTATTGATGGGCTGGCCGATGCCGCCGCCCGGCCCGGTGGGAGCGGTGTCCTGCGCTCCGGCGCCTGCGCCGCTGCTGGTCGGCTGACCCTGGTCCTCACGCGGCAGGGAACCGTTGCCGGAGATGGTCAAGGTCAGTTCCTGGCCGGGCTGCACATTCCTCGCCAGCAGGGTCTGCAGATTGGGGTCCTGCGGAACGGACTGGAATGCGGGGCCTTTGAAGGAGACGCTTTTGGGCAGAATGAAGGCTACGTTATCGGCCCGAATCAGCAGTTGCGGCTTGAACGTATAGGAGCCGGATGAATAGGGCAGGTGATAGGTGATCTGGAATTCGGTGTCCTTCTCGGCCTCGTCGGGCTGGATGGGGAAGTCGAACGTGTAATGGTTCTTTGCGGCCGCCGGCTTTATGGGAATCGACGTAAACATTCCAGTGGGCCGCTTTGCCTGGGAGCCTTCTACAACAGCGTCGGGGGGCAGCACGACTTCGAATCCATGCGAGGGGTTGTACTGGGTGGTCGGCGGCGAACTGGTGTTGTGGACGAGATAGCGCTCAAGAACCTGGAGCTGCCCGTTCTGGGTCTCGCATTCATAGACGAGGGCCTCGATGGAGATGCCGCTCACGCTGGGTTTGGCGTCGAAGACGGGGATGTCGCCGGGGCCGTTGTCGGGCGCGGCGATGAAGTAAGGGCTGCCCTGGTGGATGACGCGCACGAGGTAGGGGCCGTTGCCTGGCTTGTTTAGCGAGTAGCGGCCGCTGCTGTCGGTCGTGGCGCTGTCGGCGACGCTCATGCCCGCCTGCACGTCGACCAGTTCCACCTTGTCGCCCGCGGCGGGCTTGCCCGTGGTCTTATCGGTGACCGTGCCGCTCACCCTGGCGGCCTGGGCGAGGGACGACAGAGCGAAAAGGACAGCAAGGACTGCGAAAGATTTAATCGATCTCATTTGTCTCGGACGTCAATGTGAACTGCGAGGTGAAGGGGACGGGCTTCAGCCCGTCCGTTGAATCAATCAAGTTGCCGCCGGCTTTAGCCGCCGAGGCAAAGATACAATCTCCGAAATCCGGCCCCTTGGGGCTAAAGCCCAGGTTGCAGCCTGAAGGAATGTACGGGCTAAAGCCCATACCCTTCCAATAACCCTTGCCCCGGTTCCGGCCGTTCATGCCTGCTGGAGGTGTTCGATCTCGGCCAGCAGTTGCGCGGCCTCGTTTTCGAGAATCGCGCGCTGGGTTTGAAAGTCTTCCTCGGGATACTTGCCGGCGCGGTGCTCGAAGTTCAGGTCGCGCAGGTTTTCGTAAAGTTGTTCCTTGCGCTCGAGAAGAAAGTCGAGGCGCGTTTTCTGCCGCTGGCTGGCGAAGGCGTTCTCCGGCCAGAAGGTGTAGATGAGGGCTGCAAATGCCAACAGCATGCCGGCGATGAGGCCCTGGGTCTCGGTCATGGCTTAGTAGCCTCCTTCCTCGCCGGTCTCGCGGCGGATTCTCTCGCGCAGTGCGTCCATTTCGGGATCGGCGGGCTGGGTGGCCGGTTGCGATTTGCCCACGGACCACTGGCGAACCAGCAGGATGGTGCCGAGAAGCGCCGCGGCGAACACCGCAAAGGGCGCGATCCAGGCCACCAGGTTGAATCCGGATGCGGGCGGGGCGGCGAGCACGGTGGCGCCGTACCTGGCGGCAAAAGTGTCAAAGATCTTCTGGTCGCTGTCGCCGTTGGCGATGCCAGCGCGCAGGAGTTCGAGCTCTTCCGTTGAGTTGGGGCAGCCGACGTGGTTGCACTCGCCCAGGATCTCGGCGCAGCCGCAGGTGCACATCAGGCGATGGTTGAGTACGTTGTAGCGGGCGCCGGCATCGGTGGCGCCGAGCGAGAAGCAGACAGCGACACAGAGGGCGAGGGCCTGGGCGGCTTTGAGACAGAAGGTCAGGCGGGAGACTCGTTTCCCAGGTCTCCAAAACCGGGAGACCTGGGGCACCCGCGATTGCGAAGGATCACGAATGTTATCGGTGGTGCGAAGCAATGTGCCCATCAGTCACCTCCATGGAGGACCGGCTCGGCGGGCACGGTTCGCACTGCGGGAACGCGCAAGGCGGCGCTGGTCGGAGTCACGCTCGGAACTAGGGCGACGAATGTGCCGAGGACGATCAGGACCACGCCGGCCCAGATCCAGCCCACCAGGGGATTGATGATGGCCTTGATGATCGGCTGGCCAGTGGAGGGGTTGGTCCCCTCGTAGATCACGTACAGATCCCACCAGGGCAGCGAATGGACCGAAACCATGGTCTGCGGCTGCTGGGTGGCGTGGTAGACACGCTTCTCCGGCAGCATCTGGAACTGTTTCGCGCCGTTCTTGTAGACGTCGAGGATGGCCCATTCCGAACCGTAGTTGGCGTTGTCGTCCTGGGTGGCGCCGACCTGCTCGAGGGTGTATGGCCCGATGCTCATTTTCGAATGGAGGCCCATCTCGCTTTCGTTGTTGGTGTTGAAAGCCGAGCCCGCCAGACCGACGACTACGATCACCACGCCGATGTGGATCAGGTATCCGCCGTATCGTCGCGTGTTGCGCCGGGTGAGGAGATAGATCGAAGCGAAGAGGTTCTTGTGCGTCTGTTTTGCGATGACGCGGGCGCCGCGGACAAATTCAGAGAGAATCGCGGTAAAGACGGCCGCGGAAAGTGCGAAGGCAATCAGCGCATAGAAATTGCCGCTGTCAAACTGGTTGTCCTTGAGCGGATTCACGCCCGCGGCGAGGCAGCCGATCACCGTGAGCCAGAGGACGATAACCGGGATCACGAAGTTGCGCCGGATGGCACGCAACGATGTTGCGCGCCAGGGTAGCAGGGGACCTACGCCGGTGAGGAGCAGGAGGAACAAGCCGATGGGGACGGCCACGCGGTTATACCAGGGCGCGCCCATCGTCACCTTGGTGCCGATCACGGCTTCGCTGATGACGGGATACAGGGTTCCCCACAAGATGACGAAGCAGGCGGTCAGCAGAACGAGATTGTTGAACAGGAAGCTGGACTCGCGGCTGACCAGCGATTCGATCTTATGCTCGCTCTTGAGGTGGTCGCACTGCAGGATGTAGGTGGAGATGCACACCCAAAGGACCACGGCCATAAATGCAGTGAACCAGGTTCCAATAGAGGACTGGGCGAAGGCGTGTACCGAACTTACCAGGCCGGCGCGCGTCAGCAGCGTGCCCAGCATGGTGAGAAGGAACGTTGCGAAGATCAGCCACACGTTCCAGCTCTTCATCATCCCTTTCTTCTCCTGCATCATGACGGAGTGGAGGAAGGCGGTGCCGGTGAGCCAGGGCATGAAGCTGGCGTTTTCGACCGGGTCCCATCCCCAGTAGCCGCCCCAGCCCAGCACGGCATAGGCCCAGTGCATGCCGAGGAATATCCCACAGGTCAGGAACAGCCACGTCACCATCGTCCAGGCACGTGTGGTCTTGATCCACTTTTCGCCAGGGTAGCGCATCATGAGCGCGCCGAGGCCGAAGGCAAAGGGTACCGAGAAGCCTACATAGCCCAGGTAGAGCAAGGGCGGATGGATCACCATTTCGGGATACTGGAGCAGCGGATTGAGGCCGTTGCCGTCTTCGGGAATCTGGCCGCGGAAGAGCGCGAAGGGCGGCGCCGCAAAATTCAGGATCAGGAGGAAGAACACCTGGATGGCGGCCAGGATGGTGCCCGCGTACGCATACAGCTTTACATCGGTTTTATGCCTGAGGCGGAGGACGAACCCGTACGTGCCCAGCAGCCAGGCCCACAGCAGCAGGGAGCCTTCCTGCCCGCTCCACAATGCGGAAAATTTATAGGCCGCGGGGAGCGCCCGGTTCGAGTGTTCGAGGATATAAGTTAAGGAGAAATCGTCTGTGAATACCGACCATATGAGTGCGAATGCCGCCGCACTGATGGCCACGAAGCCCGCGATCCCGGCCCGCCGCGCCGTATCGGCCAGACGCTCCGGGGAGATTCTGCGCGCGACTGGCTCAGACACGTACCTGCCGAACCACTTCACAAGGTAAAAGGTGAAATACCAATTGGCAACGCGAAACAACCACCAGATGATTCGAAGGATGCCCCAACCTGGTTTGCGGGGAGATGACGAGGTCACTCCGCCGACATTAGCCAATGCGCTAAGCGCCACCATCCCTGCCAGGAGGTTATAGGCAGCGAGCGCGAGGGCGATCAGGAGAGCGAAACTACCGAAGGTTGCCATAGAGCTCCAAAGTAATTGTCGCACGCTGGTTTTGCGGCTTTTTGAGGAGCCGGCGAACCCACCAGCGTTGAACAATTACGCTTCGCTACCAGGCAGGGAATTCACGACACCGGCGTCATGAAGTGCGTTGAAGTGACCTCCCGTTGGTCCGCGTCGACCCCCTGAGCGGGGCTTCCATTTACCCCTTGGCCGAGGACTTCTTTGTACGCGCCCCGCAGCGAACCGGCTTCCCGGAGACGCCCAATCTAGCTTTGGCGAGAACGGGCCGGGGAACAGAGGAACCCTGGCAGCAAAGCCCATTCTCAAATATCTTAGGCTTCGGCGTAGTGATGTAGCTCACACATTTGGTGGAGGCGGTGGGGAGACGTTGCCGGATTCTCCCCACCTTGGGATAAGGGGCACTTCAAGCGACGCGGGCGCTGTATTGCTCCATCATCTTGCGGCTGAGGGAAATAAGCTGATCGGCGGGGGCGGTCCGGGGCAGAAACCGTACGTTTGGACCTTCATAGAACGCAGCTTCTTCCCGGCCACGACCGAGAACCAGGACCGGCACGGAGGGAAGCCGCAAGGTGAGCTCGGCGACGAAGGCGGGGCTGCCCAGGCCGGGGCGGTTGAGGCCCACGACCACGAGGCCGAGTTGTTGGGCAAAACGCGGATCTTCTACGCGGATGAAGGCTTCCGCGGCGTCGGTCGCGCGCTGCACGTCGGAGAAGTGATGCCCCAAGATCGACTTCCGTACGTGGGCCTGTAGAGGGTCGTCATCGACCAGTAAGACTGTTGTCATGTGAAAGAAACCTACGCGATCCACACCTTGGGGAAGGAGGTACAAGTTTTCCTAAACGTGTGATGTCGCTCACGGATTCTCTGGTTGCTTGCCGTGTCAGTTTTTGCAAAAAACGGTAAGAGCAGGCTAGAAAAGTTACTGAAACGGCGAATTACCGGGACCGACGGGTACCATTGGGCGGTTTTCGGGCGTCCGGCGGTTGGCGGCGGGGAGGTTTGACGAGTTCCGCGGTCTCTTTTTGGGGCCAACCACCGCCACGAGATCTCAGGTAAACAGGAATTCCTTTCCGCGAAGTTCCTTGATGGTGTCGCGGAGTTTGGCGGCCTTCTCGAATTCGAATTTCTTCGCGGCCTCGCGCATTTCGGCTTCGAGCTTGGCGATGTACTGATCGACGTCGGCCTGGGAGGTGAGCTCAGGCATGCCGGCGGCTTCCTCTTCCATCAGGTCGCCGTACTCAGCCTTGAGGATCTGGGCGAGACCCATGTCGACAGCGCTGACGACCGACTGCGGCGTGATGCCGTGCTCCTCGTTGTAGGCGGTCTGGATGGTGCGGCGGCGTTCCGTTTCGTCCAGCGCGCGGCGCATGGAGTCCGTCCTGGCGTCCGCGTAGAGAATGGCCCTGCCCTCGATGTGGCGCGCGGCACGGCCGATGGTCTGGATGAGCGATCCGGATGAGCGAAGGAAGCCTTCCTTGTCGGCGTCGAGGATCGCGACCAGCGAGACTTCGGGCAGGTCGAGGCCTTCGCGGAGGAGGTTGATCCCGATGAGTACGTCGAATTCACCTTTGCGCAGGCCGGCCAGCAGCTTTACGCGCTCCAGGGTTTCAATCTCGGAGTGCATGTAGCGGCAGCGCACGCCCACCTCCGTGTAGTAGCCGGCGAGGTCCTCGGCCATGCGCTTGGTCAGCGTGGTCACCAGGACGCGCTCATTGCGTTTGGCGCGGTCGCGGATTTCGGCGAGGAGGTCGTCAATCTGGCCTTTCACTGGCCGGATCTCGACCGCGGGATCGACGAGGCCTGTAGGACGGATGACCTGCTCGACCACCACGCCGGCCGAGCGCGTCAGCTCATAAGGGCCGGGCGTGGCGGAAACGTAGATCGCCTGGTGAACGCGGGTCTCAAACTCCTCGAATTTGAGCGGCCGGTTGTCCACCGCCGAGGGCAAGCGGAAGCCGTAGTCCACCAGGTTTTGCTTACGGCTGCGGTCGCCGTGCCACATGCCGTGCACCTGCGGGATGGTGGCATGGCTCTCATCGACGAAGAGCAGGAAATCGCGCGGGAAATAGTCGAGCAGGGTGGGCGGGGGCTCGCCCGGCAGGCGGCCGGAGAAGTGGCGCGAGTAGTTCTCGATGCCGTGGCAGTAGCCCATCGACTTGATCATTTCGAGGTCGAAGCGGGTGCGCTGCTGGATGCGCTGCGCTTCCACCATGCGGCCCTGCGACTCGAGCACCGCGGTCCACTCCTCGAGTTCCTGGAGGATCGAGTCGATGGCCAGCGCCTTGCGCTCCGGCTGCACCACGTAATGGCTCTTGGGATAGATGGGCAGGCGCGAGTACTTCTGCTTCACGGTGCCGAACAGCGGGTCGATCTGCGCCAGCGACTCGATCTCGTCGCCGAATAGTTCGATCCGGTACGCCGCTTCGTCGTACGTGGGAAATACTTCGATCACGTCGCCACGCACGCGGAAGGTGCCGCGCTTAAAGTCGGTGTCATTGCGTTCGTAGAGGATCTCGACCAGGCGGCGGGTGATGTCCTTGCGCGCGATGCGCTGGCCTTTCTCGAGCAGCAGAAGCATGCCGTAATAGGCTTCCGGCGAGCCCAGGCCGTAGATGCAGCTTACCGAGCTGACAATGATGGAGTCACGACGCTCGAAGAGCGAGCGCGTGGCGGAGAGGCGCAGCTTGTCGAGTTCCTCGTTGATAGTGGCTTCCTTCTCGATGTAGAGGTCGCCCGCCGGGATGTAGGCCTCCGGCTGGTAGTAGTCGTAGTAGCTCACGAAGTACTCGACTGCGTTGCCGGGGAAGAATTGCTTGAACTCGTGATAGAGCTGGGCGGCCAGCGTCTTATTGTGCGCGAGGATAAGGGCCGGCCGGTTGGACTGCTCGATCACCTTGGCCATGGTGAAGGTCTTGCCGGAGCCGGTCACTCCGAGCAGGACCTGGTGCCTCTCGCCGGCTCCGAGGCCTTCGACCAGTTCTTCAATGGCGCGGGGCTGATCGCCGCGAGGCTTGTAGGAGGTGACGAGCTGGAAGTCCATCGCGAGGATTATATAGGATGGGAGAAGAATTGGCGAAAATGAGATGCGGCTATGAGGCTGTGGGAACCTGCGCTTGCCCGAAGAGAAAGAAGAAAGAACTTAGGAACAACGGCAGC
>Ga0335077_10007502_pt1 | contig 13498 bp, 10 predicted proteins | sample Lox_Sample_31_FD_207151 | JGI IMG/M metagenome (GOLD analysis project Ga0335077, IMG submission 207151) | Soil microbial communities from Loxahatchee National Wildlife Refuge, Florida, United States - Lox_Sample_3.1 | ecosystem: Environmental > Terrestrial > Soil > Wetlands | place: USA... | reverse complement strand
CGTCGACGAGGCGGGACGGGGGCCGTTGGCGGGGCCCGTGTTTGCAGCGTGCGTGATTCTCGATCCTTCGCGTCCAGTGCGGGGACTGGCCGACTCGAAGCGGCTGGCGCCGGAGCGGCGCGAACAGCTGGCGCTGCGCATCCGGGAGCGCGCGCTCGCCTTCGCCGTCGCCAGCGCGTCGGTCGAGGAGATCGACCAGATGAATATCCTGCAGGCGACACTGGCCGCCATGCGCCGGGCGGTCGAGGCGCTGGGCGTGGCGCCGGCCGAGGTGGTGATCGACGGTAATCGCTGCCCGGAGCTCGAGTTTCCGGCGCGCGCCATCGTGGACGGCGACGCGAAGGTGCGCGTGATCTCGGCGGCATCGATCCTCGCCAAGACCGCGCGCGACGCATTCATGCGCGAAGTGCACGCAACCTGCCCGCAATACGGCTTCGACCGGCACAAGGGATATGCCACGCCCGAACATCTGGCTGCGCTGCGGTTGCACGGCGTATCGCAGTACCACCGGCGCACCTTCGCACCGGTGCGCGAGCTGCTTCTACAGCTGCCGCTGTTTTAGGTGAAGAGGTGAAAAGGTGAAGAGGTGAAAAGGTGAAGAGGTGAAAAGGCGAAGAGAGCAAATACGCCCGTCGTTCACCGCTTCACTTCTTCACTTTTTCACCTCAGTAGATGTGCCGTGCCAGGTTGGCCTGGCGCAGGATCGTGCTCGCCAGCTCCTCGATCGAGCGGTGCGTCGTGTCGAGATACGGGATGGCTTCGTTGCGCATGAGCGCCTCGGCCTCGCGCACTTCCGATACGCAGCTCGCAAGGCTGGCGTACTGGCTGCCGGGGCGGCGCTCGCTCCGGATCTGATGCAGGCGGTCGGGCAGAATGGTCAGACCGAACAGTTTTTGGCGCCACGGCCTGAGCTGTCCCGGCAGGCGCATGCTGCCGAAATCCTCCGGAATCAGCGGGTAGTTTGCAGCCCGGATGCCGTACTGGAGCGCCATGTACAGGCAGGTGGGTGTCTTGCCGCAACGCGAGACTCCGACCAGGATGATGTCCGAGTTGTTGAGCTCTTTGGTGGCCTGCCCATCGTCGTAGCTCAAAGCGAAATTCACCGCCTCGATGCGCTGGAAGTAAGTCGAGTTGACCGCGCTGTGCGAGCGGCCCACGGCATGAGACGAGCGCATGCCGAGCTCCTGCTCCAGCGGAGCGATGAAGATCTGGAAACAGTCGAGCACCAGTGCATTGGCTTTGGCGAGCACCGCGCTCACTTCGGCGTCCACGAGCGTGCTGATCACGATGGGGCGGGTGCCATCGCGTTTGGCGGCAGCATCGATCTCGGCCACGGCCTCCTCCGCTTTCTGCGGGGCATCCACGAAGGGCAACGTAGTCTCCGTGAATTCCACCTGATCGAACTGAGTGAGCAGGCTGTGGCCCAGCATCTCGGCCGTGATGCCGGTGCGGTCCGATACGAAGAAGGCGCTGCGCTTCGAGTCTGGCATTGAGTAGCAATTTGGCGGTGAGAAGGCCGCTGTTTTGATGCAAAGCAAAAGCCCCACCGGTAAAATAGCACGGTTTTTCACTCACAACTCACCTGTACCTGCTCCCTGCATATGACCGACGAACCGTACGTGCTGCCGTTTCAGGCCTTGCGCATGCAGGATGTAGCGCGTGTCGGCGGGAAAAATGCCTCCCTCGGCGAAATGATCAGCCAGCTTTCGCCGCTGGGTGTGCGTGTTCCCGGCGGGTTCGCGACAACGGCTTCGGCCTACCGTGACTTCCTCGCCGGCGGCGGTCTCGACCGCGGCATCGATCGCCAGCTGGAGGCGCTCGACGTCGACGACGTCAAAGCCCTGGCTCAGGTCGGAGCGTCGATCCGGCGCTCCATCGTCGAGGCACCGTTTCCGGCACGCCTCGAGGTGGAATTGCGTGAGGCATATGGCCGGCTGGGCGACGGCGGCTCGGTGGAGCTGTCCTTCGCTGTGCGATCCTCGGCCACCGCCGAGGATCTGCCGGATGCCTCGTTCGCGGGACAGCAGGAGACATTTCTCAACATCCGCGGCGTGGATAACCTGCTGACGGCAGTCAAGCACGTGTTCGCTTCGCTGTACAACGACCGCGCCATCTCGTATCGGGTGCACAAGGGATTCAGCCACTCCGGGGTTGCCCTGTCGGCGGGGGTGCAGCGCATGGTCCGCACCGACCTGGGCGCGAGCGGCGTCATGTTCTCGCTCGACACCGAATCGGGCTTCGACCAGGTGGTGTTCATCACCGCCAGCTATGGCCTGGGCGAAACGGTGGTGCAGGGCGCGGTCAACCCCGACGAGTTCTATGTTTACAAGCCCGCGCTGGCCGCGGGCCGCCCTGCGATTCTGCGGCGCGCGCTCGGGACCAAGGAGATCAAAATGGTTTTCGCCGAGGCGCGTGAAGCAGGGCGATCGGTGCGCACGCTGGACGTAACGGAAGCCGAGCGGCGCCGCTTCTCCATCAGCGACGCCGAGATGGAGGAGCTGGCGCGCTATGCCGTGATCATCGAGAGCCACTACGGCCGGCCGATGGATATCGAATGGGGCCGCGATGGCGTGGACGGCAAGATCTACATCCTGCAGGCGCGCCCGGAGACGGTGAAAGCCAACGCCAAGCTCGATGGCCAGAAGCGTTATCGGTTGAGAGAACGATCCGAGATTCTGGTGTCGGGACGCTCCATCGGTAACCGGGTCGGAATCGGACCGGTGCGCCTCGTGCTGGATGCGACGGAAATGTCGCGGGTGCAGCCCGGGGATGTGCTGGTGACCGACATGACCGACCCCGACTGGGAACCGGTGATGAAACGCGCTGCCGCTGTAGTGACCAACCGCGGCGGCCGGACCTGTCATGCCGCCATCATCGCGCGCGAGCTCGGAATCCCTGCCGTGGTGGGCTGTGGCGACGCGACGCGGCAGCTGCCGGAGGGCGAGCTGGTCACGGTGTCCTGCGCAGAGGGCGATACCGGCCACGTCTACCGCGGGCGCCTCGACGTCGAGGTGGTGGACCTTGCGCTGGAGGCGATGCCCAAGGCCCCGGTCAAGATCAGCATGAACCTCGGCAACCCGGAGCTGGCGTTCGAGTTCCAGCGCCTGCCCAACGCCGGCGTCGGCCTCGCGCGCCTCGAGTTCATCATCGCGCGCATGATCGGCATCCATCCGCAGGCAGTTCTGTCGTACCCGAATGTGCCGCCCGACCTGCGCCGCGAGATCGAGGCCCGCATCAGCGGCTATTCCGACCCGAAGAGCTTCTACGTGCAGAAGCTGACCGAGGGCATCGCCACCCTGGCGGCCGCTTTTGCCCCCAAGCCGGTGATCGTGCGCTTGTCCGACTTCAAGTCGAACGAGTACTCCACGCTGCTCGGCGGCCAGCGCTACGAGCCGCACGAAGAGAATCCGATGCTGGGCTTTCGCGGCGCTTCGCGTTTCGTCGACCCCAGCTTTCGGGACTGCTTCGAGCTGGAATGCCGGGCGCTGAAGCGCGTGCGCGACGACATGGGTCTCACCAACGTAGAGATCATGGTTCCTTTCGTGCGCACGGTTGGCGAAGCCGCGCAGGTGATCGAGCTGCTCGCCGCCAACGGGCTGCAGCGCGGCGGCAATGGCCTGCGCGTGATCATGATGTGCGAAATCCCGTCCAACGCGCTGCTGGCCGATCAGTTTCTGCAGCACTTCGACGGCTTTTCCATCGGCTCCAACGACATGACGCAGCTCACGCTGGGGGTGGATCGCGATTCCGGCATCGTGGCCGGCTCGTTCGACGAGCGCGATCCGGCGGTGAAGGCCATGCTGCACATGGCGATACAGGCGTGCCGCAAGGCCGGCAAATACGTGGGCATCTGCGGTCAAGGTCCGTCAGATCACCCCGACCTCGCCAAGTGGCTGGTGCAGGAGGGCATCGACACCATCTCGCTCAACCCCGACGCCGTGGTGGAGACCTGGCTCTACCTGGCGCGCGAAGCGTCTGCACATGCGTAGCCCGCGGACGACGCGCGCGGTCCCGCGCGCTCGCGCCAAATTGTTCGGGCCGCGGTCGCGAGCTGTGCTATGATCGACAGACATGTGGCCAAAGGGCGAGCATGACTAAATACATCTTTGTCACGGGCGGCGTTGTCTCCTCCCTGGGCAAAGGTATCGCCGCCGCCTCTCTGGCGGCAATCCTCGAATCCCGCGGCATCAAGCTCACTCTCCTCAAGCTCGACCCCTACATCAACGTCGACCCGGGCACCATGAGCCCGTTTCAGCACGGCGAGGTCTTCGTCACCGAAGACGGCGCCGAGACGGATCTGGATCTGGGGCACTACGAGCGCTTCGTCGGCACCCGCATGTCGAGGCGCAACAACTTCACCACCGGCCAGATCTACGAAAGCGTCATCCGCAAGGAGCGCCGTGGCGATTACCTGGGCGGAACCGTGCAGGTAATCCCGCACATCACTGACGAGATCAAGCATTTCATCCGCACTGGCGCGGGAGACGCCGACGTTGCCATCGTCGAGATCGGCGGCACCGTGGGCGATATCGAATCGCTGCCGTTTCTGGAAGCCATCCGGCAGATGAGCCTGCAGCTCGGGCGCAATCACACCTGCTTCATGCACCTTACGCTGGTGCCTTACATTCCGTCCGCGGGGGAGATCAAGACCAAGCCGACCCAGCATTCGGTCAAAGAGCTGCGCGAGATCGGGATCCAGCCCGACATCGTGCTGTGCCGCGCGGACCGGCCGCTGCCCGAAGACGAGCGGCGCAAGATCGCGCTGTTCACCAACCTGGAGGAAAAGTCGGTCATCTCGGCAGTAGACGTCGACTGCATCTACAAGATTCCAGGCATGCTGCACGCACAGGGCCTCGACGAGCTCGTGTGCCGCAAGCTCGAGATCCAGGCACGGCCGGCCAACCTCGAGGCATGGGACAAGCTGGTGTACGCGCTCGAGCATCCCAGCAGCTCGGTCGATATCGCGCTGGTCGGAAAGTACGTCGATCTCACCGAATCCTACAAGTCGCTCACCGAGGCGCTGACCCACGCCGGCATCCACAACGGGGCGCGCGTCAACGTGCACTACATCGACTCCGAGCTGATCGAGACGCAGGGCACGGCAAGCCTCGCCGACAAGGACGCGGTGCTGGTTCCGGGGGGCTTCGGCAAGCGCGGCGTGGAGGGCAAGATCCAGGCGATCCGCTACGCGCGCGAGAACCACGTCCCGTATCTCGGCATCTGCCTCGGTCTGCAGCTGGCCGTGATCGAGTACGCCCGCCATAAAGCGCGCCTCGAGGGCGCTCACAGCACAGAGTTCGATCCCGCGACGCCGCACCCGGTGATTGCGCTGATTCACGAGTGGCATGGGCGCGACGGCAAGCTCGAGTTGCGCGACAGCGCGTCCAACCTGGGCGGCACGATGCGCCTGGGCGGGCAGGAGTGCGCCCTGCTGCCGGGCAGCTTGGCGCGCCGCATCTACGGCCGGGACAGCGTCGTCGAGCGGCATCGGCACCGCTACGAGGTGAACAACCGCTACATCCCGCATTTGATGGACGCCGGCATGCGCGTGTCCGGCATCTCGGCCAACGAGGATCTGTGCGAGATGATCGAGGTGCCCGATCACCCTTGGTTCATCGGCTGCCAGTTTCATCCCGAGTTCACCTCTACGCCGCGCGCAGGGCATCCTCTGTTCTCGGCGTTCATCCGTGCTGCGATCGACTATGCCGCTCGTCCGCACCGTCCGCCCGCGCCGGCGCCCGACGCGCAGCCGAGCGACAGCCGAACGTCCGCGCGCCTCGAGAACATCGCTTGACCTGCAGCCCGCGTAATCCAGGCGGCTGACGCATGAAACTGTGCCATTTTGAAGCGGGGCTCGACCGTCCGCTGTTCCTCATCGCCGGTCCCTGCGTGGTGGAATCGCGCCAGCTGCAGATGGACACGGCGGGCGAGCTCAAAGAGCTGTGCGACGCGCTCGCAGTCCCGTTCATCTTCAAATCCTCCTACGACAAGGCCAACCGCAGCTCGGGCAAGTCGTTCCGCGGCCTCGGCATGGACGCGGGGCTCACCATCCTCACCGAGGTGCGCAGACAGATCGGCGTGCCGGTTCTGACCGATGTTCACACCGCCGAGGACGTGCCCACAGCCGCAGCGGCGGTGGACGTGCTGCAGACTCCCGCTTTCCTGTGCCGCCAGACCGACTTCATTCAGGCCGCCGCCACCGCCGGCCGGCCGGTCAACATCAAGAAGGGACAGTTTCTTTCGCCCTGGGAAATGAAGAACGTGGTGGAGAAGGCGCGCCAGGCGAGCGGCGCGGACAACATCCTGGTCTGCGAGCGCGGGGTATCGTTCGGCTACAACAATCTCGTATCCGACATGCGCGCGCTCATGGTGATGCGCGACACCGGCTGCCCGGTGGTGTTCGACGCGACACACTCGGTGCAGCTGCCCGGAGGGCAGGGCACCTCGAGCGGCGGTCAGCGCGAGTTTGTTCCGGTGCTGGCGCGCGCCGCCGTGGCCTCCGGCGTCTCCGGCATTTTCATGGAGACCCACCCGAGGCCCGACAAGGCGCTGTCCGACGGGCCCAACGCGTGGCCGCTGCATCTCATGCGCGAGCTGCTGGAAACGCTCAAAGAGATGGACGCGCTCGTCAAGCGCAGGGGTTTCGCAGAGGATCGCGTATCTGCGCCGCCGCCGGCACGGGACAGCGGACAGGGAAAGGAGAAGGCGAAGGCATGAGCTCGATCGTCGACGTGGTCGCGCGAGAAATCCTCGACTCCCGCGGCAATCCCACCGTGGAAGCCGACGTGCTGCTCGAGTCCGGGGTGATGGGGCGCGCAGCGGTTCCGTCCGGAGCGTCCACCGGGAGCAAGGAGGCGATCGAGCTGCGTGACGGCGACCCGCAGCGCTACGGCGGCAAGGGCGTGCTGCGCGCGGTGGAGAACGTGAATACTGAAATCTGCGAAGCCATCATCGGCCTCGATGCGGTCGAGCAGACTCTCATCGACCAGACGCTCATCGAGCTCGACGCGAGCGAGAACAAGTCCCGCCTGGGCGCCAACGCCATTCTCGCGGTGTCCGCCGCCGTGGCCAAGGCCGCCGCCGAGGAATCGGGACTGCCGTTGTATCGGTACCTGGGGGGCGCCGGACGCATGCAGCTTCCCGTGCCGCTGATGAACGTGATCAACGGCGGGGCGCACGCCAACAATAACCTCGACCTGCAGGAATTCATGATCATCCCGGTCGGCGCGCAGACCTTCCGCGAAGGGCTGCGCTGGGGCGCCGAAGTGTTTCAGGCGCTCAAGAAGCTGATCGATGCCAAAGGCATGCCGACGACGGTGGGCGACGAAGGCGGCTTCGCGCCGAGCCTCGCCAACAACGAAGCCGCTTTGCAGCTCATTATGGAGGCCATCGGCAAAGCTGGCTACGAGCCGGGCGGCCAGGTGGCGATCGGGCTGGATTGCGCGAGCACGGAGTTCTTCGAGGAAGGCGCGTATGTGCTGGCCTCGGACGGCCTGCGCCTCAGCGCCGAGCAATTCTCCGATTACCTCGCCGCCTGGGTCGAGAGGTATCCCATCATCAGCATCGAAGATGGCATGGCGGAGGACGACTGGGACGGCTGGAGGGTCCTCACCGACCGGCTGGGCGACACCGTCCAGCTGGTCGGCGACGATGTGTTCGTGACCAACACCAAGCTCCTGCGCGAAGGCATCGTCGAAGGCGTGGCGAACTCGGTGCTGATCAAGATCAACCAGATCGGAACCCTGAGCGAGACCTTCGCGGCGATCGAGATGGCCAAGCGCGCCAACTACACGGCGGTCATTTCGCACCGCTCGGGCGAAACCGAGGACACCATCATTGCCGACATCGCGGTGGCGTCCAATGCGTTGCAGATCAAGACCGGTTCGCTGTCGCGCTCGGATCGCATGGCCAAGTACAACCAGCTCCTGCGGATCGAGGAGGACTTGGGCGATACCGCCAGCTATCCCGGCCGCGAGGCGTTCTATCAGCTCTGGTAGATGCGGCTGCTCGCGCTCGTCCTGGTGTTCCTGATCGCAGCCCTGCAATGGCCGCTGTGGGCCGGCAAGGGCGGTTGGGCGCGCGTGTGGGAACTGGATCGCCAGCTCGAAGCGCAGCACCGCAGCAACGATGCAGCGCGCGCGCGCAACGCCGCTCTGGCGGCGGAAATTCGCGATCTGAAAACCGGCTTCGAAGCGATCGAAGAGCGCGCGCGCAGCGAGCTCGGCATGATCAGGGCGGACGAGGTGTTCTTCCAGGTGCTCGAGCCCGCCCCTCCACCGCCCGTGCCGGCGCGCTAGGCTGCAGGTTTCAGCCTCCTCAACGCTCGAACGCGCGTAGCTCCTCGGGCGTGTTGATGTTGCGGAAGCTGTCGTCCCGGTCGTCGAACAGCACCTCGCTCACATTTGCCGAGGATGCGTACCAGGCGTCTACCTTGCGCTCGCCGCTACCGAGGAAGGCGGTGAGCCTGTCGAGCACGCTCGCGCGGCACAGGCAAAACGCCGAATGGCGCCGCTCGCCGCTTCGGGCCACCGCGATATCGGCGTGCGCACGCGCGAGGGCTTCGGCCATGCGCGATACGAGGTCGAGCGGAAGGAAGGGCGAGTCGCACGGCACCATCATCACCAGCTCGCAGCGCGCCACGCACAGGCCCGCGTGCAGACCCGCCAGCGGCCCGGCAAAGCCGCTGATACGATCCGTGAGCACGGGGTGGCCGAACGCGAGGTAGCGGTCGAGGTTCTGGTTGGCGCTGATCAGGACCTCGGCGACCTGTGGCTCGATGCGGTCCAGCACCCACTCCAGCATGGTGCGCCCGCGGAACGGCAGCAGGCCCTTGTCGACGCCGCCCATGCGGCTGCCGCGGCCGCCCGACAAGATGACGCCGGTGACTTCCGTCCTCATCGCAAGCCCGTCATTGCGCGACGCCCTGAGCTCAATCCGTTTACCCGGATGATACGCCGCTCCGGCCGACCCTCCGGTGCGCCATCGAGGCACGGCTCGGGTATGATTGCGCACCGCTGGGCAGCGCCAAAGACACAAGAGCAATACAGAACAACAAGGGGGAGCGTGATGTTCGACCTTTCGAAGGAACGTATCGTCGCGGGTGAAGGGTTCAACCGCTGGCTCGTCCCTCCCGCCGCCTTGTGCATTCATCTGTGCATCGGGATGGCCTATGGCTTCTCGGTGTTCTGGTTGCCCCTCACCAAAGCGCTCGGCATCACCAAGTCGATCGAATGCCCTCCGGATGCATGGGAGTTGTTCACGACCACCTGCGATTGGAACAAGCCGATCCTGGGTTGGATGTTCACGCTGTTCTTCGTCTTTCTCGGATCGAGCGCGGCGCTCTGGGGCGGGTGGCTCGAGCGCGTGGGGCCACGCAGAGCAGGCGTGGTTGCGGCGGTATGCTGGTGCGGTGGCTTGGTCATCTCGGCTTTCGGCGTGTACATCCATCAGCTCTGGCTGATGTGGCTAGGCTCAGGGGTCATCGGCGGCGTGGGGCTCGGGCTGGGCTACATCTCCCCCGTCTCGACGTTGATCAAGTGGTTCCCGGATCGGCGCGGCATGGCAACCGGCATGGCGATCGCCGGTTTCGGCGGCGGCGCAATGATCGGCTCGCCGCTGGCCGATCGCTTGATGAAGTTTTTCGCCACACCCGACTCGGTCGGCGTCTGGCAGACCTTCCTCGCGCTGGGCGCGATTTATTTCGTGTTCATGATGGTCGGCGCGCTCGCGTATCGGATCCCCCCGACCGGGTGGAAACCCGCGGGGTGGACCCCGCCTGCAACGGCGAACGCGATGATAACCACCCGCAATGTTCACTTGAACAAGGCGTGGCGCACACCGCAGTTCTGGCTGCTGTGGGGAATTCTGACTCTGAACGTCTCCGCCGGCATCGGCGTGATCGGGATGGCGTCGCCCATGCTGCAGGAAATCTTCGGCGGGCGGCTGCTCGGGCTCGACCTCAAGTTCGACCAGCTCAGCAAGGATCAGCTCGGTCAGATCGCGGCAATTGCTGCCGGGTTCACCGGGCTGCTCAGCCTGTTCAACATTGCCGGCCGGGTCTTCTGGGCCTCTCTATCCGATTTCATCGGGCGTAAGGGGACGTATTACACGTTCTTCGCGCTCGGGTTCGTCCTGTATGCCGCCGCACCCTCGGCCGGTCACGCTGGCAGCGTCGCGCTTTTCGTCGGGCTGTTCTGCGTCATCCTGACCATGTACGGCGGCGGCTTCGCGACGATCCCTGCGTACCTCGCCGACATGTTCGGAACCCAGATGGTGGGCGCGATTCACGGTCGCTTGCTGACGGCCTGGTCGGCGGCGGGCATTCTCGGTCCAGTGCTGGTGAACTACATCAACGACTTTCAGGTGAAAGCGGGCGTGCCGAAGGCGCAGGCGTATGACACCACCATGTACGTTCTCGCCGGACTGCTCGTGGGGGGATTCCTGTGCAACCTGCTGGTCCGTCCGGTGAGCCCCAAGTGGTTCATGACGGACGACGAACTGGCCGCCGAGCGCAAGCTCGCCCACGAGAAGGCTCGGGCGGATGCCGCCGGCACAGCCGCGACCGGCGTCACCGCGCGCAGCAGCCCCGCGCTGCTGGTGCTGTTCTGGCTGTTTGTGGGTATTCCGCTCGCGTGGGGCGTGTATGTCACGCTGCAGAAGGCATTCATTCTGTTCCGCTGAGGCCGTGCACCTCGGGGCAGATCAGATCAAGCCCTCCAACAGCTGAACGTCGACCATCGCGCCTGCGGGCGTATTGCCTTGCGCGTCCGGCAGCAGGATGAAGCAGTTGGCCTGGCTCATGGAGGAGAGGATTCCCGAGCTCTGATCACCCGTCACGCGCACCGTCCACTGGCCATCGTCGCCGGCGCTCAAGATCCCGCGCTGAAACTCCGTCCGCCCGGGCGCCTTCTTGATTGCCGAGGTGCAGATGGCCTTCAGCAGCGGCAGCGGCTGTGGATCGGGCACGCCCATCAGGACCAGCAGGGCATCGCGCACGAACTGGTAGAACGTCACCATCGCTGAAACGGGATTGCCCGGCAGGCCAAAGAAGTGGGCCGAGCCGATTTTTCCGTACGCAAGCGGACGACCAGGCTTCATCGCGATCTTCCAGAACAGCACGTCGCCGAGTTTGGCGAGAAGCTGCTTGACGAAATCTGCCTCGCCAACCGAGACGCCGCCACTGGTGATGACGACGTCCGCCGCCTGCGCGGCTTGTGCGAAGGCGCTCTCGATCGCTGCGGGGTCGTCGCGTATCAGGCCCATATCGATCGGGTCGACGCCCAATCGTGCCAGCATTCCATAGATCGTGTAGCGATTGCTGTCGTAGATCTGACCCGGTTCCAGACTGCCGTCAACGGGGACCAGCTCGTCGCCTGTGGAGAAAAAGGCCACCCTCAGCTTGCGGTAGACCGATACCTCGCCGATCCCGAGCGAGGCGATCATTCCCAGCTCTGCTGGCCGCACGATCTGGCCAGGCTTGAACACCACCTGCCCAGCCCGGATGTCGTCGCCGGCGTAGCGGACGTTCTGACCGAGGCGCTGCCCGCCGGGCAGCGTGACGCGACCATCGGCCGCGCGCGCGCGCTCCTGCATGATCACGGTATCGCAGCCCGCCGGCATGACACCGCCCGTCATGATGCGCACTGCCTCGCCGGCAGCGACGCGACCCTGGAACGGCTTTCCCGCGAGCGAAGTGCCGGCGATGCCGAACGTCGATTCCCCGTCCGCCTTCAGGTCGGCGAAGCGCACCGCGTAGCCATCCATCGCGGAGTTATCGTGCGCCGGCACGTTGACGCTCGAGCGGATCTCGGCCCCCAGCACGCGGCCGAGCGCCGCGCGCACGTGCAACCGCTCCACCGCAGTGACCGGAGCGAGAAAGGCGCGGATGTATTCCCGTGCCTTCGCGACCGGCATCGAGTTCGGGTCGTAATCGCTGTCGGCGGCGATCGCGGAGACGTGCTTGGCGGCGTCCATGAGCTCTCGCGCAGGATAAACGTGACGCAGCGTGAATCTTGCGCCGTTTCCGGCGGTGTGGCCAGCGACCGGGCGTCAGCCGCCGATATAGGACATCTCGACCTTGCGCACGTGCGCTGTCTCGGCGCTGCGGATCTCCGAGTAGCGGTCAGCGCGACCGCTCCACACCCGGTCGATCAGCTGCGAGATCTCGTCGTCGGATGCATCGCGGCGCAGCAGCGCCCGCAGATCCGTGCCGTTGGTGGCGAACAAGCAAGTGTACAGCTGCCCCTCCGCAGATAGCCGCGCACGCGTGCAGTCGCGGCAGAACGCATGCGTCACCGAGGAGATGAACCCGACCTCACCGCCGCCATCGGAATAGCGCCAGCGCTCCGCCACTTCGCCCCGGTAGGCGGGCTCAACAGGCTCTATGGGCAACACCTGGTCGATCATCTGCACCAGTTCGCGCGAGGGCACAACTTGCTCCATGCGCCAGCGGTTCGTGGCCCCCACGTCCATGAACTCGATGAAGCGCAGAATGTGGCCGCGCTCCCTGAAGCAGCGCGCCATCGGCAACACGCTGTCGTCGTTGACGCCGCGCTTCACCACCATGTTGATCTTGATCGGGCCCAGTCCAACGGCCGCGGCTTCATCGATTCCCTCGAGCACCCTGGCGACCGGGAAATCGACGTCGTTCATCGCCTTGAATACGCTGTCGTCCAGCGAGTCGAGGCTCACCGTGATGCGCTTCAGCCCCGCCGCTCGCAGGCTCTGCGCCTGCTGCTTCAGAAGTGAGCCGTTGGTGGTGAGCGTCAGATCGAGATCGCTCCAGTACGCCAGCATCTCGACCAGCCGGTCGAGCTTGCGCCGCACCAGCGGCTCGCCCCCGGTGATGCGAATCTTCTGCACACCGTGATCCCGGAAGATGCGCACCAAACGGTGAATCTCGCCGAAGCTCAGCAGATCGGCGCGCTCGAGAAACTGGTACTGTCTTCCGAACACCTCCTTGGGCATGCAGTAGGTGCAGCGAAAGTTGCACCGGTCGGTGACCGAGATGCGCAGATCACGCAAGGGCCTCCCGCGCGTGTCGGCCAGATCCCGCCGGGCGCGCGCCGGGAGTACGCGAAGCTCCGCTTGCGCATCGGTCAACTGTTGCCCCTTCATATTCCCTTCGAGGATAGAGGTTTTTTTGAACAGCTCGAACACATTATATGCCCGGGAGCATGACGCCGCGAACGCGACCCGATTCCAGAGGTCGCAGCTCACCCTGTATCGAGACAAGCGCGCTTCATTTGCAAAATTCGTGCATCATAGAGAGGTTTTGACATCCTCGACGGGATCGACAAGCAACATGTTCACAGCAGGCGTCGGCAGCGCGAGGCGGGCAGCCCGTCGCCGGGCAAGCCCGGTGTAAGCCCGTTCACGGGACTGAAGATGTCGGAAGGACAACGCAGAAGTTCGCCGCTCGTCCACAGCCGCACGCGCGACGTGGGAGGCCGGCCGGCACGGACCGGCCCGCCCCGGGAGCCTCGTGCTTCGGCTGGTC
>Ga0335077_10007501_pt1 | contig 13498 bp, 8 predicted proteins | sample Lox_Sample_31_FD_207151 | JGI IMG/M metagenome (GOLD analysis project Ga0335077, IMG submission 207151) | Soil microbial communities from Loxahatchee National Wildlife Refuge, Florida, United States - Lox_Sample_3.1 | ecosystem: Environmental > Terrestrial > Soil > Wetlands | place: USA: Florida... | reverse complement strand
ATGGAACAGTGTTTCAAAGCACTGAGAAGCGCAAACACGCAGTGGATTCTGGAGGGCGACATCAAGTCCTGTTTCGACAAAATTTCACACGAGTGGCTTTTGGCTCACGTCCTGATGGACCGAGTCAGGCGTCGAATGATGCTGACGACGACCTATGTCCCGACGGGAGCGAGCCGCAGTGGGTCAGCTATAAACTTCCCGATGGTACTTGGGCCCAGAAGAAAATGTGCCTCTGACAATGCAGGCAATTCAAAGCAAGTGACCTCCAGATTCAGCCCGGATTATCGGCGATCCAGAAGCAATCCAGATGGGCACCGAGCGGATCAGTACCGAGACGGCTTGTGTTTACCGATGGAGCGATGTGCGGTTGCTCGTTCAGCCTGGGTCATGGGCAAATAGATCCGCCCACTAACACACCTTCCGTTACCGACGGACCGCGCATTAGTCAGCAACCTTGCACGAACCGGGCCTCTTCGAGTTCAAGTCTCCTCCGCTAGCCTGGCAAGAAAAGCCGACGCAGGAATCGGTTCACACCCACTTTACTTCTCGAAGAGAACATTTATGGTTCGCCCTAGGACACTCTGGGGCTGATCACCTTTCGCTGAACTGCTACCCGGGCAGCCCACCAAGTACCGTAGTTTCCAGTCAGGAGGATAACCATGTCGCGAAAGAAGGACGCACCGCAGAAGCGTAAAGCCGCTGCCCGTAAGGCGGGTGTGAAGGGGAAGGGGCGCATACCAGTAAAGGTCAAGTCCGCGAAGTCGGCTGGAAAGAGCCGTGCCGAGGGCATCCGCTTGTTCACACTCGCGGGCAGGCCCAGCCAGCAAGACTTTGTGAAAGTTCTTGGTCCAAGAGGACCAAAAATGACTTGGGAGCAGCGAGCCAAAGCGGGAGTTCCCGCCGAGAAGTTTCAGGCCGCGCTGGCCGCGAAGCAATCAGGGGGGTAGGCAGGTGACCCGGCAGGTGCAAGCGCAAGGGCACGCCGCTTCGGTTCCGTCTGCACGGGCACATTCGCCCTTGCGCACTTCGATCTGCTGCGCGGCAAGCGGGTAGCCACTCACTGGTCAGTTTGCTCGGAACTGACGGAACTCTGCCCCGAGGCGCATGTCGACGCGAACGCGCTATTCGTCAATGATGGCCGGTTGTGGACATCAGCTGGAGTTACCACCGGAATCGACATGAGTCTAGCAATGGTGGCCTCGGACTTGGGAGACACCGTCGCAAATGCCATCGCTAAACGCCTCGTTTTGTATGCGCGCCGTCCGGGATACCAATCTCAGTTCAGCCCGGTGTTGAGTGCCCAAAGTCATGCGGATGCACCCTTCGCAGACCTGATCGACTGGATTCGCGAGAATTTGGCTAAACCGTTAGAAGTGCCCAGGTTCGCCGCGCGCGTTTCGATGTCGGAGCGTACGTTCCAAAGAAATTTCACCCGCAGTATCGGCGTCTCGCCGGCACGCTTCGTCGAGACCTTGCGGCTCGATCAGACTCGCGTTTATCTGGCAGCGGGTCTGACACTCAAGGAGATCGCCGCGAAAGTCGGCTATCTAACAGGCGGCAACTATCGAAAGCTTTTGATCGTCGCTTCGGCATGACTCCTATGCTGTTTCGGGAGCTGCACGGTCGTAGCGACCGCGGAGAGCCCGCAGCCGCTTCTCGCTAACACTTTGTTCCCGATCACGGTCTCATCAAGACCTCTGCTTACCGATAGCTAGAAACTTCGTCTCAATCAAGGCGACGTGCAGGTGTAGCTCGTCGCCAACTTGGCAGCCGCGGCATCATTGGCCGGCCCGGTGTATTTGGGGTACTGCGGATACTGGCACAACGGCATACTTCGCGTTACCGCCCCGTGCAGATCCCGCTTCTCTGCCGTCAAAGTGGACGGAGCGATACCCTGCGTTACCCATTGGTCCAGCGCCGTCAGCAGGTCAGTATGGTCTGGCCCCGCAGCTCCTTCACAGTGATTGACTCCGGGGGCCACGTAGAGCCGTGTTGACGCAGTCACGTTCGCCGCTCCGACGGATTTCGTTACGCCCGCCATGTACTCGATGGTCGAGTTGACGCTCAGAGCCATATCAGAGCCGCCGTGCCAGACAATCAACTTGCCGCCGCTATTGATGAAAGGACGAATATCGGTTTGCGTCGCGTCATAGAGCGCTGCCATTGAATAGAGTGCGCCCTGATCTTTGTCCCAGGTGTATTTCAGTGAGTCTGCGTTGGGGTCACGCGCAAGGACGTATTTAACGGAAGTATCCTGGAACATATACTGTCCGGCTTTTTTGACATCCCCATTGCCAGAAACCCAGAGCCCAAAGCCTCCCGGATCGTCCTCGTTGCCTGTCAGGTTATATCCCTGGCTGCGGTAGGTATTACTGCCGGTAAATACAGCATCGGTTGTCCACGATTTAACGACTGCGAGCTGCGCATCGGAAAGGCAGGTGTCGCCGGTATCGGCACCGCCGGCACAACGCAAAGCGGCTACGTTCACAACCTTGGCCGTGCATGCCGCAGGATTCGAGACAACGCCGTCGACAATACCGTCGAGCCCGTCGCAAACATCTCGCACATGCTTCGCCAAAAGTGCCGTCTTGGCGCGAGTAAACTCTCCCCCGGGTGCAGCCAAAGCCTTCGCCGTGCGGTTGAATGCTCCCATGAAGCCCACCCAGTTGTAACCAGGAGAACGAGCAATGACACCATCAAAGAGGTTCGGATTTCGCTGCACTGCCATCAATGCTTCCCGTCCTCCGTTGGAACAGCCCTCAAAATAAGACTTGGCTGGTGGCACACCATATGCTGCCGTCACGGTTTTGAGAGCTGTCGACATGACCGTCGGCACGGAGAGACTGCCGAAGAACTGGGCCGCGAAGGGATCGTTCAAAGCAAACGCGGCAGACATTCCATCACCCTGATGACCGGAGTCGCTGACGACTTCCGCATAGCCTTGAGCAAGTGGTGGAACGACTAGTTCTGTCATGACTCCGTCGTAGCCGCCGCCTCCGGCATAGTAGAGCTTGCCGTTCCATTTTTCCGGCAGGCGAATCTCAAAGTTCAGAGCAGGCGCGAGAGTGCCGTTGACCTTGCAGTAAGTTGGCACAGATGCCGTGGCCGTGACGACAGCCGTCGTGAGGGTCGCTCCCCCGATTCTTTTTCCGGACAGTGTCGCGCACGCCATCTGTGCGTTGACCTCACGGTTGCCCGAGCCACTGCAGGCCGACATCAAGAACAAAGCAGTTATGGCCGCAAGCGCTGCAGCCTGCCTAAACTTGGGTTGAAAGTTGCCAGCAATCATCCGACGTCCTTTTTGGCCATTGTTTCGACAATACAGATCAAAGATCTATTTTCTGCATCCGTGCATTTGGCGTAAATGACAAAAGCAGGCTAATATCCGCCAACGTCTGGCTGCCTAGCCTACTTCGCCCTCTTTGGGGAGTGAATTGCCCAATTGTCTGCATACAACCGACGTGAAGCATGCCGAAACTGGCCAAATCGGGCTCAAGATCCGAGAGTCGCAGCCGCATCGAGCAAACCTTCGGATCGAGATTTTGCGCTCACAGATTCAGTCGCCGTCATCTTGCCGATCACCGCCCATGCTATGCCATAGCAAGTGGCGCCGCAAAGCAGCACGAACGTGAATCCAAACGTCATAGCTAAGATCTGCGCAGAGATCGTTCCAATTACTGTGAAGAAGCCGTTGACTCCCCAGGACCAAGGAACTAGCGACGAATTCGTCGCGGAGACCATCCGCAAAGCTGTGGGGAAAGGCATGCCGAGGAGAATTCCAATCGGAACCAGGGCCGCGACTCCCAGCAGGACACGCAAAGGAAGCGGTAGGCCCAGTGCGACTCGAAAAAGCACCGGAATCGAAAACGCGGTTATGAGCAATACAAATAGAAGGATGGGCAAAACTCGTTGCAGCCCGCGTTGGGGCTCTGCCCCGAGTCGCCCCGACAGGTTGGCTCCGATGCCGGAGAACACCAGTAAGCTAGCGAGAACAACGGCGAAGGTGTAGACCGGCTGGCCAAGAAACAGAGTGAATTGACTGAGCAGCGCCATTTCGATCGAGATGAATCCGAATCCAAGCGCCGCGAAGTACATAAGCAGCGCGGCAGAATTCTGCACCTGTAGCCCTTCCCGCGAAAAGCGCGCCAGAGGCAACAGAATCAATAAGGTCGAAATCACAACGGTTTGCGTCAACAGAACCAATAGGCAGACCTCCGCGACGGGGCGGTCGCCCAAAGCCAACCCGCCGAAGAGCTTCTCTGTAAACAATTCCCGAATCATTCCTCGATTGATGCTCGACCAGCGGGTCTGATGGTTGAAGAACGGTCGATCATCGGTGGCTGGCTTCAGTTGTTGCGCTTCTGATCGGTAAAGGGCCGGCAGGTTGGAGGTCGTGAGCAGCGTCTGGTAAATGGGCCTCCCGCTCGTCTGAAACGGAGAATAGAGCATTTCTGCAGCGGGCACAGAGGATTCGTTCCACTTGTGAGCCACTCCCAGCAAACTTTCAATCTGACGAATCTCGTCGCTCGTGAAGGCCGACTTCTTCACGAGCAGTCCCGCTCGAAAAGATGGTCTGTTTGATCCAAACCGCTTCTTTTCGGCATCGTCCGGTGGAATGCGAAACGCATAGAAATGCGATGGAAAGTCTTGCACTCCACGATTCGCCAAGGCCTCACGGGCCGTGGCAAAGAGTCGAGCAATCTGAGGTTCGGGACGCGTGAAATAAATCACGCCCTCGGGGGACAAGTGGTCCAGGTAATCTTCGAATGCTTCACGGGTCAAAACGTAATTTTCAGAAAGAGCGAGCGCCCCAGAAGCCAGCGCAGCGTTGCTGATGGTATGGACGGAAATGATCGCATCGAACTGCTCATGGGAACGCCGGACGAAGCTCCGTCCTTCATCGGTGACCAGGCGGACCTCGGGCTGGCTGAACAATCCGCCCCAGAAGTCGCTCATGCGACGAAGCACGACATCGTTGATGATGGGATTAACCTCGACGGCAGTGATTTCGGCCGCGCCAAAATGCAGCGCATCCAGCACCTGCGCTCCGCCTCCGCTGCCAATGATGAGGATTTTGGGTTTCTGCTTTCCAACGTAGGCAATGCCGGTACGGTAGTCCGCATCGTCCTTGTGTTGGCTTAGGTATTCGCGCACACCGATCTTCATATCGTGCATTGAGGTAACCGCCGTGCCGGAGTCATAGATAATCCGTCGGATGGCGGGACTTTGTTTTTCCGGTTGGGCTGGTGTTTCAAAAACGTCGATGCGCGAGAATGTATTCCAAGCAGTCAACAGCGGCTTGGAATGAGTCAGCATCTTGGCTGGCGTTACTGTAATTGGAAGGACGCCGTTGGCATAGAAAGCAACGGCAACCGTTCCGCTGCAAAGCAAAATCGTTAGGATGCGTTGCGTAAGCGCACCACGCAGGCCGAAAAAGACCGCTGCCAACATGCCGAAGGCCGCTGCGATCGCGACCGATCCAGAACCTCCGAACGCAGGCATAATCAGCACGAGGGCGCCGCATCCCATACCTGCCCCAAACAAGTCGAATGCATAGAGATAGTGAATCTGCCGAGTACCTCGAGTGAACAGCAGGCCCAGTGCGAGACCGGAGCAAAAAAATGGAGCGGCGAGCACAATGTAGTACAGCGATATGAACAGCCATTGCCGCCGATCCGAAAACAGAGCAAAAGGATCGAAGGGGATTCTCCCCATCAACCAGAAGCAAGCGAGGGTCAGAACACCAAAGAGCGTGGAAACCCATACCACCGCTCGATCCAGTGGAATCCGTTCGCGAAGATCGCCCCATAGCGCCAGGATCACGCCCGAAACTGCGAAACCCAGAAGCGCAGTGGAGATCACCAGGAAGCCAAAGTGATAGAACATGGCAACTGACAGTACGCGCGTCAAGGACAGTTCGAGCAGCAGCGTTGCGATAGAAAGCAGAAAAATACCTGCGTAGTGTCGCGCATCTATTTGGCCCCGTTTACTTGCCGAACTGTTTGCAGAACTCGTCATCATGCTCCCTTCGTCTCGATCAACGGACAGAATGCGCTCGTTGACTATTGGCCGCTTTGGCCATTCCGGTTGAACCAATCGACGATCAGGCGATTGCGGTCGTCGCGATTTCGCGGCAGTGGATGGCCGTCTCGCTCGTAAATATGGAGCGAGTACACCTTGCCGCTTTCTTGAAGTGCGACTGCCATGCGGAGAGCCTGAGTCACCGGGACCATTCTGTCGGTCCGGCTATGCAGGATAAGAACAGGTACGTTGATCTGGTCGGCCCAATACACGGCTGATCGTGCCCTGTACTGTTCTTCGGCGCGGTGCTCATAGTCCGGCCAGATCTTTGCAAAGCCGTCGATAAATTCATTTCCGTTGACAATGTTCATCTCGGGCCGGGCGTCCACCCAGGCTCTTAGGTCTGTAACTCCGCCGATGACGGCTGCGGCCCTGATGGGAATTCCTCGCTTGATCGCGAGATACGTCTCGGTGCCGCCTCGCGACAGACCGAGCATGAACAGCCGCTCCGGGTCCACATAGTCGAGCGACTTCAAGGCTGGCACTAGATTGAGCACATCGTCGACTTCCGCTCCGCCCCACTCGTCACGCTTCACAGTGGCGCCCTGGTAGCGGTAGTCGGAGGCGATGACCACAAAACCGGTCTTCGCCAAAAGGTAGAGATCGGCGACGTCCAGGCAGGACGTGTTTGTCATGCCGCCGCAGGGCTGGCCGTTGTCTGTAATACGCCCGAGATCGCCGTTGCCTCCGCGATTGAATATGATCGCCGGCCATTTTCGCTTCCCAGGCGTTTTCGGTCTGATCAACAGTCCCTGCACAGGTAGCCGGTCACTCGAATAACTGATTTCGAGAAAGTCGAATTCCTTTTGCGTGCGAGCCTCTTCATAGACCGGACGGGGAAAGTAGCCGCGACCGAAGTCGTCCAGGGATTCATAATTCGGCAGGGGTGGCCAAGGCTTCAACTTCAGGATCCGTCCATCAGGTTCTTGTGCAGCAGCCACGGGCACCGCCGACGCGCTAACCAAAAACTGGGTCAGCAGAAGCAACAAACCGCTAGTCACGGTCTTTCGCAACATGTTTCTCCTTTTCTTGGTATGCCGACTGAATTGGCTTAGCCGTAGGAACGGACATCTCAGGACTCGCCATTCACTTCCTGCAATCATCAAAAACATGAAAAGTCATTCCGAAGTCACTGCCCATGGCAGAGGGAGCCCTCTCCAACGGTGCACCGCTCGCCTCAAACAGGAGGGTCACAGGTGCGCTAGCGGTGGCGGGTCCAAGGCCGGCCGAATTGCCGTTCGGATGCAGAAACCAAATCGCGCCAATGTCTGGCAGGGAGTTCTGTGCATTCGTGGCGCGAAGAAGTGCAGCACCTGAATCCGCAGAGAACAATTCGAGACACAGAGGCGTGCGTATTGGGTCGCGCGACATGTTAGTCACGCTAATCTGAACGGAGAGTTGATCCGAAACTGGATTCAATTCCGGGGCACTGATCTGAACGCTCACGCGATCAGTGATGTCGCGACCAAGAGGACGCGAAGCAACCCGGAGGCTTGAAGAAACCAGCTGCATCGTGCCGGATTCGCCATTTGTCCACACAAGCTGAAATTCTCCCGCGCCGAGCCCCACAAGCCCTTGGGTTTCACCGCCGTTCGGGAACCGGTTTGCGGCGGTTTGCACGCTGTAAACCCACTTGCCGCCGTCCGCGTGCGAGTAAGCACCATGCAAGCGTTCGTTACCAGGCACCTTGGGGCAGGTCTGCGATTCTTGGAGAGTTATAGCAGGCAGGAAGGTAAGGCCGCCGTCGAGCGAGGCTGAGAAATATCCTTGGAAACAGTCGTTCCCCGAAGCCGTGCGCCGGTCATACCAGGAAACACCAACGATCCCGTCCCCGGACACGGCGATAGCCGGAACGCCTTGGTCAGTGTGGGTCGAGTCGTGGCCCGCTTCCACCGAGTTTTCCCACGTCTGCCCGTAGTCATCGGAATGGACTACCTTGATCCGCTCCCATCCATCCACCAATGTCGGGTAGGCCAGGTAGACTCGCCCGCGACGTGGACCGGTGGAATTGTCGATCGCTACCTTGGAGAAGCAAATGATTCGGCCCGCCCGATCCTGATCGGCGGGCAAGGTAGAAGTGGTTATGTGGTGTGGTTCGGTGAATGTGCGCCCGCCGTTCCTGGAGGTAATGATCCAGTATTCGGTTGTGGTAGCGAACTGTCCGTCTGGAGCGAGAGCGTCGCCGCTGTAGATCAATAGTACTGTTCCGTCCGGTGCGACGGCCAAGTCAGTAATGCTTGGCCAATACTGCTTTCCGTCCAGCGTTTTGTGCGACACCAGGAAATTCCGTTGCCGGAAATCTGTGCCGTTGTCAGAGTACCCAAATTCGATGCTGCTTCCCGCTTCTCCTTGGGGAGTATTGGTGACGCCAGAGGCGGCGTAGTAAACACGATCGTGGTAGATTCCGTCACTTGCATCGACAGCGATGACGGGATGGTCATCGCCATCCAGAATAATTGGACCTTGCCACGACTCGCCGCCGTTCTCTGATCGGTAGGCGAAAATCCGCGAGTTGTCTTCATTCACAAAGTAAGCGTCCCCACTTGGGCCAAAAGAGACGCTCGGATCGGTACCATGAAAGTATCCGGTCGCTTCGGCAGACTTTGAGCGATGCCAGGTCTTGCCGCCATCCTTGGAGTAGTAGATAGCAACTCCAGAGGCCGCGGTGCCGTTAATTGCATCCGCCACCGCGATCAGGTTCTTTGGATCCCGTGGATCGGAGGCGAGCCAGCTTTCCACATGCGGTGTTCGTGGGGCATCGGCGGAGATAACGGTGCTTTCCACAGTCATCGAAGGTGCCCCCTGGCCGATGGCGGCTGCGGAACCGCTAAACACAAACGCAACCATCACTACCCATCTCTGCAACTCGGTTGAGTTCATCGTTGTGTGTCTCCGTTCTCGCGAAATTAGGCAGCTACGGCCGAGCGATCGACAGCAGTTCTTGTTGGGCGCACTCTCGTCTTGCGCTTTTTCCACCAGATGTAGACTCCGGTGATCGAGAGCATCGTGAGGATCAAGCCGAATAGCGCCACCAGAAGTCGATATGGGAGAAAATCGCGAATGTCACCGTAGTGCAGACCCCAGAGCCAAGTACTGACCGTATTGCCGGCATGCTGGCCGGAGGGTAGAAAAACTTGCCGAAGTGCACCCGTGTTCCCGTCCACCCAGACGCCGGTATCCCAGCCGTGGCCGCGGATGTCGTTGCTGCCACGGACGTCATACGTGTAGACGCCAAATTCGGGAATGTAGGCGAGGCCATAGGGGCGGGTCACGGTGAAGTGGTGCTTGGCCGCCATGTCCGCAACCAGCCGTTCTCCAAGGGTCTGAGCATCACGCCAGGTCAGCTTCGGATTCCAGAGAGGCTGAGGCAGCATATTTGTGGCAAGCGCCACATCGTCCGATTGATAGTCGAAAACAGCAGCAGTTACGCGTTCGTACACCGGCCGGAGTGAGAGCATCACGCTCGACCACGCGAAGACAAACAGTAAGGGCCAGAACCAGAGTCCTCCGGCGCGATGGAGATCGAAGTTGATGCGGAATGCATTGGCGCGCCACTTAACCTGCCATGCGTATTTCCAGCGTCGCCAGAGCCCGCCGCGTCCGCGGGGCAATGTGAGATAGAAACCTACGAAGCAGTCCAGAGTCCACACCAGCGCAACGATGCCCAGTGTCCACGCTCCGACCGATCCCATCGCCATCGAGGTGTGAAGTTTGTAGATGAACGGCATGAAGTTGGTACGCCAGCTTGGACTCGAGCAGCAACGGCCGAGCTCGCGTCCCGTGTAGGGATCGAGAATGAGATGGTCAAAGTCCGACTGATATGGCTGGCCCGTGGCCGGATTCGTGCGAAAGCGGAGAGCGATGCTGGCCTGATCGTTGTCAATCGCAAAATATCCTGGTCGAGCCTGAGGCACCAGCGACTCGGCTTTCTCGGCGAGCGTCGCAAGGTCAAGCGGTGATTGGCCGGGTACAGGCGACGCATGCCACTGCGGATTTAGCGCACGGTCGATCTTTGACCGGAACGCCAACAGAGTTCCTGTGAGCCCGACAACAATGAGAAATACTGTCATCAACAGGCCCGTCCAACGATGCAGCCACACGAAGTAGCGATGGATCATCCGGATGCCTCCCGCATTGCCAGCGGTCGAGTTCAAAACGACAACTTCAGTGCGAGTTGGATGGAACGTGGCGCTCCGAATTGATACAGCGGACTGAGGGCGCCACCTCCACTGCTGTTCCCACCCAAGTACTGTCCCAGTGTCTGGGTTGAAAGCCCAAACTGACCGTTGGCACCGGGAGCAACACTGAGCGAACTATTCGGAGGTGCAAAGTTGGGATGATTCAGCACGTTGAACATTTCCGCGCGGAATTGCAGTTTCAGCGACTCGCGGATAGGAAAGTCACGGTGAACCGCGAAGTCCCACTGCGACGCGGGGAACGCTCGCAAAGCGTTTCTTCCGAGATCTCCCTGGCGGACAAAGTTGCCGTTGGCATCCATCGGCGGGAAACAGAACGGCCCGACGCAGGAACCACTTGGTCCATCAGTGGTGTTGTTGATCATCTTTCCTCCCGGATATTGAGAGCCGTAGAGGTAAAAAGGAACTCCCGGAAGAACATCCGGCCTCACGGAAATCGGTTTCCCAGTGAACGACTGAGGATTGTTAACCGTCACATCCACCGGGGCGGAAGAATAAGCTTTGATGACGCTTTGCAGCGACCACCCGCTCAAAACGGCTCCGACGAAGCGATCCGGCTTGTACGCGGGAATGTCGTAAGTCAGCGCGGCAGAGAATTGGTGCCGAATGTCGAATTTCGAGGGCCCCCGATTGTCGTTGATCCCCTGTCCACCTTGGCCAAATACGGTGGAGCCAGTGTCGATGCTGTGTGCCCATGTATAGGAGGCCAGAGCCTGAAGTCCGTGAGAAACCTGCCGTTGAAACTGCGTTTGCAGCGCGTTGTAGCTGGAGAAGCCACCGTTGTTGAACAACCCGATTCCTCCGGGGTAATTCGCGGGAGGAGAGTTGTAGGGGAAGATTGTCTGCACCAGTCTTCTTCCCGCTGCACCGACATAAGACACCGTCAGTGTTTGCTGTTTGCCTACCTCTTGTTGCGCGGCGGCATTCCACTCAATCGTATAAGGCGTTTGGAAGTGGGGATTGAAGCCAAGCAGAAGTCCACTATTTGAGGAACCCGGAGGCACAATGGGAGGCGGTGCTGCATAGGCTGGCGCAAGCGGGAAGGTCCCGCCAGTGGGCGGGTACACGACTGGAAGTTGGCTGCCGTCATAGTTGGCGTATCCAGTATAAGGATATGCATACGCGACCAGATTTCCCGCTGCGCCGGCGGCCAGGTCGTCGTAGATGCCGATTCCGCCACGAAGCACAGTCAAGGGTGCGCCATTTCGTTGCGCGAGCTGGTAGGCGACTCCCAGGCGAGGCATGAAATTTCGATAGGACGTTTGGTAGGCCGAGGTTCCGGCGGGCGCCAATGCGATTTGCGAAAGATTGTTGAGATTGTAGTTCGCGAGAGCCGGGAAAACGGGGCCCTCGATTGTTTTGGGTGGGAGTTCGATTCCCCATCGCACGCCATACGTCAGCGTAAGCCGTGGCTTCAGTTGCCATGTGTCCTGTGCGAAGACACTGAACATACGGAACAGGAACGTAGCGGGAATGTTTTGGTTAGTAAAAGCAAAGCCGACAATGCCGTTTAAGGTATCGGGATAACTCTGCGTTGGATCGGCATAGTTAATAAACTGCACGTACTGTGAGTATTCGGCTGGGGCAAATCGGGGTGACAATCGTCGATAGTCGATTCCGAACGCAAATCGGTGAGCCCCCCTTTGAAGCGCAACATTGTCCGCGAGCTCAATCTGGCGCTGAAGGCTCTCTTCACCCGCTCCAATGTCGAGATATCCATTGCTGGTAAATCCGGACTGAAAGCCGATATTGGCGTTTTTCAAACTATAGCCATTGGGCAAGGGGGGCGAGGATATGGGTGTAGCGCCTCCAAAATTGCTTGAGAGTGAAGCGCCAGTGCTATCCAAGCGGCTGTAATTGAATCGGAAGTCGTCGTTGAGAGTTGGAGACACGATCCAGGTCGTTCCCACCGTCAACGTTTGTATTGTTTGCGATTGAACTCCTTCTTGACTCAGTGCAACTCCAGACCCTTGTCCGAATCCGTATTGCGCGATGCTGGAGGGCGAGTTGTTGTATCTACCAAACAGCGTGACCTTGTCGTTCAGCCGGTGATCAATACGGATACTGTAGGCGTTGAGAGAGCTGGGGTTCGAAAAGCTGGTGTTGAATTGAGCGACGCCGTTGCCCAGATCGGGCTGCTTGGAGTCGAAAGGATAGGCATTCAAGAACTGCTGGATGGCAGGTATAGCATCCTGCCGCGCCTGAAGGTCCGGAACCTGAGTCAGTTCCGTTTGGGGAAGTCGGAGGCGCAGTCCTTCATAGGAGAAGAAAAAGAAAGTCCGGTCTTTGAGAATCGGTCCGCCGAAAGTTCCACCGAAATCGTTCTGGCGTTCTTCGGCCTTAGGAAGAGGGGGGGTGTTTGTATAACCATTGAACCAATCGTTGGCGTTCAAAACGTCATTTCGCAAATAGTCGAATACGGAACCATGAAACTCGTTGGTGCCCGAACGCGTAACGATTGAGATTTGGCCTCCGGCAGTAAGGCCCGAGTCTGGAGCAGCTGTCGAGGTCTGTATCCGGAACTCCTGCAGCGCGTCCACAGAGACGAGGCTGTTTGTCCCGCCCGACAGGCTCGTGGCACCAGTCTGTCCACCAAGTCCCCCGCCCGGGTTACCAATATTCCCTCCGATCCCGAAATTTGCACTTACCCCGTCTACCGTCCAGTAGTTCGAGGTCTCACGCTGACCGTTTACAACGAAAGTATCCGTGTTGCCTTCTCCGCCAGTGGGGAGCACGCCCGGCGTCAGCTCAATCAGGCTTTGAAAACTGCGTCCATTGAGCGGCAGGTTATCCGCGAATTGCCGATCCACAACGGTGCTTACCGTTGCTTCGGTTGTATTGATGTTGAGAGTTTCCGCGGTTACCGTGACGCTCTCGCTCGCCGATCCAACTTGCAGCACAAGATCGCGGCTCACGTGGTCCTGAGCGTTGAGGGTAAACAGCGTCACCGTCAAGGTTTTGAAACCTGTCTTTCGCGCGGAAAGTTGATAGCGGCCAGGGTGCAATGAAGGAAAGGTATAGAGCCCATCCTGATTCGTTTTTGCGGTTGCTGAGAGATTTGTGTCAACGTTCTTGATCTCCACTTCTGTGTCGTCGACCACGGCACCAGACTGATCGGTTACCCGGCCAGATAAGCGGGCGAGTTCTGTCTGAGCTGAAGCCAGGACAGGAAGCGTCAGGCAAGCCAGACAAACAGCCACAGTCCAACGCCATGTCGGACC
>Ga0335077_10007500_pt1 | contig 13499 bp, 13 predicted proteins | sample Lox_Sample_31_FD_207151 | JGI IMG/M metagenome (GOLD analysis project Ga0335077, IMG submission 207151) | Soil microbial communities from Loxahatchee National Wildlife Refuge, Florida, United States - Lox_Sample_3.1 | ecosystem: Environmental > Terrestrial > Soil > Wetlands | place: USA... | reverse complement strand
TCCCGCCGGTGCCTGCGGTGCCTGCGGTGCCTGCGGTGCCTGCGGTGCCTGCGGTGCCTGCGGTGCCTGCGGTGCCTGCGGTGCCTGCGGTGCCGGTGCCTGAGATGCCGGTGCCTGCTGTGCTGCCGGTGCCTGCGCTGCTGTTGGTGCCTGCGCCGCTCGTGCCCGCGCTGTTGGTGCCTGCGCTGTTGGTGCCTGCGGTGCTGTCGTGCTTGGCCGTGGCCGTCACCTCCCCACGACTGCGATCGCTTCCCCGGCGTGTACGAGGATCGTGTCGCCGACTCCCGCGGACACGAGAGCGACGCTTACCTCTTCCTCGCCCGAGCCGGTGGCTACAACGGCGAGGTCGTCATCGAGCAGTCGCGCGATGGTCACAGCGACGGCAGTGTCCGAGCAGGTCACGCAGATATCGTCAGGGCATTGCGGCACCGCGGCCGACGCGGTGGAGGGTGCCCGCGGCGCTGTGGGCACGGGGGGGTGTGCCTGCGGCGCGTGCTCGTGTTCCGCGGTCACGCGACGACCCCAGGGGCGAGCACGCCCGGCTGCTCGAAGAACACATGAACCAGCTCCCAAAGGACATGGTAGGCGGTGACGTGCACCTCCTTCACCACCCGAGGATCGGCCGATCGCGCGACCAGCAGGTGATCTGCGGTCGCGCGCGCACCGATCACGCCCCCGTCCCCGCCGACGAGCGCGACCGCCAGCATGCCCCGTTCGCGAGCCGCGGTCAGGCCGCGCAGGACGCATTCGCAGTTCCCGTCGGCGGAGATGCCGAGCGCGATGTCGGCAGGCTCGGCCAGAAAGCGGATCTGATGGGCGAATATATCTGCCATTCCTGCACGGTCGCCGATCCCGGTAATGGTCGCGACGTCAGCAGTCAGTGAAATGGCAGGAAGGGCGCGTTTACCGACGATGACGGGATGCACGAACTCGACCGCGACGTGCTCCGCGTCGGCGCTCGCCTGGCCGACGCCGAAGACAACCAGCTTGCCTCCGCGATGGAACCGCACCGCCATGGCGTGGCACGCCGCAGCCACCGATTGAGCCTGCTCGGCGAGGTCCGCCGCCGGGACGACACGCTGCTCGAACAATCTGTCGGCTTGACCGCCGCCCATGGCTGACCGCGCCATTTCGGTCACTTCCTAAATGGAATCTCATTCCTCGGACTTTTCCGGTGCCGACATGTCGATTTCGACCTCGACATCGACCCCGTCCCGCACTTTGAGCGCGCCGAGAAAAGCCTTATAGGGCCGGATACCGTAGGCCGATTGCACCACCGTCGTGGTAGCACGGTAGCGGTCCGGCCCGGTTTCGGTCACCTCAAGCCCAAGTGGCTGCGAGGTGCCGGCCAGAGTGAACGTCCCTTCGACCACGCCGCCGCCGTTCTTGGCCTCGAACCGGTCCGCCGTGTATACCGCCTCGGGATTGCGGTCGCTGGTGAGCAGCCGCCGCGCGGTGTACGCGATCTCGCGGCGGTCCCTGTCCGTCAGCGGTTTGATCCCCCGCACCCCTTCGCGCACCGCCAGTGAATCCATCTGGATCCGCACCTCGAGGGCGATCGGAACGCCTTTCTCGCCCATCGTTAGCTCGCCGTTCCAGATGGTTACCTCGATAGTCAGGTCATGCCCCGCCTGGGAGGCGAGCCCGTCGCGGAATGTGCGCAGCATAATCCGGTCGGTGTCTGGGCCGAGGCGGCAACGGCCGGTTGGAACCATGTGGAGCACGTTAGGACACTAATGGGTGGACGTCCAGTGAGGGTCCCCTGGCCGCTGCGGCAGCGCGCCCTCGCGATAGCGGCGTGGCTGGCACGCGCGACAGCGGCGTGCTGGCACGCGCGACAGCGGCGTCGTGGCACGCGATGGCGGTGTGCTGGCCCGGTGCTCAGCGCCGCGCGGGCGTGCCCCGAGCGCCTTTCTGGCGAACCCCATGTTCTGCTGCGCGGCTGTTCTGCTGCGCGGCGCCCAGGCGGCGGCTGGCCGCGTTGTCGCGCGGTCACTTATGTACCTCTGTACCTCCGGGCTAGGCTCCCTCATTCCGCCTTCTCATTCCGCCTTGCCTGGTCATCCGCCTCGCCAGGCACCGCCTGTGTACCTTTTTACCTCCGGCTAGGCTCCCTCACTCCGGCTTGCCTGGTCATCCGCCTCGCCAGGCACCGCCTGGATCATCGCTCGCGCCGAACGTGGTTGGCAAGAAGCTCTAGGGGAATGGCAGTTCGCCGAACAGCTCCTGTATCCGGCGCAGGTCCCGCATCCGGGGCTCGGTCTCGCCGCCGACCCAGCGGCCGACCGTCTTGACCGACACGCCAAGCTGGCGGGCGGCGGCCTCCTGGGTGAGACCCTCCCTGCGGAGCGAACTCGACATCCATTGGGCGAACGACGCCGCCCGCTCGCCATCGCCGTCCAGGTTCGTTTGACTGCCCGCATACGGCGCCTGACCTGCGTTAGCAGGGCTCGAGGCGGGAGCGGGCCGCGGCTGGGGCACGGGCTCGTTGGTCAGCCGGTGGTCGGAGTGCAGCACGTCGACCTCGACGTGATCAGGGTAGATACGGAACGAGACCTGTATCGACCCGGTCGGGCCCGCCGCATCGAGCAGAGCGCGGAAGACGGTCGCGCCAACCTCGCGGTTGCCCTCCTCGGTGAGCGGCGATTCTGCGAGGCATCTTCGTACGAAGTCCCTGATGTCAGGGATCGAGGAGGGTCTGGCCGGAAATGTCTGAGACAGCACCACGACAGGGAGGATCTCGATCGGATCCTGTTCCGGCCCACTGCTGAGTTCAGGCATTCCCGGGTCCCTCGGGCGTCCCGGCCGCCGCTTCGACCGGGGGTTTTAGTCAGCGTACGCGGACACGAGCGCTGCGTCGCCTCCCGTCCCGGTCAGGATATCGGACATATGTGTCCGGTCATATGACGGTTCCGTCTTGACACCCTACGTGGCGGGCGTTACGTTTCCCGTGTCCGTGCGGTGCACGGACGAGGCCTGCCATGAACTTATTACTAGGCGCAACGGCGCCATCTATGGCTCGGGCCGCCGGACGACCGGAGCTGGCCCGGCGGCACGAGGTCGCCTGCGCCAACACCCGGCCGGTCGCCACCCCCAGTTTCCCGTTATCGCGGCCCAACGCGCCAGCCTCCAGCACGCCAGGTATCCGTCTGCCAGATACCGGCGCGCAGGGTAGTCGCGGCGCGACGCACGCGGTGGCGGGGTCCGCGACCCTTGCGGCGGATTCCGCCCGCAGCCGATCCTGTAGCGAGGAGGTGGCCGGGAAATGGCCACGCCCACACAGAGCAAGCCCGCACAGAGCAAGCCCGCACAGAGCAACCCGGCACAGAGCGATGAGGCGTCATCCCCGTCGGCCAGCGAGGAACCTGTAGTCCACATCCTCTGGATGAATGGGGGACTGGGCTGCGACGGGGACTCTGTCGCGCTCACCGCGGCAACTCAGCCGAGCATCGAGGAAATAGCTCTTGGCGCCTTGCCCGGTTTGCCCAAAACCGCGGTGCACTGGCCACTTATCGACTACGAATGCGGCCCGGAGCAAGGTGCGGACAACTTCATCGAGTGGTGGCACAAGGCCGACCGCGGCGAACTCGACCCATTCGTCCTCGTGGTCGAGGGCTCGATACCCAATGAGTCGATCAAGTCCGAGGGCTATTGGTGCGGCTTCGGCAACAACCCGGCGACCGGCCAGCCGATGACCACCAGCGAATGGCTGGACCGGCTCGCGCCGAAAGCGACCTGCATCCTCGCGGTCGGCACGTGCGCCACCTACGGCGGCATCCACGCGATGGCCGGCAACCCGACAGGTGCCATGGGAGTTCCCGACTACCTTGGCTGGGACTGGCGGTCCAAGGCCGGCATCCCGATCGTCTGTGTCCCGGGCTGCCCGACGCACGGCGACAACCTGTCCGAGACGATTCTCTACCTCCTCTACCAGGTCGCGGGCCAGGCGCCGATGATCCCGCTCGATGAGGCGCTGCGCCCGACCTGGCTGTTCGGCGCCACCGTGCATGAGGGATGCGACCGGGCCGGGTACTACGAGCAGGGCGAATTCGCGCTCGAGTACGGATCGCCCAAGTGCCTGGTCAAGCTGGGCTGCTGGGGCCCGGTGGTCAAGTGCAATGTACCCAAGCGTGGCTGGATCAACGGGGTCGGGGGATGCCCGAACGTCGGCGGCATCTGTATCGCGTGCACCATGCCCGGTTTCCCGGACAAGTTCATGCCCTTCATGGACGAGCCACCCGGTTCCAAGGTCTCCACGGGCGCGACGACCCTGTATGGCTCGGTGATCCGGACGCTTCGCGGCTTCACCCAGCGGACGGCCGACGAGGAACCCAAGTGGCGCCAGAAGGGCGACGACCTGCTTACGGGCTACCAGAAGACCTGGTGACATCGACCGGCGTCGGTTCCCGCCAGGCAGCCACGCCCCGCAAAGGGAGATGAACGCAGCGATGACGACGGCCGAGCACAGTGGCGTTGTGGAGATGGCCTGGGATCCGATCACCAGGATCGTGGGCAGCCTTGGAATTTATACAAAAATCGACTTCAAGCAGCGCAAAGTCGTCGAATGTCATAGCACATCGTCGATCTTCCGCGGGTACAGCATCTTCATGAAGGGCAAGGACCCGCGTGACGCGCACTTCATTACCAGCCGGATCTGCGGGATCTGCGGCGATAATCACGCGACCTGCTCTGTCTACAACCAGAACATGGCCTACGGGGTGCGGCCGCCGCATCTAGGTGAGTGGATCATCAACCTCGGCGAGGCCGCCGAGTACATGTTCGACCACAACATCTTCCAGGAGAACCTGGTCGGGGTGGACTTCTGCGAGCGGATGGTGGCCGAGACCAATCCCGGCGTCCTCGAGCAGGCGAACGCCACCGAGGCGCCGCACGCCGGCGACCACGGCTACCGGACCATCGGCGACATCATGCGCTCGCTCAATCCGCTTGAGGGTGCGTTCTACCGCGAGGCGCTGCAGGTCAGCCGGTCGACACGGGAGATGTTCTGCCTCATGGAGGGGCGGCACGTGCACCCGTCCACGCTGTACCCCGGCGGGGTCGGCACTTCCGCGACGGTGCAGCTGTTCACTGACTACCTGACCAGGCTGATGCGCTACGTGGAGTTCATGAAGCGGGTCGTTCCCATGCATGACGACCTGTTCGACTTCTTCTACGAGGCGCTGCCTGGTTACGAGCAGGTCGGCCAGCGGCGCGTCCAGCTTGTCTGCTGGGGCAGCCTGAACGACCCGCAGCACTGCGACTTCAAGTACGAGAACATGAGCAACTGGGGCCGCAAGATGTTCGTCAGCCCCGGCGTGGTCGTGGACGGCAAGCTCGTCACTAATGACCTGGTGGACATCAACCTGGGCATCCGCATCCTCCTCGGCAGCTCGTTCTACGAGGACTGGCAGGACCAGGAGATGTTCGTTACCCGCGACCCCCTCGGTAACCCCGTCGACCGCCGCCACCCCTGGAACCAGCACACGATCCCCAGGCCGGCCAAGCGGGACTTCGACGACAAGTACAGCTGGGTGATGTCCCCGCGGTGGTTCGATGGCAAGGATCACCTCGCGTGTGACACCGGCGGCGGCCCGATCGCCCGGCTCTGGGCGACCGCGCTCGGCGGGCTCGTCGACATGGGTTACGTCAAGTCCACCGGCCAGAGCGTGCTGATCAACCTGCCCCGGACGGCCACCAGGCCCGAGGTCACCTTCGAGTGGAAGATCCCGAAGTGGAGCAACGCCATCGAGCGCGACCGCGCGCGCACCTATTTCCAGGCGTACTCGGCGGCGGCCGCGCTGTATTTCGTCGAGCAAGCACTGGCCGAGGTGCGGGCAGGCCGGACCAAGACGTGGGAACCCTTCGAAGTGCCAGACGAGGCCTTCAGCTGCGGGTTCACCGAGGCGGTCCGCGGCGTACTGTCACATCACATGGTCATCAGGGGCGGGAAGATCGCAAACTACCATCCGTACCCGCCGACGCCGTGGAACGCCAGCGTACGCGACAGCTTCGGGACACCGGGCCCGTATGAGGACGCGGTGATGAACACCCCGATCTTCGAGGAGAACCCGCCTGAGCGGTTCAAGGGCATCGACATCATGCGAGCGGTGCGCAGCTTCGACCCCTGCCTGCCGTGCGGTGTGCACATGTATCTCGGTGGCGGGAAGGTGCTCCAGAAGGTCCACTCGCCCACCATGGTCAACCTGGCGACATGACCGGGCCATTAAGGGCGCCCCAGAGGATGGGGCGAGAGCCGGCGGCGGCACGTAGCGGGCGTCGGCGCACGGAGAGGCGGCCGCGATGATAGGCGTGCCAGATGTCGGCGCACGCATCGAGAACCTACTCGACGGCTTGCGGGCGAGCGGCGGGCCTGGCGTGGCTTCGGCCGCCGAGGACCTGGTGAGCTCGCTTGTCGGCCTGTACGGCGATGGCCTCGCGCACATCATGACCGCAATAGCCGCGGAAAGCGAGGCCGCCGCCGCTGTGCTCGACCGACTGGTGGCGGACCCACTTGTCGAGAGCCTGCTGCTGTTGCATGGGCTGCACCCGCTCGATGTCGATACGCGTATCCAGCGCGCCCTCGACAATGTGCGGCCCTACCTCGGCTCGCACGCGGGCGGGGTCGAATATCTCGGTGTCGCGGAAGACGGCACCGCGCGGCTGCGGTTGGCAGGAAACTGCCACGGCTGCCCATCATCGACGGTTACCGTGCGACTGGCCATCCAGGGTGCCGTTGAGGGGGCGGCACCAGAGCTCACCGGCGTGGTAGTAGCGGGCGTGAGTGAACCGCCTGGTCCGGCGCTGCTCGATATCGGGCGCCGCCCGCCGGATGGGCCACCCGAGGACAGCGAGCGGGACGGTCAGCCCGGCTGGGTCAGCCTGCCAGATACCGGGCCGCCGACCGGGCGGCCTGTCGTCATCGTCGCGGCGGGAACGGCCGTGCTTGTCTGCTCGGTCCGTGGCACTCGCTACGCCTACCGTGACTCGTGCCCGGTATGCGGTTCTTCGCTGGCAGGCGGCGCGCTCGTCGGTGGGCGGCTGGATTGCCCTGGCTGCGCGACCCGCTACGACGTCCGGTCGGCGGGCACGAACCTGGCTGACCCCAGCTGCCACCTCGACCCGCTGCCGTTGCTCGCCGACAGCCAGGGCGTGCGGGTCGCGCTGCCGCACGCGGTGCCGTCATGACCCCGAACACCGGACTGCGCCGGTTCGTCGGGCAACCCGCGGGCGCCGGGCCACCGGCCGGCGACAGTCCGGGCATCGCCACGGGCAGCAACCCGCAGCAGGCCGGTCATCCGTGGCAGCGCGTGCAGCCGGGTGAGCATTGCGGCCTGTGTGCCAAGCCGATCGCCGGTGAGCACCAGCACATTGCCGATCTTGAACATTCCACTCTTGTCTGCGCATGCCGTGCCTGCTATCTACTGTTCACCCACGATCGGCCCAGTGGCAGGTACCGCGCGATACCGGACCGCTACTTGCAAGATCCCTCGCACGTGATGTCCATGGCCGAATGGGATGAGCTCGAGATCCCGGTCGCAATGGCGTTCTTCCTGCGCAGCTCCAGGCAAGAGCAGATCAGCGGCTTCTACCCTAGCCCGGCAGGTGCCACCGAGTGCGTGCTCGAATTGGCTGCGTGGCGGCGGCTCGCCCGCGCCCACCCGCTGCTGCGGGCCGCAGAGCCCGATGTCGAGGCCATCTTGATCTGCCGTACCGACGGGAACATCGAGTACTTCCTGGTGCCGATCGACGCGTGCTACGAACTCGTGGGGCGGATGCGGCTGCAGTGGCGCGGATTCGACGGCGGCGCCGAGGCGCGGGCAAGCATTGAGAGGTTCCTCGCCGACGTGCGCGAGCGTGCCGGGCTGTACGCCGGGGAGCCGGCCGATGGCTGACCTCTCCTTCGACTGTATTGGCGGTCGCGCGGAGCGCTATTCGGCGATGCCGACTGTCGTGCTGACCCTGCGTATCAGCGAGACGAGCGGTCAGCGCATCGACGCGATCGCGCTTCGCTGCCAGATCAGGATCGAGCCGCACCGGCGGCGCTATACGGACGCGGAGGCCGAGCGGCTCGAGGATCTGTTCGGAGAGACCAGCCGGTGGGCGGACACGCTCAAGCCGCTGCAGCTGACCACCGTGTCCTTGATGGTGCCGGGATTTTCTGGCAGCACGGAGATCGACGTGCCTGTTATGTGCGGCTACGACCTGGAGATCGCCTCGACGAAGTACTTCAACGCGCTTGACAGCGGTGAAACACCGCTGCTCCTGCTGTTCAGCGGCACCGTGTTCACCACCGCTGAGCATAGGCTCAGCGTCCAGCAGGTGCCCTGGAGCCTGGAGACGTCCTACCGGCTCCCCGCGAGCGTATGGCGTGCGGCCGTCGACGTGCACTTCCCGAACAGCGCGTGGATCAGGATGAGCAGCGAGACGCTCAACGCGCTGCAGCGTTTCAAGAGCCGTCATGCCCTGCCGACCTGGGACTCCGTCGTGGCGGCGCTGCTCGCGGAAGCGGCAGAGCATCAGCCATGAGCAGCGGGCCGGGCCAGCGGCGCAGCGTGCATCCGGTGCGGCGTGCCGCGCTGGGCGTGGGGCCTGCAGCACCGGCCGAGCGGCGCTCATGAACGGCCACGGCGAATCGGCGGCCACCAACGTCGACCCCGCGCATCTGAGCCACGCGCGCAAGGTCGCTGACGCGATCCTCTACGAGGGCTATCTGCTGTATCCCTATCGCGGCGATGCGCAGAAGAATCAGGCGCGCTTCCAGTTCGGCGTGCTGATGCCCCCCGCGTACCGGTCCGTCGATCCCCACGAAATGTCGCAGCTGCAGACCGAGTGCCTGCTCGAATGCCGGGACGACGCCCAGGTGCGCGTGCTGGCCCGGTTCCTGCAGTTGCAGCGCAAAACGGTAGAGACGATCTCCGCGGTAGCCGGCTCCCGAGGCGAGGCGGCGCCGCTTGCCTCGCCAAGCGGCGCACCACCGGGAACACCGGCCTACGACACGGCGCCATGGGACGAGGCCATCGAACGTGAGCAAGAGGCGACCGTGCCCGTCGGTGCGCTGCTGGCCTCCCGCCGGGAGTTCGCGTTCCACATCAGCGGTGGTCAGGCGACCCAGGCGGTTACCGATGCGGGCGCGAGCGTCACGGGGTGGACACTGCGTCAGTGGTCTTCGCTGCGCGGGACGATCGCGCTGCAGGCGCAGCGCGTAGCCGGTCCGTACCACGCGCTCCGGCTGGGGGTGCGGGTGGCAAATCGCACCGCTGCCGACGGTCCGTTGCGCAGTCGCCAGGACGGGCTGCGCCAGGCCCTGATCGCCGCGCACGTTCTCATCGCGGTGCCTGGCGCGCGGTTCCTGTCCATGGTGGACCCGCCGGAATGGGCCGCCGCCGAAGTGGCCTCGTGCGTCAACAACGGCACCTGGCCGGTGCTGGCCGGCCCGGAGGACTGCCACGATCTCATGCTCTCGTCGCCGGTGATCCTCTACGACCATCCGGAGATCGCGGCGGAGAGCGCAGGAGATCTCTACGACAGCACCGAGATCGACGAGATCCTCACCCTGCGAACGATGGCGCTGACGGATGCCGAGAAACGCCAGGCACGCGCAACCGATCCGCGCGCGGCCGCGCTGCTCGACCGGGTCGGCGACCTGCCCGCGGAGATGCTCGAGCGGATGCACGGAGCCATCCGCTACCTGAAGGCGGTGCCAGGGGCTGCGGGCAACGCGGACTCCGGCGCATCAAGGCCCGGCGCGGCGGGTCTTGATGCGTCCGGCCCCGGCCCATCGAGCCGGGGGGCACCGGGCATGTCCGGCCCCGGCCCATCGAGCCGGGGGGCACCGGGGCAGCCCAGGCCGGATTCCCTTTCTGCTACGCCGGGCTCGCCGATGGCCGCCATGGCCGGCCATCCGCAGGTCCCCTGGTGGGACCCGAGCGCCGACGCGTCGGTGTCACCGGAAACCGACCACGTCATCGTCGACGGCGTGCGGGTCGCGCGCGGCAGCAGGGTCCGGATGCGGCCTGGCAGCCGGCGGGCGGACGCCCAGGACTTGTTCCTGGCCGGCCGACAGGCAGTGGTCGAGGCCGTGCTGCTCGATGTCGACGGCCATCTGCACCTCGCGGTCACCCCGGTCGATGACCCGGCTGCGGATCTGCACCGCCAGCACGGCAGATTTCTTTATTTCGCTCCGGACGAGGTAGAGCCGATCGCGGCACCGCCGGAGATCGTTAACGAGTCACGGCCAAAGGAGGAAGCGAAATGATCATAAAGCTGATTAAGGCCACGGTCCTCGCGGTGGTGATCGCCGCGGTGATCCAGTCGCTGCCTGACATTAAGCGATACCTCGAACTGCGGGAGATGTAGGCCCGCGCCCCCGCTGAGCGCAGGCGGCGAGGTTGGCCCGCCCGGAGGGCGTAGTCTCGCGGAGCTTTGGCAGCGCGGATCGGTGCCGGCCGGATCCTCTACCAGACAGGCCCTACTGCCTGGAATGGGCGATGACCACTAGGAAGGTCGGGTAACAGGATGGAAACAATCATCGGCTTCGTTGTCGGTTTCATCGTCGGCACGCGCGAGGGCAAGGAAGGACTTGACCGGCTGCGCACGTCGTGGCATTCGATCCGCACCTCGCCGGAGGTGCGCCGGCTGGCTCGCGAAGCCACCACCGTAGCCGAATCGGTGGCCAGGCAGGCCGCCAAGGGCGGTCTGGGCGGGACGGTCGGTAGCGTGACCGATATGCTCATCCGCAAGGCGGCCGGGTCAGATGGCAGGCCGTCAGATGGCAGGCCACAGGCGCAGCGCGTCGCGTGAGCCCTGGCGGGTAACCCTGGCTGCGGGCGGCCCGCGGGGATTATCCTGCGGACCCCTCGCTCCGCTCCGCAGCCCACGATGGCGTGCCACGCGGCAGCCGTTAAGATCTTGGCCCTGCGAACAGGTCGATCGCGCCACACGATGGCCCATGGTGTGCCGACACATGATGGGCCGTGGCCGCCCGGCAGGCCCGCGCCGGTCAAACGATCATGTCGATTCAACCGCGCAGGATTGCAGGTCTTGGAGCTTTGATCGGGCGGGAAGGCGCCACCACGCATTGATCAGTTATGTCCTAAACACGCCCGAACCCGCCGCGAGGCCCTACCGTATACCCATGCACGACCGCGAGATTGTTGCAGCGATCGTGGCAGGCGACGCCACTGGTCTCGGCGCGGCCTTCGGTCAGTACGCACAGGCGCTGTTCGCCTACTGCCGGTCCCAGCTGACCGAGCCTGCTGACGCGGCCGACGCCGTGCATGACACCTTCGTCATCGCCGCTGCCAAGCTTGCGGTGCTGCGCGAACCCGACCGGCTACGGGCGTGGCTGTTCGCGGTAACCCGCAACGAGTGCCATGGCAGGCAGTCGGCCGACGGCTCCGTTGCGCCGCGCCATGAGGCGGCCGAGACGACGGATAACGTCGGGGATGCCGACGCCGAGCAGGCGGAGCTGCGCGCTGTCGTGCACGCCGCACATGCTGCGCTGTATCCCGGAGAGCGTGAGATAGTCGAGCTGAACCTGCGCCATGGTCTCGACGGCGCCGACCTCGCCGATGTTCTTGGCATGCCGCGCAAACAGGCAGCGGCGCTCGCCTGGAGGGTACAGTCCAAGTTCGACACATCATTGGGCGTGCTGCTGGTTAACAGGCCCGGGCCGGAGGATTGCCCGGACTTGGCGGCCATGCTGGATGGCTGGAACGGTGAGCTGACGGCGCGACTGCGCACGCGGGTCAAGCTGCACGTCCAGCGGTGCGAGGCATGCGCACGCAAGCGCGGCGAGTTGACGCCTGTGATGCTGCTGAACCTGCTCCCGGTGACCATCCTTCCAGCCGGCCTCCGGCAGCAGTTCTTCCGCCTCGTCGGCGATGTCTCGCCGGACGCGGCGGCCTTGCGCGCCCGGGTGGCGCAGCGGGCCGAGCCGTTCGGCGCTGGCGGTTTCCCACTGCAGCGGACAACACCGTCGGTGCCTCGCTGGCAGGGCAGCTATCCAATTGCGGCCGTCGCGGCCGTCGCAGCCCTGGGCGTGCTCGGCGGTGGCATGTTCTTCGTCGATTACACCCTTGGCCACCATGCGCCGCCGCGCGCTGCCGCGGTACGCACGCCGACGCCTCGGCCGACGCGAACCAGCCGGTCCATCGGAGCACTCGCTGTCACCCCGTCAGCGGCGGCGGCCGCGCCGCCCGGATCCGCGTCGACGGTGCTCGCGCCCGTGAGCACGCCCACAACGAAGTCCTCAGCCAAGACGCTGAAGTCGGCGTCGCCTTCGCCGTCGCGCTCGCGCGCGCCTCGAACGTCGCCGTCCCCGACACCACGGCCCTCCACGTCCCCGAGCCCCACGAGCCCGCCCCCCAAGAGCCCGAGCCCGTCCCCGACGAGCCCGTCCCCGACGAGCCCCACCCCGACAAGCCCCACCCCGAAGGGCCCGTCTCCCGCGACCCCGTCTTCATGACCCTCTCGTCCGCCATGACCGCGGGGACGCCCGCAGCGGTGCTCGACGAGTTACTCCACGCCAGGGCATGCCCTGGCCGCCCGCATCACCGCGGCCGCCCGCATCCATCACCAGCAAGCGCTCTTCTGTTCGCATCATGGCCCGGGTTCAGGCACCATGGACAGTGGTGTCTATTTCGGGCGACCAGCTGATCGCTCCGCTGGGTCTAGCTTGGGGATCACAGAGGTGGTGGCGTGGACCATGCCGACCAGATTCGCAGCTCGGCTAATTCTTTCCGCGTCGGCCGTTGTGGTCGGCGTGATCGTGGGCGCAGGCTCGCGGCGCTCGCTGTTCTTAAGCCCGTCCTGGCCGGTCCCGGCTGGGCACCATCAGTTCATCTCGTTGCTCTGCGTGCTGGCCGCCGGGCTGACAGTTCTGGCGTCGGTACGGATCGGCCGATTCCAGCTGGGTGACCTTCGCGCCAGGACCGGCTCAGGAGCTGAGACACAGCGGCGCCGTAGCCTGTTGGTACCGGCCGGCGCAAACTGCTGCGGGGATTACGGCGCGGACGGCTCGCGCGGCCTGCGCGGGGAAAGCGGCCACGGCGGGGATCCGGGGCAAGCTGGCGCGACGGGCGATGCCGCCGATTACGGATGGTACAGCGACGCGGGCGACGGCTCGCCAGACAATGGCTACCGCAGGCCGGACTCGCCGCACGCAAGGCCCGTCACCGGCAGCTCCGATCCCCTCGCCCGGCAGAGCGGTTACACCGACGAGGGCACCAGCGACACCGACCAGGGCACCAGCGACACCGACCAGGGCAACGGCGACGACCCACAGCGGTCCGGCGTGGACTGCGGTGCTGCCGGGGATGTGGGCGATGACGCTGCCAAACGGCTCTATGGACAGATCACCATTTACACGCTACTGGAAGACGGCATTGCAGACTTTGACCGCCTGGTCACCCGCGTCGTCGAGCAGGTGCGGGCGAACGAGCCGGGCACCCTTGTCTACGTAGCGCACGTTGTCCCATCCGCGCCGTTGCAAAGGATCA
>Ga0335077_10007499_pt1 | contig 13499 bp, 15 predicted proteins | sample Lox_Sample_31_FD_207151 | JGI IMG/M metagenome (GOLD analysis project Ga0335077, IMG submission 207151) | Soil microbial communities from Loxahatchee National Wildlife Refuge, Florida, United States - Lox_Sample_3.1 | ecosystem: Environmental > Terrestrial > Soil > Wetlands | place: USA... | reverse complement strand
GCCGCATCGCGTTGGCGGGCGCCTCGTCGGCGGCGATGATGGCGTTGACGAGGTCGGTATACTGGACGCCAGAGATCACGCCGGCGATCGAGCTGGTCGGCGTGGAAGCGGACGACGTGAGGGACGAACTGCTGATTGGCGTGGTCATTCGTGCGTCCGTTGTAGAAGTGGCGAGGTCCGGGCCCCGTGTCGGGACCCGGACTCACCGGACTAGCGCGATCAGCCCGAGATCAGCTTCAGAATCGACTGCGGGGCCTGATTCGCCTGCGCCAGCATCGCGGTGCTGGCCTGGGACAGGATCTGATACTTCGTGAACTGCGTCATCTCATAGGCCATGTCGGTGTCCTTGATGACCGAATTGGCCGACTGGACGTTCTGGAACGTCGAACCGACGTTGGTCGTCGCGTACTGAATCCGGCTCTCCGCGGCGCCGATGGTACCGATCGCGGTGCCAACGTTGGTGATCGCGGTATCGATCTTGGTCAACTCGCCCTGGGCGTTGGCCAAGGTGGTCAGGTCGCCCGCCGCGGCACCGAGAAGGGTCGCGGACGCCATATTCAGGCCCGCGCCGCTCAGGGTGATCGTGTCGTTGGTCGCGTACTGACCGCTGGAGCTGACCAGGAAGGTGCCGCTGTAGGTACCATCGAGCAGGTTGGAGCCCTGATACTGCGTGGTCTGCGAAATCTGGTCGATTTCCTGCACCAGCTGCTGGTACTCCGCGTTCAGGTTCGCGCGGCCGGTGGTGCCAGAGCTGTCGGAAGCTGCCTCGGTGGCCAGCTCCTTCATCCGGTCGAGAATGCTGGCGATGGTCTGCACGCCGCCGTCGGCGATCTGCAGCACCGACGCGGCCTGCGAGGCATTCCGCTGCGCCGCCTGGAGCGACGCTGCGCTGGCCGTCAGCTGGTCGGAGATGGCGGCGCCAGCGGCGTCGTCGCTCGCCTTGTTGATCCGGAAGCCGGTGGAGAGCTTCTGGATCGACGCGTCCATCATCTCCTGATTGTTCGTCAGGGCGAGATAGGCTGCGTACGACGTGGTGTTGGTGGCAATGCGGGTGCTCATGTGGGGATTCTCCCGAACCTGCACTTTCCGGAGCGTCCCTGCTCCGTCCTGCGACGAGGCGGCCCTGAGTGGCCGCTGGAGGAGCTATCGGCCATCGCGGAACCGAACTTGAGGGCCAAGGGGAGGTTCGTGCCGGGTGCGGAAAACCGGATAGGCGGTTCCTGCCGGGCCAGCCAGCTCTGCGGCGTTCGATAGGCCGCGGCCCAGCCCTGTCGCAGATGCTAAGAGACCGAATCGAAACGGCTTAGGGCGATCCCCCCGGCGTGGCCCTCGGCTTGCTTTTCGGGCCTCGCCATTCCGCCAACCGCGGAGCGGCCGGAGGGAACCGAATGCCGAGCGTCCTGAGCGAAGCCAACCAGGTGGACAAGGTCATCACCGTGCTTCGCAGCGCCGTCGAACTCCATCGGGTGGGGAGGCTCGACGAGGCTCAGCCGTTGTACCGCGAAGCCCTGCTGCTCGACCCCGGTCATCCGGACGCGCTGCATCTGGCGGGCGTACTGGCGCACCAGGCCGGTCGCGGCGTGGAGGCGCTAGAGTTGGTGGACCGGGCGTTGGCCCGGCTTCCCGGCTTCGCGGAGGCGCACAACAGCCGGGGAAACATCCTTCGGGCGCTGGGCCGGCCCGATGATGCGTTGGGCGCCTACCGGCAGGCGATCGCCCTGGCGCCGCTGAGTCCGCTGGCCTGGAGCAACCTCGGCAACGCGCTCTGGGACCTGGGCCGCCCCGAAGAAGCGATTCGCGCGTATCGGGAGGCGCTGTCCCGAGCCGCGGATCTCGCCGAGACGCGCCTCAACCTGGGGCTCGTGCTGTCGGAGCAGGGAGACGCCGAGGGGGCGCTGGTCGAGTTCGATGCGGCCATTCAGGCGCGCCCGGACCTGGCCGCGGCCCACTATCGGCGGGGCCAGAGCCTGCGGGCCCTGGGTCGGCGGGCCGAGGCTATCGAGAGCCTGCGCCGCGCGGTGAGCCTGTCGCCCCAATTCCTCGCCGCCTATTGCGACCTGGGTATCACCCTTTCGGAGGCCGGCCAGCAACTGGAAGCCACCGATGCCCTTCAGGCCGCGCTGGCGCTCGATCCGGACCGCCCGGAAGCCCACAATTATATGGGTAAGGTCTGTCAGGCCCTGGGCTACCCGGGACAGGCACTTTCGGCGTACCGGCAGGCGATCGCGGTTCGGCCCGATTACGCCGATGCGCATTACAACCTCGCCGCCCTGTTCGGCGAGCTGCACCGTCCGGTGGAGGCGGTGGCGAGCTACCGCGCCGCGCTCACCTTCCGGGCCGATTGGGCGGAGGCCCATGCCAGCCTGGGCGGCGCACTGCTCCGGCTGGGGCGGTCGCCGGAGGCGATGCTCGCGGTGCGGCGCGCGCTCGAGCTCGACCCCACTCCTCCGACCTCGTGGTATCTGCTGGGCCGGGCGGCCGCCGAGCAGGGACAGTTCGGGGACGCGGTGGCCGCCTACGACCGGGCCCTGGCGATCGATCCGGCGTTCGCGGAAGCGCACTGGCACCGGGCGCTCGCGCTGCTCAGCGCGGGCGACTACGAAGCCGGCTGGCGGGACTACGAATGGCGCTGGATGGTCCCGGCGCTCCGCCGGACGGTCCGCGAGTTCGGCGCGCCCCGCTGGCAGGGGGAAGACCTCGCGGGCCGTTCCATTCTCGTCCATGCCGAAGCGGAGCCGGGCGATACGCTGCAGTTCGCGCGCTTCCTGCCGCTCGTCGCCGAGCGCGGAGCCCGGGTGATTCTCGAATGCCAGCCGGCCCTGGCCCGGCTGCTCGAGGCGATGCCGGCTCCGTCGCAGGTTCTGGCTCCCGGCGATGACCTCCCGCCATTCGACTACCAGGTTCCGCTCGAGAGTCTGCCCGGCATTCTGGGCACGCGGCTCGAGACGGTGCCGAATACTCTACCGTACCTGCCCACGCAGAGCTGGTCGGGGAAGGTCCCCGTCCTGCCCGCCGACTCTCGGCGCGGGCCGCGGATCGGGTTGGCCTGGGCCGGGCCGTCGGGAGGGGAAGGGGATGCCTCGCGGCTGCGGCGGCTCGCGCCGCTCTTCGCCGGGTCGGAAGCGTCGTGGTACAGCTTCGAGGCGAGCGGGCTCCAGGCCGAGCTGGCGCAGGTGCCAGAAGCGCACGAGGTGCACGACCTCTCCCCGTTGATTCATGACCTGACCGACGCGGCCTCCCTGCTTCAGCAGCTGGATCTATTGATCACCACGGAGAACCTCACGGCGCACCTGGCCGGCGGCCTCGGTGTTCCCGTGTGGCTGCTGCGCTCCGCGAGCCCCGACTGGCGGTGGGCAGCGTCGAGCGGGTCAGCACCGGTCTGGTATCCGACCGTTCGGGTCTTCACGGCGGATGGGGAGGACTGGGGGCGGTTCATCGCGAGCGTGAGCGAGGCGCTGGCTCAGACCATGGCCGGCGCCGCGGCGCGCTGATCGCCCCGTCCGGCTAGCCGAGACGGCTCTTCAGGTCGATGGAATGCCGGGTGTGGTAGCGTGGGTCCTGCAGCACTATCTGCCCGGCGGCACGCTGTACCACGTCGAAGACCAGCGGCGCCTGGAGGTTCGTGGTGCAGGGATCGCCTTTTTCGCGGGGCAGCGTGACGATCGTGAGAACCAGCGTGGCCTCGCGCCGTTCCTCGGGCACGTCCGGCAGATCCACATCGTAGCCGGGAACGAACTCGAACGGGTCCACCACCAGGAAGATGAGCGCGCCATCGTCCACGGACTGCATCCAGAAGACCCCGCTCTTGGCGGCCGGAAGCAGCACAAAGCGCCGTTCTCCGGCGAAGCCGAGCATCCCTTCCGGCATCGTGTAGCAGGCCTCGGGAGCGATCTCGAGCGGCCCGAACAGGCGCGACGCGACGCGGAGCGCGCCGGCGAACGGCTTGGCAGTGGCGGTCACTTCAGGTAGTCCGCGAGACTGAGGCTCAGCATCCGGCTGGCGGAGAGCAGAGCGGCCTGCATGGCCGTCTGGGCCTGGGCCAGCTGCACGCTCGCTGCGGCAATGTCGGTATCCTGCAGGTTGGACTCCGTCTGTTGCAGGGTGGTCTGCAGCGCATCATCGTTCTGAAGCGCCGAGGTAAAGGCATTGGACCGTGCCCCGGTGGTGGAGAGCATGGTCTGGACGTTGGTGAAGGCGCTGTCGAGTCCGTTCAGGCTCCCGGCAATGCCCGCGGTGGTGCCGCTTTGGAGCTGGGTGAGCAGGCCCTGGAGACCGCTCAACACGCCGCTGTCGACGAGCAGCTCCTTGCCGTTGTGGTTGGTGGTGATGAGGTATCCCTGGCCGATCTCCGCCTGGTGCTGGCCGGCGTCTCCGGAGTAATTGCCGCTGGCGTCGAAGGGCTGTCCGGTCTGGGTTCCGGCGAAGAGGTATTGGTTCCCGACCTGGGTGTTGCCAAGTTGAATGACCTGGTCGAGGATCTGCTGTATCTCGGCGGCGGCCGCGGCGTGGGTCTGCGCGTTGGCGGTGCTGGTGCCTTCCTGGGTGGCGAGCTGCTTGGCCCGGCTCAAGAGGTCGGTGAGCTGGTTGAGCACCGACTCTTCGGCGTCGCTCCGGGTCTGTGCGTCGGTCGTGTTCCGGCGGTACTGATTGATCGCGCGGAGCGCGCTGTCCGCGTACATGACCTGGGTGCCGACCACGGGGTTGTCGCCTATCGACTGGTACTGCTTGCCGCTCGACATCTGCAGCTGGACCTGCGCCAGCGTCGACATGTTGGTCTGGAGGCCGCTGATGATGCGCTGCTGGAGGAGATTATTCGTGATTCGCATGCCATTCGTCGGGAAAAAGGGTGGCAATATTTTCCGTATCGGCTAGATTGAGGCAAAGCTTGAGCCGTTGCGAACGTTGGTCGCGGTTCTCGGGGGTCCCCCTGCTCCCGGCGCCAAGGCCGTGGTCCGCACGGAACGAACCCGTATCCGGGGGTGAGCTGGGGCATGGCGACCATTCTCTGTGTTGACGACGAGCCGGCCACCGGCGTCGTCCTGGAGCACCACCTTTCCAAGATCGGGCACCGTCCCCTCCTCGCGAACAGCGTCGAGGAGGCCCTCAAGACCATCGCCCGGACCCCCGTCGAACTGATCATCGCCGACTACCGGATGCCCAAGGCTACCGGCCTCGATCTCCTGTCCGTGCTGGACAAGGAGGGGTATCAGATCCCGGTGATCATCATGACCGGCTACTCGAGCATCGAGCACGCGGTCATCTCGATCAAGTCCGGGGCCATCGATTACCTCACCAAACCGATCCGTCCGGAGACGCTGGAGATCGCCGTCACCCAGGCGCTGGAAGTGGTGCGGCTCCGGCGCGAGAACGAGCAGTTCCGTCGGGAGATCAACCGGTTCCGATCCACTCGCGCGCTGGTGGGGGAGAGCCCGCAGTTCCGGCGGGTTATGGAGACGGTGGCGACGGTGGCTCCGACCAAGGCCACGGTCCTGCTCGAGGGAGAATCGGGGACGGGCAAGGAGCTGTTCGCGCGGGCGGTGCACGATCAGAGCCCGCGCCACGACGGCCCGTTCATCTCGCTCAACTGTGCCGCGATGCCCGAGGGGCTGGTGGAGAGCGCCCTGTTCGGCCACGAGAAGGGGGCCTTCACCGGCGCCACCGTGCGCTCGGCGGGCGCGTTCGAGCGGGCCCACGGCGGCACCCTCCTGCTCGATGAGATCTCCGAGATGCGGCTCGACCTCCAGGCCAAGCTGCTCCGCGTGATCCAGGAGCACGAGTTCGAGCGGGTGGGAGGGCATCAGCCGATCCGGGTGGACGTCCGGCTGATCGCGACCACCAATCGCGATCTCAAGGCCGAAGCCGACGCGGGCCGGTTCCGGATCGACCTGTTCTATCGCCTGAACGTGGTCCCCATCCGGACGCCACCGCTTCGGGAGCGGGTCGAGGACATTCCCGTCCTGGTGCAGCACTTTGCCCGCCGCGCGGCGGAGGAGATCGGCGTGACGGTGAGCGGAGTCGCGTCGGAGACGATCGACCTTCTCCTCAGGCACTCCTGGCCCGGCAACGTGCGGGAGCTGGCCAATGCGGTCGAACGCGCCGTGATCCTCTCCCGGGGCGGGGTACTTCGTCCCGAGCTCTTCCAGGGAATCCTCGACGCCGTGGCCGTTCCTCCGGCGGCGCTGCCCCCTCTGACGGTGATTCCTTCTCAGCGCATGGCGCAGCCCGTCGCCATGCCGGCGGCGGTAGCTGGCCAGGGTTCGGATTCGTTCAACCTGGACGAGCTGGAGCGCCTGGCGATCCAGCGGGCGCTGGTCGCGACGGGCGGGAACCGCACTCGCGCGGCGAAACTGCTGGGCATCAGCGAACGCACCCTGCGGAACAAGCTGAACACTCCGCGGGAAGAGACGGCCATCGCCGACAACTAGCTTCCGGCTGCCGGCAGAAAGTTCCGATCCCGGCCCTTGGTAACACTCAGCGGCCCGCCATCTGGCGGGCCGCTTTGCGTTGTGTCGCTTGGCCGAAACGCCGATGGCCCAATCGGTTCCGCACGCCGAGGCGGTGGGTTCGCGCATCCGGCATCCTGATTGCCTTGGGGCAGGCCGGACTCTAGCGCGGGAGCGAAGCCTTCATGTTCTCATCGTTGTTCGGCCCCGGGACCAGGATCGGCGATCTACGCTGGAGCCTGGACGACTCGAGCCATACCCAGAAGGCGATCGGACAGCGCGTCGCCTCGGCGCTCGGCGCGAGCGGGAGCACCGACTTCAGTCAGGCGCTGGCGAAGGCCCAGGCGGCGCACCAGCCCGTGGACCTGGAGAAGGAAATGGTCAACCTGGCCAGCACGGAGCTTCGTTACGAGACGAGCGCCAAGCTTCTTACTTCCGCCTATCAGGACCTGCGCACCGCGGTGAGCAGTAACGGCAATGGCTGATCCGATCGGCGCGGCGGGCTGGCCGCCCCGCCCGGTTCGCGCGCTGCTGGGCCCGCTCGGCGCGAGCGGCGCCGGCATGGGCGCGATGGGGAAGGCGTTGGATGTGATCTCCCAGAACATCGCCAACGCGGAGACGACGCGCACGCCGGAAGGCGGGCCGTACCAGCGCAAGGTGGTGGTCTTCCAGCGCACCAGCGACGGCGGCGTCGAGGCCTCCCAGGTCGTGACGGACACGAGCCCGGGGAGCGAAGAGTACGACCCGGGGCACCCGGACGCGGACGCGAACGGCTTCGTGAAGCTGCCCAACGTGGACATCAATACCGAAATCGTAGACCTCATGATCGCGCGGCGGGTGCACGACGCCAACGCCACCGTTTTCCAGGCGGCCAAGGCGATGCTCCGCCGCGCGATCGACATCTGAAGCGAGATCCTGGATGACGATCAACGGTTCTGCACCCCTTGGCGCGGTCCACGCGGGTCCCGCCAGCCGCGCCTACGGCCTGGCGCCGAAGACGGCGCACGCCGCGGGGGCCCCGAAGGCTCCGGATACGGAGGCGCTCCGCGCGGTCCTCACGGACGACGAGCGGGCCTACTTCGATCAGCTGGCCGCCCTGGGCCCGTTGTCCTACGGTCCGGGCCGGTCGTCGGGCACGCCCGCCGCTCCGCGCGGACTCCGCCTCGACGTGACGGGCTGAACGATGTCGTCGCCGATCCGTCCCGACTCGCCGCAGTTCACGCGGCTCGACAGTGTGCTGGAGCAGGCCGCGCCGCCGGAAGGAGGACCGTCCTTCGCCGACACGCTGACCCGGGTGGTGAACGACACGCAGCAGATGCAGGGAGACGCCAGCCAGATCATCGGCCGCTTCGTGCGCGGCGAGCCGGTGGAGCTGCACCAGGTGATGGCGGCCAGCGAGGAGGCCGGGATCGCGCTCAGCTTCCTGGTCGAAATGCGCAACAAACTGACCGACGCCTATCGGACGGTCATGAACATGCAGATCTGATATGACCAGCTCTCTTCCCCCAGCCATGCTGGACGGTGTCCGCCGGATGAACGGTACCCGGCGGTTTCTCACGCTTGCCGGCCTCGCCGCGGCGGTAGGTCTCATCTGGGCCATCACGCGCTACGCGCAGGAGCCCGACCGGGTACCCCTGTACCAGGGCCTCGAGCTGCGCGATGCCGCCGCCATGGCGGACGCGCTCCAGAAGGCGGGCATCGGCTACGATCTGTCTGCCGGCGGCAGCGCGATTCTCGTGGCCTCTGCCGACGTCGCGCGGGCCCGCGTGGCGATCGCGCGCGAGGGCATAAGCGCCGGGGACGACCGGCCGGGCGACGAGATGCTCGACAAGCAGAACTGGATCAAGACCGACCGGGAGATCGCGAGCCTGGAACGCCGCGCGCTGGAAGGCGAGCTGGCGCGTTCGCTGCAGCGGCTGGCCGGCGTCGAACGGGCCACGGTCCACCTGAGCCTGCCCGAGGCCAGCCCGCTCCGGAAGCTGGACCGGCCCGCGAAGGCGTCGGTGGTTGTCACCACGCGCGGCGGGCGCGAGCTCTCCGGCGAGGAGGTGGCCGGGATCACGTACCTCATCGCCAATGCGGTGGTGGGGTTGTCCGCCGACCAGGTCGCCGTGCTGGACGCAACCGGCCGCCTGCTCTCCGCGCCCGATGATGCCGCGATGCGGGGGCTCACCTCGCGCCAGCTGGAGGTGCAACGCTCGGTGGAGGACTACCTCGCCGCGAGCGCGCAGCGGATGCTGGCGACGGTGCTCGGCCCCGGCGACGCAAAGGTACAGGTCAACGCCCGACTCAACTTCGAGCAGGTGGAGAAGGACATCGAGACCTACAACCCCGACGGCGCCGTGCTGCAGAATGAGCAACGGAGCGAGGTCACCGGGGCAGATACCCTCGCCGGGGGCAACTCCACGGTCATCAACAACACCTATCAGAACTCGCGGGTGGTGGAGAAGGTGGTCGGATCGGTCGGCGACATTCAGCGGCTCACCGTGGCGGTTCTCATCAATCAGAAGGCCATGGAGAAGGTGGGCGCCGGCAGCGACCAGAGCCAGGAGCTTGGGCGCTACGAGCAGATGGTGCGGGACGCGATCGGGATGGACTCGACGCGCGGGGACCGGATCACGGTGCTGGCCCAGCCCTTCGAGGCGGTGGTCATCGCGGACACCACGCATGAGACGGGCGGCGGGACGGAGCGGGTGCTGGTGGTGGTGGACCGGTTCAGCCGCCCGATCATCGGGCTCCTGGGCATCCTGGCCGCGTTGATCCTCGGGCTTCGGGTGCTCCGGCCCACGGCGGCGGGCCAGCTCGCGGCGGGGCGGGCGCCGGCGGAGCTGGAGGCGGGTTCCGCCATGGAGCCCGAGCCGGCGCTGCCGCCCATCAAGGTGCCGGCCCTCAACGCGACCACGACCCGACTCAAGAACGAGGTTCAGAACGAATCCACCCAGCGCCCGGAGACGACGGCGTCGGTAGTGAAGGCCTGGCTGGCTGAGGGCTACTGATGGCGAACGCGACCGAGCGGGAGCCCCTCAACGGAGCCCAGAAGGCGGCGGTGCTCTGCATGTCCCTGGGGACCGAGGTGGCGTCCAAGGTGATGCAGCTGCTCGGGCCCGAGCAGGTGGAGGCGGTGTCGCGGGAGATCGCGGCGATGCCGCTGGCGGACACCAGCACCGTGGAAGGGGTGCTGATGGAGTTCCGCCAGGTGGCGCGCGCGGTACAGTCCCTGTCAGAGGGCGGGTTGGCGCGGGCCTCCGAAATCCTCGAACAGTCCTTCGGCTCGCAGAAGGCCCGGCTGATCCTCGACAAGATCAAGGAGCAGCTGACCACCACGGGGATGCGGAAGCTCAAGCGCGCCGCCCCCGAGGCCCTGCTGTCGGTGCTCCGTGGCGAGCACCCGCAGACGCTGGCGCTCATCCTGGCCCACCTCGAGGCCAAGCAGGCCGCGGCCGTGGTGGGAGTGATGGACACCGAGCTGGCGAGCGACGTGCTCTACCGCGTGGCGCGGATGGAGAAGGTGGCGCCGGACATGATCGCCATGGTGGAGCAGGGACTGGCTAACAAGACCGACCTGGCGCTCTCCCAGGAGATGACCCTCTCCGGCGGCCCCGCCGCTGTGGCCAAGGTGCTGACCCTGGCGAGCGGGACGGCCGAGAAGGCGATCATCGAGTCGATCACCCAGCGGAATCACGCCCTGGCGCAGCAGATCAGCAACCTGATGTTCGCCTTCGCGGACCTGGTGACCCTGGACGGGAAGTCGATGCAGCGGGTGCTGCGCGATGTGGACGGCAAGGAGCTGGCGCTGGCCCTCAAGGCGGCCAGCGACGAGCTCAAGGCGCACATCATGAAGAACATGTCGGAGCGCGCGGCGTCCGCGCTCACCGAAGAAATGGAGTTCCTGGGGCCGGTGCGGGTCAAGGACGTGGAGGCCGCCCAGACCCGGATCATCGCGGCGGTCCGCACGCTGGAAGAGGCCGGGGAGGTCGTCCTGGCCGGCCGGGGCGGGGATGACGAGCTCATCGTCTGAGGCGTCGCCCGCCTCGCCGCCCGCCGCTCCGCCATCCGGTCTCGCCCGCTTCTCGCTCTGGCCGCTGCCCGAGCTGGCGCACGGTGGAATGGGGGGCGCCGCGCCGAGCGCCGCCGACGCTCCCGGTCCGGAAGAGGACGCGTACGCGCACGGCTACGAGGCGGGCCGGGCCGAAGCCGCCAGCGAGGCCAACCGCGCGCTGCGCCGCGCGGCGGAGCGGCTCATCGCCGCGGCCGAGTCCCTGGACGCGGCCCGGCTCAGCATGATCCGGGACCTGGAGGACGGGGTGAGCCTCCTCGCGCTGGCCGTCGCCAGGCATCTGGTACTGCGCGAAGTCGCGGGGGATCCGACAATCGTCCGCGACCTGGTGCAGCGGGGGCTCGAGGCCTTCCCGGTCGGCTCGCGGGTGGAGATCCACCTGCATCCCGACGACCTGGCGGCGCTCCGGAGCCAGTTCGGGCTCCCCAGCGCGGATGGGCGCGCGGCCGACCTGCAGTGGATTGCCGATGCGGAAGTGGAGCGGGGCGGATGTACGCTCGAGACGCCTCACCGGGTGGTTGATGGGCGGGTCGAGACCGCCCTCTCGGAGCTCTATCAGCGGATGCGCGATGATTGAACACCGCTTGCTGCGGCACGCCGAGGCCGTGGTCAACCGCCTGGAGGAGGTGCCCCGCTTCGCGGTGCACGGACGGGTCACGCGGGTCATCGGCCAGGTGGTGGAGGCGTCGTCGCTCGATGTCGCCCTTGGGGAGCTGTGCCGGATCGAGAGCGCGGGGCGGCCGAGGGTCACAACGCAGGTCGTTGGCTTCCACGAGCGCGGCGTGCTGCTCATGCCACTGGGCGACCTGGAAGGGATTCACCCCGGCGCCATGGTCCGGCCGCTGCGCCGTCCGCTCGATGTGCAGGTCGGGGAGGGGCTGATCGGCAGGGTGGTGGACGGGCTGGGCCGGCCGATCGACGGAGAGCGGCCGCCCGGACTTCGGACCCGCTACGCTCTCTCGGCCGAGCCGCCGCATCCGCTGGAGCGAACCCGCATCGAGCGCCCCCTGGGCACCGGGGTCCGCGCCATTGATGGGCTGGTGACGCTGGGCCGCGGGCAACGCATCGGGATCATGGCGGGCAGCGGCGTCGGAAAGAGCGTGCTGCTCGGGATGATCGCCCAGCGGACCAGCGCGGACATCAACGTCATCGCGTTGCTCGGCGAGCGCGGTCGCGAGGTCCGGGAATTCATCGAACGGGACCTCGGCCCCGAGGGGCTCAAGCGGTCGGTGGTGATCGTCGCGACCAGCGACCAGCCGGCGGTGATCCGGTCCACCGGCGCCTTCGTCGCGACCGCGGTGGCCGAGTATTTCCGTGACGCGGGGAAGGACGTCCTGCTCATGATGGACTCCGTGACCCGCGTCTGCATGGCGTGGCGCGAGATGGGACTCTCGGTGGGAGAGCCGCCGACCACCAAGGGGTACCCGCCCTCGGTCTTCGCGCAGCTGCCGCGCCTCCTGGAGCGCGCCGGCACCGGGCGGAGGGGGAGCATCACCGGTCTCTACACCGTGCTGGTCGAGGGAGACGACTTCAACGAGCCCGTGGCCGACGCCACGCGATCCATCCTGGACGGTCACATCGTGTTGAGCCGGAAGCTTGCCGCCCAGAAACACTTTCCCGCCATCGATGTGCTGGACAGCGTGAGCCGGGTCCGCGACGCGGTGATCACCGCGGAGCACCTGCAGGCGGCGAACACCGTCCTCAAGCTGGAAGCGGCGTGGCGGAGCAACGAAGACCTCATCGCCGTCGGGGCCTACAAGAGCGGGGCGGACCGGCACGCCGATGCGGCGATCGCCATGCACGAGGAGCTGCTGCAGTTCCTCCGCCAGCGCGCCGAAGAGGGGTCCACCTACGAAGAAACCCGGCTGCGGCTCGCCGCGCTCGCCAATCGGGCCGAGGCCCTGATCAGCGGGAGGGCCGGATGAAACGGTTCAGCTTCCGGCTGGATCGCCTGCTCCATCTCCGCGAGATCGCGGAGCGGGAACAGGCCCGGGCACTGGCGGTGGCCCTCGGCGAAGAGGAGGCCTGTCGGGCCGCGGTCCGCCAGAGCGAGGCGCGACTGGGGCAGGCCCGCGAGCAGTTCGCGACGCTGCCGCGAGACCTCTCGCAGGCCGGGACGCTGCGCAATCTCGACCTGACCATCGCCGTGCTGATGGAACAGACGGACCAGTTGAGCCGGGAGCACGAAGCGAGCCTCGAGCGGGTGGAGGTGGCGCGCCATGGATTCGAGAAGGCCCGCATGGCCCGGCGAGTCATCGAGCGCCTCAAGGAGCACCGCCAGCTCGCGTGGGACGCCGACGTGTCCAGGCTGGAGCAGAGTGAGCTTGACGAGACGGCCATCCAGCGCGCGCAGGCAGGGCAAGGGGGGACGCGATGAAGCAGGCCATTCTCTTTGCCGTCGCCGCGTTTCTGATCTCGACCGGGGCCACCTCTTTCGTGCTGGTGCGGCGGCATCACTCGGCGGTGGTTGCACCGCCGGACTCGGCCATTCACCCGTCAGACTCGACCGCGGGCGCCACGAAATCCGCACCGGCGGACAGCACCCCCGCGGTGGCCGTCGCTCCGCGGCCCGATTCCAGCTCGGCGCATGACTCCAGCGCATTCAAGGCAAAGCCGGACTCCGCCCCCAAGACGCGGCCGGTGGATTCCACGCGGGCCAAGGCAGCGCCGGACTCCGTGGCACGGCCGCCCGCGTTGCCGAAACCGCCGGCGCCGATCCCGCACCCAACGGCACCTGTCATCCCGGAGGACCCGGCGGCGAAGGCCGCGGCCTACAAGCAGGTGGCCCGGGTGCTCTCCGCCATGAAGCCACCTGAGGCGGTCAAGGTCATGGCCTACCTGAGCGACGACGAAGTCGAAGGGCTGCTCCGCTCCGTGGGGCCGCGCCAGGCGGCGGACTTTCTTACCAACATGCCCAAGGAGCGCGCGGCCAAACTCAGCCAGCGCCTCCTGGTGCCGGAACCATCGAGGTAACCGCCGGTGACTCCGATCATCTCACC
>Ga0335077_10007496_pt1 | contig 13501 bp, 16 predicted proteins | sample Lox_Sample_31_FD_207151 | JGI IMG/M metagenome (GOLD analysis project Ga0335077, IMG submission 207151) | Soil microbial communities from Loxahatchee National Wildlife Refuge, Florida, United States - Lox_Sample_3.1 | ecosystem: Environmental > Terrestrial > Soil > Wetlands | place: USA... | reverse complement strand
CTATCCCGTGTACTTCGTCCACTTGCTGTTCGTCTTCTTCCTGCTCGTCTACATCCCGTACTCGAAGTTCGCCCATCTCATCTACCGATCGCTGGCGATGCTCCACTCGGCCGGAGGGACGAGGGAGCGCGGGAGAGCGTCCGTCGCACGGTGAGGGACCTGAACGACCCGTGCCTGTTCTGCACTCCGCGAGACGTGACGCAGCAGAACGGGCTGGCGTACTGCACGCGCGATAGCTTTCCGGTCAGCCCCGGCCACAGCCTGATCATCCCGTTCCGGCACTGTCCCGATTTCTTCCACCTGTCGAGCGAGGAGATGGCCGCGTGCATGGAATTGCTCGTCTCCCGGCGGAAGGAACTCGACGCGGAATTGAAGCCCGACGGGTACAATATCGGCGTCAACGTCGGGCGAGCGGGCGGACAGAGTGTGCTACACGTCCACGTGCACCTGATCCCTCGGTACGCCGGCGATCATCCGCGCCCGCAGGGCGGCGTCCGCCAGATCATTCCCTGGAAGGCGGAGTATCCTCGAGGCGAGAGCCGTTCGTGACCCGGTCCGCGCCGGGGCGGGACGCGTAGAGGCTCCGCGTCGATCGAGCGCGTTCGACCATCGAGGAGGATGCGACATGGACCGGCGGCTGACCGAGAGGGAGATCACACGACGCTCGCTGCTCCGCGCGGTGGGCGGGCTGGGGCTTACGGGACTCCTCGGGCTCGTGCCTGGCCTTCCCGGCCCGGTCTCGGCCCAAGGCAATCTGGCCAATCTCGGCCCGGAGGAACCCGTCGACGCGACCATGAAGCGCCTCTTCGGCGGTCGACCCATCAAGGACGGCGCGGCGTCCATCAACCTGGACCTGCCGCTCATCGCCGAGAACGGCGCGGTGGTCCCGCTGACGGTGGACGTTACCGCCCCCATGACGCCGCAGAACTACGTCAAGGCCATCTACATCATCTCCGACAAGAACCGGCGACCGTTGAACGCGAAGTTCAACTTGACCCCGGCCATGGGTCAGGCCTTCGTGGGCACGAACCTGCGGCTCGGCGAGACGACGGACGTCCGCGCTGTCATCGAGATGAGCGACGGCACGCTCCTCCAGGCCAAGCGCGAGGTCAAGGTCACGGTCGGCGGGTGCGGAGGCTAGCGATGGCCGAGATCGGGCGGGTCAGGATCCGCATGCCGTCGAGCATCAAGCCCGGAGAGATCGTCAAGGTGCGCGTGCTGGTGATCCACCCGATGGAGATCGTCCAGCGCAAGGACGGCAAGGTCGTGGACAAGAACTACCAGTTCATCAACCGCGTCGTCGTGACGTACCTGGACAAGGAGATCGCGCAGTTCGAGACCACGCAATCGATCAGCGAGAATCCGTTCTTCACCTTCGCCTTCAAGGTCACCGAGCCCGGTGTCCTCCGCGTCACGTTCCTCGACACCCACGGCGGCAAGTACGAAGGCACCGCTGACGTCAAGCTCTCCTGAGCCGCATGCGTGGCTCGGCGCTCGTCCGAGTCCTCGGGGTCGTCGTCGCGGTGCCACTCGCCGCCGGCTGCGCCGGGCGCGACCCGAAGACGGCGAGCATCGGCTCGCCACGTCCGCCCTGGGTTTCTCGCGCCGTGCCGGAAGGGAAGGGCGAGATCACGACGCTGCCCGACGGCAAGACGCAAGCGGTGCGCTACCCAGGGTGGACGAGCGAGGACTTCAGCCGGTTTCGCACCTACGCGTACGATGACCATCGCCCGGCGATTCCCGTGGCCGAGGCGCCCATGCCGGCCATCACCGGAGATCCGACGAAGGGCCGTCGCCTGTTCCTCGACCGCAACCTCGGACCTTGCACGGGGTGCCACCTGATCCAGGGCGGCGACGTCTGGCCCGCCGGCAATGTCGGGCCCGACCTGTCCACATACGGCGACCGGAAGCTTCCCGCCGAGTACACCTTCAACCTCGTCTACGATCCGCGGCACCTCTTCCCTCAGACGGTCATGCCGCCGTGGGGGGCGGCGGGCCTCTTGAAGCCCGATGACATCGTCCACATCGTGGCCTTCCTCGACACGCAGAAGGGCCCGCTGCGGCCCGAGAAGGACGCCGAGCGTGATCCGAACACGCGCGCGCGGCCGGTCGGCTTCGGCGACAATCTCGATCCCACCAACAACCCTGCCGTGCTCCGCGCCGAGGGCGCCGACCAGCTGTGGTCGAGTAAGGGGCCGGCCGGGAAGGCGTGCGCCGATTGCCACGCGGGCGGCGCGCTCGAAGCGATGAAGGGCGTCGCGACCCGGTATCCTCGCTTCGTCGCCCGGTATCGGCGCGTGATGAGCATCGAGGACTTCTTGACGGTCCATGCTCCCGAGACGACGGGGGCGGCGCTCCTCGAGGAAAGCGGTGACAACCTCGACCTGACGATGCGCATCAAGATGGCGTCGAACGGGATGACGGTGAACCTCGACCTGGAGGCGACGGAGATCAAGGCGGCGCTGGCGCGCGGCGAGGCGAGCTTCCGGCGGAAGGTGGGGCAGAGGAACCACGCGTGCGCCGACTGTCACACGACGGACGGCGGTCGCGGCGCCGACAAGTTCCTCGGTGGCCGTGTCCTCGCCAACGCGGACAAGGGGCTGACCCGCCACTTCCCGACGTGGCGCACCAGCCAGGCCGACGTCTGGGACATGCGCAAGCGGATGCAGTGGTGCATGACGCCGCTGGGGACGAACATGCTGGCGGCGGACGCGGTGGAATACGCCGAGATGGAGCTCTTCCTGACCTCGTTCGATCAGGGCAAGGCGATGAGCGTTCCGGGCATCCGCCACTGACTCGTGATCACGCGCCGCGACCTCCTCACGCTGATCGCCATCGCGGGCGGGCTGCACGCAGGGAGCCCGGCGGCCCTGGCGCGCGCGCTCGAGCCGGATCGGCTGCTGGACTTTGCCTCGCTCGGCAACGTCACCCTCCTGCACATGACCGATCCTCACGGCACGCTCCTCCCCGTGTACTATCGCGAGCCGGACACGCGGATCGGCGTCGGGAACGAGGTGGGCAAGCCGCCGTTCCTGAGCGGCGCCGCCTTCCTCCGCGCGTATGGGATCGCGCCAGGATCCGCGGAGGCCTACGCCCTCACCGATCTCGACTTCGCGACCCTCGCCGCCCGCTACGGGCGCATGGGCGGGTATGCGCACCTTGCGACGCTCGTGGAGCGCGTGCGCGACGAGCGAGCGGGGAAGACGCTCCTGCTCGATGGAGGCGATACCCTCCAGGGCTCGGCGACGGCGTTGTGGACGCGCGGCGAGGACATGGTCCGAGCCATGAACCAGCTCGGCGTGGAGGTGTTCACGCCGCACTGGGAGTTCACGTACGGCATCGAGCGCGTCAAGCAGCTCTTCGGCGACCGCGGGAGCCGTGGGCGATTCGCCGGGGACTTCGTCTGCCACAACGTGAAGGAGCGCAACTGGGACGATCCGGTGTTCCATCCCTACACCATCAAGGAGCTGGGCGGCGTCAAGGTGGGCGTCATCGGCCAGGCATTTCCCTATGTGCCGGTCTCTCACCCGCCGCGCTTCGTCCCCGATCTCACCTTCGGCATCCAGGAGGACCACGCGCAGCGGCTGGTCCACGAGCTGCGCGACCGGAGGAAGGTCGATCTCGTCGTGCTGCTGAGCCACAACGGGCTGTCCACGGACGTGAAGATGGCCGGGCGCGTGCGAGGTCTCGACGTGGTGCTGGGTGGCCACACGCACGACGGCCTCCCGGAGCCGATCGTGGTCGGGCGCACCCTCGTGGTCAATTCCGGCGCGCACGGCAAATTCTTGAGCCGGCTGGATCTCGACGTGCGGGACGGACAGATCAAGGCGCATCGCTACAAGCTCATCCCCGTGCTGTCGGGATACGTTCCCGAGGAGGCCGCCATGGCCCGACTCATCCGGGAGATCCGCGCCCCGTACGAGTCGAAGCTCGCGGAGCGGCTCGCCGTGTCGGAGACCCTCTTGTACCGGCGCGGCAACTTCAACGGAAGCTTCGACGAGATCATCCTGGACGCCCTGCTCGCCCGATTCGACGCCGAGGTCGCCTTCTCGCCGGGGTTCCGCTGGGGCGTGACCATCGTGCCGGGTCAGGAGATCACGCTGGAGGACGTGTATTCGCAGACCGGACTCACGTATCCGAACTGTCTCGTCCGGGAGCTGAGCGGCGCCGAGATCCACCGGATCATGGAGGACGTTGCGGACAACCTCTTCCACCCGGATCCGTACTATCGTCAGGGGGGCGACATGGTGCGGGTGGGTGGCATCACCTACACCATCGAGCCGAGCCAGTCGATGGGCCGGCGCATCAGCGAGATCACCGTGGGCGGGCGGCCGCTCGCGCCCGACCGCCGGTACAAGATCGCGAGCTGGGCCAGCCCGGGACCCGAGGTGTCGGGGCCGCCCGTCTTCGACGTGGTGGCCGACCACCTCAAGAGTCTTCGGCGGGTCAAACTCGATCCGCGGCCACGGGTGAAGGTCGTGACGGCGTGAGCGCGGCCCGACGATCGATCTGGCTTCCCGTCCTCACGGCGCTGCTCGTGCCGATGGCGGCGACGGCGCAGGACGTGGGGCCGCTCAAGAAGGTCGTGGTCGACCTACCCTTCGACGAGGCCGAGCTGATCGTGAAATCCGAAGCCCAGCGGCAGAACCTGAACCTCGTGAACGTCATCGACATCCAGAAGGGGATGGAGAACCGCGGACAGACGTTCCGTGCCTACCGGATCTATCAGTTCTGCAACCTCGAGATGGGCATGCGCGTCCTCGCCGACTCGCCGGACTACGGCGCGTTTCCGCTCTGCAGCATCCTTCTCTACGAGGTCGATGCCAGACACACGGCGCTCGTATCGGTGCGCCAGCGCTGGGCGCTCAACAGTCTGCCGGATCACCGTCCCGGCCCGTCCGCGCTGGCGGCGGCGCGACAGTTCGAGCGGATCATCGACGAGATCTTCGACGCCGTGGTCGAGGAGAGCAAGGCGAGAGGGAAATGAGAGTCGGGGACGCCATGCGATCACGGTCAGGGGAGGGAGCGACGGCGCAGCGGCTCGCCGCGTTGACGGTGGCCCTCCGGTGTCGCGCGATGGTGATGGCGATCCTCGCCATCTTGCTCCTGGTGGGCCCGGCCGCGGCAGCGCAGCTCGACGACCTGCTGTTCGACTTGCAGCTCGTGCCCCTGGACGGTCAGCTGGCTCCCCCGTTCACGCTGCCCGGACTCGACGGCGCGCCGGTCTCGCTCGCGCAGTTCCGCGATCGCGTGGTGCTGCTGTACTTCTGGGCAACCTGGTGACCGTACTGCGCGAGGGAGTTGCCCTCGACCATCGAGATACTGCAGCGGGAGCGAAAAGACCAGAAGTTCACGGTGCTCCTCGTCGACTTCAAGGAGAGTCCGGAGAAGGTGGCGGCGTGGGTGAAGGTCAGGGACGTCACGCCGACGGTGGCGCTCGACCGCGACGGCGCGGTCACGGCGCTCTACCGAGTCACAGGGACGCCGACAGTGTTCATCATCGGCAAGAACGGCAAGATGATCGCCCGCGCCCTGGGACCCCAGGCGTGGAACAGCGCCGCCCCGCGGCAGCTGTTCGACCTGCTCGTGAAGTCGCCCTGACGCGCGGTCGCCATGACGGCGACGCCGAGAGCCGCGGCGGTGGACTGCGCATTCTGTCGCGTCGTGAGCGGGGAGGCCTCGAGTCACATCGTCCTGGCCGACGAGATCTCGGTCGGGTTCCTCGACCATCGTCCCCTGTTCAAGGGACACTGTCTCCTCGTGCCGCGAGCGCACGTGCCCACGCTCGCCGACCTCCCATCCGCCACGGTGGGTCCCTTTTTCGCCAACGTCCAGCTTCTCGCGCGCGCCGTGGAGGTCGGGCTCGCCGCCGAGGGCTCGTTCGTCGCCGTCAACAACCGGATCAGTCAGAGCGTCCCGCACCTGCACGTGCATGTCGTGCCGCGCCGCCGCCAGGATGGCCTGCGTGGTTTCTTCTGGCCGCGACAACGCTACCCGAGCGACGCCGACATGGGGCGGGTCCAGGAGTTGCTGCGGTCGGCCATCGCCGAGCTCCGTAGTTGATCGTCATCGGCCGGCTGGCCCTGAAGAGCGGTAGCGCGTGAGCACGTCGCTTGACCGTGCCGGAACGCCGTGTTACGGTGACAATCAGATTGCACCTGTCGCCTCCTGCCGATGATCCGGTGGGAGGCGATCTCTCTGTATGGGCTCGCAAGGACGCGCGGAGCGAAGCGACCTGCCCGACGTCCAGAAGTGGCCGGCGAGGAGGCCCACCATGGCGGTCGACCAGATCAGGCAGCTCTACGAGAGCATGCCTGACAAGCTGGATCGGGCCCGCCGGCGCTTCGGCCGCGGTCTCACATTCGCGGAGAAGATCCTCGTCGCTCACGCCGACGACTTCGACCGGAAAAACTGGAGCCGGGGCGAGGCCCAGCTCAGGCTGCGTGTCGATCGCGTGGCCCTGCAGGATGCCACGGGTCAGATGGCACTGTTGCAGTTCATGCAAGCCGGCAGAAAGCAGGTCGCGGTACCGACAACCGTCCACTGCGACCATTTGATCCGAGCGCAGAGCGGCGCGTCGGCAGACACGAGGCGCGCGGTCACCGAGAACAATGAGGTCTACGACTTCCTGCGTTCGGCCTCGCGCAAGTTCGGGATCGGCTTCTGGAGGCCCGGCTCGGGCATCATCCATCAGGTGCTGTTCGAGAACTACGCCTTCCCCGGCGGCCTGATGATCGGCGCAGACTCGCACACGCCCAATGCCGGCGGACTCGGCATGGCGGCCATCGGCGTGGGCGGCGCCGACTGCGGGGAAGCCATGGCGGGGCTCGCGTGGGAGGTGCTCGATCCGAGACTCATCGGGGTGCGCTTGACTGGCAAGCTCTCGGGCTGGACCTCTGCCAAGGACGTGATCACGTACCTGTGCGGTCTGCTCACCGTCCGGGGCGGCACGAACAAGATCGTCGAGTACTTCGGACCGGGCGCCGGGTCCATCAGCGCCACCGGCAAGGGCACGATCTGCAACATGGGCGCCGAGCTGGGCGCGACCACGTCGCTCTTTCATTTCGACGACCGCATGGCGGCCTACCTCTCCGCCACCGATCGCGCCGACGTGGCGCGGCTGGCCGAACAGTACCGTGAGCTCCTGGTGGCGGATCCCGACGTGCTCGCCGATCCGCGCCGGTACTACGACGAGGTGGTCGAGATCGACCTCACGGAGCTCGAGCCCCACGTCGTCGGACCGCATTCGCCGGACCGGGCCCGACCGATCTCCGCGCTCGCGGCGGACGTCGAGAAGGAAGGCTGGCCCGCGCACATCAAGGCGGCCCTCATCGGCTCCTGCACCAACTCCTCGTACGAGGACATGAGGCGCGCGGCGCACATCGCCCAACAGGGCCTTCGCGTGGGGCTCACGGCCAAGGTCCCGTTCCTCGTCACCCCGGGCTCCGAACGCATCTACCAGACGATCAAGCGCGACGGGATCATGGAGACCTTCGAGAAGATGGGCGGAACCGTGCTGGCGAATGCCTGCGGGCCGTGCATCGGGCAGTGGAAGCGCTCCGACGTGGGACGCGAGGAGCGGAACACCATCGTCTCCTCTTTCAACCGCAACTTCCCGGGCCGAAACGACGGGAGCGCAGCCACCCTCTCGTTCCTGACGAGCCCGGAGATCGTGACCGCGCTGGCCTTTGCCGGCACGCTCGAGTTCGACCCGGTGCACGAGACCCTTGCCGGCGGGGACGGCCACCCCTTCCGCTTCACCGCACCCGAAGGCGAGGAATTCCCGACCCGCGGCTTCGCCCGTGGAGAGGAAGGCTACGAGGCGCCAGCCAGCGACGGCGAGGGCGTCGTGGTGCTGGTGGCGCCGGACAGCGAGCGGCTCCAGCTCTTGCAGCCGTTCCCGCGGTGGGACGGACAGGATTTCGTCGAGCTGCCCATCTTGATCAAGACGAAGGGGAAGACCACCACCGACCACATATCGCCGGCTGGTCCGTGGCTCCGGTATCGGGGACACCTCGACAAGATCAGCGACAACATGTTCCTCGGGGCCGTCAACGCCTTCACGGGCGAGACCGGGACCGGCGTGAATCCGATCACCGGGGAGGCCGGCAAGCCCCTGGCCCAGATCGCGCGTGACCTGAAGGCGCGCGGCATCGGCTGGGTGGTCATCGGCGACGAGAACTACGGCGAGGGATCCAGCCGCGAGCACGCCGCCATGTCGCCGCGCTACCTCGGCTGCCGGGCGGTGATCGCGAGGAGCTTTGCGCGCATCCACGAGACGAATCTCAAAAAGCAAGGTATCCTGCCGCTGGTGTTGGGCCAGCCCGACGATTACGAGCTCTTCGAGCCACGAGACCGCGTCAGCATTCGCGGACTGGCGACGCTCCGGCCGGGCCATCCCGTCGAGGTGGCGATCGGCAAGCCGGATGGCCGCTCGCTGACGATTCGCTGCCATCACACCATGACGGACGAGCACGTCGGCTGGTTCAGGGCAGGATCGGCCCTGAACGCGCTGAAATAGGACGAGACAGAGCGATGGCGGGCAAGGTGGAGGGTGCCGCGATCTCGGGCGCGCAGGCCGCGCAGGCGGGCGCCGTGGGCATCGCGCCCGGCGCTGACATCGACTACGATAGCGGCCGTGCCCTGTGGGCACGCCGTCCACGCACACAGGCCAACAACATGGAGACGCTCTGATGGCTTCGACAACGGTCGGCAAGGCGGAGGTACTCACCGTGCGGCACCCGCGGCCCAAGATCAGCGTCATCGGCGCCGGCAACGTCGGCGCGACCGTCGCCCAGTACGCGGTCGAGAAAGAACTGGGCGACGTCGTCCTGGTGGACATCCTCGAGGGGATCCCGCAGGGCAAGGCGCTCGACCTGGCTCAGGCCGGGCCCGTTCACGGCTACGACTCGGCGCTGGCTGGCTCGAACGGGTACGACGAGACGGCCGACTCCGACATCGTGGTCGTTACGGCGGGCCTGGCGCGCAAGCCCGGGATGACCCGCGACGATCTCCTGTTCAAGAACGCGGAGATCGTGGGGGCCGTCATCGATCAGGTGGCCGCGCGCTCGCGGAACGCCATCCTGATCCTCGTCACGAACCCGCTGGACGCGATGGTCCAGTTGGCGTGGAAGCGCTCCGGGTTCCCGCCGGAACGCGTCATCGGGATGGCGGGCGTCCTCGATTCTGCGCGCTTCCGGACCTTCATCGCGCGGGAGCTCCAGGTCTCCGTCGAGAACGTCACGGCGTTCGTGCTCGGCGGGCACGGTGACTCGATGGTGCCGCTCCCGCGGTATTCGACGGTGGCCGGGATCCCCATCACGGACCTCCTGCCCGCGGACCGGATCGAGGCGCTCGTCACGCGCACCGCGAACGGAGGTGCGGAGATCGTAGGGCTGCTGAAGGCCGGCAGCGCCTACTACGCGCCCGGCGCCGCGGCCGTGGAGATGGTCGAGGCCATCCTGAAGGACAAGAAGAAGATCCTGCCGTGCGCGGCGTACCTCGACGGTCAGTACGGCGTGAAGGGTCTCTACGTGGGCGTGCCCGTGAAGCTGGGCCGATCCGGAGTCGAGAGCATCATCGAGATCAAGCTCACGAAGGAGGAGCAGGCCGCCTTCCAGAAGTCGGCGGGAGCGGTGCGCGAGCTGGTCGAGAAGCTCAAGCTCTGAGTTCCCGGCGTCGTTCGAGCGACGCCGGCGAGCAGAGGAGGAGACACGATGGCCAAGGCGAAGGCGAAGACGACCAGGGGATCCGCGAAGCGGCCAGCGCCGCGCAAGGTGAGCGCGATTCCGATGGGGTACCATACGGTCACGCCATACCTCACGCTCTCCGAAGGCGCCCGGGCGCTCGAGTTCTACGGGGAAGCGTTCGGCGCGAAGGTGAAGATGCGCATGGACGCCCCGGGCGGCCGGCTCGGCCATGCCGAGCTCAGGATCGGCGACTCCGTGATCATGGTGAGCGACGAATTCCCGCAGCCCGGCGGGACGAAGGCGCCCTCCTCGCTGGGCGGCTCGTCGGGCTCGCTGTTCGTTTACGTCCCGAACGTGGACGCGAGCTTCAAGCGCGCCGTGGAGGCGGGCTGTCAGAGCATCATGCCCCCGACCGACATGTTCTGGGGCGACCGGTTCGGCCGGCTCGTGGATCCCTTCGGTCACCACTGGGGTCTGGCGACCCACAGGGAAGACGTGTCGCCGAGCCAGATGAAGAAACGCGCCGCGGCGGCCATGGCGCAGATGGGGCAGCCGGCGTGAGAGACATCCACACGAGCGCCATCACCGACGCCGTCAAGAAGCTCTGCATGGAGGCGAACTACGCCCTCGAGCCCGACATGCTGCGCGCGTTCGACCGGGCGCTCGTCACGGAGCGCTCGGCCGCCGGCCGGCAGGTGCTCGAGATCCTGAAGGACAATGCCCAGCTCGCCGTCAGCAAGAAGATCCCGTACTGTCAGGATACGGGCTTCGTCGTCTGCTTCGTCGAGCTGGGACAGGATGTCCACGTGACGGGCGGCCTCCTGGTCGACGCCATCAACGAAGGGGTGCGACAGGGATACACCGAGGGGTATCTGCGCGCGTCGATCGTGCGCTCTCCGTTCGACCGCGTGAACACCGGGGACAACACGCCCGCTGTGATCCACCTCGATCTGGTCGAAGGCGCGACGCTCAAGATCCAGATCATGGCCAAGGGGGGTGGCTGCGAGAACCGCTCCAAGTACAAGATGCTCACGCCGGCAGAGGGGATCGATGGCGTCAAGGCGTGGATTCTCGAGTGCATCAAGACGGCGGGGCCGGACGCCTGTCCGCCGCTCATCGCCGGGGTGGGAGTCGGTGGCACGTTCGAGCAGGCCGCGCGCCTGTCGAAGAAGGCACTGTTCCGCGAGCTGGGCACGCCCAATCCCGATGCCGTGGTGGACGCTCTCGAGCGGGAGGTGCTGGACCGCGCCAACCGGCTCGGCATCGGCCCTCAGGGCTACGGCGGCGACACCACGGCTTTCGGCGTCCACATCCTGACGTATCCCTGCCACATCACATCGCTCCCCGTCGCTGTCACCATCGAGTGCCATGCGCATCGGCACAAGGAGGCGGTGCTATGACGCTTCCACGATCGGCGCGGGGCAGCCGGTGATGGTCACCCCAGGGGCTGACGGCATCAAGGAGATCGTCCCACCGCTCACTGACGCCGACATCGAGTCGCTCAAGGCGGGCGACCGCGTGCGGATCACCGGGGTACTCTACACGGCGCGCGACGCCGCGCACGGCCGGCTGCTGCCGCTCATCGACGCCGGGAAGACCCTGCCCATCGACGTGCGCGGCCAGATCATCTACTACACGGGTCCGTCGCCCGCGCGGCCGGGCGAGGTCGTCGGCTCCATCGGGCCGACCACGGGCAGCCGCATGGACAAGTTCACACCGAAGCTCCTCGAACTGGGCCTCAAGGGCACGATGGGCAAGGGCCATCGCTCCGAGCACGTCAAGCAGGCGATGATGCGCCACAAGGCGGTCTACTTCGGGGCCATCGGGGGCGCCGGCGCCGTCCTGTCGCGCTTCGTCACCAAGGTCGAGATCGTCGCGTACGAGGACCTCGGGACGGAGGCGATTCGCCGTATCGAGGTGGAGAAGTTCCCGGCCATCGTGGTCAACGACTGCCACGGCGGCGACCTTTACCAGGAGGGAATGGCCGAATATGGCCGGTGACAACGGAATCCAGCACGACATCCTGGTGATCGGAGGGGGCGGGGCCGGACTCCGAGCCGCCATCGCCGCGGTGGAAGCGTCGCCCCGGCTGTCCGTCGCCGTGCTCTCGAAGGTCTACCCCATGCGCAGCCACACCGTCTCTGCCGAGGGCGGGATGGCTGCCGTCATGCGCGACAACGACAGCCTTGACATGCACGCCAAGGACACAATCTTCGGCAGCGACTTCCTGGCGGACCAGGACGTGGTGGAGACGTTCGTCAAGGAGGCGCCGGGCCAGGCGATCCAGCTCGAGCACTGGGGCTGTCCATGGAGCCGAGATCCCGACGGGCGCGTTAGCGTCCGTCCGTTCGGTGGCATGACCGTGAACCGAACGCTGTTCGCGGCCGACAAGACCGGGTTCCATCTGCTCCACACGCTCTTCCAGACGTCGCTCAAGTACTCCCAGATCATCCGGTACGACGAGTGGTACGCGACCTCGCTGTTGGTTGAAAATGGCAAGGCGTGCGGCGTGTCGGCCCTCAACATCCACGACGGCCAGGTGCGGGCCATCACCGCCAAGGCCGTGATCATGTGCACGGGCGGTGGTGGGCGCGTGTACCCGTTCACCACCAATGCGGCCATCAAGACCGGCGACGGCATGGCGCTCTGCTATCGCGCCGGCGTGCCGCTGAAGGACATGGAGTTCGTCCAGTACCACCCGACGGGGCTGCCGGGCACCGGCATCCTCATCACCGAGGCGTCCCGCGGCGAGGGAGGGCACCTCAAGAACAAGGACGGCTATCGATATCTTCAAGATTACGGTCTCGGACCGCCGACCGATACTCCCGTGCACCGCAAGATGGAGCTCGGGCCGCGCGACATCCTCTCGCGCTGCCACATCCAGGAGCATCTCAAGGGGCGCACGTTCGAGGGACCGTACGGGCATTACGTCCATCTGGACCTCCGGCACCTCGGTGAGAAGCTGATCGACAAGAAGCTGCCCTTCGTGCGCGAGCTGGCGAAGAACTACGTGGGCATCGATCCGGTCTACGAGCCGATCCCGGTTCGCCCGGTGGTCCACTACATGATGGGCGGGATCTCGACTGACGTGACCGGCAAGACCGTGCTCGATGGGCTGTATGCGGCCGGCGAGGCGGCCTGCGTGTCGATCAACGGAGGGAACCGCCTGGGCTCCAACTCGCTCACCGAGCTCCTGGTCTTCGGAAACCGCGCGGGGCAGTCGGCGGCCCGCTACGCTCTCGAGCGACCGGCCCCCAAGTCCAACCCGATCGCTGCGCTCGTCAACGACGAGCGGACGCGGCTCGACCGGCGGTTCCTCCGGGCCGATGGCAAGGAGCGGATCGCCGACATCCGCGAGACGATGCAGCAGGCCATGGAGAAGGGCGTCGGGATCTACCGCGACAAGGCCGGGATGGAGGAGACCTGCGGCGTGATCCGCGACCTCAAGGCGCGCTTCGCGCGCATCGGGCTCTGGGATCACGACGCCGTCTTCAACACGGAGCTTATCGCGGCGCTGGAGCTGGAATGCCAGCTGGACGTGGCCGAGGCCGTTGCCAACTCCGCCCTCAAGCGCGAGGAGTCGCGGGGCTCGCACACCCGCACCGACTTCCCCAAGCGGAACGATGACCAGTTCCTGCGGCACTCACTGGCCTACCGGACGCCGGACGGGCCGCGCATCGAATACCTCCCAGTGACGATCACCCGCTGGCCTCCCGAGGAACGGAAGTACTGACAAGGAGACGCGATGAGCGACGAGACGATCACGCTGGAGGTGACCCGGTATCGGCCGGGCCATGACCGTGAGCCGCGGA
>Ga0335077_10007495_pt1 | contig 13503 bp, 8 predicted proteins | sample Lox_Sample_31_FD_207151 | JGI IMG/M metagenome (GOLD analysis project Ga0335077, IMG submission 207151) | Soil microbial communities from Loxahatchee National Wildlife Refuge, Florida, United States - Lox_Sample_3.1 | ecosystem: Environmental > Terrestrial > Soil > Wetlands | place: USA: Florida... | reverse complement strand
GCCGAGCGCGAGACGGGTGAAAATCTGCGCGGCTTTTTCGCGCGCCATAGCGACACACAGATTCGCGAATTTCTGGCGGGTGAGGCCGTGGAACCGGTTCCGCGCGATCTACCGATTCATGCGCACGGCTTGGCTCAATCTGCGGGAGGTATCGGTGACTAGTCTTTTTCCAATGTTTGTGAAACTGGAAGGCAAGCAAGTTCTCGTGGTGGGCGCCGGAAAGGTCGGCGAGCCCAAGATCGCTGGCCTTCTCGATACCGGGGCTCGGGTGCGCGTGGTTTCGCTTGACGCCAGCCCGGCAGTTCGCGAGTGGGCCCGTACGGGAAAAGTCGAATTCGAACTGAGGCCATTTTCTGCTGACGATCTGGATGGGGCATTTTTGGCGATCGTGGCGACCTCATCCAGCACGCTGAACGAACGCGTTTACCACGAGGCACAGAAGCGTGGCGTCCTTTGCAATGTAGTCGACGTTCCCGATCGATGCGACTTCTACTATCCCTCGGTGGTTCGCCGCGGAGATCTGCAGATTGCGGTGTCGACGGCGGGGCAGAGTCCTTCACTGGCGCAACTGATTCGGAAGCAAATCGAAAAACAGTTTGGTCCGGCGTACGCCGCGTGGGTCTCGGAATTGGGGGAGACACGCCGGCTCATTCTCGCGAGCGATCTCGAGAGAGAACGCAAGTTCCAGCTGCTGCACTCACTGGCGAGCAGGGAGGCGTTCGAAGCGGCGCTCGCCGAGAGCCGCGAGGTCGCCATAACAGGAGACCGCGCATGAAGGGGAAAGTCTATCTGGTTGGCGCAGGACCGGGTGATCCGGAACTGCTCACACTCAAAGCGCTACGCCTGCTTCAGACCGCCGACGCGGTGCTGTATGACGATCTGGTCTCGCCCGAAATCCTGAATCTTATTTCGCTCAAAGCTGAACTCCACAACGTGGGCAAGCGTTGCGGGACCAAGAAGATTCGGCAGCAAGAAATCAACTTTCTGATGATCACACTTGCCGAAGCGGGAATGCAGGTTGTGCGTCTGAAGTCGGGCGACCCGTTGGTCTTCGGCCGCGCCGGCGAAGAAATGGAGGCCCTGCGCCGAGCAGACATTTGGTTCGAAGTCGTTCCAGGCGTGACCGCTGCGTTGGGGGCCGCGGCAATGGCGCAAATTCCGCTAACGCATCGTCGGGTTTCTTCGGCCCTTGTATTCGTCACCGCACAGCAGGCTGAGGGGCACGAACCTGTGGACTGGGGCAAGCTGGTCAGCAGTGGATCGACGCTTGTGATTTATATGCCCGGGAAAGACTACTCGGCTCTCTCCGAGCGGCTCAAGGCTGCCGGTCTTGTCGGCGAGACGCCTTGCGCCGTTATTTCGAGCGCCAGCACAAGTCTTCAGCATGCGCAGCGCACAACCATCGCGGAGTTGGCGCAAGCTCCGCCACCGCCGACGCCGACTCTTTTAGTGATCGGTGATGTAGTCCGCGATGCTGCCGACAGCGTCATTGGCCCGCATCCCACCCCGATTTCATCTCTGCTGGCCGAACTTCAAACAGAATCAAGTCCGCGATGGGACGAGGAGAGAACTGCGTGAACGATCGAGTTCTCCACCACGCGTCGGAACGGCAAGCTCAGGTGGAATCTATCCAGGGTGCGGCCGAGACGTGGAGTCCCCAGCAAGTTCTGAACTGGGCTTTCGAGAGATTCGGAAATCGAGTTGCCATTTCATCGGCCTTTGGCGCCGAAGGCATGGTGCTCATCGATATGGCTTCACGACTGCGCACAGATTTCCGACTCTTCACCATAGACACGGAATTTCTATTTCCGGAGACCTACAACCTGATGGATCGCATCGAGCAGAAGTACGGAATTGCAATCGAACGCGCATATTCGGTGCTTTCTCCCGAGGAGCAGGAAGGCATGGAAGGGCCGGAATTGTGGGCGCGCGATCCGGACCGCTGCTGCAATTTGCGAAAAGTGGAACCGCTGCGCAGAAAGCTCAGCGAACTCAGCGCATGGATTACCAGTATCCGGCGCGATCAGACGTCGTCGCGATCGAGCGCGCGCCGAATCGACTGGGATACGAAGTTTGGACTGGTGAAAGTCAATCCTATTGTGGATTGGACGGCGAAGCAGGTATGGCGCTACATCCACGACCACGGTGTGCCTTACAACGAGCTCCACAACCAGGATTATCCGAGCATCGGCTGCACGCACTGTACGCGTGCGGTGCGTCCGGGAGAAGATCCGCGCGCAGGGCGTTGGCCCGGATTCGCCAAGACCGAGTGCGGACTGCACATCATTGAGCCGCTGTCGACTCCATTAGAGTAAAGAATTCGTCACCTCATCCTGCCTGGCAGAAGGCGGTGGAGATTCCGCCCCAATCGCGAGCCGGTTCTCTTTTCGGAAAAAACAGTCCATGCAGGCGTTGCACTGATTCCTGGGCCTTGGAGTCTTCGACGAGGAATGAAATCGTGCGGTCCGATGCGCCCTGGCAGACGACGCGCGCGTCCATCTCCGAGATAGCAGAAAAGACGCGCCCAGCCACTTCCGGCTGTCTCCGGATATTTTCTCCGACGAGGCAAACCAGAGCTTTGTGATTCTCCCAACGCACATCCGCTACTCCCTGGAGATCGGCCGCGATCGCGGGCAAAGCTCCGGTCGATGGCACCAGCAGGGAAATGCGGCCGACGGAAGTGCCCATCACATTCACAAGGCAGGAATGCTGATCGAAAGCCGAAAACACTTTTCCCAAAAGCTCAGAATCGAGTGGGCACGAAAGCTCAATCTCAACTGCCGCGACGTTTCTCTTGGCGGTGATGGCATGGACTCTCCTTTCTGAATTCGCGTTGGCGACAATTTCGGTTCCGTGGCCCTCCGGCGACAGAGAATTCAACACATAGACCGGAATATTTTCCCGAATTGCCGGAACCAAAGTTGCGGGATGCAGGACCTTCGCCCCGAAGTGGGCGAGTTCGGCCGCCTCGTCAAAGCTCATTTTGCGGATCACTCGAGCATCGGGACAGAGTTTTGGATCGGTGGTCATGACGCCGTCGACGTCAGTCCAAATTTCCACGCGAGTGGCGCCCAGCGCAGCGCCCACAATGGCGGCGCTGAAATCCGATCCGCCACGCCCGAGCGTGGTAGGGACGCCTTCTTCGGTTGCGGCAATAAAGCCACCCAGGACAGGGATGGACTCTGAATCGAGCAGGGGAACGAGACAATCTTGCAAGCGCTGATTCGTCGGATCCCACAGCGGACTCGCCTGCCCATGCCGTTCGTCGGTCACAATGCAAGAGCGCGCGTCCACGTGAACGGCTTTGAACCCAGCGTTGCAGAGCGACTCCGTCACCAGGCGGCTGGAGAAACATTCTCCGAAGCCGAGAAGCCGGTCTTGCACCTTGAGATCGAGACATCGGGAAGCTTCCAAGTTGTGAAGCAACATTTCGAGCTCGCGAAAGCATCCTCGCAACTGCTGGTCAAGAGCGCTGTTGGCTGAGCCGGCGACGAGGGTGTCTGCGATTTGTTCGTGACGAACGTAGATGTTCCGAACCGTGGCCAGCGCCAATCCAAGATGACCGCCGGCTGCGGCGTGACCGGCCTCCAGCAATTGGTCCGTGACTTTCGCCAGAGCGCTGACAACCAGCACCCGCTGCAAGCCGGACCTGCTTTGAACGATGCCAAGCAGGCGGCGGATTGCCGTCGCATCCTCGACCGAGGTGCCGCCAAATTTCATTACCACCGAGTCATTGCTCTGATCGAACCTGCTTTGCCGCTGTCCTGCGTTCATGATGTTGCTCCGTTCGAAATGTTTTGACGCAAAGAAAAACCCACCGCCAGATCGCTTCTGGCGGTGGGTTCGGGGATGCTTCTAAGAGTGCCTTACTTCATCCGTTCCCGTCCTCCAGAAGACACGTAATTCGTGTCGACATACCTGTGCCTGTCGATGTAATTCGCGTCGATTTCTGGATTCGGGTGTTCATGAAACCTGACAAATCCTTCAACAAAGAGAATATCGGCAGCTTTGCGTCCAGGTACAATTCAAAATTGTGATGGAGGGCATCGAAAATTCAGTTGCCCGCCGACGAATTTCCCTTCTTGGTCTGCGTGGCAAATTGTCGTAGGAGAGCGACAAAGGCGGTCGAGGCCACCGACAAGGTCCGATCCCGCCGATAAGCGAGTCCGAGTTCGCGATAGAGTTCGGCATCCTTCAGGTCAATCAGCTTGACCCGGCCTGAATCAACTTCATCCCGGGCAAAAGAGGCGCTGATCAGAGATACGCCAAGATCGGCCGCAACAAAGCTCTTGATCATGCCAATGCTGGGCAGTTCCATCCGGATCTGCAGTTCGGCGTTATAGGGCCGAAAGAGTTTGTCGAGGAGTCTGCGCGTGTGCCCGGTTTTCGGGAACAGCAGCGGGTGTTTGACGATGTCGCTGACCGGCACCACGGAGTGCTTGGCCAGGGGATTCTTGGGACTGACCATCAGCATCAGCTTGTCCCGAAAAATAGGCTGAATCTTCAGACTGGGCGACTGGATCGGCAGTGTAAGGATGCCGACTTCCACCATCCCGTTTTCCAGCTTTTCAACGATCTTGTAACTGAAGTTCCGATAGATGCTGATCTGCACCGGCGGATAGCGGCGGCAGTACTCGGCAAAAACTTCGGGGAGCACGTAAAGGCAAGTAGCCTCGTTCGCGCCAACGCGCAGGGTGCCGCGGGGTGTGCCGCTGTGGTCGGCTACAGCCGTCAGGGATTCATCACGAAGATTCTTCAGCTTCTCGGCATATTCGTAGAAGACCTGGCCGGCAGGAGTGAGCTTAACAGTCTTACCCGAGCGGTCGAGGAGGCGATCGCCGTACTCCTGTTCGAGTTGGCGAATCTGCGCGCTGACCGCCGACTGCGACCGGAACACCTTCTCCCCCGCACGCGAGAAACTGCCTTGCCTGGCAACTTCCAGGAATGTGATGAGCTGATCGAAGTCCATTTTGTTTCAGCGAGATTATAGCGGACTCAGCGTGAAGTCGAGGTTAATTCAGGGGGAACCGCGGATTCCCACCATGCGCGGAATTTTGCATGCCATGGATCGAAATTCTGGATTGTACTTTGCTTGCCTTCAGGCGATATTAAGGATGGATGTAAGACTCGGCGAAAGTGTGTGAAGGTCCCAGTGAAGCCACAAAGACCAAGCAGGCACGCCGGAAATTCTTGGAAAGGAACGATTCCCGCAGACGCAGTCCATGACGACCCGTCTCAAAGCGAACGGCTTGCCTCCCGCCCAGGGCCTGTATGATCCAGCCCACGAACACGATGCCTGCGGGATCGGGTTCGTAGCCAGCATCAAGGGTGAGAAAAGTCACGACATCATCAAGAAGGGAATTCAGGTTCTTTTGAACCTCGCCCATCGTGGCGCGTGCGGGTGCGATCCGGAAACCGGCGACGGCGCCGGAGTGCTGATTCAAATCCCTCACAAGTTTTTCGTTCGTGAGTGCGAGAAACTCGGATTCAAGCTTCCTGAGCCTGGAAGTTATGCGGTGGGCATGACGTTTCTGCCGGTGGAAAAGCACCAGCGCCTGCAGAGCGAAGGATTCATTGAGCGGATTATTCGCGAAGAAGGTTTGACGCTGCTCGGCTGGCGCGATACGCCGGTCTATGCGTCCGCGATCGGCCGCGTCGCGCGCGCGTCTCAGCCTTACATTCAGCAAGTGTTTGTTGGTCGCGCCGAAGGAATGGATGAGGACGCTTTCGAGCGAAAGTTATATGTCGTTCGCAAGCGCTGCGAGAATGAAGTAGGCGAGTCCGGTGTACAAGACGCCGAGATGTTCTATATTCCATCGCTCTCGTGCCGCACGATCGTCTACAAAGGCCTGCTGCTCGCGCCACAGATTACGAATTTCTACCGCGAACTTTCTGATCCAGACGTGGTCAGCGCTTTGTGTCTGGTGCATCAGCGTTTCTCCACGAATACTTTTCCCAGTTGGGACCGCGCGCATCCTTATCGCTACGTCGCCCATAACGGCGAAATCAACACGCTGCGGGGAAACGTGAACTGGATGCACGCGCGACAGTCACTGCTGGCCTCTCCGCTTTTTGGCGACGATCTGAAGAAACTGTTTCCCATCATCGCTCCAAATGGCAGCGACTCCGCGAATTTCGATAACGCCGTCGAATTGTTGGTGCAAGCTGGCCGCAGCCTGCCCCATGCGATGGCCATGATGATCCCTGAGGCATGGGCTGGGAATCCGCATATGAATGCGGAGAAGCGCGCGTTCTACGAATATCACGCATGTGTGATGGAGCCGTGGGACGGCCCCGCAGCAATTGCGTTCACCGATGGACGCGTGATTGGCGCGACTCTCGATCGAAATGGCCTGCGACCTGGACGTTATGTAGTGACACACGACGGACTGGTTGTGATGGCTTCGGAAGCAGGCGTGCTTGAAATTGCGCCGGAGCAGGTCAAGAGAAAGGGGCGGCTTCAGCCGGGCAAGATGTTTCTGGTCGACACCGTCGCGGGCCGGATTATTTCCGACAAAGAGATCAAGCAGCAGTTAGCGTCGCGCCAGCCCTATGCCCAGTGGCTGGCACAGAATCAGATCACTATCGATCAGTTGCCCGAGCCTTCGCGGATGCACAATCCCGATGCGGAAACGCTCTTGCGGCGTCAGCGCGCTTTCGGATACAGCGACGAAGATTTGCGGATTCTGCTTTCGCCCATGGCCGAGAAAGGCGAAGAGCCGGTCGGCTCAATGGGCACGGATACTCCGCTGGCGTGCCTCTCGGATAAGCCGCAATCGCTGTTCAATTATTTCAAGCAGCTCTTCGCACAGGTGACGAACCCGCCGATCGATCCCATCCGCGAAGAGATGGTCATGTCGTTGATCAGCTACATCGGGAGCGAGCGCAACATTCTCGAGGAAGCTCCCGAGAACTGTCACATGCTGAAGCTGTCGCATCCCTTGCTCACCAACCGTGAACTGGAAAAGCTGCGGCGCGTTTCGAATCGCGACTTGCTGGCGATCACTTTGCCGGCGCTATCTCGAGTGAGCGAAGGCGAAGCGGGACTGCAACGGGCCCTCGATGAACTGTGCCGGCGCGCGTCCCAGGCGGTCCAGGCGGGATATTCGCTGCTGATCCTTTCCGATCGTGGCGTCGATAAAGACTACGCGCCGATTCCATGCCTGCTCGCGCTGGCGGCGGTTCACAATCTTCTCGTACGCGCGGAAACCCGGACGCAGGTCGCGCTGATCACGGAATCCGGCGAACCACGCGAGGTCATGCATTTCGCGCTCCTCAGTGGATACGGCGCCAGCGCCATCAATCCCTACCTTGCGCTGGAAAGTGTCGAAAGCCTTGCCTGGCGCGGTGAGCTGGGTGATGGAATTACGCCTGAAAAAGCGGTCCACAATTTCCTGAAGGCCATCAAGAAGGGACTGCTAAAGACCTTCTCGAAGATGGGGATCTCGACGCTGCAGAGTTATCAGGGAGCGCAGGTCTTTGAGGCGATCGGGCTGAACAAAGAACTGATCGAGATGTATTTCGCTGGCACGACTTCGCGGCTGGAAGGGATTGGATTGAGCGTTCTGGCCGCTGAAGCCCAGATGAAGCATGAATTTGCATTCCGGCCGCTGGGCGAGTCTGAAACCGAGTTGATCGTTGGTGGCAATTATCATCAGCGGGTGAATGGCGAATATCACCTGCTGAATCCGCAGACGATCAGCAAACTGCAGCACGCCGTTCGCCAGGAAAGCTTCAAGACATTTCAGGAATACACCGACCTTATCGACAAGCAGAGTGCGAATCTGTGCACGCTTCGCGGTCTGATGAAATTCAAGAAGGCTGACAAGCCGGTGCCGCCCGAAGAGGTCGAACCGGCGAAAGAAATCGTAAAGCGCTTCACGACGGGAGCAATGTCGTTTGGTTCGATCAGCAAAGAGGCGCATGAAACGCTCGCCATCGCCATGAATCGTATCGGCGGAAAGTCGAACACGGGGGAGGGTGGCGAAGATGAAGAGCGTTTCAAGCGGGACGCGAATGGCGATCTCCGACGAAGCGCGGTGAAGCAAGTTGCCTCCGCACGCTTTGGTGTGACCGCGAACTATCTGGTCAATGCCGACGAACTGCAGATCAAGATGGCGCAGGGTGCCAAGCCCGGCGAGGGCGGGCAGCTTCCCGGACACAAAGTCGACGAAGTGATCGCACGATTGCGGCATTCGATTCCCGGCGTCGGCCTCATTTCACCTCCGCCGCATCATGACATTTACTCGATCGAAGACCTCGCGCAGCTGATCTACGACTTGAAAAATGTCAATCCGCAGGCGCGCATCGCGGTGAAGCTTGTCGCGGAAGTTGGGGTTGGCACTGTCGCTGCCGGCGTTGCGAAGGCGCACGCTGATGTTGTTCTGATCAGCGGAGACACGGGTGGAACCGGCGCTTCGCCATTGAGTTCGATCAAGCACGCTGGAATTCCCTGGGAGCTGGGGCTGGCTGAAACGCAGCAGGTCCTGCTGCTGAACGATTTGCGCTCGCGCATTCGAGTGCAGACCGACGGCAAGTTGCAGACCGGGCGCGACGTCGCTATCGCCACTTTGCTGGGCGCAGAGGAATTCGGTTTCGCGACAACTCCGCTGATCGCGATGGGTTGCATCATGATGCGGAAGTGCCATCTGAACACGTGCTCGGTAGGCATAGCGACGCAGGATCCTGTGCTGCGCAAGCAGTTCCAGGGGCAGCCCGAGCACGTGATCAATTTCTTTTTCTTCATCGCAGAGCAGCTTCGCCAATATATGGCGGAGCTGGGCTTCCGGACGGTCGACGAAATGGTCGGACGAGTCGACATGCTCGACGTGGAAGCGGCAGTTGAACACTGGAAAGGACGCGGACTGGACTTCTCGGCGATTCTGTATAACCCTCCGGTGCCGTCGCGCGTTGCGCGCCGTTGCGTTCATTCTCAGAATCACGGACTCGAACAGGCCCTCGATCACCAACTGGTCGAACATTCGCTCGACGCTCTACTGAGCTTGAATTCTGTCGAAATCAATATCCCCGTACGCAATGTGCATCGGTCTGTGGGAACGATTCTGAGCGGCGAGATCGCGCGGCGGTACGGCTCGGCCGGACTTCCCGACGATACGATTCGAATTCATTTGGAAGGTTCGGCAGGACAAAGCCTTGGTGCGTTCCTGGCGAAAGGGGTCACGCTCAGGCTCGAAGGCGACGCGAATGATTACGTCGGCAAAGGCCTTTCCGGAGGGAAGCTGGTGGTTTATCCGCCTCGGAGTGCCAGGTTTGCGGCCGAAGAAAACATAATTATCGGCAATGTAGCGTTGTATGGCGCCACCAGCGGGGAATCATTCTTCAGCGGGATCGCAGGCGAGCGCTTCGCCGTTCGCAATTCCGGATCGACTGCGGTAGTCGAGGGCGTCGGCGACCACGGCTGCGAATACATGACCAACGGACTGGTGATCGTGCTCGGTTCGTGCGGACGAAATTTCGCGGCTGGCATGAGTGGTGGCATTGCATACGTTTTTGACGAGCACGGAGATTTCAGCAGCGAGCGCTGCAATCTGGAATCCGTCGATCTGGAGCCGCTCGTCGAAGTTCAGGATATCCAACTCGTCCGAGATCTGGTCGCCCGCCACGCGGAATTAACCGGCAGCCGCCGCGCCCAATGGATTCTCGACAACTGGAACGAATCCAGCGCACGCTTCATCAAAGTTTTCCCGCACGAATATAAGCGCGTGCTGGGCGTGCCGCGCATGCAGCATACATATATACCTGATGAACCCGTAGCCGTGCTGGCCGGGGCCGAGCGGGTGCAGCATGGGTAAGATCACCGGCTTCATGGACTACTCCCGCGAACTGGCGCCGCGCAGGCCTGTGCTCGAACGTGTGAACGACTGGTTCGAGATCTATCAGGATTTTCCGGAAGAGCAACTGCGCAAACAGGGCGCGCGCTGCATGGATTGCGGCGTTCCGTTCTGCCAGACCGGATGTCCGGTTAACAATCTTATTCCCGACTGGAACGATCTGGTCTATCGCGGTCGCTGGAAAGATGCAGTACGACAACTGCATGCCACCAATAATTTTCCGGAGTTTACCGGACGCATCTGTCCCGCGCCGTGCGAGGCGTCATGTGTGCTGGGGATCACCAATCCGCCCGTTGCGATCAAGCAGAACGAAAAGAATATTGTCGAGCGCGCCTTTCTGGAAGGTTGGATCGCACCTGAGCCCGCCCGGTTTTGCAGCGGAAAAAAAGTGGCGATCGTCGGGTCGGGACCCGCAGGTCTGGCAGTCGCTCAGCAACTTTGCCGTGCCGGCCATGCCGTCACCGTTTATGAAAAGGCCGACCGAATCGGTGGCCTCCTGCGTTACGGTATTCCGGAGTTCAAGCTGGAGAAACACATCATCGACCGCAGACTCGAGCAGATGTCCGCGGAAGGCGTGAAGTTCGTTACGAGTGCTCACGTGGGAGAAAACGTCGCAGTCGAAGACCTGCGCCGCGAGTTCGATGCCATTGTGTTGGCCGGCGGATCTGAACAGCCGCGCGACCTGACGATCCCCGGACGCGAGCTGAAGGGCATCCACTACGCCATGGAGTTCCTGCCGCAGCAGAACAAGCGCTGTCACGGTGATGTGCTTGATCCTGCCAGCGACATTCTCGCGAGCGGCAAGCGCGTCGTGATCATCGGCGGAGGCGATACTGGCGCGGACTGCCTGGGCACAGTGCACCGTCAGAAGCCGATTTCAGTGCATCAGTTCGAAATCATGCCCAAGCCGCCGGAAGAACGGTCGGCTTCGACGCCCTGGCCGATGTGGCCGCTGCAGTTGCGGACGGAAGGCGCTCACGAAGAAGGCGGCGTGCGCGATTGGAGCATCGCCACCACGAAGTTCACTGGCGACGAAAATGGCAATGTGAAACAACTTCATGCCGTGAGGGTCGGCCCTCCTCCGATGTTCGAAACGATCGGCGGCACCGAGTTCATCATGGACACGGATCTCGTGCTGATCGCGATGGGTTTTCTTGGGCCCGTCCGCAAAGGAATGATCGAGCAGCTGGGAGTTCAGCTCGACAATCGGGGCAACGTCGCTACCGATCACAATTACATGTCGTCGGTTCCGGGTGTCTTCGCTGCCGGAGATATGCGGCGCGGCCAGTCGCTGGTGGTGTGGGCAATTTCAGAAGGACGCAAAGCCGCTGCGTGTGTGGACGCCTATCTAAAGCAGCTCGGCGCTCAGCCGCGGGTCGAGCCCGTGCCCTCGAGCATTAGTCGGATCGCGTAGCCGCCTCGACTTCTTCGTACAATTCCGGCAACCGTTGAGCATCTTCGGCCGAGTTGCCGAAGCGCGCGGACTCATACACGGTGGTGAAGCGCGCAACGGGCTCGCGTAGCCGCTCAAGTTCAATTTTGCGGACAAACTCCTGCGCCGTCTGAGTCTCTGTTTTTGCTACGCCGCGTTTCGCGAGCGAGCGAGCCATGCGCGCATACCACATCGAGGCTGCCTGTTCGGGAGACCGCTCGGGATGAGCCCCCAGCCATTTCTCATACAGCCAGCGCGAAATGCGTCCCAGATTTGCCAGCACTAGTAGCGCGACGACAACAACCGCTCCGAGAATGACCCAGCGCCCGGGCGAATGCTCGACGCGCTCCTGGCTTCGGCGAGCCCAGCGCAGCATCGATTCATAATGCTGGCGCGCCCACCTGCGTGCGCCCTCCCAGGCGCCACGAGAGCTGGTAATCGCGGCTTTTCCCAGCACATATTGGTGCGACGCGTCGTAACTGACGATCCATTCGCGCCAGAAGGACGCCATCGCATCCACGTACAAGCCGAGACGGCCCCATCCCTGAGGCGTGCCGATCGCAGTGCCTCCCGGAGTGGGATCGAACGTCTGCCATCCGTAGCCGGGGAAGTAGGCCTCAACCCAGGAGTGCGCGTCCTTGGCGCGCACAACATAGCTGCCGGTGATGTCGTTGAATTCATCGCTGCGGAATCCGTTGACCACGCGCGAGGGGATGCCGAGCGTGCGCAGCATGACTGCCATCGAGGACGCGAAGTATTCGCAGTGGCCTTGTTTGCGTTCGAACAGAAAATTGGCGATTGGATCCTTTACCGTCGTGCGTGGCAACTCCAGGGTGTAGGCAAAGTGAGCACGCAGGTATTGCTCGATCGCCACTGCTTTGTCGTAATCGTTGTTTGCCGCGCCGATAATCTGGGCCGCCAGCTTGGGGACGCGGGCATCGACAGCAGGGAGCCGCAGGTAGCGCGCTATTTGCCGGGGATAGTCATGTCCGGCAGCGCGCAGGTCTTCTTGAGACGGTGTAGAAATGTCAGAGGTCGCCTCGTAGCGGCTGATCGCGTGCTGTGAGTCGTAATCATAGACCGCTCCGCCCGAGTCCGCGGCGAGCATCCGGTAGGCTCCACTGAGGCTGCGCCCCCAGGGCGCCAGAAAGAAGACGTTAGTGCCGATCGGCTCCATCAGCACGCGGTAATGAACCAGCTTTTGTCGACGCTCACTCCCTAGATCGGAATAAGAAGCGGCCTCAAAATGGGGAAGAGAAAAACTGTTTTCGGTTTGCCGCCGTAGAATCGTTTGATCCCGCAAGTTCGACCAGGTCATTCCGTCGAAGTCGGCGAGCGCCACGCCGCGCCAGTGGAGGGAATAACGGCCGATAGTGTCTTCGTCAATCTGCACGTGCATGACAACAGCATTCGATTGCTGAATGCGCCCGATCTGTCCTAACTGCACGTGATCGCTGAAGCCGGAAGAGATGTCGGTGCCGAAGGAGTAGCCGCCGAGGTATCCGGCCGACATGCGAGGCATCACGAAGAACAGAGCTGCTCCAGCAATCAGGATCATGATCATGAGTGACGGCGCGATTCGGACTAAAGCCAGGCCCAGATGACGCCGCTCCTGCACATCGCTGGAGTGTCTGGCGGCGACGTTTGCCTTGCGTCCAGAGAGCCGCATCTCAAGCAGGACAAAGGTGGCCACGGCCATCAGCATGAATGCCGCAAAGGAAAACAGAAACATGCTGTCGACGGTCAGCACGGCCGCGGAGAGAACCATCAGGAATGCCAGAATCGCGAGCGTGATGTAGTCGCGTTCGCGACGAATGGAGAACATCCGGATCACCACGCCGAACAGCGTCAGGTGAACCGTGGCCGGCAGGAAACTGCGTGAGATGACGAGATAGTCGAGCGCGAAGAAAATGAAGTAGGCGACTGATAACGGCGTCGTCCAGCCTTCGGAAATTACGAATGGCCGGCGCACGGCGAAGAGAAATCCGCGCACGGCTAGCGCCGACCCCAGCAAGAACACTGAGGGGAGATCCATGGCGCCGGTACTCGCCAGTGTAGTAAAGCCAGTCAATACAAGCAGATACAAGGCGATCTCAAAGTATTGGTCAATGGCTCGCTGTAGCGGAGCGGCGGCGGATTGAGACGCTTGCGGCATGCAGGAAGTTCTTCCTATTGTTCGACAATTGCCACAAGAAAGGAAGCCGGAAGCGGAGAAAACTT
>Ga0335077_10007492_pt1 | contig 13507 bp, 17 predicted proteins | sample Lox_Sample_31_FD_207151 | JGI IMG/M metagenome (GOLD analysis project Ga0335077, IMG submission 207151) | Soil microbial communities from Loxahatchee National Wildlife Refuge, Florida, United States - Lox_Sample_3.1 | ecosystem: Environmental > Terrestrial > Soil > Wetlands | place: USA... | reverse complement strand
ACGAACCCGGAGGCGGTCCGGGCGAGGGCCGGGTCGAACAGGAAGGCGAGCGCGGAGCGGCCCCCGGAGAGGGCGTCGACGATCGCCCGCGACGACTCGCGGAAGGCGAACAGCTCCACCTGGCCGGGCGTGTCGACGAGGACGTAGTCCGCGTTCGTCTCGCCGATCGCCTGCCGGACGTCGAACACCTTGAGCGCGATCATGTCGGCGGCCGCGACCTGGGCGCCGTTCGGCCCGAGGTTGTACTCGTCCATCACGTCGCCGAGCTGGACCCACTCGCGGATGTCGACGTCGGGCTCGAGTTCCGCCGACTCCCCGCCGGGGTCGAGGTTGACGACGAGCGGATCGTACCCGGCGTTCTTCATCCACGTCGCGAACGACCGCACGAGGTGGGTCTTCCCCGCCCCCGCGGAGCCCGTGAAGTAGATCGTGGCGGGCTCCTCCACGGTCACTCCTCCGGGGCGGGCGGCGGCGCCTCGCGGATCGCCCGGGCGATCTCGTGGAGGAGACGCCCCTTCGGCCGGCCGGCCGCCTTCGCGATCTTCACCCGGCCGGCGAACGCGTGCGCGCGGCGCGGGAACTGCTTCCCGGGCTCGGCCTCGGCGGTGAGTCCCAGCCGGACCGCCGCCGCGGCGATCGCGTCGATGGTCACCTTCTCGACCCCCTCGGCGGCGGCGACGCGCCGGCCGCCGCGGCGCGAGACCCCCCGGTCGAGATACTCCGGGTAGACGTAGAAGTGGTCGGGCATCCGGCCCGGTCCGACTAGGGGGGCGTCGCCGGCTTCGCGGCGACCCGAACGCCGTTCAGGACCCCGTGCTGTCCGGGGCGCGACCGGATCTGGACGAGCCCGAGGTCGGTCTCGAGGATGACCCCGCGCGTGAGGATGTTCCGCTGCACGTAGTTGGGGTTCGCCGGGTTCTCCCGGACCGTCACGATGGACGCCACCTTCGTCGTGCGCGTGGCGGGGTCGTAGACGTTCACCTTCTGCGCGGTGAGGATCCGAAGCTTCTCGTTGCCCCCCCGGACCCGGTACCGCTTCACCGTGCCGCCGCCGACGGTCGCGTGCTGGAGCTCCCGGGAGATCTCGAACCGCCGCTTCTTGCGGATCGGTCGCAGCCGGCCACCGGTCGGCTTGCGCCGGGAACGTCCCTGCCAGATCCCCATGGGTGCGGGCGGCTCCACGCCGGGCGCGCTATAAGACGCTTATCGAAGCGAACGGCCCGCCGCGCGAGGGCGGGGGCAGGCGGCCCCGCCGCGCGGAGCGGATGGATTATCGGGGCCGCCGTCGTTACCCTGCGGATGGAGGCGGGGCCGGCCGGGGTGGGCGCGGTCCCGACGCTCCTCGGCGTCGACGAGGCCGGGCGCGGCAGCCTCGTCGGGCCGCTCGTCGTCGGGGGATTCGTCACGACGCCCGAGACCGCGGCGCGCCTCCCCGGACTCGGCGTGCGGGACTCGAAGCTCCTCTCGCCGGAGCGCCGGGAGGCCGTCTACGCCGCGCTCCGCCCGCTCGGCCGGTGCCTCTCGATCGCGCTCTCCCCCCGGATCGTCGACCGGTCCGTGCGCGCCGGAGGGCTCAACGCGCTCGAGGCCCGGGCGTTCGCCGGGCTCGTCGCCCGGTCCGGCGCGAGCCGGGCGTTCGTTGACGCCTGCGACCCCGTCGCACCCCGGTTCGGGCGGACGGTCGCGCGGCTCGCCGGGGGCCGCGTGCCGGTCCACGCGCAGCACCGGGCGGACCGCGAGATCCCCGTGGTGGCGGCGGCGTCGATCGTGGCGAAGGTCCGACGGGACCGGGCGATCGCGCGTCTCGCCCGGTCCCTCGGCGACGGCCTCGGGAGCGGCTACCCGTCCGACGCGCGGACGCGCGCCTTCGTGCGGGAACGGCTCGAAGGGAGCCCGACGCCGCCCCCGTGGGTCCGCGCCTCGTGGCGCACGATGGAAACGCTTAAGGCGCGTCCGACGGCTCGTACGCTCGAATCGTTCCCATGACGGTGGAGGAGTCGCTCGCCCACCTCGTCGACCGGTTCAACCGCCATGCCGAGCGGAACCCGGCCGTGCGCGACGAGCTCGCCGGGATCGAGCGGACGATCGCCATCCACTTGGCGGGCGGCGAGGCGTACCGGGTCGAGCTCAAGGACGGCCGGCTCCAGAACCTTCGGACCGGGAACTCGCAGAAGGCCGACCTCACGATCTCGACGGACACCGAGACGTTCTTCGGGCTCGTCCGGAAGGAGATCGGGCCGATGAAGGCGATCGTGACCCGGAAGCTGTCGATCGAGGGGAGCCTCGAGGACAAGCTGCTGTTCCGCAAGCTCCTCTAGGGCGGCCCCCGGGGCCGCGGGTCGGCGGGAGACTACGGCAGGAAGACGCACGCGGCGATGCAGACGCCGTAGTGGTCCATCGGGATGAACAGCTCCTCGGTCCGGTAGTGGATCCGGCGCAGCTCGACGCCGCGGAAGTGCGCGATCTCCTCCATCCGCCACTTGAGGAACTCCTTGAGCGACTTCTGCGTCCCGTGGAGGTGGCCCTCCGCGACGTACCCGCCCTGGCCGTCGGTCCTAAAGCCGTAGGCGATCCCGGCGCTGATCGCCTCCCCCTCGCCGCCGCCGTGGCGGGCGAGGACGCAGTGCGTGATCGCGCCGCGCGCGATCGGGACCCGCTCGACCTGCCGGATGCCGATCGGGAGGACGCTCGAGACCGACACCAGGTTCTGCTCGCCGATGCGGGCCTGCAGGAGGGCGAGGTCGAAGGCGTTGAGCTCGCTCGTCTTGTTGATCCCCTTGCCGCTCGTGACGAAGAAGCGGGTCGGGACCGGGACCAGGGTCGCCGCGGTCGGGCCCGAGCGGCTCGGCACGGTCCGCGCTGACCGTTCGACCCCTTTAAGCGTTCGCTCCCGGCGCGCGATCAGACCATGATCGCGTGGCGGCGGCGCATCGAATCCTCGGATTCCCCGCGGGTCCGCATGATCTCCGCGATGAGCGCGTCGGTCAGCCGAAGGCTCGCCGACTCGAACAGCGTACCGAGGGGCGCGAGCTCGCGCTGCTCCGCGTCCTCCGCGAACTCGAGGGGGAGGAGGATCGTCGCGACGTGCGCGAGCTTCGAGCTCGGCTTCGCCGTCACCACGACGAGCTCCGCCCCCTCGCGGCGGACGATGTTCGCGGCCTGGATCGACGAGTGGCTCTCGCCCCGGCCGGAGAGGATGAACACCGCGTCCCCGCGGCGGACGATCGGCGTGACGCTCTCGCCGATCACGAACGCCGTGAGGCCGACCTGGACGAGCCGCATCGCGAACGCCCGCCCGATGATGCCGGAGCGGCCGGCCCCGTAGACGAACGTCGTCGGGGCGCCGACGAGCAGCTCGACGACCCGGCCCACGGTCCGGGGATCGAGGCGACCGACGCTCGCGCCCACGCGCTCGCCGATGAGGCGCTGGGCGCGCAGGAACGGGGGGTCGCTAGCGGCGCCGCCGTTGGGCACGGCCCGAGCCTCCCTTCGCCTTCGCGCGGTCGCGACGGTCCCGCGGGGGCCGTCGGGCGGCGCCCGGCCGGCCGGTGGGAGGCCGCTTGGGAGGCGGGCGCGCCGCCGGCCGGGCGGCCGGCTTGCCGGCGGGCTTTCCCGCGGGCTTCGCGGCGGGCTTCGCCGGGGGCTTCCCGGGGGCCGGCGCGGGCGCCGGCTTCGGCGGCGGCGGCTGGTGGCGTTTCGCCCACCGCCGGGAGAGCGCCCGCTCGTAGAGGAGCTTCATGTACATCGCGTCGTGCTCGAGGAGCGGGGAGCTCGAGATCACCGTCGCGTCGTAGTCCCGGTCCGCGAGGACCTCGGCGAGCGGATCGAACCGGACCCGGCCACGCTTGATCGGGGTGAGCCGGAACTCGCCCGGCCCGTAGAACTCGACGCCCGAGAAGTTGAGGTACAGCTCCCGACCGCTCGCCTCGACGAACTGCTCGACGACGGGCGCGAGCTGCTCCGGCTCGTCGAAGGTGAGCCGGTCGCGCGCCGCGAGGTGCGGCAGGTTGAGGACCGGGACGATCCCTTTCACCCGCCGCGCGAGCTCGAGCACCTCGTCACGCGAGCCGAAGACGTCCGGGTGCCCGCTCGGCTCGATCGCGAGCCGGACGGTCCCGCGGCTGTACTCCCGGGTCCAGTCGGAGAGCTCCCGGGCGATCGAGGTGAGCTCCTGGATGCTGTCGGCCCGGTCCATCGGCCCGTAGAAGCCGAGATGGGTGACGGTGAGCCGGGCGCCGAGCCCCTCCGCGAGCACGACGGCCCACTGGATCTGCCGGATCGACCGGGCGCGCGCCTCGGCGCTCCCGAAGAAGTCGACGTAGTACGGCGCGTGCAGCGTGAGGTCGACGTCGAGCGCGCGCGCGAGCGCCTTCGTCTGCTGGAGGTCGGCGTAGTCCTTCGCGAGGCTCCAGGTGAGCGTCGTCACGGAGTCCCGGCGGCCCAGCGCGTTCGTGAGCGAGGCGAGGCTGGGCGGAGCGTACTCCCGGCCCGCCGGGCTCGCCGCGACGACGAGCTGCTGGACGAGCTCGCGGGGCAGCTTCCCGATCTCCTCGTCGAGGACGACCCGCGTGAGCGGATTGACCTTGATGAACTGGACCTCCATCGCCGTGAGGCCCAGGTGGTGCACGTCGGAGATCCCGTCGCGCAGGGTCCGACCCTTGCACGAAAGGGGTATCCCGGCCGGTCCAAAACGGATCACGACGGATCGACCCTCGCGAAGCGGGGCGTGTGGGAAAGCCTCGGTCTATATATCGGGGGGGTGGGCCCGGCGCAGGGCGACGAACCGGCACGCGGGTCCCTCCTCGAGGACGGGACCGGACGGTCCCGTGCGGTACCGTACGAGGCGCTGTTCCCACGCGTCGCCGACCGGGGCGACGACGAACCCGCCCGGTGCGAGGCCGTCGGTCCACGCGGAGAGGACCTCGCGCGTCGCGCAGGAGACGACGACCCGGTCGAACGGCGCGGCTTCGGGCCAGCCGAGCCGGCCGTCGCCCGCGCGGAACTCGACGGTCGCGTCCAGATGGAGCGCGCGAATCCGGGCCGTTGCGAGCCGCGCGAGGGAGGGCTCGAGCTCGACGCCCCGGACCCGGCCGCCCGGGACGACGAGCGTCGCCATCAACGCCGCGAGGTACCCCGAGCCGGATCCGATCTCGAGGACCGCGAGCCCCGGACCGAGCTCGGCGTACTCGAGCTGGAGCGCGACCATGTGGGGGGCGGAGATCGTCGCGCCGCCGGCCTCGAGGGGGAGGGGCTCGTCCCGGTACGCCGCGTCGCGCTCCGTCGCGGGGACGAACCGGTGGCGCGGGACCGAGCGCATCGCGGCGGCGATCGCGGGCGGCACCGGGCCGAGCGCCGCCACCATCGCACGCGCCTCGTCGCGCCAGCGGGGATCGTCGGTCATACGGGCGGGGGCGGGCGGTGCCCGAACCCGAGGACGTACAGCTCCGCCGAATGCTCCCGCGACGCGGGCGGCTTGGTCCGGACGACCCGCTCGAATCGCGGGGTCATCGTCTGGAGCAGCTCCGGCAGGAGGTCGCCGTCGAACACCTTCGCGACGAACGTCCCGCCGGGCCGGAGGAGGCGCGCCGCGACGGCGAGGGCGATCTCGACCAGCTCGACGCTGCGCGCGTGGTCGGTCGCGTACGCCCCGCTGATCCGGGGCGACATGTCGGAGAGGACGGTGTCGAATGGCCGCTCCCCAAGGCGGGCGAGGAGCGTGGGGTCGCCGGCGCGGCCGTGGACCCGCTCGACACCCTCGATCGGCTCGATCGCGCGGGGATCGACCGCGACGACCGCCCCGCGCGGCCCGACCCGCTCCCGGGCGACGATCGACCAGCCGCCGGGCGCCGCCCCGAGGTCGAGGACGCGCGTCCCGGGGGCGAGGATCGGGAACCGGTCGGCGACGTAGGCGAGCTTGAACGCGGCCCGGGAACGGAGGCCCTCGCGCTGGGCGGCCCGGTAGTACGGGTCCCTCCGACGGGCCTCCACGAACCGGCGGCCCACGCGGGCGGGACGGCCCGGCCGCCTAAAGCCGTGGCGACGCGGAATCGGGGCGCGCGACGTCACGGGGAGAGGGAACATTTCGAACTTGCCCCGAGGGCGATGGATCGCGAAGACCCGCCCACCCCCACGCCGGGGCGACGAGAGACTGCACCCAGGGGGGCCCGATGGGTCCCGGAACCCTCCGAGGAGGAGCCTCTCGGCCCCATCGAGGACGCTGGCTCTGCACGGATCCGAGAAAGTCGCGGTCGGCCTGCTTTTCATAGAGGCACGCCCTTACTCACGGACGTAGAATCCGGAGCGGGGATGCGGTTTGAGTCTAGCCTGCGCGGGCGAACCGCTCGCGACCGGCGACGGTGGATCGTCGCCGTCCCCGCACTCATCCTGGGGTTGGCGGGCGCGTTTGCCGGGCTAGGGTGTTTCGGACCTCTCGGCACGAACGGCGCCGAACCCTTCGCGAACGGACTGTCCGCGGCTCAACCCGGCGACTGTAATCCTCCCGCGAACATCTCCTCCCCGCCGGCAAACGAGTCCTGCGATTCCCCCGAAGGGCCATTCCCCGCCCCCCACGGCCCCCCTCCTGAGATTGCGGAGGTTACCTACACTGGGAGCCACATCGTGAACGGAGTCCCGGATTACTCTGTCGACCTCTCCCAGGTGAACCCCGATGTCACGACGGGGTGGATGCAGTTCTCGGTGTTCTTGCCTTCCGGTGGAGAGTGCGGATTCATCGTCGACCTTGAAGCGACCAACGGCAGCATCGTGGCGGTGTTCAACTCCTCGCTTTCGACCTGGGACAGCGGCTGGGGACCGAACGTCCAGACCGCCGGCGGCTGGACCTCCGGCTTCAATGTCTCGGTCCCCTCTATGGGGGTCCTTACCCTCAAGGGCCCGGAGGCGCTCTCGGGAGCGGTCTGGGTAGTGGGCGTGGGATTCTCTCCGACGGATGGAGAGGTCGTCCCGCTCGACCTTTAGGTCGAGCCCGGGGGGATCCACCGCCCTACCGGCGGCTCAAGTCGTTCGAGTGCCACGAAACGGCGGTACTTCCCGGGCGGTTTCGAGACCGGCCGGAAGGAATCACCGACCGAGCCGGCCCCGAGCCGATGCGGGGTCCCGGAAGGACCCCCAGCTCGCATCGGAATGCGGAGTGGGATGGGGCCGTCCGAATTTGAATCGGAGTCTCTTGCACCCCAAGCAAGAAGGATGGTCCAAGCTACCCCACGGCCCCATCGGGGACGGAACGCGGGAAGGTCGGCGGGGGATAACCGTTTGCGCCGGCGGGCCGCCGCTAGTGGACGAACCACCAGATCGCGACGCACGTGACGGCGATGATCGCCGTGTTCGCGAGGGAGAGCCAGAAGAACCCCCACAGCTCGCGCCGGCCCTCCTCCGGCGTCACGCCGGGCGGCTGCGTCGACGTCCCCGGGGTCGCCGTGTACGGCGTCCGGAACGGCGTCGCGGAGTGGGCCACGGGTCCTCGGGGACGGGGGGGCGTCGGGGGTACTTATGCGACGCGTTAGAGCGGACCGGACCCGCTCAGGCGGCGAACCACGGGAGCCGCGCCGCGGGCCCGGTCGGCTTGAGGACGAGCGTGTGGAGGTTCGCCCCGCCGTCGCCCGGCGCCCAGCTGTACCGCTGGGCGAGCTGGTAGAGGATGTAGAGGGCGTCCTCGTCGTCCTCGACCCCGAGGGAGCGGCCGACGTCGACCATGAACCGGTGGCGGAGGAGGCGCAACAGCTCCCCGAAGTCCACCGGGCCGGATCCCTCCTCCCGGGCCGCGCGGCGGAACAGGCCGACGACGATCCCCGTCGACAGCCGCAGGACGTCGCGCCGGTCGAGCGTGCGCGTGTGCCAGTGCGGGTCGGGCGACTCGCCCGCCGTCGACGGGACGACGAGCACCGCGAGCTCGGAGTCGAACGACGCCCCCGCGCTCCGCTGGGCCTCCGCCCACGTCGTCTCGGCCGCGGCGTCGGTCGGCACAACGACGATCGCCCGCGACGGGAAGCCGGAACGCGGCGCCCCCGCGCTGCGCGTCCCCGCGGGGCGGACCGGGGAGGCGCCGAGGAAGACGGGGAACCGGCGGCGCGGGACCCCGGCCTCCTGGACCCAGAACTCGGGCTCGAACGGGGAGCGGACCCGGGGCGCCTCCGTGCGCGCGAACCCGAGCCGCTTGAGGGCGGCCTCGGCGTGCGACCGGAACGCGGAGGAGGAATCGGTCGTCATCGGGGAATCGTACGCGCCCGGGTTTAAAGTCCCTCCCCCGCCGACGGGGGTCGCGCGCGGCGGCGAGGCTATCCCCTCCCGCTACAGGCCCGGCACGACGCCCCGCGCGACGAGCGCCCAGTTGACCACGAGCGCGACGAGCACGGCGAGCAGGTACGGACCCGAGTAGAGGAACCCGCGGCGGGCCCACCGACGGTCCGGGTCGTGCCAGAGCGGGGCCGTGGCGGCGACGAAACCGAGGCCGAGGGCGAGCAGGAGGACCGTCGTCGGCCAGGCGATGGGGCCGCTCAGGCCCAGGGCGACCGTCGCCGGCAAAAGGACGGCCGCCGAGACGACCACGACCTTCCCCGAGTAGGCGGGATCGTCCATCCGCGGCAGCATCGGGAGCCCGGCCTTCTCGTAGTCCGAGCGCAGGAGGAGCGCGAGGCTCCAGAAGTGCGGCGGCGTCCAGAGAAAGACGAGGAGGGCGAGCGCGAGGACCGCGGGCGACCACGTCCCGGTCGCCGCGGCCCCCCCCGCGAGGGCGGGGGCGCTCCCGGCGAACCCGCCGATCACGATGTTGAGGCTCGAACGGCGCTTGAGCCAGACGGTGTACACCCCGACGTAGGTGACGCCCCCGAGGAGGATCGAGAGCCCGGCGAGCGGGTTGAGGAGCACGGTGGCCCCGCCGATGCCGACGGCGAGGAGCGCGAGCCCCACCGCGAGGACCGCCCCCGGCGATCGGATCCGGTCGGTGGGAAGGGGCCGTCGGGCCGTCCGGACCATCCGGGCGTCGACGTCCCGGTCGACGTAGTGGTTCAGCATCGCCGCGCCGGCCGACGCCGCGGCCCCGAGGACGACGAGGGTGGCGAGCCGGCCAACGTCGATCGCGGCGGGGGCCGCGACGAAGTAGCCCCCGACGGCGACGAGCACGATGAGCCCGGTGATCTCCGGCTTCGCGAGCGCGACCCAGTCCCGCCACGCGGAGGGGACGCGGACGGCCGGGGCCGGGGCCAACGACGCCGTCACCGGCGCGGGGACCCCGACCGCGGGCATAAGGTACCCAACGCGCGGCCGGGGTCAGCCCGGCGGTGCGAGGCCTCCCACGCCCGGCGACGGGCGCGGGTCGAGCCGGCCGTCGGGGACGGCCTCGGACGGCGGGGCGGGGGCCCGCTCCTCCGTCGCCCGCCACGCCCAGTCGACCCACCGGCGGGGGATCTCCCGGAGGTTGGCGAGGAGGACAATGAGCAAGAGGAGGCCGAACAGGACCGTCGCGAGCCCGAGGTGCAGGAGGACCGCCGCGATGAGGAGGTTCGAATCGACGACCACGCCGCCCAGGATCGCCTGGAGGACCACCAGGACCGCGCTCGCGACGGAGAGCCTCAGCACGACCGGCCGGCTCCGCTCGTAGAGGAGCCCTAGGACCGCCATGGCGCCGATGACGAGCGAAAGGACGAGGGCGCTCAGCCGGTGCGCCCACTCGATGCCCGGCGCGCCGGTCGTCGGCCCCAAGAGGCTCCCCGTGCACGTCGGCCAGTCGGGGCACGCGAGCCCCGAGTCGCTCGCCATCACGTTGCCGCCCAGCAGGATCGCCGCGTAGCACGCGACCGTCGCAGCGACGGCGGCGTAGCGGAACAGGTCGTGGCCGCGCATCGGGTTACGAGCTCCCCTTCGCCGCCGGGACGGGGCCGGGGAGCGGCTTCGACTTCGCCGACGGCCCCACCATCGTCGTCGGCGCCGGCTCGCCCCACGGGTCGCCCGTCGCCCGCTCGCCCGCGTAGTAGCTGTACATCATGTTGAACGCGAAGACGAGCTGGCCCAGGCCGAAGATGATCGCCCCGACGGAGCTCAGGAAGTTGAGCGCCTGGAAGTTCGGGTCGAGCACGTACGTGTACACCCGCCGCGGCATCCCCTCGGCGCCGAGGATGAACATCGGGAACAGCAGCACGTTGACGCCGATGTACGTGAGGAGGAAGTGGACCCGGCCGAGCGTCTGGTCGTACCAGCGGCCGGTCCAGATGGGGTAGTAGAAGTAGATCGCGGCGAAGACCGCCATCAGCGTCCCGCCGAGGATGATGTAGTGGAAGTGGGCGACGACGAAGTACGTCGCGTGGAAGAGGTAGTCGATCGGGATCGACGCGAGGAACAGCCCCGAAAGACCGCCGATGACGAACCCGGTGATGAACGCGACGCAGAACCACATCGGGACCGCCATCCAGATCCGGCCGCCCCAGAGCGTCGCGACCCAGTTGAACGTCTTGATCGCCGACGGGACCGCGATCGCCATCGTCGAGAGCATGAAGACGAACCGCACGTTCGTGGAGAGCCCGGTCACGAACATGTGGTGCTCCCAGACGGCGAAGCTGAGGACCGCGAAGACGCCGAGCGAGACCGCCATCGCGCCGTAGCCGAAGATGTCCTTCCGGGCGAGCTTCGGGATCACCGTCGAGATGAGGCCGAACGCGGGCAGGACGAGGATGTACACCTCGGGGTGGGCGAAGAACCAGAAGAGGTTCTGGTAGAGGAGCGCGCCGCCCAGCGGGGTCCCGTCGGCCGACGCGAGGAGGTGCGTGCCGAAGTTCCGGTCCGCAAGGACCATCGTGAGCGCGACGGAGAGCGACGGGAGGGCGAACAGGAGGAGGATCGAGTTGATGAACACCGACCAGACGAACAGCGGCATGTTCCAGTAGTGCACGCCCGGCGCGCGGTGCTTGATGATCGTGACGAGGAAGTTGACCGCGCCGAGGAGGGACGACGCGGAGAGGATGTGGAGGCCGGTGATCCACAGGTCGATGCCGTGGTTGTTCGGCGCGAACGACTGCGTCGAGAGCGGCACGTAGCCGGTCCACCCCGCGTACGCGTTCGAGAGCAGCAGGATGACGCCGGCCGGCGGCAGCATCCAGAACGCGATCGCGTTGATCCGCGGGAGCGCCATCTCCCGCGCGCCGATCATCGACGGGACGAGGTAGTTCCCGAAGCCGGCGAGGACCGGCATCACGAACATGAAGATCATGAGGACCCCGTGCATCGTGAACAGGGTCGAGTAGACGTCCGGGGTGATCCCGAGCGTCGTCTGCGGATCGAGGCCGAGGCCCTGGACGAACCCGAGGTCCGTCCGGATGAGGACCGCGTAGATCCCGCCGATGAAGAAGAAGACGAGGCCGATGACGATGTACATGATCCCGATGCGCTTGTGGTCCGTCGTGAACAGCCACGTCTTCGCCGTGCGGACGAACCAGGTCCCCCGCCAGGCGAGGACGCCGAGGATGAACCCGGCGAGCGCGAGGATGAGGACGATCTCGACGAACGGTCCCAGCTCCGCGGTGGTGGTCATCGACGTTTAGCCTCCCAGGACGCCCCAGAGGATGTACGAGATCGCGCCCGCGGCGATCGCGACGGTGAGGGCCTTGAGGAACAGCGCGAGGGCCGCGTCCGAGACCGCCCCCGGGTTCGGGGCGCCGATCCGCCGGCCGAGCGGGAACTCCCGGTACGTCCGGTCGATGAGGTGGACGACGAGGGCGCCGAGAAGGAACATGAGGCCGACCGCGAGGCCGAAGGAGCTCTCGACGCCCGGTCCGACGAGGGAGCCGAGGCGGATCGAGTACACGGCGAGCACCGCGATGCCGGCGAGCGAGAGCGCCGCCGCCGCCTCGTAGAGCCGAAGGACCCGGCCCGCCGCCGCGTCGAGCGCGAGCCCGGGCCCGCCGGTCGCGCTACTCAAAGAGCCGGACCTCCCGGTGCGTCGCGCCCCGGAGCCGGTCGACGCGGTAGAGGACGCCGGTCAACAGGAGGAAGAGGAACGTCGCCGCGAACCCCGAGACCAGGAGGACCGGCACGTCGAGGAGCCACCGGCCGTGGCCCAAAAGGTCGGTGAACCCGTAGACGAAGAACGCCGCGGCGACGGTCCCGCCGAGGAGGAGGAGGGTGAGGACCGCCCAGAGCGGGCCGGTCGAGTACCGCGCCGGGGCCGGCGGGGCGTCGTCACTCACGGGCCGTCGCCTCCCCGCGCGGCGCGAGCCCCGCCGCGGGCCGCCCGGCCGCGGGCGCGGGCGCCGGCGCGTACACGCCGCCGAGCCGGTCGGTCATCCCGCGGGCCGCCTCGCGGGCGCGGTAGCTGCGCCGGTACCGGATCCAGAAGGCGGCCACCACCACCGCGTTCACGAGGACGATCGGGGCGAGCCGCTCGGCGACGATCGGCGGGCTGATCGCCTGGCCCGGGGTGAGCCCGCCCCAGACCGTCATGAGGATGAAGAACCCGAGGAGGGAGTTCGCGGCGATCAGGAAGACCGGTCGATCCCGAGGATGCGTCCGCTTCGACCGGTCGAGGAACGGCAGGAAGAGGACGTACAGGATGAGGACCGTCGTGACGCCGATCGCGAGGACCGGCGTCACCCCCGCGAAGTCGACGAACTTGAACAGCCAGAGGAAGTACCAGTCCGGCTCCGTCACGACCCCGACCGCTGCTACGTTGCCGACATAAGTCGGGAGCTGCCACGGCCACAGCGCGGCGATCCCGAGCAGGAGCCCGATGTAGAGGAGCGCCCACTTGGTCATGTAGAAGAAGATGTGGGGCATGAACGGGACGTGCTCCTTCCCCTCCTTCTCGGTGAACCGGCGGCGCTGGAGCGGGTCGGAGGTCGCCGGCGGGGCGATCCCGTGCGACTCGAACAGGGCGATGTGCGCGTACAGGAGCGCCGCGAGGGCGATCGGGATGAGGACGATGTGGGCCGCGAACATCCTCGAGAGGAGCCCCTGGGGGGTCCCGTCGCCGAGGATGAACGGCCCGAGGAGCGGGCCGGCGTAGGGAAGCCGGAGCGCGAGCACGAGCCCCACGTTCGTCGCGTTGTAGCTGAGCTGCGTGTACGGGAGGAGGTACCCCGTGAACCCCATCCCGAGGGTCAGGAGGAGGAGGAGCGTCCCCACCATCCAGCTGAACTCGCGCGGCGCCTTGTACACCCCGAGGTAGTAGCCCCGGAAGAAGTGGACGAACGCGAGGAAGATCATCGCGTAGGCGCCGTACAGGTGGCTCGACAGGAGGAGCGAGCCCATCGGCACGCTGTTGATGATGTAGTACGTCGAGCACCACGCGGCCGGGCTCGCGGAGAACGCCCCGGCCGGCTGCCCGCAGGCGATGAGGGTGGGGGCCGTGCTCGGCTGGTAGTAGAGGAGCAGCAGCATTCCGGAGAGGACCTGCCAGAGGAAGGCGTTCACGACGAACGCCCCGGTCCAGTACGACGGCTTGAACGTGAACGCCGGCTGCGGGCGGAGCGCCCACTTCGGCATCCCGGTGCGGTCCTCGACGAAC
>Ga0335077_10007488_pt1 | contig 13511 bp, 12 predicted proteins | sample Lox_Sample_31_FD_207151 | JGI IMG/M metagenome (GOLD analysis project Ga0335077, IMG submission 207151) | Soil microbial communities from Loxahatchee National Wildlife Refuge, Florida, United States - Lox_Sample_3.1 | ecosystem: Environmental > Terrestrial > Soil > Wetlands | place: USA... | reverse complement strand
TAACACGCCTGCCGGTGATCGGCGTGCCTATCAAATCGCGAAAATCGCTTGACGGCTGGGATTCGATACTCTCCATTCTGCAGATGCCTGCCGGAGTCCCCGTTGCAACGGTAGCGCTCGACGGGGCTCAAAATGCCGGAATTCTCGCAGCAGAGATTCTCGCTCTCTCCGACAAGAAACTTGCCTCGAAACTGGTGGGCATGAAGGATACGCTCCGAAAGAGAATTGAAGGTCAGGCCAAAGAGCTCGAACGCAAAGTGCGGAAGATACGACCGAAACTGCGGAAGACATAGCACATTCCCCATCTCTTGTGAGTTGCGCTCCAAAGTGCAACCCTTCCGGCGTTCTCTCTGTCTAATAGTGTAGTTAGTGACTGAAACTAATCCTCTGCCATGCCGTACCTTTTTGCATCGGAGAGAAGCGTCCGATCACTCCGTTTCTTTCATTTGAAGGGTTCCCTATGAAGAAAAAGGTTGTTATTTCCTCTTCCGCAGTAGTTGTTCTTGCCGTCACCGGATATATCATCTTTGCGGGTTCTCGAAATTCAAATGATAACGGACTCCCCAAAGTACGTGTCTCCCGCGCAACAATCACCGATAAGGTGCTCGCCGTCGGGACGATCGAACCCGAGAACGAGATCTCGATCAAATCACAGGTCTCCGGCGTCGTGAAGAAGATGTATGCGGATGCCGGAACCTATGTACACGCCGGTGATCCTCTTCTGGAAATAAAGCCGGACCCAACGCCCCTGGAACTTGCTGATGCCAAGCGGCAGGTACAGCTTATGCAGGTTGACCTTACCAATCTCACCAAGGAGCGAACGCGACAGGATTCCCTCAAGGCCAAGCAATTGATTTCCGACCAGGATTTTGAACAATTCATGAGCAATTTTGAATCATCGCAGTTGAAATTGAAAATGGCGCAGGAACACCTCGCGCTGATCGAGAGCGGAAAAGTCAAGATCGATGAAACAGAAATCGAATCCATCGTCAAAGCACCGATTGACGGATTTATCCTCAGCAAAAGTGTTGAAGTCGGAGATCCCGTAACACCCCTGACGACCTATCAGGAAGGAACGGTGCTGATGAAGATGGCCAATATGGATCATCTGGTCTTTAAGGGAACAGTCGATGAGATCGATGTCGGTAAGCTGAAAGAAGGGATGGAAGCAGAGCTGAAGGTCGGCGCTCTTCCGACGGATACGGTGAAAGGAATTCTGACAAAGATCTCTCTCAAAGCGGACAAGAAAGATAATGCGACAGTTTTCCCGATCGAGGTACAGATTCCGAAAGGAGTTCGTATCACTCTCCGTGCGGGCTACTCTGCAAACGCGAGCATCATCATACAAAAGAAACAGTCCGTTCTTACACTTCCCGAACGCGTGGTCACATTCCGGAATGATTCGGCATTCGTGAAAGTGCCGAAAGGCGCCGGCAAGCCGGAGGATATCCTGATCAAGACGGGCCTCAGCGATGCAATCAACGTAGAGATTGTCTCCGGTCTCAAGGATTCCGACGAAGTGTTTGAAAAGCCGGTAAAGAAGATCGAATAGAAAATGGAGCATATCCGGACCACCATTTCGGAATTCCTTGCCGATCTTCGCGCACAGAAGCTCCGTGCATTCCTCACCACATTCGGCATCATCTGGGGCACGGTTGCCATCGTCGTACTCATCGCCTTCGGCGTCGGCTTCAAGAAGCAGGTGAGTAAGGATATGCACGGCCTGGGTGAGAGTATCGCCATTCTTTTTCCCGGCACCACGACGAAAGCGTACGAGGGATTTGGAGTCGGCAGACCGATCCGGCTGGTTGAAGAGGATGCAAAACTCCTTGAAACGCAGGTCCCCGCCCTCGCACATGCCACTCCTGAATACGGCAAGCGAAAAATTGCCGTTCGGGTTGGTCAGAATATCGCAAATCCTCTCATCACGGGTATCTTCCCGGTCTATGCCGAACTCCGGAATATCATCGCAGAGCCGGATGGACGCTTCATCAACGATGACGACATCGTTAATCGGAGGCGGGTCGTCATGCTGGGAAATAAGATCAAGGATTTTCTGTTCGGGGAGTCCGACGCCGTGGGCAAGCTCGTCTATGTGGATGAAACACCCTTCGTCGTCGTCGGCGTCATGCAGCCCAAAACGCAAAACTCCTCGTATAATTCCCGCGATCGCGACCGTGTGTTCATTCCTGCATCCACATTTTCTTCGGTGTTCGGAAATCCCTACATCAACAATATTATTTACACGCCGAAGGATCCCCGTGAATCGAAAGCGGTGGAAACTCAGGTGAGGGAGGTCCTTGGGAAGAAGTACAAGTTTGACGCAGCGGATCAGGATGCGATCTGGGTTTGGGATACGACAGAAGAAGATAAATTTCTCTTCTACTTCTTTCTGGCGTTCGACATCTTCATGGGGCTTATCGGAAGCTTCACGCTGGGGGTGGCGGGAATCGGCGTCGCCAACATAATGGTCATCGTCGTACAGGAACGATACAGGGAGATTGGCGTCAAACGTGCCGTGGGGGCAAAAAAATCGAATGTGATGTTCCAGTTCTTTCTCGAGACGATGTTCATCATCGGCATCGGTTCGGTTATCGGCTTCGTTATTTCGCTCGGCGTGATACAGCTGCTGCAGTATATTCCCATCAAGGAGTATGTGGGGGCGCCGGAGATGTCCTGGGAAGTGGTCGTCGCAACGGTCGGCATACTCACGCTGATCGGACTCGCGGCAGGGCTCATGCCTGCCCGCCGTGCGGCAAATCTGAATATTGTCGAATGTCTGCGCTGAACGGGTATGTGGATTGAGCTGTTGAAGGAATTTCTCTTCGATATGAAAACGCACCGGCTGCGTGCCTCTCTCACCATCATCGCGATTACCTGGGGAACGGTTTCCGTTGTGCTTCTTCTTGCGTTTGGCGCGGGGTTGGGCGACCGTCTCCTGAACGGAGAGATGAATGCCGGCAACCGCATCATGATTGTCTATGGCGGTGAGACGGGAATCGTCTACGAAGGCCTTCCCAAGGGCCGGCGGATTAACTTCATCGAGGACGATGTTCGACTCCTTCAGCAGGCGCTTCCGTCGATCGATATGGCTAGTCCGCAGTACCGCCAGACGGTCACCCTCACGTACAAGAAATATTCCACGACGACCGAATGCGAGGGAGTGGATGCGTCGTTCGAGGACATGCGCAGGATGTATCCGTCTTCCGGCGGACGCTTCCTGAACGGCATGGATGTTTCGGAAGAACGGAGGACGCTGGTTCTCGGCTCCGAGATTGCCGGTGAAATTTTCAAGGACGAGGATCCGATCGGGAAATCCCTTCTTGTTGATGGCGTTCCGTTCGTTCTTGTCGGAACGATCCAGAACAAAATCCAGACGAGCATGAACAACGGTCCGGATTCGCGCCGCGCCGTGATTCCCTATACCACATTCCGGACAACGTACGGGGATAAGTATGTGAACTCGCTCGTCATCCACCCTTCCGATCCTTCCGAGCAGCAGCTCATCAAGAGCGAGCTGTACCGTATTCTGGGAAGAAAGTATAAGTTCAGTCCGGACGACGAACGTGCGCTCGGCATCTGGGATTTCATTGAGGATGAGAAGATCAACAGACAAGTCGGCCTCGGCATGACAATATTTCTCGGGTCCATCGGCGGGCTGACGCTTCTCATTGCGGGCGTCGGGGTCGCCAACGTCATGTACGTCGTCGTCAAAGAACGGACGCGCGAAATCGGCGTGCGAATGGCGGTCGGGGCCAGACGGCGCCACATTCTCTCTCAGTTTATTTTTGAGTCGTTGCTCATCTCGTTCATCGGCGGTCTCCTGGGAATGCTTATTTCGTGGGGGGTTGTATCGGTCGTCTGGCTTTTTCCCGCAGATGACGGACCGATGCAGTTTCTCGGCAGGCCCATGCTCTCACCAACAGTGATTCTCCTTACCACCGGCATCCTTTCGTTGATCGGTCTGCTGGCAGGGGCATTTCCTGCCCGCAAAGCGGCAGCAGTCGATCCCGTGGAATCGCTGAGATACGAATAGCTCCTTTCCCCCTATTTGGAACTTTCGTTCTTTCTTGATACATTTTTTACCCAAACCGGGAACGTACATTCAAGAAGGAGAAGTACCATGCCATGCCTCAGCAAAAGCGCGGTAGCGCTTGTCCTGTTTTTTATTGCAACGACCTTTACGCTCGCCCAGGGACTTTACTGGGAAAATACCACCGTGATGCCGATGAGCGGGAGAGAACGTCACGCCAAGAATTACTACATGCCCAAGATGCTGAAGGTCGTTTCTGATGACCGGGATGATTACACGATTATCCGGCTCGACAAGCAGGAATTTGTCACCGTCAACGACAAGGATAAGACCTATTCGGAAACCTCATTTTCGGATATGGAGGATGCAGTAAAGAAAGCGACAGGAAAGATGAACGAGCAGCTCGCCGCCATGCAGGAGCGACTCAAGAGCATGCCGGAAGATCAGAGGAAGATGATGGAAGGCATGATCGGGAAAACAATGTCGCTGACAAGCGCCGATTCAACATTCCAGGTCGTACCGGGAAGTGAGAAGAAAACCATCAGCGGCTTTTCATGCTCACAGTACCTGCTGAAGCAGGGAGACAAGGACCTTATTACTTTCTGGACCACAACCGATCTGAAGGGTTACAAGGAAATGGGAGATGATATGAAAGAATTCGGCGCGAAGCTTGCATCGCTCAATCCGCGCAACGGCAGCGCACTCGCAAATGGCTCCAGAAAGATCGAGGGCTTTCCGATAGAAACAGACATGGGGGGCTTCACGATGACCGTTACGAAGGCGGAAACACGTTCAACCCCTTCGGCAGAATTTGATGTCCCGACTGATTATAAGAAGATTGATTCGCCTTTGATCGAGCGCCTCAATTCCATGGACCGGAGAGGACGCCAACGACCCGGGGGAGACAACAATTAAGAAACAAGATCACCGCGAGTGAACAATTCGAGAAGGTGCTGATCATGACTGATGTCCGTTATCCCGTCGGAAAATTTGAGCAACCGAAAACGTTCACCGACAATGATCGACAAGTGTGCTTGCAGCAGATTGCGGAAGCACCGTCGCGTTTTCGCACCGCCTTCAAAGGTCTGACCGATTCGCAGCTCGATACTCCCTACCGTGACGGCGGATGGACGGTGCGTCAGGTTGCCCATCACGTTCCCGACAGCCACATGAACGCGTATGTCCGATGCCGGCTTGCTCTCACAGAGCAGGCGCCGGCGATCAAACCATATAACGAAGCACGCTGGGCGGAATTACTTGATGCACGCTCGGCACCGATCGAACCGTCACTTTCTCTGCTCGAGTCTCTGCATTTTCGCTGGGTCATGCTCCTCAAATCGCTCGCTCCCGCGGAATTCAAAAAGCCACTCGTTCACCCCGAGCACGGAACGATCGATATTGACTTCCTAGTCCAACTCTACGCTTGGCACGGGCGTCATCATACGGCGCATATCACATCGCTGCGCCAGCGAAAGGGATGGTAATTCCGGCAAACGCATCACCCGTCACCGGTTTGCGCTTTTATCAATCAGCATTCGTCATTGTTCTTTACATCGAATCTCAGGATTGCACTATCTCGCTGAACATCAGAGACTGAGCCGGCTCTTCTTCCGCTGGGCCGCTCTTGTTCTTGCCGTCAGTTATTTCGGATTCCGCACCGAGCTATTCGAGTCCGAGTACGATGACGCACACCCGAAAATAGATGGTACGTGCGCCATTACCGGTTCATCACTGAACTGGGAGACATTCGATAAGGACAACGCCCCTCAGGCATTCACCTTTACCGTTCCCGCACCAACCGAGACTGTCTTCACTCTACCTCCGGTCAAGTCCGTTGATCCCACAGGATATATTCCGTACCGCCTTATTCAGGACAAATCTCCCCCGATCTCCGCTTCTTAGCTATAAGTCAACTCCCATTTTGTTTTCATCGGTATCGAGAGTTGCGTCCGATACCCAATAACATTCCACCTTTGGTGATTTCTACCGCTGCTTCAGCCTAAATCGAATGCTGTGGCGCGGGTAACCCATTTGAGAATTCTTTGAGGGAATCAACTATGATTCGATTCATCAACATTCTGCATTTTATAGGAGGAACGGCTTCGGGTGTCATTCTCCCCGGCATTGTTCTTCTCGTCTGTTCACTTGCGGCAAAGGCCGCACCGGGAACAATCCACGGTATAGTGAAAGGAGATCACGCTCCAATTGTCGGGGCGACCGTCCGCGTCCTGGAGCTCAACCGCGTCATTCTTACGAACGCGCAGGGAGAATTTACATTCACGAACCTGCCGGCCGGCACCTACAGCGTATTCGCCCGGGCCATCGGTTACGCATCCGCAACGAACACCGCTCAGGTAACCGACAACACCGTGGAAACGGAATTTCAGCTTCACGAATCGGCGATCGAGATGGAAGAAATTGTCGTCTCCGCATCACCGTACGCGCGTCCCGCTAACGACCAATATCAATCAGCGGAATCGAAATCGATGGCGGAGCTGCATGCAAGTCCGGGATCGAGTTTCGCAGAGGAAATTGAGGATATCCCGGGGGTTTCGGTGCGTTGGAACGGCTCGGCTCCTGCCCGGCCCATGATGCGCGGGCTTACCGACAACGATGTTCTTGTCCTGGAAAATGGCCTGCGGATCGGAGATATCTCCACATTCGATCCGGCCCATGCCGTTCCGATCGAGCCGGAAGCGGTTGAGCAGATCGATGTTGTGCGCGGCCCTGCCAGCGTGATGTTCGGGCCGAACGCCGTCGGAGGTTTGGTCAATGTCATTACCGATCTCATTCCCGCCGCATCATCAACTACCGTCTCGGGAAGAGTATCGGTCCTCGGAAACACGGTCAGTGATCTTTACTCGGGGTATTTCACAACAACCCTCAGTGATGGTTCTTCCGCATTCAAACTCTCCGCCGGAGGCCTGCACTCTCGGGATATCCGTATTCCCGACGGCTTCTATACAGACCCCGGAACGGCCCAGGGATATCAGCTTGACCGGATACCACAGTCATTCGACAGGACCTCGGAAGAGTCGGCCGGATATTCCTATTCAGGATCGTTCGGCATGATAGGCATTGGTGCCAAGCATTATGAGATGAATTATGGAATTCCCGGAGATCCGATCGATCCGGTGTACATGAATCCCACGTTTTCCCGAATTGAGATGAAGAAGAACAGCGTCGAGCTGCGGGGGTTATTCGAGGTCGGTGGCTCCTTCGTCGACCGCATCAAGCTCAATGCGAATACTGTCGAGTATACACACTCCGAACATCCGACTGCCCCGGATGTTGATTCGGCCGGCAACCCGATCGGGACGTTTTCCGAATTCCAGCAGAATAATTTTCATCAAAATACTTACAATACCACGCTCCAGTTCATTCTTCACCCCATGGGGAATTGGCGGGGAACGTTGGGCATCTGGACCAACTTCGACAATCTCACCATTGGAGGTTTGCAGCCGCTTGGGCCGAATACGCTGACGACCGATATTGCCGGCTATTTGTACGAAGAATATACCGCCAGCGAAGATACCCGGTTCCAGGGAGCCATCCGGTATGATTATAATAAGATCCAGACCAACCCGGATGCATCTTCGCTCTCTCCGCGTTTTCAGACCATGGACACATCTCGTCTTGCCAGTGCGGTCACCGGGTCTATCGGCGTCATCCAGAAACTCACCTACGGACTCACTGGCACGCTCAGCGTTGCCCGCTCGTTCCGGGCACCGACACAACAGGAGCTTTTCGGCTATGGACCGGATGATGCCAGTGCATCGTTCATTCTTGGTGATGCCGGCCTTGTGCCCGAGACAGGGCTGGAAGTTGATCTCTCTCTCAAGGGTCAGTATGCAGGATTGTCATTTGAAGTGTCTCCGTACATCAATTTCATTTCCAATTATTTGTACAGCTACTTTCCGGGCGGTACGGATACGACTCAACAACCGAACTACCCTTACCGCCAATTTGCGCAGACAGATGCCCGGCTTTACGGGTTTGATCTGACGGCCTCGGTAGAACTCATCGACCATTGGGCAATGACCGTGAGCGGATCGTATGTTAATGCGGCCGCGGTGCGGGACAGCGTGACACCGCTTCCGTTTATTCCGCCGTTGAAGGGGTTGCTCCGTGTGAATTATCAGGATGACACCTATTCCGGGATGATTGAATGGCGGCTTGCTGCAGCTCAAAACAACCTCGGAATCGGTGATACGCCAACTGCGGGTTACGGTGTCGTTAATCTCGGTGCCGGTATACGGTTGCCTCAGGATGGCGTCGTGCACAACATCAGCGTCCACTGCGACAATGCACTGAACCAGGTCTATCGCGATAATTTATCGGTACTCAAAGACTTTATTCCACAGCCCGGACGCGGTTTCCGGCTGAACTACGATCTGGTCTTCTGAGGTGGGTGCTCTCCACGGAGTGAAGTGCGAACGGGGATCACTCGTTTCACATTATCGGTTGGATTCCGACTGATTGCCGCCCGCACCGGACACTGATCCGAGGTCGGGCGGCAGGAAGTTGCAGGGCAAGGAAAACTGTCTGGCTGAAGGGAGGACACAGGAGGGTTCTCGGAACGAACATCTTCAATCGTATCGATCGAGCTTGAACTTCTCTCCGAGATAGAGACGGCGCGCTTCCGGATCATTGGCAAGATATTCACCGGTTCCGGAGGTAATGATTTTCCCCTCGAAGAGGAGATACGATCGGTCGGTGATCGAGAGCGTCTCGTGGACATTATGATCGGTGATGAGGACGCCGATGTTCCGGTCCTTGAGATCGTGAACGATCCGCATGATATCCTCGACCGCAATCGGATCGATGCCGGCGAACGGCTCGTCGAGAAGTATGAAGTGCGGTTCCGTCGCAAGAGCGCGGGCAATTTCCGTCCGGCGCCGCTCGCCGCCCGACAGCATATATCCCCTGCTGTTGGCAATGTGTGTGATGCCGAAATCTTCCATGAGCTGGTCGCAGCGCTCATTCCGGTCCTTGCGGGAATAGCCGATTACTTCCAGGATTGCGGTGATATTTTCCCGAACCGTGAGTTTCCTGAACACTGATGCTTCCTGCGAGAGATAACCGATTCCCATTCTGGCACGCTGATACATCGGCTCCTTTGTGATTTCCATATCATCCAGGAACACTTTTCCTCCCGATGGCTTGATCATCCCTACAATCATATAGAATGTCGTGGTCTTCCCGGCGCCGTTCGGACCGAGCAATCCCACCACTTCATGCTGCCGAACATCAATGGTCACATCGTTCACGACAGCTCGCTTTTTGTAATATTTGAAGAGACCGTCGGAACGGAGGATCCGTATTTCGGGAGTGGGAGCTGATTTTGCTGCTTCATTCATGGCGTTTCAATATACGAAATCAAACAGTGGAGTAAAACAGGATGAAACGCATCAGATCACTTTCGGGTCATTTTGAATTTCCGGAAATTAAATCCATCCAGGTTGTAGATTGATTCGCGCCCCTTCACGAGGCGCTCGGGATAATATTGACCTTCAACACCGGTGATCGCGCTGATCCGGTCGATCTTCCCTTCAACAAAGGTCATCGTGATGTGATCTCCCGTTGTCTTGTTCAAACCATTCGGCTTCCCCTGATCGAAGAGATAGTAGAGCGAGGTCGCAGTGGTATTGACATCGATCTGGCGGATCTTATCGGCATCAAAATGCAGTATGATTTCCTGGCCGGTCATCTGGTTAAACCGGTTCCGGAGTGATGAATCTGCGCGCGAAATCGCAATTGCTCGGCCTTCAATGTATGCAGTGTGGAGTTTACGCGATTTCAGTTTCAGGAAGACCGAATCGCCGGAGACCTGATTATCGCCGGGCTCTTCCTGAGAATACCAGATCACCGGTGAATGCCGGAGAATAATACTGTCGAGTTTCGTATAGAAGACACTCTCGGATGCCTGTGCAAAGAGACCACCGCGAACAATCGAAACACTGTCGGTTGCGACAAGCCGCTCGAGTGTATCCTGGTATGATTCCATGACGCGGCTGGTGACTTCGAGGGTATCATGCTTCCCTGCTCCGGCGGTATCAACCTGGATGAGCTTCGGCTCACCCGTCATTCTGCTGTATTTTTTTTGCTTATAGGATTCAAAGTGGTCTCCGTAGAGCGTCAACCCGTTCTTCACGTTGGTGATTTTGACGTTTCCGCCCGCGATCGAATGCTGGTCTGTACGGTAATACTCAAGTTCATCCGAAGTCAGAACCGATGAAGTATCCTCGACGTAAACATTCCCGCGAAAATAGGCTTTGCGATCATTGGCATAATACTTTCCATACTGGGAACGCAGTGTCGTTGTGGGATCCACACACAGAACACGGTCGAACGCTTCCGCGGTTTTCGTATCACTATAGTACATTCCGCGCGCTCCGACAAGCCGAAGACTGTCGTCGTGCACCTCGACCGTTCCCTCGAGGAGGATCTTGTTCAACACGAGGTATTGTGTGGCGCGGTCGCACGAGACCGTCGTATTCCCCTGGCGGAATCTCACATTTCCCGTTAGTACGCGAGCTTTCTCACCGTTGATTTCCAATCCAACCAAGCTGTCGGCATGTTCGAGGATAACAATGTTTCCGGGCTGCTGGGACTGGGCGTTGCCCCGTGCCGCGGCAAAGACCCCGGCCACGAGGAAGAGTATCCCCATTAGTACTCTGTCAAGTAACACCGCGCGGTGAAATTTAATCATTCGGTTTTTGCTGACCCGTCACTTTGAAGAAGATATAGTGTTTCAAGGTCTGATCGGATTCGAATCCCTGACCCTGAATTTGTTCCGTCGGAGAGGAGAGGTCGACAAAGGCGGGGGTGTGGATTTTTCGTGCAAGGTTATCCCAGTAAAGATCCTGCGTGCGAAGGATGCTTCCGCTGTCGGAGACGACCACAACGTTTTCGTGTGCCTCGAAGTCGTGATTCACATCGTTGACGACACCGCGGCGGGCGGTAAGGACGGACGTATGGCGCTGGTTCTCATCATAAAAATCGACAACAATATTTGAGTCGAGACGTGTCACCCGTTTTTCCGCGAACTCTGCAATATGGCCCGCGCGCAAAATGCCGGTCAGCTTCCCCGAATCTGTAAACGTAATCGTCGCATTCCAGCTCTCCTGCGTCGGGATATCCCCTGCAAATGCGGTCGAAACGGGGGGCTTCACCTTTTCTTCGCATGACGGAAGGGAAAACAGAACGAAAACAACGATGAGTGTCCGGAGAGCGACCCATAGCTGGTGCTTTCGCCCCAGGCGCGTCATGATCGCCATTCAGAGACTCTCGCTGCTCAATCCTGCCTTGACGAGTTCATGCAGGTGCACCATGCCGACCGGATGATAGCGGTCATCCACCACGACCAGCTGCGTGATATTATGCATTTCCATTTCCTGCAGGGCAAGAGCCGCAAGGGCCTCCTTCGTGATGGTTTTCGGATGCCGGGTCATCATCATTTCCGCCGTCGTATGCGTGACATCCGTCGTCTTTTGGAGCATGCGACGGAGATCGCCATCGGTCACAATACCGATGAGCTCGCCATTGTCATCCACGACGCACGTGGCGCCGAGGCGTTTTGAGGTAATCTCGAGAATTGCGTCGCGGACCGAGACATTAAACCGGACCTTGGGCACGGCATCTCCCTGGACCATCAGTTCTTCGATCTTAAGAAGGAGTTTTTTCCCGAGATTCCCGCCCGGGTGATAGAGGGCAAATTCTTCGCGCGTGAAATTCCGCTCATTGAGGAGTGCCATCGCAAGGGCATCTCCAAGAACCAGAGTTACCGTGGTGGATGACGTCGGGGCAAGATCGTACGGACATGCTTCCTCCTTCACGCTCACGTCGAGGATGATATCGGACAGTTGTGCGATGCGCGAGTTGGCATTGCCGACCATGCCGATGATCGGGACGCCGATGCGTTTGAACATCGGAAGAAGCTGCTGCAGCTCGGCGGTATCTCCGCTCTTCGACAGGCAGAGAACGACGTCTTCTTTCCGAACCATCCCGATATCACCATGCACCGCGTCGGAAGGATGTAGAAACAGCGACGGCGTGCCGGTAGAATTCAATGTGGCGACAATTTTCCGGGCGATAATTCCGGATTTTCCCATACCGGTAACAACAATCCTCCCCCGGCAGGAGTACATCATCTCGACCGCGCGGGCGAACCGTTCATCGATGCGCTCGGCAAGTGCGGCAACAGCATCCGATTCCACGCGAACGACGTTTCTCCCTTTTTCAATAATTGCGGATGGGCTTTTCATGATTAATGTCTCGAGAATATTTTTCGAATAACACCGAAGAGCGACCGCGGTTCCCCGGGCGCTTGTTCGATCGTTCCTTCCACGCGGACTTTCGCTTTCATGGAATTATACGTGAGAAATGCTCTTGCCAGGTCAGCATCGGAGTACTTTTCCAGCTCGCGAAAGAAGCGCTTTGCATCCAGCGCGATATCAGGATCGCGTATCCCTTTGTGCAGCATGAGTTCATTGTAGTAATTCGTCACCGGAATCAACCGGTTCACCCCGTCTTCGGAATCGTATACCCATAACCGGAGATCTCTTTTGCAGATTGCGAGCACGAGCGATCTGCCGGACACATCCGACGAATGCACCTGAACTTCCCGCACGGATAATACGCATTGAGGGCAGGGATGGCCGGGCGTCCATGTCGAATACGTCCAGCGGCGGGACTCTTCAAAAATCTCCGGTATTTCTTCTGCGCGGTGCGAAACGATTTCCACGGAGGCCTGATCATTCTCAATTTCCCGCAGCGTTATGGAGATCAAACCGAAATCCGTTTCGATGACTCCGTACGCGAAGACGGGCGCCAGAGGTGCACTGAGATCAACCGTCTCATCCTCATATCCAAGAATCATCTCCCCCTTTCCCCGCCGCCCTTCTCCCAGAATAACCATCCGTTCAATACTGTGGCGGTACGCCGAATACCCGGTACGCTCCGCAGGGAGTATCCACTGTATCCACTCCCGTTCCCGTACTGTCATCGGGCGGGGGTAGAATCCATTTTGAGGCCGGGGTGACATGTTACAGAAGCTTCTTCGCCCGGAGTATGGTATCGAGTATTTCGCGAACCGCGCCGCGCCCGCCCCGCTGGTGGCAGACAAGGTCTGCGTTTTCACGTGCCTCTTCCATCGCATCATTCGGAACGACGGCAAGACCTGCCTTGCGCAGAAGGTCGACATCCGGGACATCGTCGCCGATGTAACAGATTTCGCTGTCATGTAACCTGTGCCGGCGTTTCAGACGTTCATACGCTGCACGTTTGTCGACGACACCCTGAAAGACATCTTTTATTCCAAGTTCCCGTGCGCGGCGTGTCACCGAGGACGATTTTCGCTTGGTAATGATTGCCACCATAAGTCCGGACCGGAGTGCACGCGATATCCCGAAGCCGTCATGTGCATCAAATGCCTTGAGCTCTCTTCCGTTGTCGTCGAAGATGATCCGGCCGTCGG
>Ga0335077_10007487_pt1 | contig 13511 bp, 12 predicted proteins | sample Lox_Sample_31_FD_207151 | JGI IMG/M metagenome (GOLD analysis project Ga0335077, IMG submission 207151) | Soil microbial communities from Loxahatchee National Wildlife Refuge, Florida, United States - Lox_Sample_3.1 | ecosystem: Environmental > Terrestrial > Soil > Wetlands | place: USA... | reverse complement strand
CGCAGCGATGCGATAACCCTCGCATGGCCGTGTCCCCCAATCCGCTTCGCGTCTTCGACCGCGCCGCCGTGCGCGCGCATCGCGAGCGCGCCGCGCGTCGGCCCGAGGCGGCCGAGTTTCTCGTCTGCGAAGCGGCGGAACGGCTTGTCGACCGGCTCGACGATGTGACGCGGCGCTTTCCGCGCGCGCTCGATCTCGGCTGCCGCCATGGGGTGCTGGCGCGGCGCCTCGCGGGGCGCGGCGGGATCGAGCAGCTCATCCACGCCGACGCCGCTTTCGGCTTTGCCCGCCGCGTGCCGGCGCCGGCGCTGGTCTGCGAGGCCGAGGCGCTTCCCTTCGCCCCGGCGAGCTTCGATCTCGTGTTGAGCAATCTCGATCTGCACTGGACGAACGACCTGCCGGGCGCGCTCCTGCAACTGCGGCAGGCGTTGAAGCCCGACGGGCTGCTCCTCGCCTCGCTCTTCGCCGGCGCGACCTTGGGCGAGCTGCGCCTCGCGCTGATGGAGGCCGAGCTCGAGGAGGAGGGCGGCGTAAGCCCGCGCGTGGCGCCTTTCGCCGATCTGCGCGATCTTGGCCAGCTGCTGCAGCGCGCCGGGTTCGCGCTGCCGGTGGCCGACAGCGACACGATCGAGGTCACCTATGCCGATGCGCTGACGCTGATGCGCGATCTGCGTGCCATGGGCGAGAGCAACGCCGTCGCCGAGCGCCGCCGCGGCTTCAGCCGCCGCGCCACGCTGGCCCGCGCGGCGGCGCGTTACCGCGAGCGCTTTGCCCGGCCGGACGGGCGTATCCCAGCGCGCTTTGAGATCGTCACCCTAACCGCTTGGGCGCCGCATGAGAGCCAGCCGCGCCCGCTGGCGCCCGGCAGCGCCAGCACGCGGCTCGCCGCCGCCCTCGGCACCGTCGAGCGCCCCGCCGGAGACCCCCCTTCCGGGTGAGGCCGAACGGCCGGCGAGCCGCCGGGCCTTAACCATTGTTAAGCGATCCTTAGCCTGGCGCGGCGAAAATGGCCTCTTGCGCGGAGCGGCCAGGGCCGTCTCCCGGCCACAGCTTGCGGCACTTGATGCGCTCCTTGCGTGGAGTTTTCTTCGGTTCTTGGCTCCGGCGCGGCCCGGAGGCCCGCAGGGCCTCGTCGGCGCGCCCGGTGGCGAGCCGATTCACGCGGATCACCGTCATCTTCGCCGGAGTCCAGGCGATCGTTCTCGCGCTGTCGATCGTCAGCATCGAGGGCATCGACGCGACCCGCGCCTATGTCGCCGGCGAGGATGTCTACGCCAAGGCGCAGAAGCAGGCGGCGCTCGACCTGCGCCGCTTTTTGATGTTCGGTGAGCCGCGTTATCTCGCGGATTTCCGCCGCGACATCGCGGTACCGATGGGCGACCGCGCTGCTCGCGAGGCGCTGCGGCAGCCCGCCCCCGATTTTGCCCGCGCCTATCACGGATTTCTCGTCGGCGGCAACGATCCGCGCGACATCCCGGCGATGTCGACGCTGCTGCGATGGTTCTCCTGGTGGCAGCCCTTGGGCCGCGCCGTCGAGGACTGGCGGCAAAGCGACCTTCTGGTGGCGCAGTTCGCCGATCTCGCCGAGGAGATCGCGGCGGCAGCGAGCGCCGGGCCGATCGGCACGGAGCGCCACGACGCTTTCCGCTCGCGCCTCAATGCGCTCGACGACCGGCTGACCGCCTTCGAGCAGGATTTTGCGCTCCATATGGGCGAGGCGGCGCGAGAGGCGCGCGTTTGGGCGATATGGGGCCTGGTGCTGAGCAGCGCGCTCCTCACCGTCCTGGGTACCCGCCTCGGCTGGCGCAGCCTTCGCAGCGGCATCGTCGCCGAGCAGCGGCTGGCACGCAGCGAGCAACGTTTTCGCGATTTCGCCGAGGTGGCCTCCGACTGGTTCTGGGAGACCGACACCGATCATCGGCTGAGCTATGTTTCCGGCCGCATCGCCCAGGGCGAGGCGTTGGATGTCTCGACGCTCATCGGCAAGACGCTGCTCGAGGTCGCCGACGCCGACCCTACCGAAGAGGTCTGGCAGCGGCATCTCGCCGTGCTGGCCGCCCGCCAGCCCTTCCGCGACCTTGCCTACTCTATCCGAGGCGACGACGGCGCCGCGCAGTTCTGGTCGGTCAGCGGGATGCCGGTCTATGACGATGCCGGCGCCTTCCTCGGCTATCGCGGCACCGCGAGCGACATCACGCGCGAGGTGCTGGCGCAGCGCAGCCTGCGCCAGGCGAAGGAGCAGGCGGAGACCGCCAGCCGGGCCAAATCCGAGTTCCTCGCCAATATGAGCCATGAGCTGCGCACGCCGCTCAACGCTATCCTCGGCTTCGCAGAGATCATCCGCGACCGGCTGCTCGGCCCGATCACGGATCGCTACGCCGAATATGCGCAAGACATCCACAGCTCCGGCAGCCATCTCCTCGGCATCATCAACGACATTCTCGACCTGTCCAAGGTCGAGGCGGGGCGCGTCGACCTGGTCGAGGAGATCGTCGATCTCCAAACCATCATCCGCAGCGTCGTCCTGCTGCTGCGCGAGCGCGTTGCGAATGCGGAGTTGACGCTCAAGACCGAGTTGCCCGACACGCTGCTGTTGCTGCGCGCCGATGAGCGCAAGTTGAAGCAGATCCTCATGAACCTGCTGTCCAACGCGGTGAAATTCACGCCACCCGGCGGCGAGATCCTGGTGCATGCGCGGGTCGAGGGCGAGCGCGGCGTGATGATCGAGGTCGCCGACAATGGCATTGGCATCGCGCCCGAGGATATCGAACGGGCGCTCTCGCCCTTCGGGCAGGTCGATAGCCGGCTGAGCCGGCGCTACGAGGGCACCGGGCTCGGCCTGCCGCTGGCGCGCGCGCTGGCCGAGCTGCATGGCGGCACGCTGACGCTCGAGAGCGCGCTGGGCCGCGGTACCATCGTCCGGATAACCTTGCCCGCGGACCGCCTCGTCCAGCGCGAGATGCGACGTTGGGTCGCAAGCTGAGGCGCCGAACGCGTGCATTGCGGGAGCCGATAGCCAGGACTCGCTGTTTGCTCTAGTATGGCGCTAGGCTTCTGGGGCGCCTGGTTTTACGAGCACGAGATGACTCGAGCCGTCTTCTTCGCCGCTTTGTCGCTGGCGGCCGCGTTCGCCGTACCGGCTTGCGCCGCGCCGGAGCGGTACGAGTACCGCGTCGTCCATCCGACGTATGGCGACATCGGCACCTACAGCAACACGGTTGACCGCGTCGGTGACAATACCGAGGTGACGAGCGAGCTGCGCATCGCAGTGCGGATCCTCGGAATCGTCGTCTACCGCCAGGAAGCGCAGCGCGTCGAACACTGGCATGGGCAGACGCTGGTCTCCTTCGACGGCGTCACTGTCACCAACGGCAAGTCCCTGCCCGTCCACGGCATCGCACGAAACGGCGCCTTCGTTGTCAGCACCCCGTCGGGAACCACCACCGCGCCGGCGGATGTGCACCCGTCCAACCCGTGGTCGCCCATGGTGCTCGATGCGGACGTGATGATGTCGACCCGCACCGGCAAGATCGAGCAGGTGCGCGTCAGCGGCGGTCAGCTCGTCCCGGTGAAGCTCCCCGGCCTCGACCGCACCGCCCACCAATACGAGGTGGTGAGCGACAAGCATCAGTTCGTCTGGATGGACGATTCCGGGACGCCGATCGCGTTTCGCACCACGGATGATGGCTCGCAGATCGATTTCGTGCTGAGCGCGCGCCAGCAACTCGCCGAACGCAACCGTTGATCTGCAACCGGGCCTAGCGCCTGGTGGTAGGACCCCAAGCGGGTGATCAATCCGCGTCCTCGGATTGGAGCTGAACGTAGTTCTGCAAGCCAATTTTCGTGATGAGCACGAGTTGGGTCTCGATGAAATCGATGCCGTCCTCCTCGCTGTCGAGAATATCGGTGAGGAGGTCGCGGGTCGCGAAATCTCGGACCGATTCGCTATAAGCGATGGCATCGCGAAGGCCGCTCACGCCCTTGTGCTCGAGCTTGAGGTCGCAATCCAGGATTTCCTGGACGTCTTCGCCGATGAGAAGCTTGTCCAGATCCTGCAGGTTCGGCACGCCCTCGAGGAACAGGATGCGGTTGATCAAGCGGTCGGCGTGCTTCATCTCGTCGATGGACTCGTCGTACTCATGTTTCCCGAGCTTGGTGACACCCCAGTGCCGCAGCATCCGGGCATGCAGAAAATACTGATTGATGGCCGTGAGCTCGTTCTTGAGCACGGCGTTGAGGTGTTGGAGCACCTTGGGATCGCCCTGCATGACCGGCCTCCGCTGATCGTTCGAGGCGACCGCCGATCGGATCGGGGTCGCCGGTACTGACATCGCTCGGCAACAAAGCTTAAGCCGATGATGAGGGGTCGGCCAGTCCGTCGGTTGAAGCGGCGGCGGCGACGCCGCGGAGAATCTCCCTCACCATCGGCACGCATTTGCCGCATTGCGGGCGAACGCCGAGCGCGCGATAGACGCGCGCCGTCGAGCCTTCCGTTCCCGTGGCGATAGCGCGGACCTGCCGGTCGGTGAAGCCGTGACAGAGACAGACATACATGGGGAAGTTCCTGCTGGGGTCCGGCGCGATGGTTCGTTGCCTTAGGGACAGTGTTCATTCAGCGATGACGACGCCTTGGGCGGTGTCGGAATGGTATTCGCCCATGAAGGGATAGCGCCCCGCGCCGAGCGGTCGCAGCCGCAGCGTCGCTGCGCGGCCGCCGACGATCACCTTTTCGACCTTGAGCGCCAAGGAATCGAACTCCTCGACCGTCGAGTCCTCGTTCTTGATGGTGAGCGTGACGGGCTTTCCTGCCGGGACGTGGATTTCGGCGGGCGTGAACCGATGATCCCTGATCGACAGGTCGATGTTCATGAGGTCTTCCGCGCGACCCTGTCCGCTCGTCGCGAGCGCGAGCACAAGCATGAGGAGCGGCAGGCGGTATCGCATGGGAGAAAGCCTCGCGCTGTCGTGATCAAGGGCGTGTTGCTCGGCGGTCATCCTGCGGTCTCGAACAGGCGCTGACCGACGAATTGTCCTGCTGCTGTCCCGCCGGGGCAGGCGAAGAGTCCGCCGCCGACATGGGTGACGAATTGGTTCATCATGTCGAACTTCGCCATCCGCTCGAAAATCTTGATGAAGCCGGTCCGCGGATCGCGCTGGTAGCAGATGAAGAAGAGGCCGGCATCGTATTCCAGGCCTTGCCGCCAGGGCGGCCAGCGCTCGGCGGTGAAATCGACGCCGTCATTGTAGGAGTAGGGCCGGCGGAGAATCTGCGCACCATCATTGCTCGCCGCCGCGGCGAGCCGGACATGAGCGTTTTGCGCAATGACCGGGTTGCCGTCCTTGTCGGTCGTGTCGAGATCCAGCGCATCGAACTCGTTTTTCCTGCCGATCGGCGCGCCGGAATATTTGTGCCGGCCGACGGTCTGTTCCTGGAAGGCGATTTGCATGCGATCCCAATGCTCGAGCGCGATGCGGATGCGGCGGGCGACGACATAGCTGCCGCCGCGCATCCAGTCCGGCCCTTCCTCGCCGACCCAGACGACCTTCGCCATCATGTCGGGGTCGCTGATCCGTGGATTGTTCGTGCCGTCCCTGAAGCCCATCAAATTGCGCGGCGTTTCTTTGCTGCCGAAATTCGGCATGAAGCCCGACTGCACCCAGCGGATCTGCGCGACGCCGTCGGCGAGCCGCGCGAGCTGGCGAATCGCATGGAACGCGACTTGCGGATCGTCGGCACAAGCCTGGACGGAGAGGTCGCCGCCGCTCTGTCCGTCGACGAGCTGATCGCCGACGAATTTCGGCAGATCGACGAGTGCCGCGGGCCGCAGCGAGGCGAGGCCGTAGCGGTCCTTACCGTCCTTGCTGAAGAGGCCAGCTCCGAAACCAAACGTCACCGTCAGCCGCGCCGGCGAGAGACCGAGGGCTTCGCCGGTATCGGCGGCCATGGTGCCCGGCTCCGGCGCCTCGTATGCATCGCCGCCTTTGGTTTGAGCGTCGCCGGAGCGCGGGGCGACCGCCGGCTTGAGCCCGCTGTCGAGCGGCTGCGCCGTCTGACCGCTCGCCATCCTGGCGGCGGCGGCGGTCCAGACCCGCAGCAGGCTGGCGACATCAGCGCGCTTGGTCACAACGAGATCGAAGGCCGCGAAGTAGCCATGGCTTTGCGTGGGGGTGACGATGCCGCCCTGATGCATGCCCCAAAACGGCTCGGTCAGTTGCTGGCTCGGGGCAGCCGCGCCCGCGATGGCGGCGCCGGCAGGAACACCCGCGCCCGCGACGGCAGCCAGGCCCGCCGCCCCCGTCAGAAAGCCGCGACGCGACGCTCGGCGCTCGCCGTCCGGCCGGCTCATCGCGTCGCCTCCATCAACGTGTTGACGTCGTCCTCGACGTAATAGAAGCCCTTGCCGTCCGGCGTCATCGCGATGCCGAAGAGGTCGCCGTTGCCGGGCGGAGACTGCGCCTGGTTCGTGTCGATCCACTGGGCATAGAGCTGCTTGCCGGTTCGCGGATCGACTTCCACCACCTGACCGTTTTTGGCGTTGGTCACGATGAGGTCACCGTTGGGGGCGACGCACATCGCGAGCGGCCGCCGCAAAAGCCCGTCTTTCGTGACCGTCCGACCGGTCCCCCCGCTGCTCGTGCGTGTTATCGCTTGGGGAATCGCGACGATCTGATTGCCGAGCGCGTCCGACACATAGAGCGTGTCATCGGCGCCCAGCGCCAGGCCTGTCGGGCCGACGAGGAAGGCGTCGCGATCGGCGCGTTGCCCGAAGCCGTTGGCGACGACGGTCTGGCTCGTGATCGTCGGCGGCTTGCCTTGCGGGATCGACAGCTCGAGACGCAGGACCGTCGCTTTGTTGACGGTGACGGGGTAGCCCGTCTGCGGGTCGCGGACCTGATAGCCGGGAACATCGAACCCGGCCATGCTGATGAACAGGATCGCCGTCGTCCCGTTGTCGATCACCGCCATATTGCCCCAGGGGTCGTTGATGTTCGGGCCCGCCCAAGCGGTCACGAGCTGTCCATTGGGATCGAGGACCAGGAGGCAGCCATCGCCCTTGGTGCGCGTCGTGCCATCGGTGCTCGGCGTGCTGCCAACGATCACCCAGCCGGTCTTGAGCATGGTCATCGCCGTGCCCAAGCCGACGCCGCCGGGACATTGCGGCAGGTGCTGCGGCAGGCTGGTGAACAGCGTCGTCTTCTTGGTGGCGGGGGCGTAGTCGACGATCGTGCCGCCGGTGCCTTGCAGGTTCGACACGTTGTTGAAATTGGTCACCAGCACGTCGCCCTTTTGCACCTTGCCGGCAGAGACCGGCGCGACGACGACGGCATAGGGGTTGAGGTCGCCATTGTCCGTCACCGTCGAGGTCCAGGTGATGTGCCGGTGAATCGTTTCCAGGAACCCCTGATCCGCGGCCTCGGCGCTCGAGGTCGGCAACAGCGGCGCCGCGATCAGCCCGGCCAAGGTCGCAACGATCGCCGAGAGGCATCGCCCCCGCGCGCGCTTCATGGTCGTGAACCCGGTCGTCATCGGCCCATGCTCCGTTCAGAAGAGGATGTTGGTGCGCAGTCCGAACACCGCCTCGTCCTTGACCGGCTGGGTCGGGGCGTTCGGATTGGCGACACCCGCACCGGGATTGAAGACGTATTGGAAATCGGGCTGGAGCTGCCACCAGGGTGTGGCCTGATACTGATAGGTGACTTCCACAAAGGTCTCGCCGCTGCGCACCGGGGTGAAGGAACCCGTGAACTCGGCGGTATCGCGGTCGAGGGCGGCGGCGCGGCCGCTCACATGGGCGTAGCCCATGCCGATGCCGAAGGTGTCATCGTCGCGATGCAGGATCGGCTCGTGGAAAACGATCCCGGCATTCAAGCTGAAAGTGATGAGGTTGCGGTCGGCGAGCGGCGTCCCCATCGGGCGGATGAAGACGTTGAGGGTCCGGTCGGGCTCTTCCGCATCGACCCAGACGGCTTGATCGGCGACGGCGTAGACGGCCCAATCGCCGCGATGCATTTCCGGGACCCCGGTGCTGGCGGGGTTGGCGAGCGAGAGGCCGGTATTGTCGAACTGCTGATCGGCAAACTGCTTCGTGTCGTACCAGAAACCGAGCTTATAGGTACGTCCGAGCGGCTCTGACTCGTTCGGATAAAGCATCGTGCCCAGCGAAGGGTAGGAGTATTGCAACTCGGTGATCGCGAGTGTTCCGTTCCACGGAAAGGTCGTGCCTGACGGGTTCAGCTGTTGCGGGTCGCCGGGAGCGTCGGTGCTCAGCGGGCTGCCGCTGAACACGCCGGCAAGGACGGTCAGCGATTGCGTCGGGCGCGCGCGGAAACGGACGCCGGGCGCGGACAGCGGGTAGGCCGGGCCGCCGCCGGGCAGATTGGCGGAGGGGAGCATCGGCCAGCCGAACATCGTATTGATGAAGTACGACGCGTTCTGGCTGACCATGAACTCCTGATCGAGACTCTGCTGCCCGATCCGGACGTTGAAGCGATCCTGGCTGCCGAATTTCTGCTGATACCAGAGCTCCCACAGGCGCGTGGCGCGATCGGCTTCGATCCCGCTCGCGGTCTGCAAGGTGAGGAGATTGTCGGCGCTCAGATTGCGGCCGTGAATCTGGAGAGCGCTCGCGTTGAAGGTTCCGCCATACCATCCGAAGGCGCGCTGGGTGTCCATTTGAACGACTGCCTGGGTGAGGCCGTCATACTCGGCACCCTGCCGCACCCCGCCGGTCACATTGCCAAAGACCTCGCTCGTCTCCTGCAACGCGAAGGAAATGCCGTATTGGCTCAACAGCGTGCGCAGGCCCCACATATCGCCCAGCAGATAGTTGCTCCGCGAGAGCCCGGTCAGAAACCCGAACGGTCCGGTCGTGGGCTGGGTCGGCTCGAAGCTTTCCGGTTCGATCGGGACCGAGACGGGGGGCGGCGCGGCCACGGCCGGATCGCTGCTCAAAGAGGCATAGGTCCACGCGGCCAGCACACCAAAGACCACCGGTGCGAGGCGTGCCACCCCTGACGCTGAGCCACGCTCTGAAACCAAAAGGCGCTGCACCGTTGGCATGAACCGTAACCCCGAACGTCCAATTCGGCGCTGACGCTAATGCGAGTCAGTCTCAGTTGCAAGGAAAATGCGAGGCATTCGCAAATGGGGCGGTGATTTTCGGGGCAGCGCCGCCTCGTCCCCCGCAGCGATCCCGGCTATATCGATGCCATCGGCGGTCCCGACGAGGGAATGGAATGCCGTTCAGGCTTGCGGGCGCCCTGAGCTGCGGCTTGACCGTCCTCGCGCTCGCGGGCTGCGCGGCATCGCAAGCCCCGCGCCAAGAGGACGAAGCGATCTGCACGCGCCACGGGTTTCAGGCTGGGACACCGCAATTTGCGGCTTGCCTCCAGCGCGAGGAGCTGGCGCGTCGCTGTGGCGCTGGTGACGGCGCCACGCGCGCGCTGCACATCAAGCCGAATCCGGAGCTGCTGTCCTGTCCGAGCGATCCTGCCTGACGGGTGCTGGGGGCGAGGCGCCGCTCAGAGGAGATCCCGCAGCATCGCCACCAGCGGCTTGTCCGCCGGCGGCATGGCGTATTGGTCGAGCTTCTGCGGCCTGACCCAGGTGAGCGCCTGTCCTTCCTGCGCCGCGACGACACCGTTCCAGCGGCGGCAGACATAGAGCGGCATCAGCAGGTGGAAGCTCTCGTAACGATGCGAGGCGAAGGTGAGCGGCGCGAGGCAGGCTTCGGCGACGTCGATGCCGAGCTCTTCTTTGAGCTCGCGGATGAGCGCCGCTTCCGGCGGCTCGCCCGGCAGCACCTTGCCGCCCGGAAACTCCCAAAGCCCGGCCATCGCTTTGCCCTCCGGGCGCTGCGCCAGCAGCACGCGCCCGTCGGTGTCGATCAGCGCGACGGCGACGACGAGAACGACGGGGAGTTCGCCGCCTTCAGCTCCGGTAGCTGGCATTGATGTCGATGTAGCGATGCGTCAGATCGCAGGTCCACACCGTCCAGCGGCCCTTGCCGATGCCGAGATCGACGCCGATCTGGACATAGCGGCCCGCCATATGCTTTGCCACGGGCGTCTCGTCATAGCCCGGCACCGGTCCGCCCTTCTCGGCGATGCGTATGCCGCCGACAGTGACGACGAGCCGGTCGCGGTCGGCCTTCTCGCCGGCCTTGCCCACGGCCATGACGATCCGGCCCCAATTGGCATCGCCGGCGGAGAGGGCGGTCTTGACCAGCGGCGAATTGCCGATGGCGAGCCCGACGCGCCGCGCCGCGCGCGCCGAGGCGGCGCCGCTGACCTCGATGGTGACGAATTTCTCCGCCCCCTCGCCGTCGCGGACGATCTGCTGCGCGAGATCGATCATCACGCGGTCGAGCGCTTGGCGGAAGCTCTTGAGCCTGGGATCACCGGCGCGTGTGACGCGCTTGTGCTTCGCTTTGCCGGTCGCGACCAGCAGCACCGTGTCGCTGGTCGAGGTGTCGCTGTCGACGGTGATGGAGTTGAAGGAGCGCTCGGTGCTCGCCTTCAGCAGAAGCTGCAGCGCCGCGGCCGGAATTGCCGCGTCGGTGAAGATGAAGGCGAGCATGGTCGCCATATCCGGTGCGAGCATGCCCGAACCCTTGGCGAAGCCGTTGAGGGTGACCTTGACGCCGTCGATCTCCACGCTCGCCGTGGCGAGCTTCGGGAAAGTGTCGGTGGTCATGATCGCTTGCGCCGCCGCGAGCCAGGCCGTTTCGGCGGCGCCGCTTGCCGCGGGGGCGAGGCCGGCGACGAGCTTCTCGACGGGCATCGGCTGGCCGATGACGCCGGTCGACGCGATATAGACTTCGCGCGGCTGACAACCCGCGATTTTCGCCATCGCCGCCGCCGTCTGCTGCACCGCCGCTTTTCCGGCGCGTCCGGTGAAGACATTCGCATTGCCGGAATTGACCACGATCGCCCGCGCCTTGCCGCGCGGCAGGCATTGCCGGCACCAATCGACCGGCGCGCCCGGCATGAGCGAGCGCGTGAAGACCCCGGCGACGGTTGCGCCCGGCTCGATCAGCGCCACCATCACGTCGTTTCGCCCCTGGTAGCGGATGCCGCAACCGGCGGCAGCGAGCCGGACGCCGCCGATGACCGGCAGATCGGGCGGCCGATCGGGAGCGAGCGGCGAAGGTGTAGCCATGGCGGGATCGCGAGCGCGGCCGGTGCGGCTCGCGCTAATCCTTGGGCTTGGTTGCGGGCGAGAGCACGGGGATGCCGGGTTGGCCGGGCGCGGCTTCGCCTTCGAGATTGGGCGCCGGCGGTGCGGCCTTCGCCGAGGGCGCGGCCTTTGCCGAGGGCGCGGCGGCCGCCCCGGGCGCTCCGGGCTTCGAGCCGTCGCCGTTGTAGAGCTCGATCTTGGCTGCGGTTTTCAGCTCGTTCATCTTCTGCGCCACGAACTCGCGCGCCAGCTCATTGTTGAGCTGCGGCTTCAACTCCTCGAAGCTGGGCGGCTTCGCCACGCGGCGATCTTCGACCTTGATCACGTGCCAGCCGAACTGCGTCTTCACCGGTGTCTGGGTGAACTCGCCCTTCTTCAGCTTGAAGGCGGCATCGGCGAAATCCGGCACCATCTGGTCCTTGGTGAACCAGCCGAGATCGCCGCCCGAGGTCTTGCCCGCGGGATCGGTCGTCTTCTCCTTGGCCAGCGTCGCGAAATCCGCACCCTTCTTGAGCTGCTCGATCACCGCCTTGGCGTCCGCTTCGGTGGGGAGCAGGATGTGGCGCGCATTCACCTCTTCGCGCGGCGGCGCCGTCTTCAAATACTTGTCATATGCCGCCTTGAGCTTCGCCTCGGTGATGTCCTTCTGGATCAACTGGTCGATGTAGAGCTGCGCCAGAACCTGATCCTGGATCAGCGCCAGCTTGCGCTTCATCTCGGGCTGGTCCTGGAATTTGGCGCGCCGCGCCGCTTGGGCAACAAGCGTCGTTCCCACCATCTGGTTGAGAAGCGCCTCGTAGATTTTGTCGGCCGGCTGCTGGCGCGCCTGCGGCGGCAAGTTCTGCGCCGCTTCCTCGATATCGGAGCGGTGGATCTCGAAGCCGTTGATGCGCGCCACCACCGGATCAGCCGGCGCGGCCGGCTTGGCCGCTTGCGCCCAAGCCGGTGCGACAAGCAGCATCAGGGCGAGCGTCAGGAGCGCGCGAAGCGTCATGCGAGAGTCCTTGTGACCAGGGGCGCAGCCCATCCGCGCGCCGGAAGGCGCCACCCCAGATCGGGCGGAGGGCGCTTTCGGGCGCCCATAAAGCATATTGCCGGGCGCGAGGCAATCTTTCCGGCACGCGCCGCGTCGCGAGCCGGGAGACCGGCGCGCTTCCTGCGAGAAATCGCCGCGCAATTGACACTCCCGGCCGATCCGCCTATCTGTCAGGCGGGATTCGCGCGGCCCTGACCCCTCCCGCTCGCACCGTTTCGAGGTTTGGATGATCGGCGCCCTTGCTCGGCGACTGTTCGGCTCAGCGAACGATCGATACGTCAGAAGCCTGCAGCCGCTCGTCGACGAGGTCAATGCGGCCGAGGCCGAGGTTGCCGGGCTTTCGGACGAAGCACTGCAGGCCCGCACCGCGGCGCTGAAGCAGCGCCTCGCCGCGGGCGAGACGCTCGACGACATCCTGTCCGATGCGTTCGCCACGGTGCGCGAGGGGGCGAAGCGCACGCTCGGGCAGCGCCATTTCGACGTGCAGCTCATGGGCGGCGTCGTCCTTCATCGCGGCATGATCTCCGAGATGAAGACCGGCGAAGGCAAGACGCTGGTAGCGACCTTGCCGGTCTACCTCAACGCGCTCACCGGGAAGGGTGTCCACGTCGTCACCGTCAACGACTATCTCGCCCGGCGCGACAGCGAGTGGATGGGTCAGATCTATCGCTTCCTCGGCCTTTCCGTCGGCTGCATCGTGCACGGTCTCGACGACGAAGAGCGGCGCGCGCAATACGCGGCCGACGTCACCTACGGCACCAACAACGAGTTCGGCTTCGACTATCTCCGCGACAACATGAAATTCCGGCTCGAGGACATGGTGCAGCGGCCGTTCCACTTCGCCATCGTCGACGAGGTCGATTCGATCCTCATCGACGAGGCGCGCACGCCGCTCATCATCTCCGGGCCGGCCGAGGACTCCTCGGAGATGTACCGGACCGTCGACCGCTTGATCCCGCACCTCGCCGCCGAAGATTTCGAGAAGGACGAGAAGCAGCGCCAGGTCGTGCTCACCGATAGCGGCGTCGAGAAGATCGAGGCGATGCTGCGCGAGGCGGAGCTGCTCAAGGCCGGCACGCTCTACGACATCCACAACGTGGCGCTCGTCCATCACGCCAACCAGGCGCTGCGCGCGCACAAGCTCTTCGCCCGCGACACCGACTACATCGTCAAGGACGGCAAGGTCGTCATCATCGACGAGTTCACCGGCCGCATGATGGAGGGGCGCCGCTACTCCGAAGGTCTGCACCAGGCGCTCGAGGCCAAGGAGACCGTCGAGATCCAGGCGGAGAACCA
>Ga0335077_10007486_pt1 | contig 13511 bp, 13 predicted proteins | sample Lox_Sample_31_FD_207151 | JGI IMG/M metagenome (GOLD analysis project Ga0335077, IMG submission 207151) | Soil microbial communities from Loxahatchee National Wildlife Refuge, Florida, United States - Lox_Sample_3.1 | ecosystem: Environmental > Terrestrial > Soil > Wetlands | place: USA... | reverse complement strand
CGACCTCGCCGAGCTGGCCGTTGCGTAAGTCGATGATTTGCGCGATCGACTGCAGCAGGAAGCTGATCGCGAACGTCGTCACCAGCATCACCGCCGGCGACTGGCCTCGCAGCGGGCGGAAGACCATCGTGTCCATCGCCAGGGAAAGCCCCACGACCACGGCGAAGCAGGCGACGATGCTCATCCAGGTCGGCCAGGCCGACGTGTAGGCGAGCGTGTAGGCGCCGGCCATGATCAGCTGCCCGTAGGCGAAGTTGACGAGGCGGAGCACGCCGAACACGAGCCCGATCCCAACCGCCATCAGCGCGTAGATCGCGCCGAGGCCGACCGCATCGGTCACTGTCTGGAAGTCCAGGACGCCGAGGATCACGCCAGATACGCCTGAACGATCTTGTCGGGGTTCTTTGCGTCGGCCGGCGTCAGCGTCATCCGCAGCTCGCCGCCGGCCAGGACGTGGGTGCGGTCGGCAAGTGCGACCGCGTGCAGGGCGCGCTGCTCGACGAGCAGGATCGTCACGCCCCGCTCACGGATCCCGCGCAGCGCCTCGAAGACCCCGTCCACCGCCAGCGGCGCGAGCCCTAGCGACGGCTCGTCGAGCAGGAGCACCTGCGGTGACGAGACGAGCGCGCGGCCGATCGCGAGCTGCTGCTGCTGTCCGCCGGAGAGCACGCCCGCCGCCCGGCGCCTGAACTCCTCCAGCACCGGGAACAGGTCGTAGGCGCGCCGGAGCGGCTCGCCGCCGTTCCGCGTGCGCCCGGACGCGAGCCCGAGCCGCAGGTTCTCCTCTACCGTGAACTCGGCGAAGATCCGCCGGCCCTCGGGCACGAGCGCAATTCCTTGCCGGGCGATCGACTCGGGCGAGCGCTTCCGGATCGACTGCCCCTTGAGGCGGATCTCGCCGGCGTGCGACGGGATCGCGCCCATGATCGCGTTCAGGGTCGTCGACTTGCCCGCGCCGTTCGGGCCGATCAGGCCGACGATCTCGCCCTCGTCGACGCGAAGGTCGAGGCCGCGCACCGCCGCGACGGTGCCGTAGCGGACCTCGAGGCCCTCGAGCTCGAGCGCCGGCTCAGCCACCGGTCTCGTGAACAGCGGTCTCGCCGAGGTAGGCGGCCGCGACGTCGAGGTTCCCGCGGATCTCCTCCGGCGTGCCCGCCGCGAGCGTACGGCCCTGGTCGAGCACGTGGATGCGGTCGCACGCGCCCATCACGAGCGCCATGTTGTGGTCGATCAGGAGCATCCCGGCGTCGTGCTCCTCGAGCAGGGAGCGCACGACCTCCGCGAACTCGGGCACCTCGGCGTCGGGCAGGCCGGCCGCGGGCTCGTCCAGGAGGACGAACGACGGGTCGGTCGCGAGCACGCGCGCGACGCCGAGACGCCGCTCGTCGCCGTGAGCCAGCTCGGCAGCCCGCCGGCCGGCAACCTCGGCGAGCCCGAGCAGGCCAAGCAGCCGGTCGGCGCGGCGGCGCGCCTCTCGCGGGCCGGCGCCCGCACCGAGCGCCGCCACCTCGACGTTTTCGCGCACGGTGAGGTCGCCGAACGAGCGGCTGTGCTGGAAGGTGCGCGCGAGCCCGGCGCGAGCCCGGCGCTGCGGGCTCCAGCCGGTGACCTCGCGGCCCTCGAGCTCCACCGAGCCCTCGTCCGGCCGGTCGAAGCCGGTCAGCACGTTCACCAGCGTCGACTTGCCCGCGCCGTTCGGCCCGATGAGGCCGACCACCTCCCGCCGGCGCACCTCGAGCGTCACGTCACGAAGCGCCTGCACGCCCTCGAACGACCGCGAGACGGAGGAGGCCCGGAGAGTCTCCCCGGGCCTCCTTTCGGCCTCTCCGGCAGTCGCCGGCACTAGTGGATGTTCGGAAGGACCTTCGCCGTGACGAGGCCCACGCGCTTCGCAACGTTGTTCTGCGTCTTGATCACGCGGTACTGGCGGCCGAAGACCGTATGCCACTTGTTCGAGAAGCTGACCTTGCTGCCCAGTGCGGGCACATGGTTGAACTTCACCAGCTGGGCGGCCAGCGCGGAGCCCTTCAGCGAGCCGTGCGCCCGCTGGATAGCGACGTAGACGCCGTCGATCGCGTCGGCCCCGCCGAGGAAACCCCCGGTCCCGGGCTGCGCGCCCGCGGCCTTTAGCGAGGCGATCATCGCTCTCACCCTAGGGTCGGGGTCGTCGCCGAAGACCGACGCGAACGTGACGCAGTAGTAGTTCGTCACCTTCGGGCTCGACGTGTCCCAGTACGTGCCGTCGCCGGCCCACGAGTTGAGGATCGGCGTGTTGTTGTGCAGCGACCGCAGGCCGGAGACGAAGGCCGGCAGCTCACCGAACGCGGTCGAGGTCACGTAGACGTCGGCCTTGTGTGAGTTCAGGTGGGAGACCGCGGTCCCCACGTCGTTGTTCCCGGTCTGGTAGCTCTCGCGGTCGACGATCTTGCCGCCGAGCGCGCGGAAGCGGATGTCGAACGCCTGCACGACGTTCTTGAAGTAGACGAGCAACGTGTTGGTCGCGAGCCCGGCCGTCTTCCAGCCGCGGCTGTGCGCGTACTGGGCCATCGCGGAGCCTTCGTCCTGCGCGACGTTTCCGAAGCTGAAGGCGAGCTTGCCCTTCTTGCCGAAGCGCCTGGGCCCCATCTGGTCGGTGCCGATGCACGGCGCGACCGCGAGCTTGCCGTGGTTGATCGCCTCCTGCACCACCGGCGTCGCGAAGTCGACGTCGCAGGTCGTGAAGATGATGTTCGCGTGCTCGCCGAGCAGGGTCAGCGCGCAGGCCTTCGCCTTGGCGGCGTCGTTGTTCTGCGTGTCGCAGGTGTCGATCACGAACTTGTACTTCTTCTGCTTGGCGTTGATCTGCTTGATCCGGATCCTGGCCGCCGCCAGCGCCGGATTGTCGAACGGAGCCATCTGGCCCGAGTGGTCGTAGGCCCATCCGATGGTTATGGTTTTCTTCGCCGCGGGAGCCGCATGGCTCCCGGTGGTGCCGGCGAGAGCGCCGATGGCCATGGCGGCCGCCATCAACGCCGCCAGGATGCCCCACCTCGTCGCACTTCTCATGCATCCTCCTCCTGTCGCGTATAGCGGTCCGCTGGAACCGTTAATTCAAGAGCCTACGGGTCGCCGGGTCAATCCGGTTCCCAGGACGCCTCACGGCCCTTGACCAGGCGGTAGAGCGCCGTGTGCAGCGGCACCTCGACGCCCGCCTTCGACGCCTCTCGGACGAGCGCGCCGGTGATGTGGTCGATCTCGGTGGGCCGGCCCGCCTCGACGTCCTCCAGCATCGACGGATAGTGGCGGCTGCCGCGCTTCGTGGCGAGGACGTTCATCTCCCACGGATCCTCGTGCAGCTCGACCCCGGCCGCCGCGGCGACCCGCTTGCCCTCCTCGACCAGGCCGTAGACGAGGTTGCCGAGGTCGCCCGGGTGCTCGCGCTCGGCGAAGTGGTGGTCGTGCGGGAGGCCGGTCAGCGCCGCGACGGCGTTGACGGTCGCGTTGAAGATCAGCTTCGACCACTGCGCCGGGCGCAGGTCGGGGAAGGCGCGCGCCTTCAGGCCGGAGCGCTGGATCAGGGCGGCGACCTCCTCGGCCAGCTCGTAGCGGGTCTCGCCGTAGGGGCCGAGCCAGGTCTCGGTGTCGAGGATGTACTCGACGTGCGTGTCCGAGTGGCGGGTGCCGCTCATGAAGGTGACCGCCGAGAGCACCCGCCGGCCGGGGAAGGCGGCCTCGGCGCCGAGGCCGTTCTGGACAGTCATCACCGCCGCTCGGGGCCAGACGCCTTCGAGGCGGGCCGCGGCGGCTTCGAGCTCGGTCGTCTTGGTCGCGACGATCGCCAGCTCGGGCTCCGGGAGCTGGGCCGGGTCCGTGGCGGCCTGCACCCGCGTGACGAAGTCGTGGCGGCCGGAGACGCGGAGGCCGTCGGCGTTCAGCGCCCGCGCGTGCTCCTCGCGGCGGCAGAGGACCGAGACCTCGGCCACGCGGCCGAGGTGGCCGGCGAAGAGGCTCCCGATCACCCCCGCTCCGACTACGCAGACGCGCTCGACAGCGTCCTCCTCAGCGCCTCGACCCCGCGGGCGGCGAGGTCGCGCGGGTCTTCCTGCCAGAGCGATCCCGGGAGCTCGGAGTCGGAGAAGATCTCCAGGTCGAACGCCCCGTCCCAGCGCAGCGCATCCAGGATGGGGCCGAAGTCGATCACGCCGTCGCCGGGGAGCACGCGGTCGTTGGTGTTGCGGGTCGGCTCGCGCCAGTCGGCGAGGTGGACGCCGCGAATCCGCGCGCGGTGGCGCTCGATCTGATCGAGCGGCTCGCGCCAGAGGTTCCACGAGTCGTACTGGAGCCCGCAGTCGGCGCCCGCCTCGTCGACGAGCGCGGCGGCCTCGTCCAGAGAGCTGACCGTCGTCCAGAGCTCGGCGAACTCGCGCTGGATCGGCTCCAGCGCGACCGGCACGCCCTGTGCGCGGCCCTCGTCGGCGATCGCCCGGATCCCTTCGAGGACTGCCGCGCCGTCGTCGCCGGGACCGGTGAGGAAGAGCACGCACGCCGGGCCGAACGGGGCCAGCCGCCGGATCCCGGCGCAGATCGCCTCGACCCGCTCGCCCGGGTCGGCCGGCCCCTCCATCAGCGGCAGCGGGAGGATCGAGGGCACCGCCGGAACCGCGGCCGCCGCCTCGAGCCCGCTCGCGTAGAAGCGCTCGAGCGAATCCTCCTCGAGCTTCGACTCCCAGATGCCGAGCGCGTCGGCCCCGGCCGCCGCGTAGGCGTCGAGGTCGTCGGCAAATCCCTGTGTAGCCGTTGTGATCTGCGAGATCGAGAGCTTCACCGGAGCAGCCTCTTCGCGACCAGCGTCCCCGAGCCGGCGCCGAGCCCGGGACCGGGATGCGTGCTCGCGCCGATCTGCCAGAGGCCTTTCACCGGCGTGGAGTGGCCGGGGCGCGGCGGGAGCGGCCGCCAGAGCAGGTTCTGGTCGAGCGCGAGCGAGCCCGAGTACGGGTCGCCGTGGTGGAGGTTGACGTTCGCGGCCTGCAGGTCGGCCGGCGAGAGCACGACGCGCTTGCGGATCGAGCTCTCCAGGTTCGACGCGTGGCGGGCGATCCGCGCCTGGATCCGGTCGGCGTAGCGCTCGCGCAGCTCCTCGGTCCAGGCGCCGTCGCCGGGATCGAGCTCGCCGGCCGCGTCGCCCTTCACGTGCCAGGGCAGCTCCTGCAGCTGGATCCAGAGCAGGCCCGCGCCGTCGGGCGCGCGGCTCGGGTCCATCGTCAGCGGCTGACCGACTACGACGGTCGCCTCGGCCGGGAGCAGCCCGCGCTCGGCCTCGTTCACCGCGCGCGAGACGCCGTCGAGGCCGGGTGTTAGGTGGATGATCGCTGTCCGGCCGAGGCGCTCGTCGCCCTCCCAGCGCGGGGGCTCGGAAAGCGCGAAGTGGATCTGCATCTCCGAGCGGCCGTAGCGGAAACGCCGGCCCAGCTCGGCGTGGCCGTCGAGCAGGCGGCCGTAGAGCTGCGTCGGGGTCACGTTGGCGATCACCGCCCGTCGCGCGAGGACTTCGTCCCCGCCGGCGAGCCGGACGCCGGCGGCGCGGCCGTCCCGGACGAGGACCTTCTCGACGTCGCGGCCGGTCTCGCAGGCGCCGCCGCGGTCCGCGATCAGGCGCACGAGCGCGTCCACGAGTCGGGCGCCGCCGCCGCGCGGAATCGGCATGCCGCCCTCCTGGACGGCGAATCCGATCACCTGGGTCATGAACCCCGAGGCGGCGGCGTCAGGGCCGAGGCCGGTGTGCAGCACCCACGGCGCGAGCAGCCCGTGCGCGCGCTCCGACGCAAAGGTCGACGTCAGCCAGTCGCGGCTCGAGGAGAGCACGTTGCCGGTGAACTCGACCAGGCCGCGCCGGCCGAGCCGCCGGTAGGCGCGCAGCGCGAGCTTCAGCCCGTCGCGCGACCAGAGCTCCGTGCCCAGCACGCCGAAGGCGAGGTCGGCGTTCGCCGCGAACGATTCGACCACGCCGGGCCACTCCGGCCCCAGCTCTTGCGTGTTGGCCTCGGTCGAGCGCAGCAGGAACGCCGCCTCACCGTCGGGGAAGAGCGTCGCCGTCGGCAGGTCGGTGCTCAGGTACTCGAGCCCGCGCTCCGCCAGCTCGGCGCCGAGCTCGGCGTGTGCGGCGCCGCCGACCCAGAGCGGGTGCCAGGCGCTGAAGACGTCGTGCAGGTAGCCGGGCTCCGTCAGCTCCGCGGTGCGAACGGCGCCGCCGAGCTCGTCCTCGCGCTCGAGCACGAGCACGCTCCAGCCCGCCCGCGCGAGCAACGCCGCGCAGGCGAGCGAGTTGATCCCGCTGCCGACGATGACCGCGTCGTGCTCAGCCTCCGGCGAGCTCACGGAACTCCTCGTCGGTGACGAGCCCGCGCTTGCGCGCGCCGAGCGCCTTCACCTGCACGAGCACCTCGGCGCGACGCTCCTCCGGCAGGTCGAGCCCGAGCTCCTCGGCCTTGATCCGGACCGAGTCGAGCCCGCTCTTCTTGCCGAGCACGATCCCGCGCTCGGCCGCGACCAGGTCGGAGGAGTAGGGCTCGATCGAGGGCGGGTCGTGGAACTGGCTCGCGACCGCGCCGCTCTCTCTTCGGAAGAGCGTCTCGCCCGTGACCGGCTTCCACGGCTCCAGCTCGTAGCCGGAGAGCTCGCGCACCCGCTCGGCGACCTCGCGGATCCGGTCGAGGTGGAGGTTCGACTCGACCCCGTAGAGCGCTCGCAGGGTCAGCGCAACCTCGCCGAGATTCGCGTTGCCGGCGCGCTCGCCCATGCCGTTGATCGTTCCATGCACCCAGCTCGCGCCCGCCCGCACCGCCGCGACCGCGGCCGCAGTCGCGAGGCCGAAGTCGTTGTGCCCGTGGAAGTGGACCGGCACGCGCGTCCACTCGACCGTGCGGCCGACGAGGTCGGCGACCGCCTCCGGCGAGGCGATCCCGAGCGTGTCGACGACGGCAACCTCCTTCGCGCCCGCGTCGACCGCGGCCTTGTAGACCTGCTCGTAGAAGTCGGGCTGGGCGCGCGTCGAGTCGACGCCGAAGAAGGCGGCGCGGATCCCGTGCTCGGCTGCGAACTGCATCGCGCCCGTGATCCGCCCGAGCATCGTCTCGCGCGAGACGCCGATCGCATCGAGCTTCAGGTCGGAGATCGGCGACTCGATCACTGACGCCTCGACGCCGAGCTCGACAAGCGCTTCGAGGTCGGCAGGCACCGCGCGCGAGAACCCCCAGATCTCGGCGCTCAGGCCGGCCTCGGAGATCAGCCGCACCGCCTCCCAGTCGTCCTCGGAAACCCGTGGGAAGCCGGCCTCGATCCGGTCGATCCCGAGCTCGTCGAGCAGGCGCGCGATCTCGAGCTTCTGCTCCGCGTCGAGGACGACGCCGACGGTCTGCTCGCCGTCGCGCAGGGTCGTGTCGTAGAGGCCGACCTTCCCGCCGACGCGGTAGGGGTCGTTCAGCTCGCCGGTCCAGATGCTCATCGGACGACGACTCCGTCCGGGAACGGCGACAGCTTCTCGGCGCCGGCGGCGGTGATCAGGAAGTTGTCCTCGACGCGCAGGCCTCCGCCGCCCTGCCAGTAGGCGCCGGGCTCGATCGCGAGCACCATGCCCTCCTCGAGCTCGCCCGCACCTGCCTGGTGGGCATAGGGCGGCTCGTGCGCACGGGCGCCCACGCCGTGCGCGATCGGATGGCTCGGCTGGCCGGGGTAGCCCGCCTCGGCCAGGCCGTCGCGGACCAGGCGGTCGAGCTCGGCGAGGCTCGCACCGGGGCGGCAGTGTGCGATCGCCCTGTCGTAGACGTCGAGGAGGAGCCGCTCGAGCTCGGCGTACTCCGGGGTCAGCTCGCCGGGGCAGAGGTTCTTCGTGTGGTCGCACCAGTAGCCGTCGGCGCAGACCCAGATCTCGAACAGGGTCGGCTCGTGTTCCTGGACGGGCAGGTCGCCGGTGGCCGTGAACGACTTGATCCCGGGGCCCGACCAGACGAGCGAGAAGCCGAGCGCGAGCTCCACCTTGCCCTGCCAGCCGGTGCCCGCCCCGTGGACGAAGCCGTTCCACATGGCGCCGACCTCGGATTCCTTCATGCCTGGCCGCAGCAGCAAGCGGCAGTGGTCCATCGCGGCAGCTGCGATCTCGTTGGCGAGGCGCATACGCTCGAGCTCCTGCTCGGTCTTGATCGAGCGCGCGCGGGCAAGGAGCGGGGCGGCGTCGGCCGCGTCGCCGAACCCGGCAAACCAGGACGCGGTGAACGTGGAGGGCTCGCCGACCATCCGGTCGGAGGCCTGTGTGCCGAGGGACAGCTCGAGGCCTATGCGTTCGTGGCCGCCCGCAGCCGCCTGGGCGAGCTCGAGCGTGCGGGCGATCGGCGGCCGTGGATCGTCCGGCGCGTAGCCGGCGAGGAAGCGGACGTCGGTCGTCCACGCGGTGTGGTCGGCGTCCTCGGCGGAGGCCTCGAGGCAGATCAGCGTCGGCTCGCCGTCGCGCGGGAAGACGGCGGCCTCGTAGCCCTTCATGCCCCAGAAGTTCGTCAGGTAGAGGACATTGTCGGGCGCTCGGACGACGAGCGCATCGAGCCCTTCCTCCGCCATCAGCCCGCGGACGCGGTCGAGCTTGGCGTCGTCGCGCGGCCAGCTCATGGGCAGACCGTCACGCTTCCGGCACGCCCGCGTCACCCATGCGTGCGCCGCCGGCGAGTACGGTGGACCCCGAGGGAGGCGGGTAAGTAACCCCACCCTTGGGTGGGGGGATGGGTAGTCGCGTGTACCTATAAGAGGGAGCTACCACTGCACGCGCTCCGGAGGGGGCTCGCCGTGGGCCTCCTGCCACGAGATCACCGGGTTGCGCAGCACGCCGATCCGTTCGATCTCCGCCTCCATCACGTCGCCGGGCTTCAGGTACAGCGAGGCGGGGTCGTCGCTGAACCCGGCCACGCCGCTCACCGTCCCCGTCGAGACCACGTCGCCGGCCGAGTACCCGAGCGGCGAGTAGTGGCTGAGGATCTCCGGGATCGTCACCGACATGTTCTTCGAGTGCGACACCTGCCGAGGCTCCCCGTTCACGCGCAGCTCCATCGCCAAGTCGTGCGGGTCGGGGATCTCGTCCGGCGTCACGATCCACGGGCCGAGGGGGCAGAACGTGTCGATCGCCTTGCAGAACGAGAACACGCCCGACCGCATCTCCCGCCGCTGGATGTCACGGGCGGTGATGTCGTTGAAGATCACGTAGCCGCCGATGTACTCGACCGCCTCCTCCGCCGAGAACCATTTCCCGTCCTTGCGGATCACGACCGCCAGCTCGAGCTCGTAGTCGAGCTCCTCGGTCAGGTGCTCCGGGTAGACGACCGGATCGTCCGGCCCGATGATCGCGTCGACGTTCTGGAAGAAGACGATCCAGGGCGCGATCTCGTGCGACCAGTCGACGTTCTTCGACTCCTCCTCGTGCTCCCGGAAGTTGCCGGCCGTGTGGAAGAACTTCTTCGGGACGATCGGGGCCCGCAGACGTACCTCCTCCAGAGCGTGTTCGCGTCCGATCGGCCGCGCCGCCGCGCCGCTCTCGAAGTACTCGCGCATCGACTGAGCGGCGAGCTCGACCACGCGGTCTTCCTGCAACTCGCCGATCCGCCCGTCGTCGAAGGTGACGAGCTTCATCGTGCGCGCAGCCAGGCGAGCACGTCGCCCGCGTTGGCATCCGGTGGGAATACGGGATAGAAGACCTTCACGATCCGCGCGTCCTCGGCCACGAGCGTCAGACGCCTATAGAGCGTAAGGCCCGCGATCTCGAACGTCGGCAGGTGGAGCGCCTCACCGAGGCGCCGCTCCGGGTCAGCGATCACCGGGAACGGCATCGCGTTCCGCTCTGCGAACTCGAGCTGGTCCTCGAGCGACTGCGCCGACAGCCCCGCGACGCGAACACCGAGCGCCAACAGCTCGCCGTGCAGATCCCGGAACGCGCACGACTGCGGCGTGCAACCGCGGGCGCCGGGGGTCTCGTCCCAGCCGGGCAGCAGCGGCACCCCGGGACGGCCGGACCGCGGATAGACGTAGACGACGTCGAAGTCGCGCACGTCCACCTCGCCGAGCGACGACTGCAGCACGAGCGACGGCAGCTCGAGCCCGGCGAGATGGTCGGCGCCGCCGTCGTCCTCCGGCACCGGCAGCCCCTCCGGCAGCGTGTAGACGTCATGCGACACCGCAGACCTCCGTTGCGACCCGCGCGTAGACCTCGGCCGTCTTGGCGAGCCCTTCGATCTCGAGGTTCTCGCCCAGCTCGACGTCCATCAGGCCGGTCGACGTCCCGTAGTTCACCGTCGGGATCCCGTAGCGCGTCAGCGCCGAGGCGTCGCTGAACCAGCGCGTCACGTCACGCTCCGGCTTCGTGCCGAAGACCGCCTCGTGCGCAGTGTCGATCGCGGCCACGAGCTCGTGGCCCTCCTCGATCTCGGCGCCGGGAGCGGTGACGTAGACCTCGCCTTCGATCCCGTACTCGGGAAACCGCGCACCGAGCGAGCGCACCCAGTCGAGCACCTCGCGCCGCGCAACGCCCATCTCCTTCGTCGGCGGCACGCGCACGTCGAGGAACAGGTCCGTGTGGTGCGGCGTCCGCGAGACGCGCCAGCCGAAGCCGCCCTCGATCGCGCCGACGTTCACGATCGCCTTCGCGCCGCGGTACGCGTTGGCAGGGTCGCCCTCCCAGGTCGGTATCCACTCCTGCACGGCCTCGAGCACGCGGTGCGCGCGCAGGATCGAGTTCTGGTCGCGCTTGCCCTCAGTGAACGCCGTATGGATGAAGTTGCCGTGCACGCGGAGGCGCAACCAGAGCGCGCCGAAGTGGCCCAGCACGACCTTGCCCTCCGTCGGCTCCCCGAGCAGGCACATGTCGGCGACGCCGCCGTGCGAGACGAGGTAGCGGGTGCCGGCCGCGTAGCCGCGGAACTCCGCGCCGGTCGCGTCGAGGTACTGCGTCTTCTCGATCTCGCCGCACACGGCCGCCAGCAGCAGGTCGCCGCGGAGGCGCACGCCCGCGTCGAGCAGCGCCCGCAGCGCCTCGACGTAGCAGGCGAGCGCGCCCTTCATGTTCGAGACCCCGAGGCCGTAGAGCCGCCCGTCCCGTACGAACGGCGTCGGCTGGAACCCCGGCACGTCGCGGAGCCACGGCTCGCGCCCCGAGTACGAGGTGTCCATGTGCCCGTTGAGCATCAGCGACGGCCCGCCGCCAGCGCCCGCCAGCGTCCCGAGCACGTTCGCCCGCCCGTCCTCGACCTGCTGCCACTGGACCTGCAGGCCGAGCTCCGTCAGCGTCTCGGCCACGAAGCGCGCCAGCTCCTCCTCGCTCCCGGTGAAGCTCGGAATCGAGATCGCGTCGCTCGCCCACTCGACCAGCCGCTCCCGGTCGATCGCGAGCGCCATCAGCGGACGGCCGGCAGGACGCGCTCGCCGAAGAGCCGGATCTGCTCGTGGCGCCGGTCGCCCCAGAGCTCGAGCATGACGTGGGTGCAGCCGGCCTCGCGGTACTCCTCGATCGCCGCGATGCAGTTCTCCGGCGTCCCCGCGATCGGCTTGCACTTGTCGAGCAGCTCGTCGCTCACCTCGGCCTTCGCCGCGAGCCGGCCGCCGCGCTCCATCGCCTCGGCCACCGGCCGGATCTCGTCCTGCGTGATCTCTGCGAGGTCGAGCAGCGTGTCGGCCGCGCCCTGGATGTTCTGCACTTTGTTCGCGAGGTACATGCCGGCGATCTCGCGCGCGCCGTCGCGGCCGGCGTCGCGGTCGGACTCGTGGATCGACGCGACGATCGTGCAGCCGATGTCGATGTCGGCGCCGACGTTCTCGCGCGTGTATCGCACGAAGGCCGGCGTGGTGATCGACGGCGTCAGGCAGCCGTCGCCGATCTCGCCGGCCAGCGCCTGCATCTTCGGCGCCGTCGCGGCGACGTAGACCGGCGGCACCTCGCGCGGCGTGTGAGCCTCCGCCGCCAGCCCGGGCACGGAGGCGCTCCACGCCGACCCTTGGTACTCGAACGGCTCGCCGCGGAGAACGCCGCGGACGATCTCGACCGCGTCCCGCATCGGCCCGAGCGTCTTGTTCGTCTGCATCATCGCGTTGTTGAGGAAGATCTTCGACGTCCCGAAGCCGACGATGAACCGGCCGGGCCCCGCTGCCTCCTCGACCACGCGCGCGTCCATCGCGACCTGCACCGGGTGGCGAGTGAACGGCGAGATGATCCCCCAGCCGATCGTCAGCCGCTCGGTCTCGCGAGCGAGCACCGCCGAGGTGACGGTCGAGGAGCGCGCCTCCATCCCGTGCTTGCGCCACCAGGGGTACGCCTCGGCGAGCCAGATGGTGTCCATGCCCGCCTCGTCCATCGCGCGCGCGGAGGCGACCATCTCGTCGAGCGGCTCCATGGTCAGCTGCATGACGCCGATCCTGAAGGGCTGCGGCACGGCCCGATCCTCGCATGTCTGCGCCGATCCGTGCCGTCGACGTTCCCGTGCCCCTGGAGCGCGTTGGGGCCTCGTCGATGAGCGTGACGATGTCCACGCGGTCGTGCTGCTCGACTCGGACGCGGTCGGTCGGGAGCAAGGTTTCTAAGGGTCCTCGCCTCTAGTAGTTAGCCGCATGGCAATTAGGTGGATGGCCCGATGGCACTGAAGGACGCCGGCTGGAGCCTCTGGGAGGAGGTGAGCCGTGCAGTTCAAGCTCACTAAGCGAAGGTTGATCCTCCTGGCGATCGCCTGCCTGATCGCCTGCCTAGTACTCCTGTATCTCGTATTCGTGGCGCTCGGTGTTGGCAGCGGTAGCACGGGTGTTGGCTAGGCCTGCGACGCCGTCGAAGTAGGGAATCGCGCGGGAGATCTCGGCCGTCTCGGCCGGGCCCCCCGCTGCCGGGACTAGGCCGAAGCCTTCTGCACCTGCTCTTCGAGCGAGGCCAGGACCTGCTGCACCTGCTGGTTGACGATCGGCTGCAGCACCCGCTGGCCCATCGACCCGACCGGCCCGGCGAGATGCACCTCGGCTTCCCAGTCCATCTTCGTCCCGCCGGCGTCCTCGCTGAGGCCGAAGGCGGTCGTCATGTTCAGCATCGCCCCGACGCCCTGGCCCTTGATCGCGAGGCGGGCGAGCTCCGGCTCGCGCTGCTCGACCTTCTCCATGTTCAGCGTCATCCCCAGCGTCCCGAGCCCGAGCGGGATCTTCACGTTCGCGCGCCAGTTCCGCTCGTCCTGGACGTCGAAGCTCTCGACGCCGGGGATCGTGGCAGCCATCGCCGCCGGGTCGTTCAACACCTTCCAGACGACCTCGCGCGGCGCCGCGAACGTGCGCTCGCCCGCGACCTTCACGCCTCGACCACCGAAACCCGTGCGCGCGAAGACTCGGGCTCGGAGAGCAGCTCCCAGACCCGGTGGTACGGGTTGCAGCTGTCGTAGACGATCGCGTTGCCCTGCGAGCGGAGCGCGTCCTGGAGCGCGGCGCAGATCGCGTGGATCCCGGCGCCGCCGCCCTCGCCCATGCCCTTCGTCCCG
>Ga0335077_10007485_pt1 | contig 13511 bp, 12 predicted proteins | sample Lox_Sample_31_FD_207151 | JGI IMG/M metagenome (GOLD analysis project Ga0335077, IMG submission 207151) | Soil microbial communities from Loxahatchee National Wildlife Refuge, Florida, United States - Lox_Sample_3.1 | ecosystem: Environmental > Terrestrial > Soil > Wetlands | place: USA... | reverse complement strand
TACCTCCAGAGATATTTCTGCACTGTTAGCGACCAATTCATTGCTTGGTCCAACCCAAGATCTTCCCAATTTATTCTCACTCGTAGCATAGTAACCGTGCCAAAAACGCTGTGCATCCATCGTAAGCACAAAGCCTCTAATGCCTTTCAACTCGATCGTGATCGTAATCGTGCCATGATAGATGGACTTTTGTGATAATCGAGCTGCAAATTCAAAAATTTCAGTGACCGTGTATATAAAATTAATAATGGAAATGAATCCAGGTACCTTTGACCAATCTATATCTTTCATTCTCCCCAGATGCTTTTTGGTGTCGGCCTCAAGTTTATTTCTCCATTCCTGTTCTGAAGCTTCTCTTACTGTAAAGAGATGTATAAACTGACCGCTTTGGTAAAGACGCCAATATTCTTTGTGACCCCAAAAATCTGACCAAGATGCCACCCAGTTCAAGCCTTGATCGCGCTCGATTTGCCTATTACTCAAGTGCGGATAGTCCCAGCCTCTTAGGCTTACCTTGGCCTTTTCGATTTGTTCAAAGCACTCTTTTAATGAAGGAATCAATTCCGGCTCGTATTTTTCAGGACGCAAATTAACTCGCCAATGAGGAGCATGAAGAATTTGATCCCGCAATGAAATTGTCATGGGATTTATAAACCTTCTAGTTCTCTGTCGAATTGCTCAGAAAAAGATGGAGAAGATACAAGACCTACTCGTCTCGACACTTCAAGAATACGTCGAGCCCGCTTTTCAGCCGCGAGTTCGAGCAAATCGTGCATCTGTGTTGCATTGGTGATTTTTGTTGTTCTCGCCATGCCAGGCGGCCGAACATAGACTGTTCCCTCGTATAGGTCTTCATCATCTGGTCCATTCTTCTTACAGACTAAAGGCGTGTCTTCAATCTCCCTTATTTGGATCACAAGAAAAATCTTCCCATTCCGGTACCGTACGGTCACAATGTCTAAATCAACGTGTGGGGACACATAGGCATTCGTTTTGCCGATGATATCATCTACGTCGTAAGTTAAAAGATGGTCAGGCGCAATACCTGTGAGGTCCCAAGTTTCGCTACGTTCGGAAGCGCCAATAACAATGATCCCTCCATCACGAAGATTTCCCATTCCCAATACAGTCTTGATAATCTTCCATTGCAGTACTTGCCAAGCTGCCGACTCCTTAAAGTCTACACCTTGTAATTCCTGACAACGATCAAGAGCAGAGAGTGCTCTCTCGTGTAGACTCTTGTGACCTGGCATCTCAGATGTTGGAATTGCTCCCATAGGCCCTATTCCAAAAGATAAGCGTTAGATTAGTTCTTAATTTAGGTTTAAATATAAAATGGTATCGGACAGCATTGTTTATATCAAGAGCCACTTATCCTCCGTAAAGTTGCGACTACCTTACCCAAGATACTTAAATCTACCTGTTTGGTAATTTTTATCGGTGACATCTTGTCGTTTTCAGGTTGTAAGAGGATCATTTTATTTTTGTGGTAAAATCTTTTTACCGTGGCTTCATCGCCGAGCAAAGCAACTACAATGTCCCCATTCTCTGCAGCGGACTGTTGGTGTGCAATCACGATATTGCCGTCATAAATGCCGGCCTTTATCATGCTATCGCCTTTGACATGAAGGGCAAACAGTTTTGTCGGACGATTAACAAGAGAACGGTCTATGGAAATCATCCCTTCAATGTTTTCTTCCGCCAGAATGGGTGACCCTGCGGCTACGCGACCGATCAATGGAACGAGGACGGTGGGAGGTGCCACGGGTTCCTTCTTGGCAACACCAACAAGTTCCAACCCTCTCCACTTGTTCGGGTTCCTGCGGATATAGCCCTTGCGGGCGATGGCCTTTACATGTTCCTGGACGGCGTTAGGGGATTTGAAGGAAAATTCTTTTTGGATTTCTAAAACGGTGGGTGGAAAACCTGACTTCTCGATATGGGTCTTAATGAACGCTAAGATTTCATCTTGACGTTCCGTTAATCCAACCTCTTTTGTCGAGGTAGGCAAGGGTGATCTCCATGTTTGCCACCCTTATACTGTAATTTCATACAGGTGTCAAGAGAAAAAGAAACTTCAGTAAAAAAAGAACATAAAAAAGAAAAGAATCAGACTTGTCTCATTGACTTTTTGGATTGCATATTGCTTCGCCGTGCAGTGGAACAGACAAGCAGCGTTCAGCCCGCCTTCACAGCCACCGGGGCCTCGGATCTTTCCTTGATTTCCTCGAGAAGGTGTTTGTTGGAAGAGGAGCCTACGATCTCCTTGACCTGCGCGAGATCGGACGGCTGATAGGGGAGGATGTACTTTTCCTTCATCTGAAGGATTCGGAGCAGCGACTGCTCGATACGGGCCTCGCTGATCCGTTTTTGTCTGACGGCCCGGGCCACGGCCTCCAGCGCTTTCAACGGGTCCTCTTCGTCGTTGCAGATCAGAAGGAGGTCCACGCCGGCCTCGATCGCCTTGACGGCCGCTTCGCCCGGTCCGTGCGTCTGCGAGATCGCCTTCATCTGCAGATCGTCCGTGATCACGACGCCCTTGAACCCCATGCTCTCGCGGAGCAGCCCGGTCACGATCCGTTTGGACAAGGTGGCCGGCTCGTCGGGATCCAACTGGGGATAGAGCACGTGGGCCGTCATGATCGAGGCCAGGCCGTTCGGGATGACGTGGAGAAAGGGCCGCAGCTCCACTTCGCGCAGCCGCCGGAGGCCGTGCGAAACGCGGGGCAGCTCCTTGTGTGAATCGGCGCCGGTGTCCCCGTGCCCCGGAAAGTGTTTTCCGCAGGCGATCACGTTGTTGTCCTGAAAACCCGCGATCATCGTCAGCCCCAGCGTGCTGACCAATGTGGGGCTGTCGCCGAACGCGCGGTCGCCGATGATCGGGTTGGAGGGGTTGGTATGGACGTCCAGAACCGGGGCCAAGTTCATATTGATCCCGACCGACCGCAGCTCCCGGGCCGTCGCCTCGGCGACGCGATAGACCAGTTCCGTCGAGCGGCAGGCGGCCAGCTGAGCGCCGCCGGGAAAAAGCGTGAAGCCTTTCGGGAGCCTTGAGACGCGCCCGCCTTCCTGATCGATCGAAATCAACAGGGGCATCCGGGGCGATTGCGACTGGAGGGCGTTGCACAGTTTGGCGGTTTGGGACGGCGACTGGAGGTTCCGGGCGAACAGAATCACCCCGCCGATCTGAAACTCCGTGATCAGCCGGACGACGGCTTTGGAGGGACCGACGCCGTTGAAACCCACCATGAAGAGCTGGCCGATCTTTTCCTTGAGTGTCATGCCTTCTCCCGCGTGGCATCGGTCAGCCATTGGATCAGAAGCCGCACCCCCACGCCCGTGGCGCCTTTGGGCGCGTAGGGGCGGGGATCGTCATTCCAAGAGGTGCCGGCGATGTCGAGATGGGCCCAGGGAATATCACCCACGAATTTCTGGAGGAAGGCCGCCGCGGTGATGGCGCCGGCGCCGCGCCCGCCCACATTTTTCATGTCCGCCACGTCGCTCTTGATCTGTTCCTGATACTCCTCCCACAACGGCAGCTCCCAGAGCCGCTCGCCGCAGCGTTCTCCGGCCCGTTTAAGACGTTCGATCAATTTCGGGTTCGTTCCCATCACTCCCGTCGCGCGGTTTCCCAGCGCCACCACGCAGGCGCCGGTGAGGGTCGCCAGATCGACAATGGCGGACGGCTTGTAGCGCGCGGCGTAGGCGAGGGCGTCGGCCAGAATCATCCGCCCCTCCGCGTCGGTATTGATCACCTCGATCGTCTTCCCGGACATGGCGCGCACCACGTCGCCGGGCTTGACCGCCGTTCCGGAAGGCATGTTCTCGGTCGCGGGGAGAAGGCCCACGATCGACACGGGAAGTTTGAGTTGAGCCAGGGCCTTCATCGTTCCCAGCACGGTGGCCCCGCCGGACATATCGGTTTTCATCTGCTCCATTTTTTCGGCCGGCTTGATCGAGATGCCGCCGGAATCGAACGTGATGGATTTGCCGACGATCGCCACCGGCGCCTCTTTCTTCTTCCCGCCGTGATACTCCAGGATGATGAACTTGGGCGGCTCCTGACTCCCTTTCGCAACGCCGAGGAAGGCGCCCATGCCCAGCGATTCGGCCTCGTCCTTCTCGATCACCCGGCAGGTCAGCCCGAATTCCTTTGCGATCGCTCTCGCCTCCTCGGCCAGCCGGGAGGGAGTCACCACGTTGGAAGGATGGTTGCACAGGTCTCGGACGAAATTGGTCGCGTCGGCCAGGATCTGCCCCGTGCGGCTCCCGCCGGCCACCTCCGCAATCTTCCCCTCGGCCCGATCCACCAGGGTAATTTGTTGCACCTCTTTGATCTCCGAACGTTTTTCGGTCCGGTAGGCGGTAAATTGATAGAGACCCAGCAGGCATCCCTCCACGATGGCTTGGGCCGATTCAAAGGTCGAGATTTTGTTCTGTCCGTGCCCGTGAAGGGGCGTTGAAAAGGACTTGATCCCGCTGTCGCGAAGTTGCCGGCTGGCCGTGCCCATCGCCTGACGGATTTTCTCGGTACCGACCTCTTTTTTCTTTCCCAGTCCGACGAGCAAAACCCGTTGGGCCGGGAGCTCGCCCCGAAGATGAAGCAGCAGCACTTGGTTGAGCTTTCCGGTGAATTCGCCGGCGGCGATCAATCCCCTGATCTGCCCCCCCAGCGCCCGGTCCACGGCCGCGGTTTCTTCCGAAAGAGATTTTTCGCCTTCAAAATGGCTCAGGACAATCGCCTCGGCCGCTTCTTCCTCCATCTTGCCCTTCTTGATCTTGATGTCCATTTCGTCTTGAACTCCTTTCACGGTCATCTACAATCGACGGACATCCTCGACGGCCGTCGTCACCACAAAGACCTTCGTATTGTTCCCCTCCGGATCGGCCGGGAATACAAAGAACCCCTTGAGATCCGGATCGGCCGATGCCAGAAACCCGTCCTTCCAGGGAAACTCGCCCTCGACGAACCCGCACAGTATCTCGCCGTCCTTAAACCGCACCATAACCCTTTTTCCCTTCCCCTCGGCTACGCCGAAATACCGCTTCTTCTTGTACTGTTTGTTGCCGGCCAGGGACCGCACGTAGTATATCGCCTTCAGGTCGGAAACCCTTACCTCGATCGGCGATTGGGCCGGTTCCGATTCGATCTGGAGATGGACCGTCTCGGCCGTGGGGGTAAAACCGATGATCAAACCCTTCAGCAGTTTCCCCGCCCGCACATGAAGCACCGCCTGATCTCCGGACAAATTGGATTCGGTCGGTTTTTCCATCAGACGCCCCGAGCCTCCGGATGCCAGATATATTTGTGGATCTGCAGCTGGAGACGGACCGGCCGGCCGTCTTCAAGGATCCAGTCGGCCAGCTGCCGGGGATCCAGGGCGCCGAACACCGGCGAAAAGAGAACGACGCGTTGGCTCAGAACGGGGTATTGATCCAAGATCTCCAGGGCCCAGTCGTAATCGGCGCGATCCTTGATGACGAACTTGACCTGATCGAGCGATCGGAGCGCCTGGATGTTATCCCAGCGCATGGCGCCCGACATGCCGCTCGCGGGGCATTTGATATCCATAATGACGATCGCCCTCGGATCAACGGCCCGGATGTCGAGGCTTCCGCTGGTTTCGATCAGCACCGTGTAGCCGCCGTCCAGCAGCCGGGTCACCAACAACGGGGCCTCCTTCTGCAGCAGCGGTTCTCCCCCGGTCAACTCCACCAGCCGGCAGGCCGACGTCTCGACCCGGGACAGGATGGCCTCCAGGGTCATCTCCAGGCCTTCATAGAAGGCGTGCGGCGTATCACACCACTCGCAACGAAGGTTGCAGCCCGTGGTTCGGATAAAAAGGCAGGGTTGTCCGACATACGTCGATTCGCCCTGGATGCTTTTATATATTTCGTTGATCTTCATGGCCGACAGATTGATCGCGCACCGGCTCGGACTCCGCTTTTATATTATATATTATAATATTCAAAGGCGGCGGGATTTTTTGGGGCCGGCCTTCCATCCGACGGTTCATTATGCCAAGCGACCCGTTGCAAATCAAGGGGAAAAGTTCCCTTGGAAACCGCAGCCCGACGCCCGCGCGGGGATGGCGGGGGCCGGGGACCCCATTTACCAATTCAAAACGGGCCAACCGCGGACGGCCGCCAACCGTTTCATCGACCGGCCGGGATTAACGACATGCGGGTAGCCCACCGCCTCAAAAATGGGGACATCCGCGGAGCTGTCCGCATACGCGTGGGATTGATCCAGTCGAACGGTTTCCATCTCGGCCCACGTTTCCAACAGCCGGCGCTTGGCCTCACCGTAGGGGTGAGGCGGAATCAACCGGCCGGTCCATCGTCCGCCTCTCTCCTCCAGCCGCGAGCCGATGACGGAATCGATGCCGAGTTTGTCCGCCAGCGGGCGGATCAAAAACTCCGGACAACCCGTCAGCAACAGAAGGCGGTGTCCCTGCCGACGGTGATCCTCCAATACGGCCAGGGCCTTCGGCGACACGACCGGACGGATCTCGTCCAAAACAAAGGCACCCGCCAATTCCTCCATGGCCCGGACGGAACGGCCGGCCAGATAGCATTTGTTCGTCTTAAGACGGATCGTTAACGGGCCCCGGCTATCGATCAGGAGACTTCGGATCGTTCGGAGGAAGTCCGGAAGCCGGAGCCAGCCGCGGTTCCAGAGAAACCGTATAAATATCCGTTCAACCGATGTTCGGGGAACCAGTGTGTAGTCAAGGTCCAGAATGACCGATACGGGGGACTTCCCGGACGCGACGGAGGGGCGAACATCCTTACTTCGCTTCGGTTCGGACATAGCGTCGGCCTTCGATCAGAACCGGTATCCCGCGCGCCAGACAGCATGCGACGGTGAAGTAGACAAGCCCCATCCCGAACTTGTACGCCCACGGAAGCCCGTTTTCCATCCCGCCAAGATCCAGTCCGACCGCCTGGGCCCGGATCAGGGCCATGTACAAAAGGAGATATCCGAAGGTGACGGCTTTCGCCGCGGCATAAACCGCGCGGGAGGCGCGCGAGGCCACCACCCAGCGGCCGATCCCGGAGCGCAGCATCGTCCCGAAAGCCGTCTCGCCGCGGGTCCGGGCGATCGACCGGACCGCATCCGTCGCCAGCCCCCGGACCATCACCGTGATCGGGATCCAAACGGGGATCAGCCCGATATGGGCGAAGACGATCCAAAGCGCGTTCTCAACAACCCGGTCCGCGAAAATGTCCATCACCGCGCCGGTCTCATCGGCCCGTCCGGTCCGTCGCGCGATCATCCCGTCCAGGCCGTCCAGCAGAACAACGACGAGGACGACTCCGAACGCAATCAGTTCACCCAAAACCGTGTCGGTATAAATAAATCCGATCGCGATAAAGAGCAGGGCAACTCGGAGAAGTGTGATGCGGTTGGCCATGAAGAAACTTGGGCAGGGTTGGCGTTACGGGCCGAAAAACAACCGACGATTTGCCATTCACGATTCACCGGAAAATTTCCCGCGCGGAAAATTTTCTGGTGCCGAAGGGGGGAGTTGAACCCCCACGGGTTTCCCCACACGCCCCTCAAACGTGCGCGTCTGCCATTCCGCCACTTCGGCTCCCGATGTTTGTAGAAATGGTATTATAGAAAGCCGAGGGGCCCTTGTCAATTAGAGGAAGGGGGTCCCGGGCATCTCAGGCTTGCTTCGATCCCCAGGGCGATTCGTCCAGCCATCGGTTTAGCTCGGCCAAGGGGAGTGGCCGGCTCATGTAATAACCCTGAGCCGCGTCGCAACCCAGTTCAATCAGTCGTTGATAGGTCTCCTTGTTTTCCACGCCCTCCGCCACCACCTTGATGCCCATGTTGTGACCGAGCTCAATGGTCGAGCGCACGATCACTAAATCGTTGGGGTCGCTCGCCATGTTGATGACAAAGGATTTATCGATTTTGATGGCGTCCACCGGCAGTTTTCGGAGATAGGCCAACGAGGAATACCCGGTGCCGAAGTCGTCAATCGAAAACCGGACGCCCATCTCGTAGACTTTGAAAAGGATTTCCAGGGCCTGTCCCGGATCGGCCATGATCGCGCTCTCCGTAATCTCCAGTTCGAGGCGTTCCGGTGAGCCGCCGTGAAGCCGCAGCCATTCCGCAAGCTGGACCGGAAGCCTTGAATCATGGAGGCTTCGGGTCGATAAATTGACCGATACCGTGAGCGGGATCTGCGCGTCCCGCCAGGCTCGATCATCGTTCAGCGCCGTCGTGATGACCCACTGAGTCAGCGGACCGATCAACCCCGTTTGCTCCGCCGGGCCGATGAATTGCTCGGGAGGAATTAATCCATATTCCGGATGCCGCCAGCGAACCAGCCCCTCCAAGCCGATCACCCGACCCGTGGTCAGACTGACCTTCGGTTGGTAGTGCAGGAATAATTGGTTCCGCTCGATCCCCTTGCGCAAGGCCCCCATCAAGGCCAGCCGGCGGGGACTGTGCTGATCCAGTTCCGCGGCATAAAGGGTATATCCGCTGCCGGTGCGTTTGGCCTCGTACATGGCCACATCGGCCCGCTGAAAGAGCGTCTCGGCGTCCGCGCCGTGATCGGGGTAGAGCGCGATGCCGATGCTGGTTTCAACCGCGATGGGCAGCTTCTCGATCATGAAGGGGTCTTCCAGGGCTTTCAGGATTTTTTGGACCACCACCGTGATGTGTTCAGCCGCCGCCAGCCTCGGAAGCATCACGGCAAACTCGTCTCCGCCGAGACGCGAAACGATGTCCGGCTCAAACAGCACGCGCTTTAAGCGCGATCCGACCTGGTAGAGAAGGTTGTCGCCGTGATCATGTCCCAGGGTATCGTTAATCTCCTTGAATCGGTCCAGGTCCATGAGGATCAGCGCCACCGCGTGTTTGGCCTGCCGCCCGTCGACAATGGCCCGTTGCAGATGCTCCAGAAGCAGAATCCGGTTGGGAAAGGCGGTCAGCGGGTCGTAATACGCCAAGTACTTTATGGTTCGCGCCGCTTGCTCCCGTTCCCTTCTGACCCTGACCTCGCGCAACTCCCGTTCAATAACGAGGCCCAGTCGGGAGAGATCGTTCTTTAAGATGTAATCCTGGGCCCCGCTTTTCATGGCGGCGACGGCCATATCTTCTGCGATCTTCCCGGACACGATGATGAACGGGAGGTCCAGCCCGCTTTTTTTAACGAGCGCCAAGGCATCGGGCGCGCTGAACTTCGGCAGGTCGTAGTCGCAAAGGACGATGTCCCAGGCCTGATCTAAAAGAACCTTGGCCATCGCGGCGTGTGTGTCCACTCGTTTGACGATCGGATCGTAACCGGCCTGGTTCAGTTTGCGGATCACCAATAAAGCGTCCGCTTCCGAATCCTCAACCATCAATACGCGCAGCGGTCTACCCATAATCTTCCATGCTCCAAGACTCGTCGACCGGTATTTTGGCGTACGGCGGGCATAGCTTACCATAGACCTTGCGTTTTGTAAAAACGGATGGATCGCCGGGAGAACGGCGCCATGGGAGAAACCGCAGGCGAGGGTGCCGCGCCGATTTAAATCAAACAAGAGGGGGATTCAAGGGAAGCGTCATCCAGATGCGACTTTCCTGCCCGGACCGGTTTTCAACTCCAAGCTCCCCGCGGTGCCGTTCGGCGATCGATCGGGCGATCGTCAGGCCGAGGGGGCCCGTTTCTCCATCGGAGATTCCCCGGCCCGACGGCTCCGGAGGAACACCGGAACCCGTGCAGGCCATCTCAATCCGGGCCTCATGCCCCAGGGGCAAGATCCGGATGGTGACGGTCCCGCCCGCGGCCGTGAAGCGGTGGGCGTTCGACAAGAGATAGCCGAAGGCCAGGAACAAATCACGCCGGCTCCCCTCAAGCATCAGCCGGTCTTTCGTGGGAGACTTGAACACCAGGCGCACTCCTTTTTTATCCAGACGGCGGCGGAATTTTTCAACCGCCTCCCGGAGGACTTGAGTGAGGCCGACTTTCTCGAAAGCAGAACGCGTGCGGGAAACGCCCTCGAGTCCGTCCGCCAGATCCAGGAGATCATTCACGTGTCGGATAATCTCCCGCAGATAAGCGCCGGACACCGAGGGAGCCAACCGGCCCAGCTTCTGCTCCAGCAGAGAGCAAAATCCGGCGATGACCGTCACGGGGGTGCGAAGCTCGCTCAGCACCTTGGCGACAAACCGGTTCTTGAACTGTTGGATCTCTTCATGGCGTTTTTCCTGTTCATCCCGGACCGTAAGCGCCCTGCGAATGCGCGACCGAAGTTCCTTCAGGCGATAGGGCTTCACCACGCAATCCACGGCGTCTAAACCCGAACCGGTCAGGATCTCTTCCACCCGGCTCACGGAGGTCAGAAAAATTAAAGGCGTCGGCCGGGTCGTCGAATGACTGTTTAGCCGTTTCCAGGATTGAACGCCGTCCATGGAAAGGATCGGCAGATCGACAAGGATGAGGTCGGGATGCACGGCCGCCGAAAGGTTCAGGCCTTCGACGTCGCTTTCCGCCGCGATCACATCGTAATGCGCCGCCTGGAGTTCTTTTCTCAGCAGGGACCGGGTGTCGGGGTAATCGGCGATGACAAGAATTTTGGGCGGAGAGGCGCGGTGATCTTGGTGAATCATCGGAGGGACAGCCGGGGCGGTATGGACATCGTCTCGAACCTTAAACATTTCCCTTGATCCGACCGGCCCGATGGTTTTTTTATTCGTCTTCATGTTAGAGCGATCGTTTTGCTGCTAACCGGATTCCGCAGGTCCCGCTGCATCCGAAAACAGCCCCGGCGCCCGCTGTCCTGCCACCAGAAACATATCCGATCGGAATGCTTCTGAAGACGTTGGGCGCCGGGGATGCCGATAAAAGACAAGCAAACCTCGTGCCAACGGATGCCTTAGATCCAATCGATCTCAGGGATTGGGGAAGCGCAGGATAAACGTGGTTCCATAACTGGGGCGGTTTTGAACATGAATGGCGGCCCTGTGCTCGTCCACAATTTTTTTACAGATCGCCAAGCCGAGACCCAGCCCTTTGCGTTTGGTGGTGATAAAGTCTTCAAACAAATTGTCCAGCCGGTCCGGAGGAATACCGCCGCCGGTATCCGAAACCGAAATCTCGGTTAGGTTCGGCGGGGCTGGCCGGGCCGAAATATCCAGCCGGCCTCCATTCGGCATCGCCTCAAGGGCGTTGGCGACCAAATTCTTCAAGATGCGTTCGAGAGCAAACCGATCCGCCCAGACCGTTAGCTCCGGCGGATGGACATCGGCCGAAACCCGGACTTTTCCGTCGACCAAGGGCTCCAAAGACCCTTCACCGAATTTTTGAATCACGCAGCGGGGATCGATTCGAAGGGACCCGAGGAAATCCTCGAAAAAATTATAAAGGTTGACGCTGACGGGTTGGATCGGGGTGGGGCGGCTTAAGTGCAGGAGATTCTCCAAAAAGCGGTCCAAATTTCCAAGCTCCCGTTTTACGACGCCCTGATAGACGTCACGCACCTTGGGATCTTCATATTTTTGAATCATAAGGCGGCTGCTGTTTTCCAGGTTTTTAATCGGATGTTGAAGATCATGCACCAGCCCGCCCGCGATGCGTCCCAGCAAGACGGCCCGCTCGTTGCGCCGGATATTCTCTTCCAACGTTGACAGGCGGTCCGTCATGGCATTAAACGCTTCCCCGAGCTCCAGAAACTCATCCCCCGTCAAGATTTTGACCTTTTTAGCTAAATTTCCGCCGCCCACTTCGCGTATGCCTCGGATCAGCTCCCGGATCGGCGCGACGACGGATCGTCTTCCTCCGACCATACCGATCAGGATCATCAGCAGAAGGAATATCAGCACAAGAAGGGTCAACTGACCGGTCAGCCGCGTCGAGGCGGCGTAGGCCTCTCGGGTCGGCTGCTCGATTACCAACCCCCAACCCAGACTCTCGACGGGAGCGGAGACGCCGATCTGTTCAAAGCCTCCCTGGTCGTTGTAGATGAAGGACCGCCTTTCTCCCTTCAAAGCCGCCTCGACGACCGCGAGAGGGCCTGCACGCTCCTGGCGAAAAACCCGCTCTTTGGCCGAGTTGAGCCCATGGGCGATCAGCAGGCCTTCCTTCGACACCACAAACGCATGCCCATCCTGCCCGATCCGAATGCTGTCCACCAATTTCCACATCTCAATCAGATTCAGCTGCCCCACGACGGCGCCCTGAACTTCACCCAACACCTTCAAGGGAATGGCAAGAGTCATGCTCGGCTCGAAGTTCCGCGAAATAAACACTCCGGACCGGTAGACCCGCCCGGCCAGTGCGGCCTGGATCGACGCCATCTCCGGTTGGTCTTCTCGGGTCAAATCCAGCCGGCTGGTCACCAGCAGCCGGCCGGTCTCATCCACCAGATCAATCGACCGGAACCGCTCAAACTGGAGAGTATAATTCCTGACCATCCGTTCCTTTTGCCAGTTCTTGAGATCCGTCTTGGCCAGGTTCTGAACCAGGGCTTCCAAGATGGACTGGCTGTTGTTGACGTACTGTTCGATCTGGCGGGCGGCGCGGTCGGCCACCTGAAGGTTTTCCTCGGCCACGATTTGTCGTGCCGTCTCGCGGGCCGTCCAGACGGCGATCATCCCGAAAAGGGTCATCGGGACCAGCGCGGAAAGGACCAACAGCAGGATCAGTTTCGTGGAGACCTTGTTCATTGTTTCCTGGCGCTACTCGGGCTTTCAGATTCCGGATGTCGCTGCTCCGCCTTCGGGACGTACCATTCCTGAATATTCTCAAAAGGGCTCACCGAGCTTATTTTCACCCCTTTGAAGCGCTTCTGAATTCCGACGAGATAATTTGTCCAATACAGAAAAATCCCTGGGGGGTCCTTGAGGATTTCTTCTTGGAAATTAAAATATATCGCCTTTCTTCTTTCCTGGTCAAATTCGGATCTCCCTTCTTCCAATAGTTTGTCGACCGTTTTGTTATGATAGGACGTTACGTTAAACCCGCCTTGAATCTGGGAAGAGTGCCAGAACTTGTAACTACTATCGGGATCGCCGCCGGCTCGTGTCTCGGGAAAAACGGCCTGAAACTGCTTCTTAAAATAGAACCCGATATCGGCCGCGTCAAAAAAATTCAGCCTCGCCTTGATTCCAATGTCCAGAAGCTGCTGTTGGATGAGAAGGAACGTTTTCTTTTTCGCGTCGTCTCCGGCGTTGACCTGCACCGTAAATTCAAACGGTCGTCCGTCTTTATCAAGAAAATGATCGCCGTCATGATCCCGCCAGCCGGCTTCCGCGAGAAGAGCGAGGGCTTTCTTGGGATCGTAGGGATAAGGTGCGATGTTTGGATTGTAAGCCCATGAACCGGGAAAGATCGTCCCGGCGGCGATCCGGCCTTGGCCCTCCAAGACCTTCGCCACGATCTCCTCCTTATTGACGGCGTAATTCAAAGCCTGCCGGACACGCCGATCCGCAAAAAGACGATCCTCCATATTAAGGGCCACAAGATAATAATACGGCATGGGAACCGAGTGGAAACGAACGTTTG
>Ga0335077_10007484_pt1 | contig 13511 bp, 13 predicted proteins | sample Lox_Sample_31_FD_207151 | JGI IMG/M metagenome (GOLD analysis project Ga0335077, IMG submission 207151) | Soil microbial communities from Loxahatchee National Wildlife Refuge, Florida, United States - Lox_Sample_3.1 | ecosystem: Environmental > Terrestrial > Soil > Wetlands | place: USA... | reverse complement strand
TTCGGGACGAGTCGGACCAGCGACGGGGACTGCCGGAGGAGCCGGCGCGCGACATGCGTCGGGAAGTCGATGTCCCCAAAGGCGACGATCGTCGCCGCCAGCTCCGAGCCCTGCAGGGCCGCGATCAGACGGTCCAGGTCCGCGTCGTCCAGGCGCTGGAACACCCGTCGTAGGTAGAGCGCGCGCCGGAACTCCTCGCCGAGCTCGGAACGCCAGGCGTGGTCGTATGGCGCCAGGGCGGCGGCACTCAGGTCCCCCCGGCTCAGCGCCGCGTGCGCGGCCGTGGCGGCGAGGTGGGCGCACCGCATGCCGGTGAAGATCCCGCCGCCGGACAGCGGCTTGACCTGGGCGGCGGCGTCCCCGACGAGGAGCACCCCGGGGCCGTGGGCCCGCGGGACCCAGCCGATCGGGATCCCCGATACGAGGAACGCAGTCGGGTTGAGCAGCGGTTGCCCGAAACGCCGCGCGAGGTGGGCGAGGAGGCGGTCAAAGTAGACCCGGGCGGGCGTTCCGTCGGCGTCGACCGCCACCCCGACACGGGCGCCGCCGCCGCCGTCCGGGATCCACCACCCGAACAGGCCCGGCGAGATCGTTCGGCCGAGGTACACCTCGACCGTCTCGGGGTCGCCGGGGCTCTTCGGGAACTCGGCCTCGAACGCGGGGAGGATCTCGACGGGCCGACGGAGGCGGAACGCCCGAGCCACCGCGCTGCTCACGCCGTCCGCCCCGACGACCAGTCGGGCCCGGACCTCGAGCGAGGCCCGTTCCGGCCCCGTGAGCTCCACCACGCTGCGACCGCCCTCGGTCCGCCGGAGCCGGTCGAACCGGGTCGAGGTACGGAACTCGGCCCCCGCTCGGGCCGCGCGGTCCGCGAGGTGCACGTCCAGCGCGCCGCGGTCGATGACGAAGGCGCGCGGTTCCGCCGCCTTGAACGAGACCGCTCCGAGCGAGGGACCGAAGACGGTCGCCCCGCGCACGGCCGTCCGGACCATGGCCGTCGAGCCGGCGAGCGACAGGACGCGCTGCGAGACGAGCCCGGCGCACTGGACCGGGATCCCGACGCGGGGGTGTTCCTCGACCACGAGGACCCGGTGACCGCGCGACGCGAGCTGCTCGGCGACGGTCGAGCCCGCGGGCCCCGCGCCGACCACCAGCACGTCGACGTCCATGCCGTCCCTCTAGCCGCCGCGCCACGGGGTCGTGACGAGGTCGGTCCGCTGGCGCGGAGCGACCGCGGAGTTCTCGACCGCGACCGACTGGCCGGCCCGGTGGGCGAGCAGTCCCGTCCAGGCGATCATCGCGCCGTTGTCTACGCACAGGTTCCGAGGGGGGGCGAACGTCGTCCCACCGCGACCCTCGACCATCTCCCGGACCATCGTGCGGAGCCGCTCGTTGCACGCCACTCCCCCACCGAGCACGACCGCCTGCCCCCGGAGGTGCGCGAGCGCGCGCTCCGTGATCTCGGTGAGCATCGAGTAGGCGGTCACCTCGACGGAGTAGGAAAGGTCCGCGCGGCGCGCCCCGCGCGCCGACAACGCCAGCGCCGCCGTGAGCATCCCCGAGAAGGCGACATCCATCCCGTGGACCGAGTACGGGAGCGGGAGAAGCTCGGAGCCCGACTTCGCGTCCGCCTCGAGCTGAGGGCCGCCCGGGAACGTCCCCCCAAGCTCGATCCACAGCTTGTCGAGAAAGTTTCCAACCCCGATGTCGAGCGTCTCTCCGAGGACCCGGTACCGACCCCGGCTGTAGGCGATCACCTGGGTGTTCCCGCCGCTCGCGTAGAGCAGGAGCGGGTCGTCCAGCCCGCTCAGGACCCGGGCGATCTCGACGTGCGCCACGCAGTGGTTCACCGGGACGAGGGGTCGGTCCCAGGCCAACGAGAGGATGCGGGCGACCGTGGCACCGGCCCGAAGGCACGGTCCGAGGCCCGGCCCTTGCGAGAACGCGACGGCGTCGATGTCCTGCGGCCGGACGGACGACAGGGTCAGGGCTCTGTCGACGAGTTGGGGGAAGACCTCCACGTGGTGCGTCGCGGCCTCTCGGGGATGGATCCCTCCGGAGGCGGGCCGGTACATGTCCGAGGCGACGCCGAGGACCTGGGCCGATTCGTCCACGACACCCACCGAGGCGGTGTGCGCCGTCGACTCGATCCCGAGGACGACCATCGGCGAAAGAAGGACGGTCGGGTTATAACGGGGGCCGGCCGCCCGCGGGGGGAACGTCTAGTCCTCGGACGACTCGATGCGGAAACAGACCTTCTTTCCCCGAAGGGAGAGCTGGATCCGGTCGGCGAACTCGAGGGACTCGCGCACCGAGGCGTCCCGTCCCCAGTCGTAGACGAAGTCGTACCCCTCGTTCTCCTCCCGGAAGCCCATGTTCTCGAGGGTCGTGGCGATGTCGGAGTACGGCGCACCCTCGCTGTCGAGCTGGAGGAGCAGGAAAGTTTTGGTCACGCTGGGAGCCCCCGATGAGCGGAAGAGCCGAGGGTCCCGGCGAGGATAAAGACACCGCGCGAGCGGGCCCGAGAAGCGGCCCGACGGCGTTCGGAGGAAGCCGAAGTATCCCGGCCTAGTCGGTCGCGAGCGGCCCGCCCTCCGGCCCGTCGTCCTCGACCGGGGGAACAGGAGTTCTCTCGTGCGAGGTGACCCGCACGGCGACGCCCCGCGCGAGGCGGGGCATCTCGTGGGGTGCAAGCAGGAGGCGGCCCGTCGCGAGGAGCCGGCCCTGGCGGTCGACCAGAAGGGCGGTCGCGCCGGGCACGAGCGCCGGGTCGGCCGACTCGACAAACTTGGAGAAGAGGCTCCGGCCGGCCGCGACGAACGGGACCGCGTCGTCCCGGACCACCACCCGACGTCGTCCGGCCGGCAGGAGCTGGTGGAGCTCCTTCGCCCCCCGGAAGGTCGGGCTCGGGATCCCGTCGGTCCCGACCACGAACCACGGGTCGGGTCGGCCGACGATCCCGCGCAAGCGACCGGTCCGGCGAGACCGTTCTCCGTCGGCCCGCGGGGCCAGCGCGTCGGCCACCGGACCGCCGAACTCCCACTCGAGCAGGCTTCGGACCTGGTACTCCGTCCACGCCTTCGTCCAGTCCTTGTCCGGCAACGACCCCGAGGGGAACTGGGCCTCGACCTCCCCGCGGACCGCGTGGGGCGCGCGATGTCGGGGCGGGTCCAGGAACTCGTCCACGCCGAGGTACGGGCCGACCGGGTAGAGGTCCGTGAGCTCCACGGGCACGGGACCGAGCGGCGTGCTCGTCTCCCACCGGAGCGCCTGACCGGAGCCGTCCTCCAGAGGGAGGTGCTGAAGGTAATCGGGTCGGAGCCCGACCCGCCCGACCGAGTGGGGGGCGGGCCGACCCTCTCGGTAGACCGCCAGACGACGGTGGAACCGAACCACGGCGGGGCGGTCCCGACTCGAACGGTCGACCTCCCGGAAGGCGTGACGGCTCGCCGGCTCCGTCGGGAGGAATACGTCGGGATGGCCCTTCGCCTCCTCGAGCCCGGCGCGCAGCGCCGGATGGGCGACCGCCCGCCGCTCGGCCAGCTCCCAGAGCGTTCCCTGTCGGATCGCCTGCCGGACGAGCGCCATCTCCTCGGCGGACGCGAGCAGGTTGTGGAAGGCGAGCCACGACTCACGCTCGGCGGGGGGCAGGCCGGCGACCTCGGGCAGCGGCCGCTCCGCGCAGAGAGCGCAGCGACAGAACGGCTCCGTCACGTCCTCGATCGCCACCGTGCCCTCGGGGAGGAGCAGCCGCCCCCGCCGGGCGAACTTCTGGTAGGCGGAGGAGTCGACCAGGTCGACCCCGAAGAGCGCGGCGAAGGCGAACGTCATCGGATGACCGGCCCCGAAGAGGTGTACAGCGGCCCCCGGGGTCAGCTCGGGGCGCGCCGGTACGAGCGCCCGGACCAGCTCGACGAAACGGTACTGCTCGAGCAGCGGGACGACCCCGCCGACGGCGAGGACGTCCCCCATCTCGCTGGCCGCCCGCGCCGAGCGCGCCCGGAGCTCGGGGTGGGCTCCGCCCTGCACGGGCACCGCGAGGAGTCCCGAGCGCGACGCCCGGGCCGTCCGGGAGCGGGCGATCGTGGTCTCGAGCGCGGAGGCCGCATGGTCGTACGGCGTCCCGGGCTCGGTGAAGATGTCCAGGACCGTGGCGATGTCGGAGCCGATCGCCTCTTGGAAGGCCAGGATCTCCTCCGCCCCGACCTCCACCGAACCGTAGGCGTGCTGCTGGAAGGCTCCCGAGTCCGTCATCACCGGGCCGGAGAAGCCGACCAGCCGATGGATCCCGTCCCGCTCCGCCACCGCGCGCAGCGGCGGGGTCCGCCAGGTGATGTAGGCCGAGGTGATCACGGCTCCGAGCCCGAGGCGCCGTCGCATCTCCTCGGGAGGTACGGGCTGGCGCGCCGGGTCCGGATGCACAACCGGAAGGAGCGCCGGGGTCTCGATGGCGCCGTGCGGCGTCGCGAGCCGTCCGAGGCGGGCGAGGCCGTCCCGCTCGAGGACCTCGAAGTCGGTCAACTCCCCTCCCCGGGCCGGGCCCGCGCTCCCCGTCCCTCGTAGGAGGCGCGGATGCGTCGGAGCAGGTCGACCAGCATCGGCCGGGTCAGTTTGCCGGTGTTCGTGTTCTGGGGGCTGGGATGGTAGGAAGCCCAGAGCAGCGGTCCCCCGCTCCCCAGCGGCAAGCAGGCGCCGTGGGCGAATGGGACGGAGGAGGGGGAGCCGCCGAAGACCCCCGGGGCGACCTTGACCAGGCTGTCCCAGGCGAACCCTCCGAGCGCGAGGATCGCTCGGGTCTCGGTCATGAGTCGGAGCTCGCGCTCGAGGAACGGCTGGCAGTTCGCGCGTTCGTTCGGGTTCGGGTGGTTCCCGGGCGGGGCGCACCGAACGGCGGCCGTGAGGTACAGGTCGGTGTAGTGCAGCCCATCCCCGCGGGCGAGGGAGGTCGGTTGGTTGGCGTAGCCCGCCTCGTAGAACGCACGGACGAGGAAGGCGGCCGAACGGTCGCCGGTAAAGACCCGGCCGGTACGGTTCGAGCCGTGGGCGGCCGGAGCGAGCCCGACGACCACGAGTCGGGCGCGCGGGTCACCGAAGCCGGGGACTCCGCGGCCCCAGTACTCCTGGTCGCGGAACTCCTTCTTCCGCTCCTGGGCGACGCGCGCCCGGTAGGTGACGAGCCGCGGGCACCGGGTGCAGGCGATCACCTCCCGGCGTACCTGTTCGAGCGAGTCCGGCACGCTCCACCGGAGCCGGTCGAGACTTAAGGTCCCCCCGGGGACCTCCTCGCCGATACTCACGGCTGGTGACCTAACCGTATAGAAGGGGGGGTCGGTAACCCACTCGATGACCGACACCAACGTCCCGAGAGGAAGCCGTGTGCGCCTCGGGATGGTAGAGGGAAACCTCCGGGTGGAGAAGAACTCGACGATCGAGGCCGACGGAGTGGTCCAGGTCGCGGGGATCGCCCAGTTCACGGGCAACGTCCAGGTGGTCGGTGACCTTCGCTGCCGTGCCCTCGAGTCGGAGGACGGCCGGGTGCAGGTCAGCGGAAACCTCGAGGTCGAGGACCGGGCGGAGGCCGACGACGGGGAGCTCGAGGTCGGCGGGAGGTTCAAGGCGGGGTCGGTCGACGTCGACCAGCGTCTGACCCTCCACGGACCGGCCGAGACCGGACGGCTCGAGGTCGGGGGCCGCCTCGAGGCGGAGTCGACCGTGACCTCCACCCGCGTCTCGGTGGGCGGAAGGCTCCGGGTCGCCGGAAAGCTGACGGCGGAGTCCGTCGAGGCGGGCGGCGCGGTCGACCTGGCCGAGGTCTCGCTCGAGGAGATGGAGGTCGGCGGGCTCATCCGGGTCGAGCGCGGCGAGGTCCGCCGCCGGATCGAGGTCGGGGGCAAGTTCGTCTCGGTCGGGCCGCTGTCGTTCGGCGAGTTCGAGGCGGGCGGCTTCGCCGAGTTCCGCGACAGCGCGACCGGCGGGTCGATCGACGTCGGGGGCGTGATCACCGCGGCCAAGGACCTAACCTTCACCCGGCTCCACGTGGGGGGCTTCGGAGAGATCCGCGGCAACGGCAAAGGTCGGGACCTGGAGGTCGGCGGGCGGTTCGGCGTCGGCGGCTCGCTCTCCCTCACGGGGACCGCCGAGGTCGGCGGCCGGCTCTCGGTCGGCGGCCCCGTCGAGGCGGAGACGCTCGAGATCGGTGGCCGGTTCGAGGCCGAGCGAGCAGTGGTCCGCGGCCGCGTCGAGGTCGGAGGGGTCGTGGCGACGCGCTCGGGGCTCAAGGCGGCCTCGATCGAGCTGGGTCACCGCTCCAGCGCCACCGGGCCGCTGGTGGGCGGTCGGGTCCAGCTCAACCGGAAGGCCTCCGTCGAGGACATCTACGGCGATGTCGTGGAGCTCGACCGGGACGCGAGCGCTCGGAAGGTTGTGGCCGGCGACGTGAGCCTGGGGGACGGGGCCGTGGTCGGCGAGGTCGTCTACATCCGAACCCTCCGGGTCTCCCCCTACGCCAAGGTCCGGGCGTCGCAGCAGGTCGCCCAACTGCCGCCGTTCCCGCTCTGACGGGGTAGCGGGATGATTCCGGAGCGCGCCGGGGGGCGAGACCCCGGCCCGCGCCGTCGAGAGGCGACCGACCTCTACGCGACGGTCCTGGAGGTCGTGAAGCGCTACCATGGGAGCGCCCGGATCACCCGCGTCTCCTACGGGGCGGGGATGCCGGTCGACCGGCTACGCCTCTTGGTGGAACGGCTCGTCGCGCTCGGGTTGCTCCAGAGCGAGGACCTCGACGGCCGTCCGGCGTTCGACATCACCGCGCGCGGTCAAGAGTTCCTGGACACCTACTGGAAGATGCGCGGGTTCGTCGAGGGCCTGGACCGGCTCGCCCACGACCAGAACCCCAAGAACCGGCGCTAGTCTCGCCGCCGCATCCGGCGAACCGGCGGCGCTCACACCTGACGCCAGCGGGGGCCGATCCCGATGATGGCGAGCCAGAGGATCACGAACCCGACCAGGACGAGCGCCGACCACAGGGTCGTCGAGGCGGCGCCCTGGAGGATGCCGACCAGGAACTGAGTACCCCAGGTCAGCGGCCAGGCGTAGGCAACGGCCCGCAGAGGGGCCGGGAGCACCGAGACCGGGTAGAACACGGGCGCGAAGAAGGTGAGGATGACCCCGACCAGCTGGGCGTTCGAGTTGATCTGGCGCGGCGTTCCCCCGAAGACCCCGATCAGGTAGCCGATCCCCATGGTCGATGCCCAGACCAGCGCGAAGCCGGCGACCAGGAAGACCAGCGTGCTTGTCGACACCGCGACCCCGAAGAACGCCACCGCCACCCCGAGCGTGACCGCGGCCGAGATCAGCGTGAACGGGAGCAGCACCACCGCGACCGATAGGGCGTAGACCACCGGGCTCACCGGGAGCGAGACCCAGAGGTCGAACAGTCGCGTCTGCTTGTCGCTCCCGATCGCCTGGGCGAGGACGTTGATGTTGAGGAGCGCGGTCTCCATCATCACCGTCCCCACGAGCACCTGGGTGCGCAGGTCGGGGGCGACTAGGTGGTTCAGGAAGAACAGGATCCCGATCGGGAAGATGATCGTGAACCCGAGCACGAAGCCGAGCTCCCGGGTCGTCTCCACAAACGACATCCGGACCGAGATCGCCAGCTGGCGGACCGCGGTCACCACCCCGCTCATGCCGCGCCCTCGAGTTTCCCGTCGACGAGTGCGAGGTAGGCGTCCTCGAGGGAGACCGGGCCGACCGACGCGACCACCCCTGCCTCGGCGAGGCGGGCCAGCTCCCGCGCGATCTCGGGCGCGAACGGGTCGGGGACCCGGAGCCGCTCGACGTTTCCGGCCCGGAAGCCCACCGGGTAGCGGAGCTGGAGCGCATCGAGACGCTGGCGACCCTCCGGGGAGAGGTGGTCGAGCCCCCGGACCTCCACCCGCCCGCGGTAGGGCAGGTGGTCCCGGATCTCATCCACCGTTCCTTCCGCGATGATCCTCCCCCCGTTGACGATCGCCACCCGGTCGGCGAGGTAGTCGGCCTCCTCGATGTAGTGGGTGGTCAGCAGGATACCGATCCGCTGGGCCCGCAGGCCGTCGATCAGTTGCCAGACGGACCGACGCGCCTCGGGGTCGACCCCGGTGGTCGGCTCGTCGAGCAGGAGGAGCTGCATGGTCGGACTGGCCAGGGCCACCGCAATCAGGACCCGGCGGCGGAGGCCGCCCGAGAGCTCCCGGACGAGGGTGCTGCGGTAGGGGGTGAGCCCCGTACGTTCGAGCAGCCGGTCGGTGTACTCATGGATCCCTTTCGTCGGGACCCCCTTGAGGAGGGCAAAGAATCGAACGTGCTCCTCGACGGTCAGGCTCAGCTTCGGTTCGCACTCCTGAGGGATGACCGACAGCAGCTCCTTCGCGCGGAGGGGGTGGCGGACCATGTCGACCCCACCGACCTCGATCCGCCCGGAGGTGGGGAGGAGCTGGCCGGCGATTTGCCGAAGCAACGTGGTCTTGCCGGCCCCGTTGGGTCCGAGCAGCGCGACGATCTCCCCCGGGCGCACGGTGAGGTCGACCGAACGATTGGCGACGGTATCTCCCCGTCGGCTCCGGTAGGTCTTGTTGACGTCGCGCACGCTCAGCACGGGGGCGGCAGAGCTCGGGTCGGAGGCCTCGGTCCTCGGGGTGGCCATCGACTTCGCCCTCTCGGTTGGGCTACGGGGGCCGCGTCTAAGGGCGGGACGCACCCCGGAACCTCACCGGAGGTGAGGTTCGTCCTCGGCCTAGGTGTACCGCGGAACCTTGCTGTCGACCTGCACGGACCAGGCGTCGATCCCACCGGAGAGGTTGGCGACCGAGGTGAACCCGTGGAGCTCGAGGAAACCGGCCACCATGGCGGAGCGGGCCCCGCCGTGGCAGTAGACGACGATGGGGCGGTCCCGGGGAAGCTCCTCGAGCCGACGGGGGACCTCCTGCATCGGGATGTGGACCGATGGCTCGATGACCGCGAGCTCGCGCTCCCACTCCTCCCGCACGTCCAGAAGAAGGGGCCGAGGGCCGCCGGCCCGGAGCCGCTCGGCGACCTCCACCGCCGAGACCTCGTCTACCATCGGAAGGAGTCGGCCGGCACGTCCCATAGCCGTTACGGTGCGCCCCGCTTCGGGTCGAACCTAAATCCCCCTCTGGTTTTCCGCGCTCTGATGAAGGTCAAGGACCCCGTCTGCGGGATGATGGTGGAGTCGACCACCGCTCCCGCCCACGGCACCTACGACCACAAGGCCGTGTACTTTTGCGCGGAGACCTGCAAGCGTAGCTACGAACGGACGCATTCGCCGGACCCGCAGTAGCCTCGTTCGACCCACGCACCGGGTGCGCCGATGGCCACGGACCCGATCTGCGGGATGTTCGTCGATGAACGGGACGCCGCTCTCCGCCTGGTCCGGGACAACCGCACCTACCTGTTCTGCTCCCGGGGCTGCCTCGAGCAGTTCGCCGCACCGGAGGTAGCGCGTCGAAGGCTCCGAGCGCGCCTCGCGGTCGCTTGGCCCTTCGCCGTCGTCGTCCTCGTGCTCACCTACGCCTTCCCCTCGACGCGCGCGTTCGTCCTCGCCGCGGTGCTCGCTGGAGTCGTGCAGGTCTACGCGGGGACGCCGTTCTACCGGGGCGCCTGGGACGCGATCCGCAGTCGCTCCGGGAACATGGACCTCCTGATCGCGGTCGGCACCACGACGGCCTACGGCTACAGCCTGCTCGCCTTGGCCCTCCCCTCTCGATTCCCCGCGGCATTCTACTTTGACGCGTCCAGCCTGATCGTGACCCTGATCCTCTCGGGGAACTACCTCGAGAGCCTGGTTCGGGACCGGGCGGGAATTGCGCTCCAGCGGCTGGGTGATCTCCTGCCGGCCACCGCGGACCGGCTCGACGGCGGCACCGTCCGCGCGGTCCCGGTGGCGGAGCTCCGGCCCCAGGATGTCGTTCGCGTCCTTCCCGGAGCGCGGTTCCCGGCGGATGGCCAGGTCCGCGAGGGGAGGACCTCTGTGGACGAGTCGGTGCTGACCGGCGAGTCGCTTCCCGTCCCGAAGGGGGTCGGCGCGAGCGTTCTCGCGGGCTCGTTGAACGGGACGGGGCGAGTGGACGTCGTGGTCACCCGACCTCGGGGGGACAGCTTTGTTGCGCAGGTCGGCCGGCTCTTGACCGAGGCCGAGGAGTCGCGCGTGCCGCTCCGCCAGACCGCCGACCGGATCGCCGCCGCGTTCGTTCCGCTCGTCCTCGGACTCGCGGTGGCCGCCGCCGTCGCCTGGGTCCTCTGGGGGGCCGCCAGCGGCACCGTCGGCGTCCTCATCTTCGTGAGCGTCGTGATCACCGCCTGCCCCTGCGCTTTCGGGATCGCCACGCCGGCGGCGATCGTGGTCGGGGTCGGGAGGGCCGCCGACGAAGGCATCCTCTTTCGGGGGCAGGATTCACTCGAGCGCGCGGCGCTCGCGGACGTCGTGCTGATCGACAAGACCGGGACGCTGACGACCGCGGTCCCGGTGGTCGACCGCGAGTTCCCCACCCTCGGGGTCACCACGAACTCGCTCCTCTCCCTCGCGGCCGGGGTCGAGTCCGGGTCCGAGCACGCCTACGCCCGCGCGGTTCGTGCGAGGGCGGCCGCCGCCGGGGTCGAACCCGCGGCCGTGACCGGCGTGCGTGCGGACCCTGGCCGCGGGGTCCGGGGCGTGCAGGGCGGCCGCCCCGTCGCGGTACTGGACGGCGAAACGGCTCGTGAAGAGGGGGTCGACCTCCGAGAGCTCCTCGCCATCGCCGAGGAGGCCGACCGCGCCGGGGACACCTGGTCGGTGGTGGTGGAGGACGGGAAGGCCGTCGGCCTGCTCACGTTCCGGGCCCCCCTGGTCGCGGGCGCTGCGGAAGCCATCCAGGGCCTGCATCGGCTCGGGCTCGAGGTCGTGATGGTCAGTGGCGATCGGGAGGCCGCCGCGCGTCGGGTGGGGAGCGCGCTCGGACTCGACCGGGTGGAGGCCGGGGTCCGACCGGAGGGGAAGGTCGCTCTCGTCCGACAGTACGCGGCCGCCGGGCATCACGTTGCGTTCGTCGGCGATGGGATCAACGATGCGGCGGCGCTCGCGAGCGCGGATGTCGGGCTCGCGATCGGGACCGGGACCGATGTAGCCAAGGAAGCCGGTCAGGTCCTTCTGCTCTCGTCCGACTTGCGGGCCGTCCCGCGGGCCCTGGAGCTCGCCCGACGTACGGTCGGCCAAGTTCGCTGGAACCTGGCCTGGGCCCTCGGCTACAACGCCGTCCTCCTGCCGATCGCGATGGGCGCGCTGGTCCCTCTGTTCGGGTTCTCGGTCTACACGGTGTTGCCCATCGCGGGGGCGGTCGCGATGGCCCTGTCGTCCACCATCGTCGTGGTCAACTCCCTCTCGCTCCGCTGGACCCGGCTCGCCAGCGACGCACGGGCTCCCCCGGTCCGTGCGGGACTGCCGCACTGACACCGAGACGTTTTCAACTCCCCGGTCAAGCCCTGCGCATTAACAGGGCCATGCCGTCGAGCATCGAAGCGATCGGGTTGACGAAGCGGTTCGGCTCCTTCACGGCCCTCGACCACCTCAACCTGAAGGTCGAGGGGGCGAAGTGCGTCGGGTTCCTCGGGCCCAACGGCGCGGGGAAGACGACCACCCTCAAGCTCCTCACCGACATGATCTTCCCGAGCGAAGGGGACGGCCGGATCAACGGCATCTCGGTCCGAGAGGACCGCAAGCGGGCGCTGGCCGATGCGGGGGTCCTCATCGAGAGCCCGGAGATCTATCCGTCGCTGACGCCGAACGAGGCGCTCGAGATGGTCGCCGACCTCCGCGGGCTGCCCGCCTCCGAAGCACGGGACCGCATCCGGACCGTGCTCGGCGAGGTGAAGATGTCCGACTGGGCGGACGAGAAGGTCGGGCGGATGTCCAAGGGGATGAAGCAGCGGATCAACATCGCCTCGGCGTTGGTCCACGACCCGAGCGTGCTCCTGCTCGACGAGCCGTCGACCGGGCTCGACCCCCGAGGGATGGCCGAGGTCCGGGCGATCGTCCGCGACCTGAAGAAGAGCGACCGCCTGATCTTCATGAGCAGCCACATCCTCAGCGAGGTCGTCGACGTCTGCGACGAGGTCGCGCTCATCGACAAAGGCAAGCTCCTGTTCCACGACACGCTGGAGAACGTCGTCTCCCGGTTCGCGAACGGTCACTCGACCGTCGACGTCACCCTCGCTCGCCCGATCTCGCCGGAGGACGTCGCGGGACGGGTCGCCACGATCGGCGGGGTCGCGGGGGTCCAGCAGCTCGACCCGAAGCGATTGCGGGTCCGGTTCACCGGGGGCCTTCAGGGACAGGAGCGGCTCCTGGAGGCCCTGGTCGGACTACGCCTCGGGGTGATCAGCGTCGCCGAGTCGGAGAGCGCGCTCGAGGAGATCTACCTCAGCCAGATCTCCCGGGGGGACTAGGCCGATGGCCTCGGTCACGCTGGAGGCCCCGCTGACGGGCGCCCGCGTCCCGTCCTCGACGGACCAGGTCTTCCGACTGACTCGCTACCAGCTGCGGGAGTACCTGCGCTCGCTCCGTTTCATCGCGGTCGCCGCGATCGTGCTGGCGATCGGCGCCATCGTGACCGCGGTGGTCGCCTACTTCCGGGGAGCGCTCGTCTCGACCAACCTCGCCTTCTACGGGACCTTCTGGGGCGGCGGGGTCGTGGCGGTGATCGTGCTGGCCGCGGTCTTCTTTGGGGGAGACGCGATCGCCGGGGAGTTCCAGAACAAGACCGGCTACTTCCTCATGGGCCTGCCGCTGCGCCGGGCGACGGTCTACGTCGGGAAGTTCATCGCGACGTTCCTCGCCTCGGTCGCGATGATCGTCCTCTACCTCGCGATCCTCGTCGGGAACGGGGTGTACTACTTCGGGGTCGACGCCCTCCCCTGGCAGATCTGGCTCTCGCTGCTCCTCGCGCTGGTCTACCTCAGCGCGGTGCTCGGCGCCACGTTCCTCTTCAGCTCGTTGTTCAAGACGAGCGCCTACGGGTTCGTCCTCACCGCGATCCTGTTCCTGTTCGGGTTCACGCTCCTTCAGGACCTGGTGATCGGGCTCGTGAAGATCGAACCGTGGATGATCATCTCGTACGCGGACTCGACAATCGGCGAGGTCTTGTCGTCGAACGTGCTCTGGGGGTTCACCGGGACCGTGACCCACACGACGCTCGGCTCGGGCCCGCGAGCCGTGACGACGACCACGTACACCGCCGGCGTCGGGGAGGGGATCGCGATCATGCTGGTCTACCTCGTCGTCACGGCGGCCGCCGGCCTCTGGCTGTTCGAGCGCGAGGAGTTCACGTAGGGCGGACCGGGCGGGGGCCGCAAGCTCCGCCGGCCGGGAGCCCCGTCCAAACCCTTATGCCTCGGGGCCGGGTCGGACCGCTCGCCGATGGGAGACCAGGACCTGTCGACCGAGCTGGTCGGCCAGGGGTATCAGCTCGTGGGCCGGCACA
>Ga0335077_10007483_pt1 | contig 13513 bp, 21 predicted proteins | sample Lox_Sample_31_FD_207151 | JGI IMG/M metagenome (GOLD analysis project Ga0335077, IMG submission 207151) | Soil microbial communities from Loxahatchee National Wildlife Refuge, Florida, United States - Lox_Sample_3.1 | ecosystem: Environmental > Terrestrial > Soil > Wetlands | place: USA... | reverse complement strand
GACCAAGACTGTCAGCGTCCGCTTTTCATTCATCCGCCCAGGCCTTTCGGTGCCGTGACACTTCAGGCGTGATGGCGCGTAGGCTTGGAGGCTAGCCATTCCTAACCTGGTCGCCACCGAGGTTACCCATGCGCCCGACGCCACCGGTTGTCACCGCCAGCCGTACGGCCCGCCTGGCCGGTGCTCTCCATCTCGCAACCTTGCCGCTCGGGTATTTCAGCCTCGTCTATGTCCCCCACGTCATGGGAGAAGGCGCTGCCACCACTCGAGCGGCCGGCGATTCCCTCTTGAGGGCAGGTGTTGCAGCTGACATCGCGGGGCAAGTCCTTTTTGCCGCCGCCGCCTTGTGCCTCTTTGATCTCCTTCGTTCCAGCGGCCAGCGCCTGGCCGCTCTCATGTTGATGCTGGCACTGCTCTGCGTGCCAATCGCCTGCCTTGCCGAGGTCCCTCAGCTCGCGGCGGCCCAGCTTCTCGGCGGAGCGGTCAACCCGTCTCTAGGTGCGTCGACAATGAGTGACGAGGTTCGCGCCTTGCTGAGCCTGCGCATGAATGGTCTGCAGATCGCCGAGGTCTTCTGGGGCCTCTGGCTCCTGCCTCTGGCCGTACTCGTCTATCGCTCTGGCTTCCTTCCCCGCTTTCTCGCGCCGCTCCTGGTCACGGCGGGGATCGCGTACCTCGTCGACTGGGCCGTGGGCCTGCTACGGCCGACAATCACCTTGCCCATCCACCACCTCTTCAGCCTTGAGATCACTCTGCCTCTATGGCTCCTGCTGCGAGGCATCAACAGGGCCGAGTGGGAGGAGCGGAGCGGTGCTCCTCGGACCCCGTAAGGCGGAGCGCTCCGGCGGGTATCTACCCTCCGGCCCCCGGCGCGCTGACTCGCTAGCGCCAGCCGCGCGCGACTTCTCAACCGATCCCTTGTACTTGCCCTGGCTCTCGCGAGTTCGCAATCGAGCCGAGGGCGGGCACGAGCATGCTAGATAGCTACTGAAGGCCGCTCCCATCCTGCCATGACCGACTCTGTGGTGGCACGACCTGAAACTCTAGAGTAGGTTGCTGAGGGCACGTCACTCTGCCCTCATGGGTGGGCATGCAACCGCGCCGGCCGGCGCGTCCCCAACCCTCACACTCGGCGTCAGAACCATGCCGCACGGCAAGATCTGCTATCTCGAGATTCCAGCCAACCGCGCGGAGGACTCCGCGAGCTTCTACTCCACGATCTTCGGCTGGCGGGTCCGGCCGCGCGGCGATGGCAACCTGGCCTTCGACGACACCGGCTGCGTGAGCGGCACCTGGGTGAAAGAGTCCGATCGGACTCCCGATGAGCAGACCCGTGTCTATATCATGGTCGAGAGCATAGGCGACACACTGCGGCAGATTGTGGCGGCCGGTGGCCGGATCCTGACCCCGCGGACTGACATCGGCCCGAATATGGGGGCGTTCGCGGCATTCGCAGATCCGGTCGGCAATCAGTTTGGGCTTTATGAGGAGCCCAGGCGCTAAGGACACGCGTTGGGCCGTCCGGTAGCTAGCAGGCTCCGGCTGCCGCCTGGCTCGGAGTTAACTGCATGCGCACCGCACCTGCGCGTGCCGCGGTGGACTGCTCCTTGAAGATTGGCGGCCCGTGGCAGCCGCAATGATTTGGCCTCTCCCCTGAACGGGTATGCGCATCCTCCTCTGTATCCTTGTCCGGACGGGCCTCATCTCGTCTGCCCTGGCGGCCCAGGCACCCTCCCTGCCGCCCGACTCCCTGTTGGAGCATATGATCGGGCACTGGGTGCTCCGCGGCCCGATGGCCGGGCGGAACGTTGTTCACGACCTCGACTTTCAGTGGGTGCTTGGCCGTGAGTACGTGGAGATGCACGAGCGCTCCCGCGAACTGACGGCCACGGGGGCCCCCGCGTACGAGGCTATCGTGTACATCATGTATGACACCACTTCCCGCCGGTATGCGTGTCTCTGGCTCGATAATACGGCTAGCGGCCCTTTCAGCCCTATTGCGAGCGCCGCCCCCTCCTCTGACTCGATCCCGTTTCTGTTCCGCACATCGGACACCGACACGTTCCACAATACTCTCGTTTACCATCAGAAGACGGATGAGTGGGAGTGGCACATGGACAACGACAGCGCCGGAATCCGCCGGCCCTTCGCCCGGGTTACGTTAACACGTCAATAAGCAGGCTGGCCCGCTTTCCACCAGACGATTCCGGATCGGGGCAGCAGGTCGGGGCATCCGGCAGGGGCGACCGCGTGAGCCCGACAGGTGGTCGACATTCCCCGAGCGGCCGGATCGTTGCCTGCCCCTCTGCCGGTTCAGGGCCCATCCGGTACCAATGCTGGCGATCGCTCCGCCCGTATTGAGGCTTGGCGACCCGAAGCGAATCCCTGAAGCCTTTTTCCTGCGGGCCACGTAGGGCCGCTACCCAACCTGGTGCCTGGGAACCTCCAACTCCGAGACCATGCCAGCCGACACTCTGCTCATCATCCTCCTGGCCGCCCTTGGCGGCGCCGCTCTCCCGCTCCTGGGGTGGCTCCGTGCGCAGCGGCGCATTCGCCATCTCGAAATGACCCTCCTGGCCCAGGCAAGCGACCAGGATCGTTTCGAGGAGCTGAGCGCCGCGATGCGTGGGCTTGCCCAGCAGAACGAGCAACTCCTGGACGCTCAATCGTCATTGATGCGCATCTCCACTATTTCGCCGGAAGACAGGGGCAGGTCCGATGCGGCGGGCCCGAGCACTCCCCACTGAACGGGTCGGAGCAGCGAAGGGCGGGACCTCTGCCTCCGGGCGAGCAGGCCCGCTTGGAGGCCTACGCAGCGTCCCGTGTCACCTGCCGGGACGCCGCAGCACGCAGCGCAACACATCGCCCTGCTCCTTTTCGGTCCTGTCCAGCAGCTCCTTCGTCGCGACAGGCAGGTATTGATCGGGCCGCCGCGAATCTGCAATTGTGCCTCAGCGGTAGTTCACTCCACCGGCCCCGATGGTACTCCATGACCTTGAACCATGAGACGTCGGTGTCCTCGAAGGAGTCCATATGGCGGACCGCAAATCGGCCAAGAAGGCGACGAAGGCCCCCAAGCACGTTCAGGAGCATCAAACGCCACTGGCGGACCAGACTGGAGGCGAGGCCGCTCTCCTTGCGAAGGTCGCCGAGATGCCTGCCCCGTACCGTGCCATCGCGGAGCGCCTTCATGAGCTGATCATGAGGAGCGCGCCGTGCCTCACACCCAGGGTCCGCTACGGCATGCCGTGGTACATGAAGGACGGCCAGAGCTGGTGTTTTTTCCGCGCGGCGCGAAGCTTTGTGACATTCGGGTTTGACGATCCCGCGGACCTCACCCGCTCTGACGGAACGCCGCATCCCCTCGTGCCCTCCGCCTATCGGATTACAGCGTTGGACGATGCTACCGAGGCCCAGCTCTCTGCCATCGTGCGGCATGTCGCAAGCTGAGGGAGCCTCCTTGCACCCCGGCGCCCTGGCGCTGGCCAGAATGCCTGCTCCACGTTAGGCTCCAAGTCACTGGCATCAGCCCGGACGCCCCATGCGTCATTCGCTGCGCCTCCCCTCACACCAAGCCAGCCAACCAGCCTTAGGCACTAGCATGCCCTATCGTGCCATCCTCTGTATCACACTGGGTATCATCGCCTGCCATGCAACGCCCTCGGCACGCGGCGACCGACAGGGCCAAGGTGACTCTCACCTGGCGCGTGAGCAGAAGGCCCCACCAGCTGATTCGGTTGTACAATTCCTGCTCGCAGCCGCCACCACCGATTTTCATGACCACCGACTGCCTGACCCGATGCGCTTTCGTGACGTCCGCGTGGGGCGCGTTCTCAACGGCAGCGGCGAGGAGCAATTCTTGCTATGCGGTCAGTTTCTGTCGGCGCAGCAGGCGGGCGCGGCCGAGTGGGCGCCCTTCGCAACGATCAAGACGTCCGGCTACGAGCAATACGTTGGAGCTCAAGCTGCCAGCTTCTGCCAGGGGCCCGGCGTCAGGTGGGACACGGCGGGGGACTTGTCCTCAGCGCTGCAGAGCCGGCTGACCGCTCTGCGATAGGGCTTCGGGACTTTGCCCCCGCCGGCGTTCCTCGGCTGCGGCGCCATCACCTGCACCGGCACCCGCGTGAAGCCGTGGCGCCACGCTTCTCACGGACATGGGCTCATCCTTGCGTTCGGCGAGGCGACCCTACCTCCTGCGAAGTAACCAGCGAGGCTAGCGAGGAAAGACGGCCGCTCTCTTGCCACAGGCCACTGCGCCATGCACCTTATGCGGTGCACCCAGCGCGGGCTCAGACCGAACATCCCCATGCCTTCCTCGAGGCCCGGAGCCTCTACACCATCCAAGCAACTCGCCGTCTTTATTGACCGGTTCGATCCGCCGGTCCAGCGCCTCATCCGTGCGGCCCTTGCCGAACTCCGGAAGGTCTATCCCACGGCGATCCGTCTCGTCTACGACAACTACAACGCCCTGGCAATCGGCTTCTGCAGCACGCCCAGAGCCTCAGACTGCCTCGTGTCAGTCGCTGCCTTTGCACACGGTGTGAATCTCTACTTCTACTACGGCGCTCGCCTTCCCGATCCGCAGGGGCGCCTCGAGGGCGCTGGACGCCAAGGCCGCTTCGTCCGATTCGCGCTGCCGGGGACGACTCGCGACCCAGCAGTACGTGGACTGCTCCGCGCGGCGGCGGTCCACGCGCGTACGCCCCTCCCGAAGACCGGCAGAGGGCCGCTCGTTATCCAGTCCATCTCCCCTACACGGCGCCCCAGATCCGCCCGGGCAGGCGGACCCAAGCGTGCCAACGGAATCGCCTCCCGATCGGCGCCACAGTCGTCATGACGGGGAAGCGCTGCCCCACACCGCCGGAGCAGGTGCTTTCGAGAAATGGAGACGCCATGCAGCCGCAGCCCCTGATCTGCGTCGCCGATGTCGAGGCCAGCAGCCGATGGTACCAACGCCTGCTTGGCTGTGAGAGCGGTCATGGCGGTCCGCACTATGAGCGCCTGCTCTGGAACAATCGGCTGATCCTCCAGCTCCACGGCTGGGACGTCGAGCATCACCACGGCACAATCGGTGATCCGAGCGTGGGACACGGCAACGGCGTGTTGCTGTGGTTTGAAATTCATGACCTTGACGCGGCGCTCGTGCGTGCGACCGACCTGCAAGCCCGGGTCGTTCTTCCCCGGCACCGCAATCCGCCGGATGGAGACGGGGGCCCCAACCACTGGGAGGTCTGGCTGCGGGACCCGGATGGCTATACCATCGTCCTTGCGAGTCCGGACGGTTCCGCCGACGGGACCTGGAAGCCCTGAAGTGGGACTGGGGCGGTTGCTGGCGGCCGGTTTCTGACCCGGAAGGCAACTCCTGCGATCCCTCGCGAATGCGGAGTCATCAGCGGATGCCGGATCCTCTTCTCGAGACGTGGCAGATCCACAACCGGATCAATCTCTACCTCCTCAGAGCCGTGAGCGCGCCGGGACTCTCGGTTGCCCCTCTCTCCGGGGGTCGCTCGGTTGCCCAGATCTTTGCGCACATCCACAACGTGCGCCTCATGTGGCTTGAGGCTGCCGGGACCCCCACCCCTCGGTCAGTCACCAAGCTGGACAAGGACGCCAAATTGACCGTCGCCACACTCACGAAGGCTCTCGAGGCCTCGGGAGAAACGGTTGGTTCACTGGTCCAATCCGCCCTGGATGCTGGGGGGCGCGTCAAGGGTTTCAAGCCCCACGTCCATGCCTTCGTCGGCTATCTGATCTCGCATGAATCGCATCACCGGGGCCAGGCGACCATGGTGCTCAAGGCGGCCGGCGCGCCGCTGGACAAGAAGATTGCATATGGTCTCTGGGAATGGGGGGTACGCTAGCTCCCGGAAGATCGATGCGCCGGTGAGGGCTAAAGCCCGGGCAGGCTTCGGGAGCCGCGGTAGCCGCAGACCAACGGCCCCAGGCTCAGGCCAGCTCCGAGTCCTCCCACAGAGCAAGACAGAGGGCGTACTGAGTGGCCCGAGCACCCCCTTGGAGTGGGCTCCAACCCAGCGTTGGCGCCGTCAGAACAGCCGAATAGGTTTAGCGAGCGCCCAGACTCGCGGATGCTCGGGCGCCGATCCTTGCCTGGCCATGACACAGCTCACGTTGAAGGTCCGGGGGGACCTGCCCCCATTGAGCGCGGGAGCGCCCGCGCCCTGCTACAGGCAGGTCGGGGCCGCTCTATGGGTCGCGTATTTCACGCGAGACGATCACTGCGCCGTGGTGCGCTTCGATGGTGTCACCTCAGCCGCCTTCGGCGAATACAGTGGCGAGACGCTCGACCAGCACCCCCTGTTCGGCGCGGGTCTCATACCCCAGCGCTTTCACGAGGTGCACGACCCAGCGGTCGCCCCGGGGCTGAAGCGGTGGATCATCACGTTCCGCGATGACACACTGGACGTCACCGGGGCCCAGCTGGAGATTGTCGCGCGAGCCCTGGAGGTGAGCAGCAGCGAGGACGCGCTGGCTATGGTGATGGCCTGAGGGTGCAGCCGTCCTGATGAGTGTCACCGGCTCGTGGCGAGGTGAGTTGCAGACGGGGTCGCGCGGCGGGGCCCGACTTTCCTTTGCCCGGCGTCCTCAAGTGCCCGGTCCCTGTTACCAGGACACGTCAATGAAGCAGACCGCGACCGCTCGGTTCACGATTAAGGGCTGGGATGAGAAACCCTACAGTGAGGGCCCGGGCTTGCCCAAGCTTACGCGGGCCAGTGTCAGCAAGACCTATGCGGGCGATATCGAGGGAGACGGGCAGGTCGAGTATCTGATGCTCTACCGAAGTGACGGGTCGACGACGTTCGTCGGACTCGAGCGGGTCGTTGGACGGGTTGCAGGCAAGGGTGGGAGCTTCGTCCTCGAGCGGACCGGGGTGTTCGAAGCCGGCGAAGCGAAGGAGTCCTACTCCGTGATCCCCGGCTCAGCCACTGGAGAGTTGAGCGGCCTCAAGGGCTCTGGACGATCAGCCGTGGGGCACGGCATGGAGCATCCGTTCACGCTCGACTTCGATTGGGCGTAGCCGTGCCGCGAAGTCAATCCAATCCTCCGGTGCCACGCATGTCCCTCGATCTCCGGGGCGTCTGCCCACTCCTGCAGGTCTTCGACATGCCGGCGGCTCTGCGCTTCTATCGGGATCTCCTCGGCTTCGACCTGGTCCAGGCGGCCCCACCCCGCCCCGATGGTCATCCAGACAACTACGGGTGGGCCTGGCTCCGCCACGGCCCCACCGAGCTGATGCTGAATACCCTGTACGATCCGTCGGACCCACGGCCGACCGCGCCGGACCCCACCCGGACCGCCGCCCACGCGGACACCGCGCTCTACATTGGGGCGCCGGATGTGGACGGCGTCTACAGGCATCTCGTGGATCACGGCGTGGAGGCTCGTCCCCCGGCCGATGCACCGTACGGCATGCGACAACTGTATGTCGAGGATCCCGACGGCTTCACGATCTGTTTTCAGTGGCCGGTGCAATCGGGGCAATGACCCTGTGGGTCTGGGGCCGCACCTCAGCGGGACGTGCCGGGCTTCCGCAGATCGTCAGGCACCGACGATGGGGCCCTACGTCGCCCGGGTCCTCGGGCATGACGTGAGGATCGGCCTGGACGGCCATGGGCTTGCCGAAGCTGGCACGGGCCATTCTCCATAGGTAGGTTCCGCCACTTCATTCGACCCTTGAGCCGCCGGAAGGCAACCTGCCACTTCCGGGAGAAACGTCATCTTATCTCTCGACCTCCGCGCGGTTCAGCGGCTCCTCTCTCTGCCCGACCTCATTGCGGAGCTGCGCCCCGCCCTGCGAGCCTTTTCTGCCGGTGAGGTGCTGCAGCCGGTCCGGACCATCCTCCCCATCGAGCCCCACCACGGATTCTTCGGTCTGATGCCCGCGTATGCCAATTCCCTGGGGGCCAAGCTCGTTACCTTCTACCCCCGGAACCAGGGGCTTCCGACTCACCATGCCCTGATCGTTCTCTTCCGCCCGGAGACCGGGGAGCCTATGGCCGTCATGGACGGCACGTATATCACCGAGATCCGAACGGCCGCGGTGTCCGCCATCGCCACCGATCTCCTGGCACGGACAGACGCGCCCGTATTGTGCCTGCTCGGCTCGGGAGTCCAGGCCCGGAGCCACCTTGAAGCTCTTCGGCTGGTTCGTTCCTTTCCGGAGGTCCGCGTATGGAGCCCGCGCAACGCGGCCGCCTTCGCTCGGGCGCATGGTGTCGTCGCCTGTGAGACACCGAAGGCCGCCCTCGACGGCGCCGACGTGATCGTAGTGGCAACGAGCTCCCAGCAGCCGGTCCTTGAGGGAAGCTGGGTGAGTCCTGGCGCACATATCAACGCCGTGGGGGCCTGCCGGCCGGACTGGCGGGAGCTTGACGATGATACGCTTCGGCGCGCGCGCCTCTATGTGGACTCGGAGGCAGCGGCTCGCGTCGAGTCCGGCGATATCATCGCGGCCAATACTCCCGTGACCGAGCTGGGCGCTCTCATTGCCGATCCGGCGCTGGGTCGCCGGTCGGCCACCGAGGTGACGCTCTTCAAGTCACTGGGGCTCGCCGTGGAAGACCTGGTGTCGGCCTCGTTGGTCTATCGGGCGGCGACACGGGAGGGCGGAGTCGCCCGCGCCTGAAGGGATTGCCCCGGCCAGCGCAACCCGTGCGCGGCCATCTGACCACGCCGTCTTCGGGCGGCTTCACAACGACGGCCAATGCCAGCGCCAAAGCGAGCCGGCCAGGCTCTGATCCTCGGTATCCTGCTCCCGCTCGTCATACTCGGCATGCACCCTACCGCGCACGATCTGACGGCGGATGCCAGTAACCACATGACGGCGATCAATCACTTCGTTCACGGCGTCGCCCTGGCATCGCAGCCGGTGATCCTCTTCGGGCTCCTCGGGCTGAGCGCCTACCTCGGGTGGTCGGACCTCGCCACCGGGGCCTTCATCCTCTATGCGCTCAGTGTCGTCTCGATGGCGACCGCGGCGCTCATGAGTGGGTTCGTCACATCCGATCTCGTCGCTGCCACGCGTGATCCCACGTCGCCCGTGGCCAGCCAGAGCTTTGCCCTGCTCGCCTATTCGCATTACATCAATCAGGCCTTCGCCAAGCTCGCGATCGTAGCTGCGGGCGTCGCCATCATCATGTGGTCCGTCGAGGAGCGCCGCTCCCGCCGGTTTCCGGCAACAACACTCTTGGCGGGCGCGGTAGCCGGCGCGATCCTGTGCGTCGGGGTGCTGTGGGGACGACTGGTCCTGGACGTCCGCGGTATCATCTTCGCGACGGCGCTCCAAGCCCTCTGGATGGTGCTGGTGGCGGCGCGCCTTCTCCGGGAGCCGGCCCAGGCGGCGGCCGCTGTCCCCACGGCCCCACTCTAGCTTCTGGGGCCCGCGCGAAGCCCAGGAGTCGCGGCGCGGTCGACTCTGGTGCCGTTCAAGCCGTCCGAAGAAGGCGTAGGGTGCGCCCCTCCCCGGATTGTTCACCAGCCGGGCGATGGGACAGCGGACGGCCGGCCCAGGCAACGCTACTCCGTCCCCTGCCACCTTTCCCCTGCGGAGGTGTGCTGTGCAGGACCTGATGCGATCTCCACTGGCTGCGTGGGAGAACTTCTATATCATCGTCGGCTCCTCGGCCGGCGCCCTGACCGGGCTGCAATTCGTGGTCATTGCCCTCATCGCGGACTCCGACACCCAGGCGACGTTCGCGGAGATCTCGGCTTTCGGCACCCCAACCATCGTGCATTTCTGCGCCGTGCTCCTCCTATCGGCTCTGCTCAGCGCTCCATGGCCGACGCTTCTCCCCGCTGGTATTGCCGTCACTCTCTGCGGCGTGGCGGGGGTTGCCTACACTTTCGGGGTGATGTATCGGGCCAGGCAGCAGCGAGGCTATGAGCCGATCCTCGAGGACTGGGTCTGGTACGCCTTCCTCCCGCTCCTGGCCTATGCCCTCCTGCTGGTCGGCGGCCTCGTTCTGTCAGCAAGCTCGACTTACGCCCTCGCTGTTCTCGCGGCCGTCAGCTTGATTCTGATCTTTATCGGTATTCACAACGCTTGGGACACCGTCACCTATGTGGCGGTCGATCGGCGGCGGCGTGGTGGCACTGGCCGAGAATGATGATGGCACACTCCGCGCGACTGCCCTAGTTTGTTCGGCACCAGGCAGTCCGCTGTCTAACCGTGCGTGTCAGGCCCACTCCGATCAGGAAACGCCCATGGGCTTTCTCTTCTCCCTCGCGGCATCGTTCCTGCCGCTGGCCCTGCTCTGGACCATCGTTCGGTACGGGCCGATCCCCAATCGGTGGTGGCGCCGTGAGCTGCCGCTCGGCTTCGCGCTGTTTGTCGGGGCCATCGCCTTTCTGATCGGATTCATCGGACCGATACTGGTGGCCCCCGATGCCAATCAGGGCCCGCTGCTCGGCATCTTCATCACGGGGCCGGCTGGTTTCTGCGTCGGGTTGGTGTGGGGGCTGCTGCGCGCGGCGCAGCGTCGGAAAGCCGGCGTGACCTGAGGTCCGGCTCCCTGGCCTCGTGACAGCACCCCGGTCCGCGCCGCAGTGAGGGCGTGGACGGCACCCACTCCCCAGCCATTCAACCGGTGCCGCATGAACAGCGAATGGCATCGCCGCCACCCCATGCCGCGCAACCCGAGCCTTGCCCAACGGGTCGCCTGGCACCGTGCCCATCAGCGGCATTGCGCCTGCCAACCCGTCCCGGCCAGCGTCAAACCCTTCCTGCACCCTCGAAGCAGCAAGCGTCGGCGAGTCGCCGGCTGATCTTCGGGCGCTCACGCCCGTCTGCCGCAGATCGCACATCGCCAAGGGCCCAGCGACGGGCGCGCGCGAACATGGCTGGACACCTAACACATCACTCTGCATGCTCATGGACTGCTTGTCGAGCGCACGTGCCCCTATGACGCACCTCGATCGTGGCCTTGTAGCCACCTTTCACCCTCGAGGCCCAATGCTTCTGTCCGCGGTCGTCTCCGCCATCCTGAACATCACCGTCCTCGCCGGCATTCCATTCGCGATCTATGCTCTGGTCCAGCGCTGGCGCCACGCCCAGTCGGTAGGGGAAAGCCTGACGCGAGCCGGCCTTCAGGTTGGAGCGCCACGTTTTCTGCTACATGCCGCCCTCCTTGCGGCCGTGGGCATTGGGGGCCTCCTCCTGTGGGCCCCATCGCCCGATCTCTTTGCCGGCCCCACTTCCCCGCAGCGCGAGTTCATTGGGCTGGGGCTTACACCCATGAGTGTCGCCTTGGCCGTGCTCTATGGGTTCTTCAAGACCGGCTTCGCCGAGGAGGTGCTGTTTCGCGGCCTGATCGCGGGCGCCCTGGCCCGGCGGCTTCCCGAAACTTGGGCTCTCCTGGTTCAAGCGCTATGTTTTCTGCTCCCGCACCTGGTCATCCTGGCGGTCGCGCCGGCTCTGGTGTGGTTGCTTCCCCTGGTGTTTCTCGGAGGCTGGGTCGCGGGCTGGCTTCGGTTGCGTTCCAATTCGATCCTCGGCCCATGGCTGCTGCACGGGGCGCTGAACACCGGGATCTGCCTGCAGGTCGCCACGTCCGCGGCAGGGATCGTGACCTGAGCTGCATCGTTCAGCTGCCGCATCGGGCTGGGCCGAGTGGCGTGCTGCCCGGTGGCCGCGGATAATGTACACTATTATTTACATTATGCCAATAATTATTGACATTAGGTACGGTATGGTTTACATCAAGCCCACACGACACGCGGAGGCGGGGAGTGCCGTACCGGGAGAAAACGGCCTGGTTATCGCTGATTGCGATGGCGGTCACCTTTGGCCCGTACTTCATCATCATGGCGGTGGAGGCTCGCCCGGGCGCGCTCCCAGGCCTGCGGCAGCTTGGCCTGTTTGCCGCAGCCGCGATCCTGCAGGCACTGATCCTGGGTCTTGGTCATCTGTATCTCCGTCGCAGCTCGCCGGAGGATGCGCGCATCCCGCCGGATGAACGGGACCGGGCGATCCTGAACCGCTCGCTCCGGTTCGCGTACTCTGTGCTCATGGTCGGCATGATCGTAGTGGGCTGCGTCATGCCGTTCAATTCCTCCGGCTGGGCCATCATCAACGCCGCGCTGCTCGCAATCATTGCCGCCGAGGTCGTCCATCATGGTGTGATCGTCTCGAGCTACCGCGGGCAGTCATGATAGAAGGGTCGCTCTCCAATCGGATCCGCGCGCTTCGCTTTCACAACGGCGAGATGTCGCAGGCCGAGCTGGGCGAGCGCATCGGCGTCACGCGTCAGACCATTGCCGCGATCGAATCGGGCAAGTATGCGCCATCTCTGGAGGCCGCGTTTCGGATCGCGCATGTCTTCAAGGTCCCGCTGGGGGAGGTTTTCCAGTGGAAGCCCAAGACCACCCGCTGAGGAACACCATCGATGGCGGCGTCAGAGGCTCTTGAGCAGTCAGCCTCGCGCGCCGCACCGGAGGTAACCGTGGCCACAGCTCCGAGATCATGGATCCGGCGCCATTGGAAGCTGCTGTTGGGAACAGCTGTCTTCGTTGGGTATGGGCTGAGCGGAGGCTGCTTCGCCCAGCGCCTGCCGCCGCTGCCGGACGCTCAGGAGGAACATCTGCTGGAAACGCCGGCCCTACCCTACTCCGTGTTGGTCGTCCCGTGGGTAGCGGGGACGCATCGTGGCCAGGCGCCGGCTCCCTACGCCGAAGCCACGTACGGCTGGCTCAACAGCTCAAAGGCCTTCGCGTCGGTCCGCCTCGGCACCACCAGTGATACGAGCGGGGTGGACTTCGTGGCGTATTCCGCCGGGCTCTACTGCAACGCCAACCCGGTGCCGATGTTCACGATTATATCGCTGGGCCTGATCCCCACGATCTTCACCGACACCGACTGCGAAGGCGCGGTCCTGTGGCCAACCCATCCGCTGGCCGGTCGCAGGGACTCGGTCCTGCTGACCAGCTCGATCAGCACTCCGAGCGTCATGGGATGGCTCGCCGTGCCGCTGGGCCTGCTGCCTAACTGGACGCATAGCGAGGCGCGGGGCCAGTCGCGCACCGCGGCGCAGGTGCGTCTGGCGATCCTCCGGCATCGGGCGCAGCTCGCGGCACTGGCTCCTCAACCCGAGGCGGCACCTAACTAGAGACCGTGGCTCCCGGCGTGGTCGCCGTTCCCCATGGGACACGGCGGCGTTGCGTGGCTGTGGAGGCGCCTTCTTGCCGCTCGGGGCACCGGTGAGTATGCTCTCGGGAACGGCCGCGGGAAGACGCACTGGTTGCCGCGGAGAGCCACCTGGAGCGGGAGCCATGACACGCGCGATCAGTATTCTCTGCCTCGCCCTCCTCGCCACTGCCTGCTCCGATGCCCTGCCACCCGAGCCTCGGAGCGGTACCTGGCTCTCGGACTCCACGAGCCTCACCGTCACCGACTCAAGCACCGACCTGGTGCTGCTCACCTCGATCGGCTGTTACGGGTCTTATGTCCACGCGAGTCGGCCGCTTGCCGGTGACCGCTTCACCCTCCCGGGAACGTACA
>Ga0335077_10007482_pt1 | contig 13513 bp, 8 predicted proteins | sample Lox_Sample_31_FD_207151 | JGI IMG/M metagenome (GOLD analysis project Ga0335077, IMG submission 207151) | Soil microbial communities from Loxahatchee National Wildlife Refuge, Florida, United States - Lox_Sample_3.1 | ecosystem: Environmental > Terrestrial > Soil > Wetlands | place: USA: Florida... | reverse complement strand
CCGCAGGCGACAAAAAAGACGCGCCGCCTCCCCGCCCGTGGGCGGAAGGCTGGACCATTCCCCCGCCAGACCTTGTCGTGAAAATGCCGCGAGCCGTCTTGCTTCCTGCCAGCGGTGACATTGAATACACCTATGAAATTGTGCCCACGCATTTTGCCGAAGACCGGTGGGTGCAATCCGCGGAAGTCCAGCCAGGTTTGCGAGCGAACGTGCATCACGCCGTCGTGTACGTGCGGCCGCCCGATTCGAACTGGCTGCGCCACGCTCCCATGGCAGTGCCGTTCACGGCCTCCACGTTGAGCGACCCCGAAGATCGCCGCGGTGCGCACTGGACCGAAAGCGACATCCTCCTTGTCTACGCGCCGGGAAGTTCTCCGGACGCGTGGCCCGCGAATATGGCGAAGCTCATTCCAGCCGGCTCCGACCTCGTTTTTCAGATGCACTACACAACGAACGGGAGCGCTGCTTCCGATCAATCCAGCATTGGACTTATTTTTTCGAAGCAGCCGCCCGTGCAGCGAATTCTCACGCTTCAGCTCACGAACGACCATTTCCTGATTCCCCCGGGTGACCCGAATTATCGTGTTGAAGCGCGAGGAACGCTCCCGAACGATGCGACCTTGCTCAGTTTCCTCCCGCACATGCATTTGCGAGGAAAACAATTCGAGTACAACATCGTTCATCGAAATAAAGACGCCGCAGGCAAGCCCGAATACGAAATCGAGCCGCTGCTTCGCGTTCATTACCATTTTCATTGGCAGATGAGCTACCGATTGGCCGAACCACGCGCGCTCAAGGCAGGAACAGAATTGCAAGCCGTCGCCTGGTACGACAATTCCGACAACAATCCGCACAATCCCGATCCTACCGCCGCGGTGCGCTGGGGCGAGCAAACCTACGAGGAGATGATGGTGGGCTTCTTCGATGTAGCCGTGTCCGCCGGCATGGACAAGCAGCATTTTTTCCTGCGAAAGAAGAACGAACCTTCTCCGCAATGAACTGCCTGTCCGACCGGACAGAAAAGGTACAGCCTCCCTTTCGTTCGCATCTGCTAGTGATAATTTGAGTACGAAGCGCTCTGCGAATGCGGCACGCGCAAGGCGCTGTGCTAGATTAAAAATTTGGAGTTTCTCCAGCGAGCCCGACCGTGACCACACAAGCACCCATCGACCCCAGATCAACGCAAACCCGCCAGCGCGTACCGCGCGTGGAAGTGTACTGGACCGCGGTCACCTACAAAACAGTGATTCTGTGCGTGCTTCTTGCTGGCGCGCTCATCTCCGGCGGAGTCTATGTGGCCAAGCCGGAATTTTTCCCCAACCTGGTCAACAAACTAGACAAGGCAGTGAAGAATCCCGAGATCAGAGAAATGGAGGCGGAGCAGAAGCGAGCCAAGTTCGTGAACCTGGACGGCAAGGTGGAAGTAAAGAAAAAGGATTCTATCCAGTGGGTGCAAGCTGACTTCCGGATGACCCTGAACAAAGGTGATCAAATAAAAACTGGTGCCGACGGCGCCGCGCGCCTGACTTTCGCCGATGGCACGACATACACCATGAAGCCGGATGCGCTAGTCACCGTAGAGGAGGATTCCACACAGGCGAACAGCCCCACTGGTTCGGCCGTCGGCATCACCACCGGGGCCGTAGACATCTCAACGCCAACATTCACGCTGGCGGAAACCAAGGCAGAAGTTCGCGTGGAAGATACGAGGGCTCAACTGGGCTCGAACACCCGAGGCACCGTGAAGGCGGATCCGGAGAGCAAGTCAGCCGAAATCACGGTCGCCAGCGGTAACGCTCAGGTGCAACGCGGTGCCGAGCACATCGAACTGACGAATTGGCAGAAAGCAACGGTTACCAACGGCACGCCGATCCAAAAGACTGACGTGCTTGCGCCTCCCGAACCGCTTCAGCCTCTCAATCTCGCGCCCATCATCAGCGAGAATCCAAAGCTTGCTACGATCCACTTCGAGTGGAAAGCCGTGCAGGACGCCGTTTCGTACAAGCTTAGAATCAGCACCACAGCCATGTTCACGAAAACCCTCCTGGACAAAACCGTGAGCGGAACGAGCGTGGAAATTACAGGCTTGGATGCCGGGGATTACTTCTGGGACGTGTCCGCAATCGACGGCAAGAAACAAACCAGCGAAGTCAGCGCAGCATACAAATTCACGGTCGTCACCCAAGGCAAATCGCAAGAGATGCTGCTGGAAATTCAGGACTGGCAGGTGGTTGGACGCATGGCGGAAATCAAGGGCCGCAGCGAACCTGGCGCGGCATTGATTATCAACGGCCAGCCCGTGCCAAATATTGCGCCCGACGGCACGTTCCACTATTTTGCCGGACCGCTCGAGCCGGGACAGCATACTATTGTGGTGATGGGCTCGAACCGCCGCGGCGGCACGAACATGAAGCAGTTTTCCATCGTCGTGCCAAAGTAAGAGTTCCGAACGACAAGCCACTGCGTTTTGCATTGGTCGTGGCTCCCGGAGACAATAGCAGGGGAGGCTGATCGCGCAGCCCTCAGCGCTACTGCCGGCCGGAAGGCGGAGAGGCTTTCTCCGCGGGGGATGTAGGGATGAATAAGAACGGTTACAACATGAGGTCGGTGTTCAGTCTGTTTTCTTCCGACCTCGCTATTGATCTGGGCACTGCTAACACGCTGGTCTTCTCGCACGGCAAAGGCATTGTGGTGAACGAGCCTTCGATCGTGGCAATAAACAAAGCCACGGGCGAAGTCGTAGCTGTGGGCCGTGAAGCCAAGGAAATGCTGGGCCGCACGCCGGGCAACGTCGTGGCCATCAAGCCGATGAAAGACGGCGTCATCGCGGACTTCAAAGTCACAGAAAAAATGCTGACGTATTTCATTCAGAAGGCGCACAACCGCCGCGTGCTCGTGCATCCACGCATTGTCATTGGCGTGCCTAGCGAAATCACGCCGGTGGAAAAGCGCGCGGTGCAAGACTCCGCGTACCGCGCGCGCGCCAGCGAAGTTTTTCTGGTCGAGCAGGCCATGGCCGCAGCGATTGGCGCAGGCCTGCCCATCGAAGAGCCCTCCGGCAACATGGTTGTCGACATTGGCGGCGGCACCACAGACATCGCGGTCATTTCCATGAGCGGCATCGTTTATTCGCGTTCCGTGCGCGTGGCCGGCAATGAGATGGATGAAGCGGTCATGCAGTATTTGAAGCGCAAGTACAACTTGCTCGTCGGCGAGCGCACCGCCGAACAAATCAAAATGGAAATTGGCTCGGCGTACCCCCTCGAAAAGCCGCTGACCATGGAAGTGAAGGGCCGCAACCTGATTGAAGGCGTACCGCGCACCGTGACCATCGACGACAGCGAGATCCGCGAAGCGCTCAGCGAATGCGTAGCGACGATTCTGAATGCGGTGCGCGTTGCTCTCGAACGCACGCCACCGGAACTTTCCGCCGACATCAGCGACCGCGGCATCGTTCTGACTGGCGGGGGCGCGCTGCTGAAAAATCTCGACAAGCGCATCCGTGAAGAAACCGGGTTGCCCGTGTCCATCGCCGACGATCCTTTGGCTTCGGTTGTGCTGGGCACCGGCAAAATGCTGAGTGACTTCAAATTGTTGCGCATGGTCTGCATCGATTAGCTTGGTTTTGGCCAACGGATTTGTTTCTCGGTGAGAAGCCGCAGTGCAATGTCGCCCGTGGGCGCGCTGGTAAGTTCTCTGATTTCGAGTTTCGATTTTCTAGTTTCGAAATTTTATGGTTGTCATCCCCTCTCGCCACAAGTCGCTGGTCCTGCTCGCCGGAGTCATCTTGCTCCAGGTGCTGCTGCTAGCCGTGCAAATCAAGCGCGATTCGCAGGGCCGCCTGATTCGCGTATGGACGGTCGGCGCCGTTTCACCGTTCGAACGCGCCGGCTCATACGGTTTCGGCTGGTTTCGCAACATTTGGCACCACTATTTTGCGCTGCAAAACACAACCAAGGAAAACGAGCAGCTTCGCCGCGAAAACGATGCCTTGAAGCTGCAAATCGCGCAGCTCCAAGGAAAAGCAGCGGAGGCTGATCGCCTGGCAGTGCTGCTGAATTTTCGGAAGACTCACGCGGATGTGCCCATGGTTGGCGCGCGCGTGATTGGCGCCAGCGCCGGCAGCGCTAGCCAAACCATTCAGCTTGATCGCGGCGAGCGCGACGGCATCCGGCGCAATATGGGCGTCATCACTCCCGATGGGGTTGTTGGAAAAGTTGTCGAAGTTTATCCCAGCACTTCACAGGTTCTTCTGCTCACCGACAAGGAAAGCGGCGTGGGTGCCATGCTGGCCGATTCGCGTATTCAAAGCCCGGTCGGCGGAGCCGGCGAGCCACTGCTCACCATGAAGTACGTTCCGAATGATGACACCGTGAACGTCGGTGAGCGCGTCATTACCAGCGGCATGGACCGCATTTTCCCGCGCGATTTGCCGGTCGGAACCATCGCTGCAATTAAGCCCGGCAATCCATTCAAAGAAATTCGCATCAAGCCCGCGGCCAATCTCGAGCGGCTCGAAGAAGTCCTCGTCCTGCTGACGCTTCATCCTCTCGAGATGAAAAAAGATGCGGAGCCCGCTGACGCGCAGCCAGCCGCTTCGAATCCATCTCCGGTGGTCCGCTGATGTACGACGCCTACGAAATTCGCGGAAGTGAATCGCACATCGAAGTGCACAAGTTTCGCGCCGGCGCCATCATCATCGCCACGTTGTTCGCTTTGGTGATTCAGGCCTGGTTTCCGCTTCACCTAACGCGAGCTGCGATTCTGGATTTGCCGCTGCTGGTGACGATTTATTTCGGCCTCAGCCGCCGCAATCCTTCCACGGGTCTTTTGCTGGGCATGGCCATTGGCCTTTTGCAGGACAGTCTCAGCGGCCCGACCGTTCCCCTCGGGCTTTACGGCATCGCGAAAACTATCATTGGCTATCTCGCTTCATCAATTGGCGCGCGTCTGGACACCGAACATCCCGTGGCGCGATTCGCGCTCACGGCTGGGTTCTTCGTCGTGCATCAGGGCGTGATCGTCCTTACGCGGCGGATTCTCCTCGGCCAGCCCGAGCCGTGGTTCAATCTGCATCTCGCGATCGCCGCTCTCATCAACGCCGTCGTCGCCGTCTTCTTCTTCCTACTCCTAGACCGCCTGCGCAAGCAGTAGTAGGAAGAAACTAAGCAGGAATTCATTGGCCGAGCAGAAATTGCTTGAAGTCGTCGTAGGCGGTTGACATAGGGACTGAGAGCTTGTCGCGCTTCAGATAGGCCGCCAGTCGATCCGGCAGGGTGGGCGCGCTGCCAATCGCCTTCTTCACCACGTCTGCAAATTTCGCCGGGTGCGCGGTCGCCAGCACCAATCCTTGAGCCGGCTCCGCGTGTTCGAGTTTGTACGCCTCCCAACCTAGAAATCCCACCGCGGTGTGCGGATCAGCGATGTAGCCAAATCGGTCGTGCAACGTTTTCATTGCCGCCACTGTTTCCTCATCCGTGGCGCCGTGGCCCCAGATTTCTTTCTTCACGTATTCGAGGCGCCCGCGGCACAAATCCAGCAGCCGCGGAAAATTGTTCGGATTGCCCACGTCCATCGCATTCGAATACGTCGGCATCGCCGGCCGCGGTTGAAATACTCCAGTTTGCAAATACTGTGGCACAACATCGTTAACGTTGGTTGACGCAATGTACTTCGCCACCGGCAAGCCGATGCGCTTCGCAAAAATTCCCGCCGTCAGATTCCCGAAATTTCCGCTCGGCACGGACACAATCAACGGCACCGAAGCCACCGGCAACTGCCGGTACGCGGCTACGTGATAAAACATCTGCGGCAGCAGCCGCGCAATGTTGATCGAGTTAGCCGAAGTCAGAAACGCGCGCTTGTTCAGTTGCGCGTCGGAAAATGCCTGCTTCACGAGCCTCTGGCAATCGTCAAACGTGCCCGCCACTTCGAGCGCAGTGATATTTTCTCCCAGCGTCGTGAACTGTTTTTCTTGCGCTTCGCTGATGCGCTTCGAAGGGTAAAGAATCACGACGCAGATTCCCGGCACTCCGAGAAATCCGTGCGCCACCGCGCTGCCTGTGTCGCCCGACGTCGCTACCAGCACGGTGAGCGGCCGCGTCTCGCCGCGCACGAAGTATCCCATCAGCCGCGCCATGAATCGCGCGCCAAAATCCTTGAACGCCAGGGTCGGCCCATGAAACAGCTCCAGAATGTGCAGGCCCGGGGAAAGCGAAACCAGCTTCACCGGAAAATTGATGGCCTCGCTCACCACTTGCCAGAGCACTTCTTCCGGCACGTCCGGTGTCGCAAACGGCCGCACCACGCGAAAACACACTTCGGTGAACGGCAGGCCGCGAAATTCCTCCAGCTCCTCGGGGGAATGCCGCGCGATCTCGACCGGCATGTACAGCCCGCCGTCCGGCGCAAGCCCGCGTAGCACCGCGCCGCGCAGCGAGGTCAAAGGCGCTTTTCGTTCTGTGCTTCGGTATCTCAAGAAATTTCGCGCACGCAATTCATCTCAACGCGTGCCTTCCAATTTGCTTCGAATCATCTGCAAAAATACAGGCGCATCCAGCGTCGCGTCGCGCAGATCCGCCACGGGCAGCGTGCAGTGCGCCAGCGCTTCGTAGCTTTGCCGCCGCGCCGCGATCAGCGCCGGATAACAACGCGCCACGGTTTCGCGCGGCGTCTCTCGCGGCTTCGGCTGAAACGCGCCGCGCCAAAGCACAGGCTTTGGATCCCTCAAATACCTTTCAATCAATAATTTCTGCTCGGACAACGACGCCGCCAAATACACAATCGTCATCTGCCTCCGCAACCGCATCAGCAAATGATTGCCGGTGTAGATCAAGCTCCCGGTGGTGTCCAGCACCAGCGATTTTTCGGGCTGCTCTTCGAGTTGCTGCAAAATTTCATCGAGCGTGTGAATTTCTTCCGCAAGATATTCCGCTTCACGCTCCGCATACGTAGCGCTGTCCGGCCAGCCCATCCACGCGGCGACTCCGTTAATTCCGGCATAACCGCCCGCCGCGAGCCTCGGCGCAAGCCGCTGCTCGATGCGGTCATCGCAGGAAATGGAGGGTACCCCGCTCGCCGCTAACTTCTTTGTCCAGAACGTCTTCCCTGCCCCGGACATGCCAATCAGGGCCAGCCGCAACGGCTTTTCTCGGTGTGTTTCGGGAACCATTAGAGAATTTTCTACCATAGCGTGACAATGCCACGCCGAGCAACCGCCTCCTCACGACTCCTTTCCGATTTCGCCTATGCCGTTTTGGAACCTGTCCTCCCGGACGGCTTGCGGCGCCTCCATGCAAGTGGTACGTTGAAAAAGACTTCGGCTGCTTTGCGCAGCTCGAGTCCGGCGGCACTTCGGGAGCTCCGGAAGATTTTTTCGCGGCCCAGGCCAGCCTGCTGCGGGCAGGCTCGAGGAAATTTTCGACGGACAATTTGAGAGATACTCCGGCATAGCCGGAGCAACTCGAAACCCACGCTGTGTTTTTTTTCGTGACGCGAGTTTAGTCCGCCCAACAGAGTGCACACGGGCCGGACCGGGCCGCAGGCTCTGAACCACTCGCGCGCGGGGTTTTCGTGTCGTACTGGTTCCGCAACGACAATCGATTGCCGCAAGCGCGGCTCGCCATAGCTTCCTACATCATTGTGGGCATGATCGGCGTGTTGCTCCTCGGCTTCTGGAAGCTGCAGGTCATCGACTCCGACAAGTACACTTCGCTGGCTGAGCGCAACCGCGTCCGTGAAATCCCCGTCATCGCACCGCGCGGGCGCATGCTCGACCGTGACGGCCGCGTCCTCGTCGACAATCGGCCGTCGTTCAGCGTGCTGCTCCTCCGCGACGATCTCGCACTGGTCCAAAAATATCTTCCAGCCATTTCTGACGGCCTTAACATCCCGCTCGATGACTTGCACGAGCAGCTTGACGGCACCAAGAATCTTCCCAAATTTCAGCCCATCATCATCAAGCCTGAAGCTTCGCCCGCGGATATCGCCTACATCGAATCCCATCGCTCCGACATTCCCGTCCTCGAAATGATCTCGGTCTCGCGCCGCCGTTATTTGCCCGACGGTTTCCTGGCCCATGCCGCGGGTTACGTCGGTGAAGTCAGCGAGCAGCAAATCGAAGCCAGCAGTGGCAAGCTCCGTCCCGGCGACTTCGCCGGGAAGTTCGGCCTCGAGCGGCAGTACAACGACATCCTGATGGGCACTGACGGGAAGCGCCGCGTTATTGTCAACAGCATCGGCAAGGAGGTCGGCCGCCTCACCACGCAGGAAGCCATTCCCGGCAAGCAAATTCAGCTCACCATCGACTACGACTTGCAGCAAGTAGCCGAGCAATCTCTGGGCGCGCGCCCCGGCGCTGTCGTGGCCCTCGACCCGCGCACCGGCGAAGTCCTGGCTATGGTCAGCCATCCCGCCATCGATCCTAATGATTTTGCCGTGCGCATCTCCGCCGACGAATGGCGGAAACTCAATGAAGACGAAGAGAAACCTCTGTTGAATCGCGCGATTCAGGCCCAACTTGCACCGGGTTCCGTGTTCAAAATCGTCATGGCCACGGCCATGTACGAAACGAAAGCGGTTCCCGAAAGCTTCTCGGTATTCTGTCCGGGGTATGGCACGTTCTACGGACGCCAGTTCAAATGCTGGGTTTTTGGCAAGAGTTCGCACGGCGTTGTGGACGTCCACAGGGCCGTCAATCAATCCTGCGACATTTTCTTCTACACGCTCGGGATGCGCCTCGGAATTGACCGCATTTCTTACTATGCCACGAAATTTGGCCTCGGCCGCAAAACCGGCATCGACCTGCCTTCCGAGGAGCCTGGATTGATGCCCAGTGAAGATTGGGTGCAGCGCGTTTTCCACCGCAAGTGGTACCCGGGCGAGACGGTCTCTGTTGCCGTTGGTCAGGGCGCTGTCATCACAACTCCGTTGCAGCTTGCCCGCATGATCGGCGGCATCGCCTCCGGTGGCATCTTCATGCAGCCGCACATGCTTAAAGACGCGCAAAACGTTTCGGAAGAGAAGTTTCCGCTCTCCGATACCACCGTCGAAAAAATCACTGATGACATGTATGGCGTCATCAACAATGGCGGCACCGGCGCGGCACTCAAGCTTCAAGGCATTGAGTTCTCCGGCAAATCCGGCACCGCTCAGGTCATTGGATATTCCACGCGCGATCGTGTTGGGAAACAGAAGAAGTTCCTGGACAACGCCTGGTTCGTTGGCTACGCGCCGCGCCGCAATCCCGAAATCGTCGTCTCCGTTCTTGTTCAGGAAAGCGGCAAGCATGGCGGCGAAGCAGCCGGACCTGTCGTGAAAGACATCATCAAGGCGTACTACGACAAGAAAAACAAGAAGCAGGGCGAATACACCGCCGAAATCAAAGCCCCTGAGCCCGCGGGCGTGCGCGCTACCGCAGCGGCTGCCGCTCCGCGCATTGCCGTCAAATCCGATGAAACTCCATCCACGCACGCTGCCGCAGAGCGCGAGCGTTGAGAAAAACATGAGCCGCCATATGCCAGATCGAAGTGCAGCTCAATCCGGTAAACTCATTCTCAACAACGTTTTTCCCTTTTGTTACAGTCAACTGTCGGCTGTCACCTGTGGACTATTTTCATGAAAGACGCTCCCGGCACACGCGATTACGATTGGTGGCTGCTCGCCATCCTGGCGGCCATCTGCGCGTTGGGTGTACTTGAAATTTACTCCGCCACGCATGGGAGTGCGCTCGCCGGCATGCACATGAAACAAGTGCGCTGGCTGGTCATCGGCTTCGTCCTGATGTTCGCACTTTCGCGCGTAGACTATCACTTGATCCTGGACCAGGCCCCGATTCTCTACCTTATCGGCCTTGCCGCGCTCGTCGCTGTTCTTCTCGTCGGGCGCACCCACTTCGGCGCCAAGCGCTGGATTCAAGTCCCGGCACTGGGCGAACTTATTCAGGTGTCAGAACTAGTCAAATTGATTATAATTATCGTGTTGGCGCGCTTCTTTGCGGAAGTTCGCTCCGACGAGCTTGATTTGCGAGACCTAATCAAGGCAGGATTGATTGTAGGAGTTCCGCTGGTTTTGATTCTCAAACAGCCCGATTTGGGCACGGCGCTCGTGCTGATGCCCATGCTTGCAGTTGGCGCGTTTTTGGCGGGCTTAAAGTGGCAACACGCAGCGGTTTTTTCTTTGGCGGGGATACTGCTGGTGGGGGCGGTCTTTTATCCTCCCGTCAGCCGGCGTATCCTCAAGCCGTACCAGCGGGAAAGGATCACGTCTTTCTTGCATCCGGAAGAAGATGCCAAGGGTTCCGGCTATCAGCTGTTGCAGTCCAAGATTGCCGTAGGCTCCGGCGGCTTCTGGGGCAAAGGGTTCGGCAATGGCACGCAGAATCAACTGGGCTACATCCCGGTCCGTTATTCCGATTTCATCATGTCGGCCTGGGCGGAAGAGCAGGGGTTCAAAGGCGTGCTGCTGGCTCTCGGGTTGTACATGGCGCTTCTGCTGCGCTTAGTGCAGAATGCTCAACGCGCGAAAGATCGCGCGGGAATGTTTCTGGTCATGGGCGTCGCAGCGGCGCTGGGTTTCCATGTTTTGGTGAATGTGGCGATGGTGATTGGCGCTATGCCGGTCACCGGCATCCCGTTGCCGTTGATGAGTTACGGGGGCTCCGCCACGCTGTTTGTTTTCCTGGCGATCGGGCTGGTGATGAATGTCCGGCTGCGCCGGTTCGTCAACTAGCCGTTTTGCCAGCCCCGCGTGACATTCCTGCTCCGTCGGAATGCACCGGGTAAGCAATTAGGTTTACCGGTTCCGGCCGTTCCGGGACCACAGGTAAAAAGGATTTTTAGAGTGAGGACAGCATCGTCCGCCGTTCGCCCGGCTTATTTCCGGCAGCGGCCTAGCCTCGACAGACTGAGGAATTCACTTCCCTCCGGCTTCGAACGCCAAGCCACTTATATACAAGTGTGCACCGCGTGCCTCCCCTCCGTACGGGGAGCGGCTCCGCTTTCTCGGACCTCCGCCGGGCCGAAGCCCGCGGCGATGCGTCCCATGGTGAACTCCGGCAATGCCGGCGTCACCTACAAGGAGTTTTCATGTCGAAAGAATTGGTTATTTCCGCGGCCTCCCACGAACGGCGAGTCGCGATTCTGGAAGAAGGTCAGCTAGTCGAAATTTACATCGAGCGCGAAAAAGAGTTCGCCCTCGTCGGCAGCATCTACAAAGGAAAAGTTACTCGCGTCCTCCCGGGCATGCAGTCTGCGTTCGTGGACATTGGCCTCGACGGTGACGCTTTCCTCTACGTCAGCGACGTTTTCGAAAATCTCGAAGACTACGAGCATGGCCATCCGCATGAGCAGCAGGTGCCTGCTCCTGCGCAAGCCCCAGGGAACGGTTCCACCGTCGAGATTCTCCCCGGAGAAACTCTGGCTCGCGCCACCGAGCGGCACGACCAGGCCCAACGCGAGGAATCTCATCCGGAATCGTCTTCCGGAGAACCCTCAGCGCCGGAAGAAATTCACGCCGGGGAGGCTTCCCATTTCGAGGAAGCTCATGAACCCGAAGCGCCGGTGTCCACGGAAGAAGCGCACTTCGAATCCTCTGAAGAGCGCCAGCCGGAATCCAACGCTTCTGCGCCTCAGGACTTTTCGCCGCGCTACAATCCGACACAGAATTATTCCAACCGTTCTAGCAATGACCGCCAGGGACAAGGCTATGGCCGCGGCGATCGAGATCGTGGTCGCGGAGGGCGTTGGGGACGCCGCGGCGGTGGCCGTCATCGCGGCGGGCGCCCGCAGGGCGGGCCTGGGGGTCGAAATCTGCCTCCGTCGAAATACGCTTCGCCGCAAGGCGAATCTCGTGGCTATGACAACCGCGGTGGCCAGCGCGACCGCTACGACAATCGCCGCCAGGAAGGTCCCCGCAGCTCAGGTCCCTCTCCGGCCGGTGTCACCGAGGAAACAGTTCTTCTACCCGGCGAATCGCTGGCAAAGTATCGCGGCAAACCGGCTGCGACTCCGCTGCCTGCTGCACAGCCTGAGTCTCACGAAGAACCTTCGGTCACGGAAGAAAACGCGCCACGTTCGACTGCCAGTCTTCCCCCCAGCGCCCCTGGCGCAGTTCCCCGCCGCTTCTCGGGCGGGTTGCCGCGGTGGCTCCTAGCCGAGGCTGGGACCGAATCCGACGCTCCTGCTCCTGCTGAAGCAGCAGGGGGAAGGGGAACCGAAACCGCTCCGCCACAAGCGGCGCAGGAACCGGAGCACCACGCCAGCGAGAACGGGCTGAGCGAGGACCAAGTGGCGGCTCTCGCTGCCGACCTCGTGGAGGCCAAACATGAAGAAGCTGCTGCCGAGGCCGAGGCCGACGCTCTCGTCGGTGGTGCCGTCTTCGAGGAAGAGGATGTGGAAGCGGAAGAAGAGCCGGAAACCGTTGCAGAAGCTCATCCCGAAGCGCCCTCCGGACTTTCCGCTGAAGACGCCGCAGAGGTAGAAGCCAGCCGCGCCGCCGAGCGCGCCGAATTTGCAGCCAACGTAGCCCACGAAACCGCCGAACACGCTGCCGCTCTTGGCGAGTTCCAAGGCGTCGAACACGAGCAGGGCGCGCACGAAGAAGAACACGAAGCGGAAGAAGACGAGGGACACGACGAGCACGGCGCCGAAGAGACTTTCGAAGCCGAGCACATTCACGCGGAAACTGAAGTGATTGCCTCCGCCTCCGGTGAACCCATCGCCGAGTCCGCCACTGTCGAAGAGGACGTCATTCTGCTTCCCGGCGAAACGCGCGCTCCTCGCACTGGCGATTCAGCCGGGCGTCGCGAGGACTATCCGCGCGATTCCGCGCGCATCGGCAGCAGCCCGCGCTCACGGTTCCAGCGGCCTTTCCGTGGCGGAAGTCGTGGGCGCGATCGGGGTGGCCGTCCCGATCGCCGCGGTGGTGACCGTGGCCGTCCGCGATTCGAACGCCGCGGCCCCGGCGGTCCGCGCCATGAACATCGCCATCACGCCGGCCCGCCGCGCCGTCCGCAGCTCATTTCCGAAATGCTCAAGGCCGGGCAAGACATTGTCATCCAAATTGCCAAGGAACCCCTCGGCAAAAAGGGCGCGCGCATCACCAGCCACGTCGCGCTGCCAGGACGCTTCCTGGTCTACATGCCCACCGTCCATCACACCGGTGTTTCGCGCAAAATCGTCTCCGCCGAAAACCGTTCGCGCCTCCGGCGTCTCGTGAGCGAAGCCAGCGCCAGTTATCCCGGCGGCTTCATCGTGCGAACCGCCGCGGGCGGCGCCAGCGATGATGAAATTCGCGCTGATATCGAATTCCTCGGCAAGACCTGGAACGAGATCAAGCAGCGCAGCGAGGAGCGCAAAGCTCCTGCTTTGCTCCATCGCGACCTCGATCTCGTCGAGCGCATGCTGCGCGATTACGTCAGCGATGACTTCACTGCCATCTGGATCGACAGCGAGGAGGAATACGGCAAGGTCGTCGAATTTGTCAGCCGCTTCCAGCCTAAGCTGGTCAGCCGCGT
>Ga0335077_10007481_pt1 | contig 13514 bp, 9 predicted proteins | sample Lox_Sample_31_FD_207151 | JGI IMG/M metagenome (GOLD analysis project Ga0335077, IMG submission 207151) | Soil microbial communities from Loxahatchee National Wildlife Refuge, Florida, United States - Lox_Sample_3.1 | ecosystem: Environmental > Terrestrial > Soil > Wetlands | place: USA: Florida... | reverse complement strand
CGGTCGGTGTTGCGGGAGTTGCAGATCAAGCCCGCAAGACGGACCTTGCCGGACGAGGCGTACTTCAGGATGCCCTTCGAGATGTTGTTGGCCGCGTACATGGCCATCATCTCGCCGGAGCAGACGATGTAGATCTCCTCCGCCTTGTTCTCGCGGATGGGCATGGCGAAGCCGCCGCAGACCACGTCGCCGAGCACGTCGTAGAAGACGAAGTCCAGATCGGGCGTGTACGCGCCGTTCTCCTCGAGGAAGTTGATGGCGGTGATGACGCCACGGCCGGCGCAGCCCACTCCCGGCTCGGGGCCGCCCGACTCGACGCACTTCACGTTGCCGAAGCCGACCTTCATCACGTCGCTCACCTCGAGGTCCTCGACGGTGCCGCGCTCGCGCACCAGGTCCATGACGGTGGCCTGCGCCTTGGCGTGGAGGATGAGGCGCGTGGAGTCGGCCTTGGGGTCGCAGCCGACGATCATGACCTTCTTGCCCAGCGAGGCGAGCCCGGCGACGGTGTTCTGCGTCGTCGTCGACTTTCCGATGCCGCCCTTGCCGTAAATTGCGATTTGCCTCATGGCGTCCTTTCCGGTGCGTTGAGGTACGCCGCGCCACTAGAGCAAGGCCCGTACCGCTCGGCCGAGTTCCCGCGCCCGCTGCGCTTTTCGAGAGATCGAGCGGCTCGGGTCCCCGCCCGGGCCGAGCGGGAGTCCCTCGGGCTGTCCGAAACCCGACAATGGGCGGAACGGAAGACGACAGTCCGTGCAAAGTCCGCGCGGCGCGGGATGGCAACGCTCCTCTGCCGCGCCGGAGGGAAGCGCCGCTCCCTTGCGGTGAACGGCCCCCGTGAGCGGCCCCGGGCGAGGGAACTCACCCGCCTCGCGCTCTCGAAGGACCCTGGAACACCCGGTGCAAGGGCTCTTCCGCATGAAGGTGGCCTTCGCTACGAAGAACCTCGACAAGGTCGACGCCCACTTCGGCTGCGCCCGGCACATCGCCGTGTGGGAGGTCTCCGCGGAGGCGGCCCGCGAGCTCCAGGTCTTCTCCTTCCCGGAAGCGGGCGAGGACGGAGACCACGACAAGCTCGGGCCCAGGGTCGACGCCCTCGAAGGCTGCACCGTGGTGTTCGTCGCGGCCATCGGCGCGGCGGCGAAGTCGCTCGCCGTGTCGAGAGGCGTCCTCCCGGTGCGCGTGGCGGAGGAACCCATCGCGGAGGCGGCGAAGAAGCTCTGCCGGGTGCTCGCCGGAACGCCTCCTCCCTGGCTGCGCAACGCGCTCGCCAGGGGCGAGAAACGGCTCGAGGAACCGGAGGGCTAGCCCATGGGTCGAGATCTCCACGCACCAGCCGCCTCGAGGCTTCCGGTCGCCTCGCCCGCCGCCAACTGCCGCTTCCAGGGCGGGTGCGGCGGCCCCGTCCCGCCTGAGCTGCCCGACGACGTGGCGGCGAAGGTGAAGAACCACCCCTGCTACAGCGAGGAGGCCCACCACCACTTCGCCCGCATGCACGTGGCCGTGGCGCCCGCCTGCAACATCCAGTGCCACTACTGCAACCGGAAGTACGACTGTGCCAACGAGAGCCGCCCCGGGGTGGTGAGCGAACGCCTCTCTCCGTCCCAGGCGCTCGCGAAGGTCCTGGCGGTGGCGAAGGAGGTGCCCGAGCTCGCCGTGGTCGGGATCGCCGGCCCCGGGGACCCCCTCGCGAACCCCGGGCCGACCTTCGAGACGATGGAGCTCGTGAAGCGCGCCGCGCCGGACCTGCAGCTCTGCCTCTCCACGAACGGGCTCGCCCTGCCGGACCACGTCGACGGCATCGCCGCGCTCGGCGTCGGCCACGTGACGGTCACCGTGAACATGACCGACCCAGAGGTGGGCGAGCGCATCTACCCCTGGGTGGCCTGGAAAGGCCGCCGCCTCGTCGGCCGGGATGCGGCGAAGCTCCTCTCGGAGCGCCAGCTCGAGGGCATCGCTCGCCTTCGCGAGAAGGGCATTCTCTGCAAGGTGAACTCGGTCGTCATCCCGGGCGTGAACGACGCTCACCTCCCCGAGGTGAGCCGCAGAGTGATGGCCCTCGGGGCGTTCACCCACAACCTCATGCCCCTCATCTCGGCCCCCGAGCACGGGACCTTCTACGGGTGCACCGGCCAGGCGGGTCCCACCCGCGAGGAGCTCGAGGCCGTGCAGGCTTGCTGCGAGGGCACCGCCCGGGTCATGCGCCACTGCCGCCAGTGCCGGGCCGACGCGGTCGGGCTCCTGGGACAGGACCGGAACGCCGAGTTCGCGCTGTCGAGGCTCCCGCCGGAGCCGGCCCAGGACGTTCCCGACGTGCGCCGGGCTCACCGCGCTGGTGTGGAACGAGTCCGCGCGCTCGCGGCCCAGGCCCGCGACGAGGCCCTCTCGCGGCTCGCCGGCGCCCCCCCCGACCTCCGGGCCCGGGTGGCGGTGGCCACGAAGGGCGGCGGGACCGTGAACGAGCACTTCGGCCACGCCCGGGAGTTCCAGGTCTACGAGGCGAGCCCGAGCGGAGCCCGGTTCCTCTCCCACCGCAAGGTCGGCAGCTACTGCCAGGGAGGCGAGGGGGAGGAGGACGTCCTCGACGCGGTCCTCCGGGCGCTCTCCGACTGCCAAGCGGTCCTGGTGGCGCGCGTCGGTCACTGCCCCAAGGGCCGGCTCGCCGCGGCGGGCATCGAGCCCGTCACTGAATTCGCGCACCAGCCCGTCGAGGCAGCGGTCCTTTCCTGGTTTGGCACCTTCGCCGGATGTGTCGCCCGCGGCGAGGTTCGGGCGAGGACCCCGGCGAGCTCGGAGCCCTTCGGCTCCGAGGCCCAGGTGGCGTAACGTGAAGGGAAGGCGTGCGGTGCGGGCCGGGGCCCACTTCGAGCTGACCACGGACGCGGAGGTGGAAGCGGGAATGGCTCCACCTCTCCCTCCACCTCGTTCGTAGGATGGCGGGGAACGGAGCGACGCCATGGCCTTTCCAAACTTGAGGGAACTGGAGCAAGCGGAGGAGTACTTCGAGGCACTCGAGGTGCCCTACGAGCGCCGCGTGCTCGACGTGTACCGCCTCCACGTCTTGCGGCGCTTCGGGCTCGAGCGCGAAGCCATCGACCGGGAAGGCGGACTCGGCGACGGGGAACGCCTTCGCCGCTACCGCGAGGCTCTCGCCAGGGCCCACGATGCCTACGCGGGAAGTTCAGCCCCGTCGGAGAGGCTCTTCCGCATCTTCGAGGGAGCCCCGCTAGTTTCGATCCCCTCTCGGAGGGGCTCGGGCTAAACTAAAGTTACGCGCTTCCTCACCCGCTGCTTGGCGCCACTCTGGGCAGCGGCCTGCACGATTTCCGCGCAGCGCCGCCCTTGGATGCGCCAATCCTCAAGCAATGGATTCCCGTCCGGAACCTCGGGGCGGGGCAGGGGTCTTGCACCACTCGGGACCACACCATGCGCCTCTTCCTCCAGCACCGAAGCCTGTACCGCTATCCGGCTCCAGCCGCGCTAGGGCCCCACCAGATTCGGCTCCGCCCCGCCAACCACGCGAAGGCCCGCGTGGAGACCTACTCCCTGCGCGTGAGCGAGCCGGGCGAGGTCCGCTGGCAGCAGGATCCCTTCGGCAACCACGTGGCCTACGCCACGTTCCCCAAGGGGGTGCGGCTGCCCGAACTCGAGGTCACGGTGGAGCTGGCTGCGGACATCCGGCCGGTGAACCCCTTCGACTTCTTCATCGACGATCGGTGCAAGGAGACCCCCTTCCGGTACCCCGAGGAGCTCCTCGCCGACTTGGAGCCGTTCTTCGACCTCTCCGACCCGTCTCTCGGGGGGGGCAAGCTCCTCGAGCAGTTCCTCGCCGGCCTGCCCGCGTCCGGGAACACCGTCGATCTCGTCGTCGAGCTCAACCGCCTCGTGAACCGCCGCATCCGCTACGTCATCCGCGAGGAGGCGGGGATCTGGACCCCGGAGGAGACGCTCGAGCAAGGTCGCGGCAGCTGCCGCGACTCGGCGATGCTGCTCGTGGCGGCGCTCCGCTCCCGCGGGCTCGCAGCCCGCTTCGTCTCCGGCTACCTCGTGCAGCTCACCGACGAGGGCATGATCCCCGACGAGCCGCGCGGGGTCGGGCGCGACGTCGTCGACCTCCACGCCTGGGCGGAGACGTTCCTCCCGGGCGGCGGCTGGGTGGGCCTCGACGCGACGAGCGGCCTCCTCTGCGGGGAGGGGCACATCCCGCTCGCCTGCGTGGCTCGCCCCGCGCTCGGGTCCCCGATCGTCGGGACCTCGGACGTGCCCGCGAGCGAGGTGCTCTTCGAACTCAAGGTGGGGCGGCTGGGCCACGAGGCGCGGCCCACCACTCCGTACCCGGAGGAGACCTGGAACGCCCTGCTCGAGGCGGCGGACCGCGCCGACGCCGCCCTCGACACCGCCGGCCTCTCCCTCACCCTCGGAGGCGAGCCCACCTTCAACTCGCGCCTCCACCCGGAGGCGCCGGAGTGGCGAGGCGAGGCGCTCGGGCCGACGAAGTGGGAGCAGGGCCTTCGGCTCGCCGAGGAACTGCGCGACCGGCTCGCGCCGGGCGGACTCGTCCTGCGCCGCCCCGGCAAGTGGTACCCCGGAGAGACCCTGCCGCGCTGGGCACTCGACGTGGTGGGGCGCCGCGGCGGCGTCCCTCTCTGGTCGGGAGGTGGAGCGCGGCGCGAGGCCTCAACCCAAGCGGCCGAGATGGTGGCGCGCGCCGTAGCCGCGCGGCTCGGCCTCGACGTCGGCGCGGTCCTCCCCGCCTGGGAGGACGCCTGGCACTTCATCCGCGACGAGGCCGAGCTGCCCCCCGGGCTCGACCCTCACGCCTCGGATCTCTCCGACCCCGAGGAGCGGCAAAGGCTGGCGCGCGTCCTCGACGCGGGACTTTCGCGCCCGAGCGGCTTCGTCCTCCCGCTCTCGCGTGAGGGCGGGGCCTGGCACACGGATCGCTGGAGCTTCCGCCGCGGGCGCCTGGTTCTCGTCCCCGGCGACTCGCCAGTCGGGCTCCGGCTCCCCCTCAAGGCTCTCGGCGGCCCGCCCCCGGCGCCGGTCCCCCTCGAGCCCCCCTACCCGGTCGACCCCCGCGCCGAGGAGATCGCCAAGGCGCGCGAGCGCGAGCTGAAGAAGCTCGCGGAGAAGGCCGGCGTGCAGCTCTCGGAGCGGAGAGCCACACCGCCCCCTCCCAAGGCGGCGGTGCGCACCGCGCTCGCCGTCGAGCCGCGGGACGGTGAGCTCTTCGTCTTCCTCCCTCCACTCGCCTCCGCCGCCGAGTTCGCGGAGCTCGTCACCGCGGTGGACCAGGCCGCGCGAACCACCGGGCTCGAGGTGCGGCTCGAGGGGTACCCGCCTCCCTGGAGTGCCGAGCTCGTGCGCTTCTCGGTGACACCGGACCCGGGCGTCCTCGAGGTGAACGTTCCGCCGACCCGCAGTGGCCGCGAGTACTCCGAGCTCATCTCGGACGTCTTCGACGCCGCCCTGCACACCGGCCTCCACAGCGAGAAGTACCTGCTCGACGGACGCCAGGAGGGGTCCGGAGGGGGAAACCACATCACGCTCGGGGGACCGGCGCCGCTCTCGAGTCCCTTCCTGGTCCGGCCCGACGTCCTGGGAAGCCTCGTCACCTTCGTGCAGCACCATCCGTCACTGTCCTACCTGTTCAGCGGCCTCTTCGTCGGCCCCACCTCGCAGGCTCCGCGAGTGGATGAGGCGCGGCACGAGTCCCTCTACGAGCTCGAGATCGCGCTCCGGCGGCTTTTCGATCGAAAGGAGGCGTCGCCCCCCTGGATCGGCGACTGGCTCCTGCGCCACCTGCTCGCCGACTTGAGCGGGAACACCCACCGGGCCGAGATCTCCATCGACAAGCTCTTCGACTGGCGCACGCCCCACGGCCGCCAGGGACTCGTGGAGATGCGCGCCTTCGAGATGCCGCCTCACCCGCGCATGGCGGCGGCGCAGGCGATCCTGGTGCGCGCGCTCGTCGCGGCCTTCGCTGCCGAGCCCTACCGGCACGGGCTCGTGCGCTGGGGCACCGAGCTCCACGACCGCTTCCTCCTTCCCTTCTGGCTGTGGCGCGACATGGAGGAGGTGCTCGGGTTCCTGGAGGGGCGCGGCGTGGGCCTCCCCGCGGAGGCCTTCCGCCCCTTCGTCGAGTTCCGCTGCCCGGTCGTGGGGCGGCTGCAGGTGGGTGGCGCCATTCTCGAGGTCCGAAACGCGCTCGAGCCCTGGCCGGTCCTCGGCGAGGAGCCCGGCGCTGGAGGCACGGCCCGATTCGTCGACTCCTCGCTCGAGCGCGTCGAGGTCCGCGGCGAGGGGCTCGAGAGCGAGCGCTACGACGTGCTCGTGAACGGGATGACGCTGCCGATGCGCTCCACCGGCACGTCCGGCGAGGCCGTCGGCGGGGTGCGCTTCCGCGCCTGGGCTCCGGCGTCCTCGCTCCAGCCGCACCTCGGCATCCACCACCCGCTCCGCTTCGACCTGTGGGACCGCTGGGGAAAGCGGGCCATCGGCGCCTGCGCCTACCACGTCTGGCACCCGGAGGGCCGGGGCTACGAGGCCCCCCCCTTGACCCGGTTCGAGGCCTCGGCGCGCCGCGCCCAGCGCTTCACGCCGGAGGGGCCGCTGCCGTGGCGGTGGACTCCCCGAGTGGCCCGGCCGCACCCGGAGTACCCGCACACCCTCGACCTCCGGCGCCACCCGGGAGACCGGCCCATGCCGGAGCCGGAGGAGGAGGTCTAGCCTCGAGGGACTATGCGCGAGCTCATGGCAGAATGTCGGGCTCAGGACGAGGCCTTGCGCAAGGCCGGGCTCGAGATCTGGCTCGGTGCCGAGCCGACCTTCACCGACCGCACCCGACAGGACCCGGAGTGGCTGTGGCGCGCCGAGGGAGGCGACAAGCTGGAGCGCGCCAAGAGTTTCTTGCGCGCGCTCGTCGCCCGGCTCGCTTCCTCGGCCCACCTGGTGCGCGCCGCCGGGCGGAAGTTCCCGGGAGAGGAGGAGCCGCGCTTCTGCATCGGGGCCCGCTACCTGGCGGGGCGGCCGGGGGAGGCGCCGCGCGCCCTGCACACGGCCGGCCTGGAGGGCGACCCGGTCTCGACTCCCGAGCTCGAGCCCGGGGAGCGATGGCTGTCGGTGGCGCCCGATCCGGGGGTGGTGGAGGTGAACCTGGCACCGGCGCCCGACCTCGTCACCTTCGCCCACCACGCCGAGGCCGTCTACGCCGCCGCCGCCGAGGCGGGGCTGTCGCCGGTTCGCTATCGCTGGAACGGGCACGCCACGGATTCCGGGGGCGGAGGCCAGCTCACCCTGGGCGGCCCCACCCCGGAGCAGAGCCCGTTCTTCCTGCGTCCCCAGCTCCTGCCGTCCATGGTCCGCTACCTGAACCACCACCCTTCGCTCTCCTACGCCTTCGCCTCGGACTGCGTCGGCAGCGCCGGCCAGGGGCCGCGCGCCGACGAGGGAGTGCGGGAGCTCTTCGAGGAGCTGGGGGTGGCGCTCGATCGGCTGGCCACCCGGGGGCAGCTCGGACCGGAGGAGCTGTGGTCCTCCTTGGCGCCGCTGCTTGTCGACGCCTCGGGGAACTCACACCGGGCGGAAGTGAACGTGGAGAAGCTTTGGAACCCGCACCTTCCAGGGCGCGGCAAGATGGGGGTGGTCGAGTTCCGCTCCCTGCGCATGCCCTCCTCCCCGCAGCGCCTCCTCGCGCTAGGGGCCCTCTTCCGGGCCGTGGCGGCCCGGCTGGCGCACGACCCCTACGAGGAGCCGCTCGTCGACTGGGGCCCCGAGCTGCACGACCGCGTCTCGCTGCCGTTCTACCTGGAGCAGGACCTCCGCGAGGTCCTCGAGGACCTCGAGGAGCAGGGTTTCGGCCTGGGCGGACGGATGCGCACCTGCCTGCTCGCGCCCCCCGACGAGATCGCGCGGGTGGAGCTCGCCGGAGCGACGCTCGCCATCCGGCAGGCGGTGGAGTTCTGGCCTCTCGTCGGCGACGTGGCCTCGCAGGAGCGCTCCATGGCCCGCACCGTCGACGCGAGTTCCGAGCGCGTCGAGCTCCGGGTCACGGCGCCCGGGCAGCCGCCGGGGCGCATCGCCGCCCAGGGGGTGGAGGTGCCGCTTGAGCTCGGCAGCGGAGCCACCCACCTCGCCGCCGTGCGCTACCGCGCCTTCGCCCCGCGCCCCGGCCTTCACCCGGGACTCGGGCCGCACGACCCGCTCGTGCTCGAGTGGGAGCGGCGCGGCGAGGCGCTGCGCATCGAGATGCACGGTTGGAAACCGGGCGGGGGCGCCTACGAGGCGTTGCCCGCCGACGCCGCCGAGGCCGAGCGGCGGCGCCGCGAGAGGGTGGTGGTGCGGCCCGGCCGCTTCCGGTCGACGCGCCGCGTCCCCTCGGGGCGCCTCACCCTCGACCTGCGGCGCCTCCCCACGGCGCTGCCCACCTGAGCCGGATCGCAGATGCCCACGAGCCCCCTCTTCGACGGCTACACGACCCTTCCCGGGACCTGGGACGAACTCTTCACCGACCGCGGCGCTCCGCGCCCCGCCTTCCGGAAGGCCGTCGACCTCCTGGGGGCCCGCACCAGCTCCGCTTTCTCCGCCTGCCAGGCGCTGGCGGAGCGGGCGTTGCTCAACCAGGGGGTCACCTTCTCCGTCTACTCCGACCAGCGCGGCACCGAGAAGATCTTCCCGTTCTGCCTGGTGCCCCGCATCATCTCCGCCGAGGACTGGGCGCACATCGAGCGGGGACTCGTGCAGCGGGTGACCGCGCTCGAGCGCTTCCTCGACGACGTCTACGGCGAGCAGGCCATCTTCAAGGACGGCGCCGTGCCCGCCGATCTCGTGCTCGCGTCGAAGAACTGGTTCCCCAAGCTGCGCGGGGTGCGGCCGCCGGGAGGGGTCCGCATCCACATCGCCGGCATCGACCTGGTACGGGGGCCGGACGGCGTCTTCCGCGTGCTCGAGGACAACCTCCGGACCCCCTCCGGCGTCTCCTACGTGCTCGAGAACCGGATCATCTCGAAGCGGGTCCTGCCGGAGTGCGTGGACGCGGCGCAGGTGCGGCCGGTCGACCTCTACCCGTCCCGCCTCGCCGAGGCGCTGCGGTCGGTTTCTCCCGTGGATCCGGGGGAGGCGAACGCGATGGTGCTCACCCCCGGGCCCTACAACTCCGCCTACTTCGAGCACAGCTTCCTCGCCCGCACCATGGGGCTCGAGCTCGTGCAGTCGCAGGACCTGTTCGTGGACCAGGACGAGGTCTACTGCCGCACCACCCGCGGGCCCCGGCGGGTGCACGTCCTCTACCGCCGGACGGACGAGACCTTCCTCGACCCGGAGGTGTTCCGGCCCGAGAGCCTCCTCGGCGTGCCCGGAATCATGCGCGCCTGGGCCAAGGGAAACGTCGCCCTGGCGAACGCCCCGGGGAACGGGGTGGCAGACGACAAAGCCGTCTACCCCTTCGTGCCAGACATGGTCCGCTACTACCTCGGCGAGGAGCCGCTGCTCGAGCAGCTGCCGACCTGGGTGTGCGCGCGGGAGGACGACCGCAAGTTCGTCCTCGAGAACCTCTCCGGCCTGGTGGTGAAGGCGGTGGACGAGGCCGGGGGCTACGGCATGCTCATGGGGCCGCAGGCGAGCGCAGCCGAGATCGCGGAGTTCCGCGAGAGGGTGAAGGCGGAGCCGCGCAAGTACATCGCCCAGCGCCGGCTCGAGCTCTCCACCTGTCCCACCTGGGTGCCGACGAAGGGGCGCGCGGAGGCGCGCCGCGTCGACCTCCGACCCTACGTCCTCAACGGGCGGAACGGGCCCTGGGTCCTGCCCGGCGGGCTCACCCGGGTGGCGCTCGTCGACGGCTCCTACGTCGTCAACTCGAGCCAGGGCGGCGGGTCGAAGGACACCTGGGTGCTCGCCGAGGAGGCAGCGTGATCTCCCGGGTGGCCGACCATTGCTTCTGGCTGGGGCGGTACCTGGAGCGGGTCGAGAGCGCTTCCCGCGTGCTCGGTGTGACCCGCAACCTGGCGCTCGACGCGGGCCTGAACCCCCGCCACGTCTGGCTCCCGGTCATCATCGTCTCCGGGGAGGAGAAGCGCTTTCACGCCCGCTTCGGGTCGGCCGCTTCGAGCGACGGGGAGCGGGTCCAAGACTACCTGACCTGGGACCTCGAGAACCCCTGCTCCATCGAGAGCTCGCTCGCCGCCGCCCGCGACAACGCCCGCTCCATCCGCGAGGTGGTGAGCCTGGAGGCCTGGGAGGCCCTGAACGCTCTCTACCTCTGGATGGCGAGCGAGCGAGCCCGGACCGAGTGGAGCGACGACCGCCACTCCTTCTACCGGCGGATCCGCGTGGCCGGGCAGTCGCTCCAGGGCATCGCCCGGGGCACCATGCTCCACGACGACGTCCTGCACTTCATCTTCCTCGGCGTGCTCCTCGAGCGCGCCGGCCAGACCGCCCGCATCTTGGACGTGCACCATCACGCCTTCAAGTCCATCGGGGCGCACGACACCATCGAGACCGCGCTCTGGCTGGCGCTCTTGCGGGCGTGCTCCGGGTTCGAGCCCTTCATGAAGCTACACCGGGGGCGGGTGAGCCCGGACTCGGTGGCCCGCTTCCTGGTGTTCGAGCCCCTCTTCCCCCGCTCGGTGCGGTTCTCGCTGCGAGCCGCCGCCGCCCGTCTGGAGCGCATCCGACCCCCCAGCGAGCCCGACCTGCCGGGGCGCGAGAGCCAGGATCGGCTGCGGGCGCTCGCCTTCTGGGTGGCGGACCAGCAGAAGGACTTCGAACCGGCCAGCCTGCACGAGCTGCTCACCCGCGTCGTCGACGAAACCTCGGAGATTGCTGGCGTCATCGGGCGGGAACTCCTCGGACACACCCAGCCTCTGGCACCGCAGGCGCAGGCACAGTAAAAACATCCTCACATGCCCAACCTCCTCGCGATGTCGTTCGAGGGCGAGTTCGCGCCTTCCTTCGACCTGCGCTGTCTGCGGCAAGGAGAGGTGCCCCCGGACGGATGGGGCATCGGCTACTTCCCCGGAGGAGAGCCCTCTGCGACCGTCCTCAAGGAGCCGGCTCCCTCCCAAGGGTCGATCCGCTCCGAGCTCGTGAAGGCCTGGGAGCACCTCGAGAGCTCCCTTTTCGTGCTGCACATCCGGCGCGCCACCTGGGGCGCCCTCTCCGACGCCAACACCCAGCCCTTCCAGCGGGCCTGGGGGAGGCGGGACTGGCTCTTCGCACACGCCGGCTCACTGCGCCACCGGCTACAGCTGCGGCCCGGGGCTCCCTTCGAGCCGGTGGGTTCTACGGACACCGAGCTCATCTTCTGCGAGCTCATGAACCGCTTCGCGGAGCGGGGCTGGAAGAGCCTGGGCGAGGCGGACCCGAAGGTGCTCCTCGAGTGGCTCTCGCTCATCAACGAGCACGGGAACCTGACCTGCGTGCTCGCCGACGGCCACGACCTCGCGGTCTACTCGGACCGGGATTCCGCCGGGATCTACCTCTGGCAGGTGCAGCCGCCCTACGAGCGGCTCACCTTCGGGGACGGCGAGCTCCTCGTCGATCTCTCCAGCCGGGGGGTGAAGAGCCGCAAGGGCGTGGTGGTGAGCTCGCAGCCGCTCGAGGTGAACGGCGAGGCGAGGGCCTGGAAGGCGGTCCCCTCGGGGAACCTCGTGCTCGTCCGGCAGGGAGCGGTCCGCGAGGTGGAGGCGCCCGGGGGCCCCGCCGCGGAGCCCCCCGTGCTCCCGGGGCCGTACCGGCGCGACATGCCCCGGCCGGCCAAGGCCGAGGTGCGGCGCTACCGCGTTCTCCACCGGACCACCTACCGGTACCAGGAGCCGGTCGAGCGGAGCACCCACGTGTTCCGGCTCGTCCCGGTGGAGGACCGGCTCCAGCGGCTGCTCGCGCACGAGCTCTCGGTGTCGGTGGACGGTTCGTACCGGGACTTCGAGGACGTCTTCGGCAACCGGGCCCGCCGCATGGAGGTGGAGGTCCCGTTCCGGGAGATGACCATCACCGCCCGGTCGCACGTGGAGCTCCTCGACACCGACCCACTCTCCTACCGGCCGCTCCGGCAGCGGGCCCAGATCCCGGTGGTGTGGATGCCCTGGCACCAGCAGGTGCTGCAGCCGTACCTCTTGCCGCCGGAGCTCGCCGAGAGCGAGCTCCGGGAGCTCAGCGACTACGGAATGAGCTTCGCGGTGCGCAACGACTTCGACCTCCTCGACACCCTCCTCGACGTGAACCACACCATCTACAAGGAGTACGGGTACACCCAGGGGGTGACGAGCGTGCAGACCACGCCCTTCGAGGTGTACTCGAGCCGTCGGGGGGTCTGCCAGGACTTCACGAACCTCTTCATGTGCCTGGCGAGGCTCCTTGGAGTACCGGCCCGCTACGTGTGCGGCTACATCTGGACGGGCCCCAAGAACTTGAATCAGCGGCAGGCGGAGGCCTCCCACGCCTGGGCCCAGGTGTACCTGCCCGAGGTCGGCTGGAAGGGCTTCGATCCCACGAACGGCATCCTGACCCAGACCGAGCACGTCCGGGTCTCGGTGGGCCGCAGCTACCGGGACGCTACTCCGACCTCGGGGACCATCTTCGTCGGCGGCGGCGGCGAGACGCTCGAGGTGGAGGTGAAGGTCGAGGCGGAGGAGTAGGGCGCCTCGGGACCGGGAGGAGGGCGCTTGGCTCCGCGCTTCGACTTGCGAGGTCGAGTGGCGCTCGTCACCGGGGCCGCCGGCGGGATCGGGCAGGCGGTGGCGAGGGCGCTCGCCGGCTGCGGAGCCCGCGTGGTGCTCACCGGGCGCTCGGACGGGGTCCGCTCCGTCGACCTCGGGGTCGCCCCGGCCGCGGTCCACCTCCTCGACGTACGGGACGAGGCGGCCTGGGAGCGGGTGGTGTCGGCGGTCGAGGCGGAGGTGGGCCCGGTCGACGTCCTCGTGAACAACGCCGGGATCGTCGACCCGGGCCCGCTCGAGGCCATCCCCGCCGGACGGCTCGCGGACCTCCTCCACACGAACCTCCTCGGTGCCATGCTCGGCTGCCGGGCCGTCGTCCCCGGGATGCGGGCCCGCCGGGCCGGGGCCATCGTGAACCTGGGCTCGCTCGGCGGGATCGTGCCCATGCCCTTCGAGGCGGCCTACGCCGCGAGCAAGGCCGGCTTGCGCCACTTCTCCCTGTCGCTGCGAAGCGAGCTGGCCGGCAGCGGCGTCGGGGTGTCGGTGGTCTCGCCGGACTCGGTCGACACCCCGCAGCTCCGCCAGGAGCTTCGCTTCGAGGAGGCCTCCCTCTCCTTCGCGAGCCCCGCACTGCCGCCGGAGGCGGTGGCTCGCGCCGTCCTTCGCGCCGTCGAATTCGGTGCCGCCGAGGTGCTCGTGCCCGTGGGCGGAGGGCTGGCGGCGAGGCTCCTCGCCGCCTTCCCGCGCCTCCTCCTCTGGATCGTGCCGTTCCTGCGCCGGTCGGGCGCGAGGCGGATGGCTCGCCTTCGCGCGCCATGAGGAGTTTCGAGGTTTTCTAGAGAGACGATCACGTAACCCGTT
>Ga0335077_10007478_pt1 | contig 13518 bp, 10 predicted proteins | sample Lox_Sample_31_FD_207151 | JGI IMG/M metagenome (GOLD analysis project Ga0335077, IMG submission 207151) | Soil microbial communities from Loxahatchee National Wildlife Refuge, Florida, United States - Lox_Sample_3.1 | ecosystem: Environmental > Terrestrial > Soil > Wetlands | place: USA... | reverse complement strand
CCTCGTACATCTGCTTCGGGATCACCTCCCGGAGCTTCTGGCACACCTCGCGTCCCCGTTGGTAGGCCCGATCCCGGTGCACGATCACGGAGAGCGCGTCGACGGGGTCCCCGTTGATGAGGATGTCGAGCTTCACGAGGTCGGCCTCCTCGTACCCCTTGAGCTCATAGTCGAGCGAGGCGTAGCCCCGGGAGACGCTCTTCAGCCGGTCGAAGAAGTCGAAGACCACCTCGGCGAGAGGGATGTCGTAGGTAATCTGCACCCGCCGCGTGCCCACGTACTTCATGTCCCGTTGCAACCCGCGCCGGTCCTGGCAGAGCTTCAGGATGGCGCCCACGTCCTCGGCGCGGGCGTGGACGTGGCAGGTGAGGTGCGGCTCCTCGAGCTTGGCGATCTTCTGGGCGGGGGGCAGCTTCGCCGGGTTGTCGATCTCCTGGACCCCGCCGCTCGTGTCCGTGACCCGGTACACCACCGAGGGCGCGGTGGTGATGAGGGTGAGCTGGTACTCGCGCTCGAGGCGCTCCTGGACGATCTCCATGTGGAGGAGCCCCAGGTAGCCGCAGCGGAAGCCGAAGCCGAGCGCCTGGCTGGTCTCGGGCTCGAAGGTGAAGGCGGAGTCGTTCAGCCGGAGCTTCACGAGCGCGTCGCGGAGCTGGTCGTAGTCGGCGGCGTCGATGGGGAAGACGCCGCTGAAGACCATGGGCTTCACGACCTTGAAGCCCGGGAAGGGCGTTTCGATGGGACGGGCCGCCTCCGTGACGGTGTCGCCGACCTTGGCGTCGTGGACGTCCTTCACGTTCGCCACCACCACCCCGACGTCGCCGGCGATGAGCCGCTCCACGGGGCGCGAAAAGGGGGCGAAGACGCCGAGCTCCTGGACCTCGAACTCCTTCTTGTTCGAGAAGAGGAGGATCTTCTGCTTGGGCTCGAGCGTCCCCTCGAAGACCCGCACCAGCATCACGACCCCGCGGTAGGTGTCGTACCAGGAGTCGAAGATGATCGCCTTGAGCGGCGCGGCCGGATCCCCGCTCGGCGGCGGCACCTTCCGCACCACCTGCTCGAGGATCTCCTCGATGCCGAGCCCCTCCTTGGCGCTCGCCGGCACCGCGTCCCGGGCATCGAGCCCGATGACCTCCTCGATCTCGCGGCGCACCCCCTCCACGTCGGCGCTCGGGAGGTCGATCTTGTTGATGACGGCTACGATCTCGAGGTCGTGGTCGAGGGCCTGGTAGACGTTGGCGAGCGTCTGGGCCTCCACCCCCTGGGTGGCGTCCACGACCAGGATGGCGCCCTCGCAGGCGGCGAGCGAGCGAGAGACCTCGTAGGCGAAGTCCACGTGCCCCGGGGTGTCGATGAGGTTCAGGACGTAGTCCCCGCCGTTCTTCGCCCGGTAGGACATCCGCACCGTCTGCGCCTTGATGGTGATGCCGCGCTCCCGCTCGAGTTCCATGTTGTCGAGGAACTGGGCGTGCGCCTCCCGCTCCGAGACCGTCCCTGTCCTTTCCAGCAGCCGGTCGGCGAGGGTCGACTTCCCGTGATCGATGTGAGCGATGATGGAGAAGTTGCGGATGTGATCGTTCGAGGCGGCCATGCGGCGGAGGGCCTTTTAGCACGCGCTTCCGTCACGGGCACCCCCATCCGCGACACGTGGACGCCCCCACCGGGTCTTCGAGGTCGCCACGGAATGAGCCGTCAGGGCTGCCCGAGCGAGACCAGACCGGGATTGGTGCGAGGGGAACCCATTTGGGAAACTCGTTTAATATTCAGTATCTTGTGGGTGTAGTGAACGTACACCACAATATATGGTATTACCTTGCCTTGACTCATCACACCTCCCGGTTAGATATCGCGATCGCTTCGCAAGCGTCGCGGCGGGGTCGGCTCGGGGGGATCGACGCGAAGCGGCCGCCGGCGGGCCTTGTCAGACGGGCGGAGTAAACGGCTCTCCCCCTCACTCACAGGCTTGGCGGGGTCAGGGTGGCAGGAAACGGGCCGGGCGACAACGCCCTCGCCCCACGCGACCGGCGGCGCCGAGCACCGGTACGGAGGTCGGGCACATGATCGAGCGGGAGAACGTGGCGACGACGGGCAGGCGGACTGGCGGCCGGGCGGCGAGGAAGGGGGCGAAGAGGGGCCTCTCCGTTCCGCGCACCTTCACCACTCCGGGGGTCGACCCCGCTGAGGAGCTCGCCTGGGAGCTCCGCACGGCCGCCATTGTCGGCGAGTCGGGCAAGGCGATCTTCGAGCAGAAGGACGTCGAGGTCCCGAAGAGCTGGTCCATGCTCGCCACCAACGTGGTCGCCTCCAAGTACTTCCGGGGCGCCATGGGGTCCCCGCAGCGGGAGCATTCCGTGCGCCAGCTCGTCGGCCGGGTGGTGCGCACCATCGGCGCCTGGGGGCGCAAGGACGGCTACTTCGCCTCCGAGGAGGATGCCCGCGCCTTCGAGGCCGAGCTCGCCCACCTCGTCTACCGGCAGAAGATGAGCTTCAACTCCCCGGTCTGGTTCAACGTCGGCGTGGAGCAGAAGCCGCAGTGCTCCGCCTGCTTCATCAACTCCGTCGACGACTCCATGGACTCGATCCTCCGGCTCGCTCACACCGAGGGCATGCTCTTCAAGTACGGGTCCGGTACCGGGTCCAACCTGTCGCGCATTCGCTCCTCCCGGGAACAGCTCTCTGGCGGCGGTGAGGCCTCGGGCCCCGTCTCCTTCATGCGCGGCTTCGACGCCTTCGCCGGCGTCATCAAGTCGGGCGGCAAGACCCGCCGGGCCGCCAAGATGGTGATCCTGAACGCGGACCACCCGGACATCGTGGAGTTCGTGAACTGCAAGGCGGACGAGGAGCGAAAGGCCTGGTCCCTCATCGAGGCCGGCTACGACGGCGGCTTCAACGTGCGCGGCGGGGCCTACGACTCCGTGTTCTTCCAGAACGCGAACCACTCCGTCCGGGTCACCGACGCCTTCATGCGGGCGGTGGAGGACGACGCCGAGTGGCCCCTCAAGGCTCGCACCACCGGCCAACCACTCGAGAAGATCCGCGCCCGCGAGCTCATGCGCCAGATCGTGGAGGCGGCCTGGACCTGCGGCGACCCCGGCCTCCAGTTCGACACCACCGTGAACGCCTGGCACACCTGCTCGAACACGGCCCGCATCAACGCCTCGAACCCGTGCTCCGAGTACATGTTCCTCGACGACAGCGCCTGCAACCTGGCGTCGTTGAACCTCATGCACTTCCGCTCCATCGACGGCGGCTTCGATGCGGAGTCCTTCCGCCGCGCCGTGGACATCACCATCCTGGCCCAGGAGATCCTGGTCTCGAACGCGCGCTACCCCACCGACGCCATCGGCAAGAACAGCGAGGAGTACCGCCCGCTGGGGCTCGGCTACGCGAACCTGGGCGCCCTCCTCATGGCCACCGGCCACGCCTACGACTCGGACGGCGGGCGCGCCATCGCCGCCAGCGTGACCGCCATCATGACCGGCGAGGCCTACGCCATGAGCGCCCGCATCGCCGCCCACACCGGTCCCTTCGCCGGCTACGAGCGGAACCGGGAGCCCTTCCTCACCGTCATGCGCCAGCACGCGACCCAGGTCGAGAAGATCGACCCGGCGCTCGCGTCGCCCGAGCTCCTCGGCGCCGCCCATTCCGCCTGGGCGGAGGCCATCCGGCTCGGCACCCAGCACGGCTACCGCAACGCCCAGACCACCGTCCTCGCCCCCACCGGCACCATCGGCTTCATGATGGACTGCGACACCACCGGGATCGAGCCGGATATCGCCCTCGTGAAGTACAAGAAGCTCGTTGGGGGAGGCGTCCTGAAGATCGTGAACAACACGGTCCCGCTCGCCCTGCAGCGGCTCGGCTACAGCGGGACCGAGGTGGGCGCGGTCCTCCAGTACATCGACGACATGGAGACCATCGAGGGCGCCCCGGGACTCAAGGAGGAGCACCTCTCGGTCTTCGACTGCGCCTTCAAGCCCCAGAACGGGTCTCGGTCCATCCACCACATGGGCCACATCCGGATGATGGCCGCCGCCCAGCCGTTCTTGTCCGGCGCCATCTCCAAGACCGTGAACATGCCGACCACGGCCACCGCCGAGGAGATCCAGAGCGCCTACCTCGAAGCCTGGAAGCTTGGCCTCAAGGCCATCGCCGTCTACCGGGACGGCTGCAAGCGGAGCCAGCCCCTCAACGCCGGCAAGAAGAAGAACGGCGCCGAGGCCGCGGAGGGACCCGCAGCCGAGGCCGTCCCGAGCCCGCAACGCCGCCGCCTCCCCGACGAGCGCCGGTCCATCACCCACAAGTTCTCCATCGGAGGGCACGAGGGGTACATGACCGTCGGCATGTACGACGACGGCACGCCGGGCGAGCTCTTCGTCACCATGGCGAAGGAGGGCTCGGTGGTCTCCGGGCTCATGGACAGCTTCGCCACCTGCATCTCGATGGCGCTGCAGTACGGCGTCCCGCTCAAGGTGCTCTGCGACAAGTTCAGCCACACCCGCTTCGAGCCCTCCGGCTTCACCGGGAACCCGGACATCCCCATCGCGAAGTCAATCACCGACTACATCTTCCGCTGGCTCTCGCTCAAGTTCTTGGCGAGCGAGGAGGCCTCCCCGGCCGCGAAGGACCTCTCGCCCGGGGCCTCGCCCACCCCCACCCGCAAGAAGGCGGCGGAGCGCACCGTCCAGGCCGCTGGCGCCTCGCTCGTCGGAGCCCCGGTCATCGCGCTCCCGGCCCAGGCGGAGTCGCCGTACCTCGCCCAGGAGGATGCCCCGCCCTGTCCGAATTGCGGGTGCATCACGGTGCGCAACGGCGCCTGCTACAAGTGTTTGAACTGCGGCACCACCACGGGCTGCAGCTAGGCGGAAGGAAGACGGCTCGCGAGGACGGGGGGCGTCGGCCGAAAGGGCGGCGCCCCCCTTCCCTATCGGCTTCCGGCCGCCACCGAACTGAGGGCGCGGCGGAGCTCCTCCGGGATGGGAACGGCCTTCGAGGAGCGCCGGTCCACGAACACGTGCACCATGGTGCCGGCGGCGCGGGCCCGCGCCTCCCGCGCGCGGAAGAGGGCGACGCCGTAGTGGACGGACCGCCCTCCCAATTGGTCGACGCGGATTCCCACCTCCACCTCGTCCGGGTAGGCGACCGGCTCGAAGTAGTCGCAGGCCGAGCTCACCACGTACCCCACCACCGCGCCGCCGTGGATGTCGAGGCCGCCGCGCTCGATGAGGAACCGGTTGATGGCCGAGTCGAAGTAGGCGTAGTAGTGGGCGTTGTTCACGTGCCCGTAGACGTCGTTGTCCATCCACCGGGTGGTGACGGGAGCGAACCAGGCGTAGGCGCCGCGCTCCGGGGCTGGCTTCGCTGCCACGGGCGCCTACTTCACCCAGACCGTCTTCACGTTCACGAAGGCGCGGATGCCCTCGAGCCCGAGCTCGCGACCGTAGCCCGAGGTCTTCACGCCGCCGAAGGGGAGGCGCGGGTCGCTCTTCACGAGTCCGTTCACGAAGACCGCTCCGGCCTCGATGAGGGGGACGAGCCGCTCCACCTGGGCGTCGCTCCGGGTCCAGAGCGAGGCCCCGAGCCCGAACTTCGAGTCGTTGGCGATCTCCACGGCGTGGTCAGCCGACTCCGCCCGCATCACCACCGCCACCGGGCCGAAGAGCTCCTCCCGGGCCGCCACGTTGCCCGGGCGGACGTCGGCGAGGATGCTCACCGGGTAGAAGGCGCCCGGCCCCTTCGGGACCTCGCACCCGAGCGTGGGCCGCGCCCCCTCGGCGATGGCCTTCGCCACAACTCCGTGGAGCTCGTCCCGGAGCTCCCGACGCGCCTGGGGCCCGATGTCCGTGGCGGCGTCCAGCGGGTCCCCGACCTTCACGGCCTTGAGCGCCACGGTCAGCTTCTCCAGGAACTCGCCGTACACCCGGGACTCCACGATGAACCGCTTCGCGCAGATGCAGCTCTGCCCGGCGTTCAGCATGCGGGCCACCGCGCCGACCTTGGCGGCCTGGTCCACGTCCGCGTCGGCGAGCACGATGAAGGGGTCGGATCCCCCGAGCTCGAGAACCGACGGCTTCAGGCTCTCGCCCGAGGCCGCCGCCACCGACTTCCCTGCCGCCTCGCTCCCGGTGAGGGTGGTCGCGGCGACCCGATCGTCGAGGATGAGGTTCCGGACCGGCTTCGAGCCCACGAGGAGGGTGCGGAAGAGCTCCTTCGGGAAGCCAGCGTCGTGCATCAGCTTCTCGATGGAGAGCGCGCACTGCGGGACGTTCGAAGCGTGCTTGAGGAGCCCCCCGTTCCCCGCCATGAAGTGGGGGGCGATGAAGCGGAACACCTGCCAGTACGGGTAGTTCCAGGGCATGACCGCGAGCACCACGCCGAGGGGGTCGAAGCGCACGTAGCTCTTCGCGCCGTCGCTCGCCTCGCTCCGGGGCTCGAGGTACCGGGCCGCGTTCTCGGCGTAGTGCTCACAGGCCCAGGCGCACTTCGTGGCCTCGGCTGCGCCGTCCTTGAGCGGCTTGCCCATCTCGAGTGCCATGAGCTTCGCGAGCTCTGGCGCCCGCTCCTTGAGGAGCGCCGCCACGCGCCGCATGGGGGCAGCCCGCTCGGCGATGGAGGTGCGCGCCCAGGCCTTTTGGGCCCGGACCGCGGCGGTGAGGATCCGGTCCAGCTCGGCCGGGGTCATCTCCGGGAAAGTGGCGAGTCGCTCGCCGGTCGTCGGGTTCACGCTTTCGATGGCCATGGCTCTGTCTCCGCGCCCCGGCTTTCTCGTCAGACCTGGGGCAGTAGGACCTGGCGGACGGCCGCTCCGGCCGCCAGGGATTCGAATGCATCGTTGATCCGGTCGAGGGGCATTGTCGCGCTCTGCAGCCGGTCGACGGGCATCCGGCCAGCCTTCCACAGAGCAAGGTAACGGGGGATATCCCGCTGGGGCGCCGCCGACCCCATGTAGGAGCCGACGAGCGACTGGCCCAGGCCGGCGAAGGCGAGCGCGGGGAGCGCCACCGTCTTCGAGGGATGTGGGAGCCCCATGGCGACCGTGGTCCCGCCGCGCCGCGCCGCCCGGAAGGCGGCCTCGAGGACCGCGGGCACACCGGCCGCCTCGAAGGTCACCTCGGCGCCGCCTCCGGTGAGGTCCTTCACCCCCTTCTCCGCCTCCTCGGGGGCGAAGGCGGCCGTGGCCCCGAGCTCGAGCGCCAGAGCCCGCTTGGCGGGCACCGGGTCCACGGCGAGGATGGGCCAGGCGCTCGCCACCCGGGCTGCCATCACGGAGGCGAGGCCCACGCCGCCGAGCCCGAAGACGGCGACGGACTGGCCGGGACGGACGGAGGCGGTGTTGAGGACGGCGCCCGCCCCGGTGAGCACCGCGCACCCGAAGAGGGCGGCGGTGGGAAGGGGCACGTCCCTCGGCACCACCACCGCCGACTCGCGCGCCACCACCGCGTGCCGGGCGAAGCCGGAGACGCCGAGGTGGTGGTGGAGGTTCTGTCCCGCGCCGTCGCGCAGGAGGGAGGGGCCGTGCAGGAGAGTGCCAGCGCCGTTTGCCGCAGCGGCCGGGCCGCACAGGGCCGGGCGGCCGGAGGAGCATTCGGCGCACAGGCCGCAGCTCGGCACGAAGGTGAGCACCACGTGGTCCCCGCGCTGCACGTCGCGCACCCCGGACCCGACCTCCTCCACCACCCCTGCAGCCTCGTGTCCGAGCGCCATGGGGAGCGGGCGCACCCGCGAGCCGTCGACGACCGAGAGGTCGGAGTGGCAGACGCCCGCCGCCTCGACCCGCACGAGGAGCTCCCCGGCCCGTGGCGCCCCGAGCTCCACCTCCTCCAGGCGCATGGGCCTCGATACCCCGAACGGCCTCTGGTCGGTGACGGCGCGCAGGACGGCGGCGGTGGTCTTCATGGGGGTCTCTCCTATCGTTCGTTCGGGGCTTCCGCCCGCTCGACCTGGCCGCGGTCGATGCGGAACAAGACATCGATGAGTCCCTTGGAGTGGGAGAGGTCGGACTCGGACACGATCACCGAGAGCCCCTCTCCCCGGAGCCGCGCCACCACGTCGGCGAGCCGCTTCGCGAGGACGGGCGCCACCCCCTCGAAGGGCTCGTCGAGGAGCACGAGCTTCGTTCCGCTCATGAGCGCCCGGGCCAGGGCCGTGAGCTTCTGCTGGCCGCCGGAGAGCTGCAGCCCCTTGCGCTCCCGGAGCGCCTCGACCTCCGGGATCATCCGGTAGATGCGCTGGAGCCGCTCGCCGAGGTGGGCATCGGAGGCAGCCCAGGCCGGCAGGCAGACGTTCTCCTCCACGGTGAGCTGCGGGATGATTCGCCGGTCCTCCGGCATGTAGCCGATGCCCCGGCGGGCCCGCTCGTGGGGCTTCACGCCCTCGAGCGACCGGCCGTCGAACTCCACGCTCCCCGAATTCGGGGGGAGCACCCCCATGAGCGCTCGCATGAGGGTGGTCTTCCCGGCGCCATTCCGCCCGATGAGCCCGGCGAGCTGGCCCCGCTCAAGCCGCAGGTTCACCCCCCGGAGGATGCGGACGGACTTGATCGACACCTCGAGCGAGTCCACCGTCAGCACGCGGCCTCCTCGCCGGCCTCGGCCTCTTCCCCGACCACCAGCCGCCGCACCTCCCGGTCCGCGAGCACTGCGCCGGGCTCGCCGTCGGCGATCACCCTCCCGTCGTAGAAGGCGACGACGCGCTCCGTGTAGCGCCGGACGATGTCCATGTCGTGCTCCACGAAGAGCACGGTGACCTTGTCGGCTCGGATGGCCCCGAGGACGAGGTCCATGAGGGCGAACTTCTCGTCGGCGGAGACGCCGCTCGTGGGCTCGTCGAGGAGGAGGATCCGCGGCTTCACCACCATGGCCATGGCGATGTCGAGGAGCTTGCGCACCCCTTCGGGCAGCACCGAGGCCGGCTCGTCCCGGTACTCGGAGAGCCGGAAGCGGGAGAGCATCTCGTCGGCCACCGCCTCCGGGGTGGACGCGCCGAGGTGGCTACCTACGAAGGCCTTCCGGCCCATGAAGACGATGCCCAGGCCCACAAGGAGGTTGTCGTAGGCGGTGAGCGAGTCGAAGACCTGCGGAATTTGGAAGGAGCGGCAGATCCCGAGCCGGGTCACGCGGCGCGGGGGCATCCCGGTGATGTCTCGCCCCAGGAATCGAACCGTGCCCGAGGTGGGCCGGAGGTAGCCGGTTACGAGGTTCAGGAAGGTGGTCTTCCCGGCCCCGTTCCCCCCGATGAGCCCGACCACGCTGTCCTCCGCGACGGACACGCTGATGTCCGAGGCGGCGGTCACGGCGCCGAAGGTCTTCGTGAGGCCCACCGCCTCCAGGATGGGGCTCACGGAGCGGCCCTCCGCCGGGCCCGGAAGACGGACCACATCCCGTCCGGGAGGAAGAGGATGACGGCGAGCATGGCCGCACCCATGACGAGCTGCCAGGTGTTCGGCGCGTGCTCGTAGGCGAAGCTCCGCAAGAGCTCGAGGAGGATCGCGCCCAGGAAGGGCGCGGCCACGCTCGCCGTCCCCGAGAGGATGGCCACGAACACAAACTCTCCCGAGGTGGTCCAGTAGGCCATCTCCGGGTCCACGTGGCCGACGGCGAGCGCGGTGACCGCCCCCCCGGCCCCGGCGAGAGCGCCGGCGAGGACCAGGTTCAGGTAGACGACGTTCCTCGCCGAGGCGCCCATGTACTCGACCCGAAGCTCGTTGTCCCGGACCGCGGGAGCGAGCCTCCCGAGGTTCGACCCGAGGTAGCGGTCGAGGCCCAGGGCGGCGCCGAGGGCGAGGAGGACCGCGAGGCCGTACACCCCGTACCGGCCCGGCCCGCTGCCCACCGGGAGGCCGAAGACCGTCCTCGCGGCCACGTTGAACCCGTCGGTGGAGCCGAGGAGCGAGCTCTTCACGAGCAGGCCGTAGAGGATCATGGAGAAGGCGAGGCTCAGCATCGCGAAGAAGATGGCCCGGTAGCGCGCGAGGAGGAGCCCCACCACCGCCGAGGTCGCTGCAGCGGCGAGCGAGCCCAGGAGCGCGAGGAGCGCCCCGTCCGCGACCCCGAGCTGGTTCGCGGCCACCCCGGCGGCGTAGGCGCCGGCGGCGAAGTAGAGCCCCTGGCCGAAGCTCACGAGCCCGGTCCGGAGCAGCACGAGAAGCCCCAGGGCGGCGAGCCCCTTCGCGATCGAGATCACGATGAGGAAGAGGGCCCACTGGGGGAGGACGGGCGCCGCGAGCGCGAGCACTCCTGCGGCCGCCCCGAGCCCGAGCCACGTGCGCCGCGAACGGGTCATATCTTCCGGGCCTCGGCCGCGACGAAGAGGCCACGCGGACGGAAGGCGAGGACGAGCGCCATGACCACGTAGATGCTGAAGAGCTCCACTTGGGGGAAGAGGTGGACGGCGGCGGAGCGGACGAGCCCCACGGTGAGCGCCCCGAGCGCCGCCCCCGGCATGCTCCCCAGGCCGCCGATGACCACGACCGCGAAGGCGAGCACGATGACCTCCACGCCCATGCCGGGCACGACCGACACGGTGGGTGCGGTGAGCGCGCCCCCGGCGGCCGCGAGCGTCGTGCCCAGCGTGAAGGTGACGAGGTAGATGCGGTTCACGTTGATCCCGAGCGCCGAGCTCACCTCCCGGTCGTGGATGACGGCGAGCAGCAGCTTCCCGTACCGGGTCCCGTAGATCCCGAAGCGGAGCGCCACCCCCACCGCGATCGCGGCGAGGACAAGGACTCCGCTGTAGACCGGATAGGAGAGCGGCCCGAGCTCGACGGTCCCGAGGAGGCCGTAGGGCTCGGTGACGAAGTAGCTCTCCACGCCCCAGACGAGCTTCACCAAGTCCTCGAGGATGAGGAAGAGAGCGTAGGTGACGAGGACGAGGACTACCTCGTCCCGCCCGTAGGTGTAGCGGAGGAGCCCCCGCTCGATGGCGGGGCCCATCACCACCCCCACGAGAAGCGCCGAGAGAGCCAGCATCGCGTAGCTCCCCAGCGGGGCGTGACCGCCCCGCAGCCAGGCGCCGGCGAGAGAGGCGGCCGCGTAGGCCCCGAGCGCGTAGAGGCTGCCGTGGGCCATGTTGAGGATGCGCATCACGCCGTAGATGATCGTGAGCCCCGCGGCGATGATGAAGAGCCACGAAGCGTAGATCAGCCCGTCGACGAGGATGGCTACGGCGGTGCTCATGGAGAGCGGCCTCCGGCAGCGCGACCCCTACTTGGGAGCCGGGAAGCCGGACTTGATCCAGTCGGCGCTCTTCACGCCCTCGGGGGGGTTCACCTTGTCCGCCGAATAGCGCTTCACGTTCACGAAGGTGAGCTTGCCGTCCACCGTCTTCGCCTGGCCGTAGACGGTCTCCTCCACCGCCTGGTGCCCCTTCCCGAGCGCCATGCGGATGGTGCCGCTCGGCGACTCGAAGGTCTCGCCTTCGAAGGCGGCGACCACCTGGTCCTGGGTCGGGGTCGCGCCGGCCGTGCGCTGCGCCTTCTCGTAGGCGGTCTTGAGCCCGAGGATGGCCTGGGTCATGTGGTAGGCGGGGTAGTTCGGGTACAGGACGAAGCGGTCCTGGTAGGTGGCCCGGAACCAGCGGTTGAGCTCCACGTCGGGGGCGAAGGCACCGTGCGGCCCCCGGGCCCCAATGATGGTGCCGTCCGGGATCTGGCCCGCGAGCTTGTGGGTGGCGGTCTCCCCGCAGGTGAGCACGGCCGTGCTCTTCTTGAGGGCGCCCCGCGGCACCGCCTGGAGCACGAAGGCGTCGAGGTCTCCGCCCCAGAAGCTCGAGTGGATGACGTCCGGGCTGCCAGCCATGAGCGCCGAGATCTCCGCTCCGTACTGGCCGGCGAGGAGCTTCGGCATCTGCGAGGTCGTCACCTCGACGCCGGGGCGGAGCGCCTTCATCGAGGCCTCGAAGTCGCTCCAGGAGTCCTGCCCCCAGGAGTAGTTCTGGTTGATGCCGGCGATCTTCTTCGCGGCCGGGAGGGTCTCGGTCACGTAGAAGGCCGCGGCGATGTTGTCCATGGCCGCGTGGCTCGAAGTGCGGAAGACGTACTTGTAGGCGGCGTCCTCGAAGACCCGCGGGGTCCCGCAGTCGAAGAAGACGGTGAGCCTCTTCAGCTCCTCGGCCACCGGCGCCACGGCCAGGCAGTCGCCGCTCGAGATGTAGCCGATGACTGCGTCCACGTTCTGCCGCTGCACGAGGTCGCGGTACTCGCTCACCTGCTTCGTGGTCCCGCCGGCCTCGTCGATGAAGACGAGTTCCACGGTCCGGCCCCCCATCCCCTTCTGCCCATAGGCGCCGGGCACCTTGCCGGCGTTCAGGGCCTCGACGAGGACCTCGGCGCCGTTTCGCGCCGGGACGCCGAAGGGGCCGGCGGCGGCACCGGAGAGGAAGGTGACCACCCCGATGCGGTACTTCGCCTCGTCGGCGCGGGGCGCGCCAGGCGCGCCCGCGAGCGCCGCGGCGAGGAGCGCAAGGAGGAGGAGAGGAGTGGAGACGTGGGCGAAGCGTCGGTGGTCGCTCTTCATCGTGTTTCTCCGGCTCGGGGGGGGACGATGGAAAGGCACGGAAGACCGTCTGCACTTCTTATGCTTTCGGTGACAACCTCCTTGCGAAGGGCCCCGCGAGACGCGCGGGCCGGGCTTCCCTTCACTCGTGGGGCTTCGCTGCACGTCTAGCACAGGTCGGGGGGGGCGAGTCACCGGGGGCCCCGCCGCCGGCCGTTTCCGCCCGCCGGCGCGCCGCGAGACCTCGGTGTGGAGCGGCCTGACGCAGGGCGCCACTGCGGATGCCCCGGCGAGGGGGCCAACATCTCTCCTCTTTTCGACCGGGAGCCTTCGGAGGGCCGCCAGCGGCTCGAGAAAGCCGAGCGCGCGCATCCGCTGACATCGGGGTCGGCGGAGGGGAACGGCTTGCCGCGAGCGCTCGGCGGCGCAGGCGGACCGCCCATCCTGGATGCTGAGGGGCGCGCCCGGGGAGGTCTCGCTCCCGCGGGGTCGGGCGAGGCCGTCCTGCCCAGGAACCGGTTGCCTTAGAAATAGCTCCCGGGGCTCCGGTCGACGGGGTTCGCGCCCGGGGCGAGCTCAAGGAGTTCCCGGACCTGACGAAAATGTGGCGCTGAGTGGCGCCGAGTGGACCGGGGGATCTTCAGGAGTTGCGGCAGCTTGCGCTAGAATGGCGCTAGATGACGCTGAGCGGTAGCGAGATGGTTTTTCACTCCGGTTTCACTCCGGAAACCCCCACTGACAGTAAAGCGGCTCCCGAGCACGGCGCGAACCGCGCCCGGAAGCCTGACCACAAGGACTGAAAGGGAGTCCCGATGGCTGCTCCGAAATCTACACCCGCACGCGGATTCGACCACGCATTCCTGGAGTCCCTCCGGCCAGCCGCCAAGCGTTACGAGGTCGGCGACCGAGGCGAGCATAAGGGCCTGAGACTGTCCGTCACGCCCAAGGGCGGCAAGTCCTTCCTATGGACTGTCGTTCACGGCGGCAAGCGGCTGAAGGTCACGATCGGCCGGTTCCCCGACACCAG
>Ga0335077_10007477_pt1 | contig 13518 bp, 16 predicted proteins | sample Lox_Sample_31_FD_207151 | JGI IMG/M metagenome (GOLD analysis project Ga0335077, IMG submission 207151) | Soil microbial communities from Loxahatchee National Wildlife Refuge, Florida, United States - Lox_Sample_3.1 | ecosystem: Environmental > Terrestrial > Soil > Wetlands | place: USA... | reverse complement strand
GCAACCGGGCCGCCTGGCTGCGGCGTCGCGGAGGGACGAGCGGGGCCGGGAGCAGTAGGTGCGGCGGGCGCCACCGGCGGGCTCGGTTCGGCGCGCGCCTGTACTTGCTGCTGTTTCTGCACCGGCGGGCTCTGAGGCTGCGGATCGGTACGCGGCGCAGGCTGCGGTTCCGGGCGCGGCTGCGGGCGCGCCTCCGCGAGTGCAACGGCAGGCGCGACAGGCGCAAGCGCGGGGTTTGGGGGTTCGACTTGGGCTTGCCGGCGCACGGCGGGAGCGGGTTCCGGGCGCGGGTCCGCCCGGGCGGTCACTTGTGGCGGCACTGGCGACTCGGCGCGTGGAGCTTGTACCTGCGGGGCTGCCACCGGTGCGGGCTGCGCCTCAGGGCGCACAACGGGCGCGGCCTCGCGTCGGGGCTCCAGCGTCGGTTCCGCGCGACGTGTGGGCGCCGGCTCGGGTCTGGCAGCGGCCTGCTGCACCGGCACATCCATCTTGGGCGGCACGATCGCCTCTGGGCGCGCGTCGGGGCGGGCGATGGGCACGGGTTCGCGTCGCGGTTCCAGGCGCGGTTCCGCGCGCGCGGCCGGGGCCGGCTCCACACGGGGCTCCACGCGTTGCTGCGGGCGAGCCTCAGCTGCCTGCGGACGCGGCTCGAGGCGCGGCTCGACCCGGGCCTCGGGCTTTAGCTCTGCGCGCGGCTCGAGGCGAGGCTCGGGGCGAACTTGCGGCTTGAGCTCGGAGCGCGGCTCCGGCCGAACCTGTGGCAGCGGTTCCGGGCGCACTTCGGGGCGCGGCTCGACGCGCGCCAGCGTCTGGGGTTGAGGCTCGGGCTTGGCCTGCACCTTCGGCTCGATTCTGGCCTCGGCTTTGGGCTCGGGGCGCTCGGCGCGAGCAGGCTGCGGCTTCGGGGTCGAGACCGGAGCTGGCGGCGTGCGCACTTCCTGGCGCTGAAATTTGTTCAGGGTCTTTTTCGCGGGCGGCTGCTTCTGCTCGACCTTCGGCTTTTCCTCGACGACGGGCTGCGGCACTTGAGTCAGGCGGACGGTGAGCACCTTCTTTTCCGGGACCGGCGTGCGGAATCCCGGCAGCAGGGCGATCGCGGCGGCATGCACGAGCACGGACACGATGCATGCCACCAGGATCGGACGCTCCCGCTCCCAGGGGCGGTCGAGCGAATGCCAGAGCAACCCGCTGTCGGCGATCGCGCTGTTCATCGCTCCAGCACGAGCGCGCCGGTCCGCATCTCGCGAGAGATCACCGTGTGAAACTCATGAAAATCATGAGCAGCATTTGCTGATTTTGTTGTGGGAGCCGCCATCGGATGTGGCCGAGAATGCACCTCGACCCCGCCTGCTGGTCGGAGCTTCGGTCGGCGCATGCAGCCGAGGTGACTCAAGAGGTGGGAGTCACCGGTCCTCGACGGCCGCAACTTCATCAACTTTATCATTTCTGGAGAAAGACCATGTGGAACAAGCCTGAGTTCACCGAAATGCGTTTTGGCTTCGAAGTCACGATGTACATCGCGAACCGCTAAGTTCTACCTGCGGGCCAGACGAAAGCCCCGGGGACGGGGCTTTCGTTGTTTCGGGTGCCGGGAACGCACCTCCGAGGGCCCCACAGTTCGGGACAATCGCGCGATCATGCAAGTAATAGTCCTGGGCGCCGCAGCCGGGGGCGGCTTCCCGCAATGGAACTGCAACTGCCGCAACTGCGACGGCGTGCGCCGCGGCACGATCCGCACGCGAGCGCGCACCCAGTCGTCGATCGCCGTGAGCGCCAACGGCATCGACTGGGTCCTGTTCAACGCCTCGCCCGACGTGCTCGCTCAGATCAAGGCGATTCCGGTTCTGCAGCCGGCGCGGGCGGTGCGCGACACCGGGATCCGCGCCGTCCTGCTGGTCGATGGCCAGGTCGACCACACCACCGGGCTGCTCATGCTGCGCGAGGGCCAGCGTCTGCAGATCTGGTGCACCGAGATGGTCCGCGAGGATCTCACCACCGGCAATCCGCTGTTCAACATCCTGGGGCACTACTGCGGGGTCAACTGGCACAACCTGCCGACCGCGCGCGGCAACCGCTTTTCCATTGACGGCATAGAGCGGCTGAGCTTCACCGCCGTGCCGCTCAAGAGCAAGGCGCCACCCTATTCCCCCCACCGGGAAGATCCGCACGAGGGCGACAACATCGGAGTGCGCATCACCGACGAGCGCAGCGGCAAGAACCTGTTTTACGCACCCGGCCTGGGCGAGATCGAGCCTCACCTTGAGCCCTTCCTGTCCAAGGCCGACGCGCTGCTGGTGGACGGCACCTTCTGGACCGACGACGAAATGATACGGCTCGGCATCTCCACCAAGCGGGCGCGCGACATTGGTCACCTGCCCCAGTCCGGTCCGGGCGGCATGATCAGTGTGTTGCAGCCGCTCGAGGCGGCGCGCAAGATTCTGATCCATATCAACAACACCAATCCGATCCTGGATGAAGATTCGCCGGAGCGCGCGCAGCTCGATCGCGCGGGCATCGAGGTCGCGTACGACGGCCTGGAAATCAAATTATAGGAGAGCCAATGGGCGCACCGGAGACCATGCCCTGGGGCCGCGAAGAGTTTGAGCACCGGCTGCGGGCGAAGGGCAAGCGCTATCACATCTACCATCCGTATCAAGTCGCGATGAACAGCGGCAAGCTGACGCGCGAGCAGATCCAGGGCTGGGTGTACAACCGCTACTATTACCAGATCAGCATCCCGATCAAGGACGCCGCGCTGTTGTCGAACATGCCCGACCGCGAGCACCGGCGCTTGTGGATACAACGCATCCTCGATCACGATGGCACCCAAGGCGACGAGGGCGGGATCGAAGCCTGGATCTGGCTGGGTGAAGCGTGCGGGCTGAAGCGCGCGGATATCACCTCGCTCGAGTACGTGCTGCCGGGCGTGCGCTTCGCCATCGACGCGTACGTGAACTTCGCGCGCCGTGCGCCCTGGCAGGAGGCCGTGTGCTCGAGCTTGACCGAGCTCTTCGCGCCCGAGATCCACAAGGAGCGCCTGTCCAACTGGCCGCAGCACTACCCCTGGATCGACCAGTCCGGCTACGCCTATTTCCGCAAGCGCCTGTCCGAAGCACGGCGCGACGTCGACCATGGGCTGCGCGTCACGCTGGAGCACTTCACGACGCGGGCACAGCAGCAGCGCGCGCTCGACATACTGCAGTTCAAGCTCGACATCCTGTGGTCGATGCTGGACGCCATGCAGATCGCCTATGGGATCGGTCCCGAGCGCCTCGGCGCCGGCACCGCGATGCCCGATGAGTGAGCGGCGGATCGCGTTCGACGACGTGTGCGCGCTCGAGCGGCAATACCGCCTGCAGTGGGAGCCGGCGCAGGACTCCTTCGTGCTGCTCTACCCCGAAGGCATGATCAAGCTGTCGGGCAGCGCGGCGGAGATCATGAAGCGCGTGGACGGCAAGACCACGGTGAGCGGTATCGTGCAGGACCTGCAGCAGGCATTCCCCGGCGTCGAGTTGCGCCAGGACGTGATGGATTTTCTGGAGGTGGCCCATGCAAGAGGGTGGATCCGCGTCGGGCAAGCCGCGTGAAACCAAGGTGACGAACCCGCTCTGGCTCAACGCCGAGATCACCTTCCGCTGTCCGCTGCACTGCGTCTACTGCTACAACCCGGTCGACTACGCGCGCTCCGGGCCAGAGCTGACCACGGACGAGTGGCTGCGCGTGCTGCGCCAGGCTCGCGAGCTGGGCGCGGTCCAGCTCGGCATCTCCGGCGGCGAGCCGCTCATGCGCGACGACGTAGAGGTGATGATCACAGAGGCCCATCGTCTGGGCTACTACAGCAACCTGCTGACTTCCGGCGTCGGCTTGACGGAGAAGCGCATCGCCGCGTTCAAGGAGGGGGGGCTGGACCAGATCCAGCTCTCATTCCAGGATTCGACCCGCGAGCTCAACGATTTCCTGAGCAGCACCCGCACCTTCGAGCTGAAGTCCAAGGTAGCCAAGCTGATCAAGCAGTACGAGTATCCGATGGTGCTCAACGTCGTGCTGCACCGCCTCAACATCGACCACATCCAGGCCATCCTGGACATGGCGGAGGCGATGGGCGCCGAGCACGTCGAGCTCGCGAACACGCAGTACTACGCATGGGCGCTGCTCAACCGCGATCAGCTGCTCCCGAGCAGCGAGCAACTGCGGCGCGCGGAGGAAATCACCAATCAGTTCCGCGCACGCGTGGGCAACAAGATGAAGCTGTACTTCGTGGTGCCCGACTACTACGCGAATCGGCCCAAGGCGTGCATGAACGGATGGGGCTCGGTCTTTCTCAACGTCGCGGCCGACGGCCTGGCCCTGCCCTGCCACGAGGCCAGAATGCTGCCGGGCCTCACCTTCCCCAACGTGCGCGATCACGACGTGCGCTGGATCTGGTACGAGTCGCCTGGCTTCAATGCGTATCGCGGCGACAGCTGGATGAAGGAGCCGTGCCGCAGCTGCCCGGAAAAGGTCAAGGATTTCGGCGGCTGTCGCTGCCAGGCTTACATGCTGACCGGCGATGCGACCAATACCGATCCGGTCTGCGATCTGTCTCCCAACCACCGCTTGATCACTGATGTGGTGGCGCGCGCACAGACGGCGGGCCCGCAGGTCAAAGTCCAGCCGATCGTGTTCCGCGACGACAAGAACTCGCGCCGCCTCAGCGAGAAAAAGACGCAGCCCGAAAGCGCTCCCGTGCGCTAGCGTCTGTCGGCGGTAGAATCGCCGGCATGAACGACACCAGCGCAGTCGCGTTCGACCTCGCCGTGCGTGCGCACGGTCTGACCAAGCGCTACGGCGATATCCTGGCGGTGGATTGCCTCGAGCTGGAGCTGCCGGCCGGCCAGTTCTTCGGCCTGCTCGGACCGAACGGCTCGGGCAAGACCACCACCATACACATGCTGTCCACCCTGGTGCGCCCTTCCGCCGGCAGCGTGCAGGTCGCGGGACGCGACGTCATTCGCGATCCGGTCGCTGTGCGCGCATCGATCGGCCTGGTGTTCCAGGAGTCCGCGCTCGACCGCACCCTTTCGGTCCAACAGAACCTTCGCTTCGCCGGGCTGCTGTACGACCTCGCGCCGGCCGTCATCGAGGAGCGCAGCCGCGAGCTGCTCGAGCTCTTCGGCCTGAACGACAAGCGCGACCGCCCGGTCGGCTCGCTGTCGGGCGGCATGCGCCGCGCCCTCGACATCGTGCGCGGCGTGCTGCATCGGCCCCGCATTCTATTCCTCGACGAGCCCACCATCGGCCTCGACCTGCCGAACCGCCGCAGGATCTGGCGCTTTATCGAGCGGCTGCGCGCCGCGAGCGGCATGACCGTGCTGTTGACCACGCACTATCTGGAAGAGGCCGACAGTTGCGACCAGGTTGCTTTCATCAACACGGGCAAGATCGTGCGCCAAGGTGCCCCGCGGGCGCTGGTGGAGGAACTGGGCAAACATATCGTCGAGATCGAGGCGGCCGGGCTCGCCGCGCTGGCGAGTGAGCTCGAGCCGCGCCTCGGAAGGGCGCTGGTCGAGGGGGATGTCGCGATGTTTCGGCATGCCGACGAGGACACCAGCGCTCTTGCGGCGCTGCAGGTCGAGCTGGCGGGACGCGCGTCGGCGCTGCGCATCCGGCGGCCCAACCTGAACGACGTGTTCCTGTGGGTCAATTCACAGCGCTGATGCGGCTGCGACTCGGCATGGCGGTCGAAAAGGCGGCCCGGTGATCCTGCGACCGATTTACGGGGTGATCGAACGCGAAGTCGTCAAGACCTTCCGACAGCGCACGCGGCTCGTCTCGGCCATGGTGCGCCCTTTGATCTGGCTGTTCGTGATCGGCGGAGGCTTCGGCGCCGTGCTCGGACACGCGAGCGGGGCGGATTATCAGCAATTCCTGGCGCCCGGCGTGCTGGGCATGACAATGCTGTTCGGCGCCATGCTGGCGGCGCTCACCATGGTCTACGACAAGGAGTCGGGCGTGATGCGCATGCTGATCATCGCGCCCTTTGCGCACTATTGGATCGTGGTCGGAAAGACGATCGCCGCAGCCCTCGCCGGACTGATTCAGGGTGCGCTCTTGCTCGTCATCCTCGCTGTGCTCGGATTCCTCTCGTCGAGCACCAACTATCCGCTCCTGGTGGTGGGGATGGTGATCACGGCGTTCACCTGCGCCGCGATCGGGGCCCTGGTCTCGGCCTTCACCCGCACGCTCGACAACTTCGCTGCGATCATGAACTTCGTCATCTTCCCGGTCTTTTTCTTGAGCGGCGCGCTCTATCCGACGGCCAAGCTCCCACTCGCTCTCAAAGCAGCGGCGCTGCTCAATCCGTTCACCTATTGCGTGGATCTGCTCAAGCACGCGATGCTGGCGAACACCGTCTGGGGCTCAGCCTCCGAGCTGCACGCCTGGGTCGACGTGCTGGTGAGCGCAGGCTTCACACTGCTCGCGCTGCTGGTGGCGAGCTGGCGCTTCTCGCGCGAGCAGGCGCACGAGCCGTTCATCCACACGTTGTTAGGGAAGCGCGGCGGCTAGCGCGCCTGAAATAGAAGCGACAGAGTCAACTTAGTGGTGGTGGCCGCCGGCGCCGTGCACGTGGCCATGCGCCAGCTCGTCGCGGCTGGCAGTGCGCACGTTCGTCACGGTGCAGGAGAACACCAGGCTGCGGCCAGCGAGCGCATGGTTCCCGTCCACCGTGACCTTGTCGCCGTCGATACCGGTGACGGTGTAAACGTGCCTTTCGCCCGATGCCTCGGAGCTGCCCTCGAACTGCATCCCCACCTCGACAGCTGCCGGAAACAGCGCACGCGACTCGGTACGGACCAGCGAGGGTTCGTAAGCGCCGAAGCCCTCCTCGGGCGCGAGCTGCACGCGACACTCGAACCCGGCTCGCTTCCCTTCCAGGGCCTGTTGCACGCGTGCGAAGATACCGTCGTGCCCGCCGTGTAAATAGCTGACCGGCGCATCCGTCTTCTCGATCAGCGTGCCGTCGACGTCCACCAGCTCGTAGGTGAGCGAAACCACCGTGTTCTTCTTGATCTGCATATCCGTGCTGTTTGTTGCCATTCACCAGCGGGCAGCGCTAGTCGATGCGCTTCACCAGCTTGAGGACTTCCTGGGCGTGCCCGCGCGGATTGACGCCGTACTGAGCGTGGCGCAGCACGCCGCGGCGATCGATGATGAAGGTGGAGCGCACCACGCCCGTGCGCTTCTTGCCCTCGATCTCTTTCTCGTGCAGCACGCCGTATTTCCTGCACACGTCGCCTTCCGGGTCGGCGAGCAGCTTGACAGCGAGGCCATGCTTGTCGCGAAATGAGCCGTGGCTCATGCAGTCGTCCATGCTTACGCCGACCACCACGGTATGCAGCGAAGTGAACGCATCCTCCAGTTCGCTGAATTCGATCGCCTCCATGGTGCAGCCAGGGGTATCGTCCTTCGGATAAAAGTAGAGCACGACGTTGCTGCGTCCGGTAAGACTCGCGAGGCTCACCATCTCCATGTCTGGATCGGGTAAGTCGAACGCCGGCGCGGCCTCGCCCTCCTGCAACATGCCCCCTGTGCTCCCGCTTCAGCAGTGCGCCGATTCTAACCGATTTTGCTCGGCGTCAAGTCGCTTGCTCCAGCATCTGCTGCATGCATGCGAGAAGCATCGCGACGCGACGATATAATCCACGCATGTCAGCTCTCGACGCCGCGGTGCTGGGCGAGTGTTCGGCGCGCCGTTTCTTTGCGCGACACTGGCAAAAGACTCCACTGCTCGTGCGTGCTGCCCTGCCGGGTTTCGCGGACGTGGTGTCCGCCGCGCAGCTGGCCGACCTCGCGTGCCGCGACGACGCACAGTCGCGCCTCGTCATCCGCCGTGCGCGCCGTTGGGAAGCGCATCAAGGTCCGCTCGACCCGCGCCTTCTGCGCCGCCTGCCAGCGCGCGGGTGGACGCTGCTGGTGCACGAAGTGGATCATTTCTTTCCGCAGGCCCGCCGCCTGCTGGAACGCTTCAGCTTCATCCCGTACGCGCGGCTCGATGACTTGATGGTGAGCTACGCAGCGCCAGGCGGCGGCGTCGGACCGCACTGCGATTCGTATGACGTGTTTCTGCTGCAGGGCGCCGGACGTCGGCGCTGGCGCGTGAGCCACCAGCGCGATGCCGAGCTGGCAGAAGGCGCGCCGCTCAAGCTCCTGCGCAATTTCCGGCCGCAGCGCGAGTGGATCCTGGAACCGGGGGACATGCTTTACCTGCCGCCAGGCTGGGCGCACGAAGGCGTCGCGCTCGAGGCGGCGATGACCTATTCCATCGGCTTTCGCGCGCCCCAGTGGCGCGAGCTGGCCGTGCACTTCCTGCGTTTTCTCGAAGATCGGGTCGCGCTCGACGGACTGTATCGCGATCCGGATCTGACGCCTCAGGCGCAGCCTGCGCGCATCGCACCACCGATGGTTCGAAAGGTCGCGCAACGCCTCGAAAGCATCCGCTGGAGCACTCCGCAGATCGCGCGCTTCCTCGGCGAGTACCTTACCGAGCCCAAGCCGCACGTCTTTTTCCGCCGTCGCCGGCCCTCATCGCTGACGCGCTTTGCCGAGAGCGTCCGGCACAGCGAGCTCTCCCTCGACCTGCGCAGCGAGATGCTGTATTTCGGGCACATGTTTTTCATCAACGGCGAAACCGTGCAGGTCAGAGGACGGGCGCGCGAGTCGCTGAGCCGGCTGGCGGACACGCGTCGGCTGAGCGCGGTCGATACCACGCAGCGCGGCCTGGTCGCGCTGCTGCATGAATGGTATGGTGCCGGTTACCTCAATCTGCGCGCGACAGCGCGGCCAAGGTCACGGAGCGAGCGATGAGCGAAGCCGCACCAGAGCAGCGTCGGGTGGAAACCAATGCGGAGCTGGAAGAGGCGCTCGACACGCTGTTCGCACGCGCGGGCCGCCGGCTGCGGATCTTCGACCGGGAGCTTAGCGCCGGGTACAACAGCCCGCGGCGGTACGATCTGCTGCGCGCCTTCCTGCTGGCGAGCCGCACTCACGTGATCCAGATCGCGCTGCACGACGCATCCAACCTGCAGCGCGACTGCCCGCGTCTGATCAATCTGCTGCGCCAGTTCAGCCAGACCGTCACGATCAACGAAACCGAGCCGCAGGCGAAGGGCGTTTACGATCCATTCGTCGTCCTCGACGAGCGCGACTACGTGCATCGCTTCCACTACGACGGCACACGCGGCTTGCTGGGTCTCGATGATGCGCATGAGGCGCGCGGCTTCGTGCAGCGCTTCGAGGAGATCTGGGAGGCTTCGTCGCCGGCCGTATCGGCGACTACGCTCGGTCTCTAGAGGCTGTCTTGTCGCATGCCGTTCACGTATCCGCGGACCGCCTCTACTAGATTTGTTTGACAAATCTGCTAGTATTCCGCCTTCTTCGGGGTGCGCTCTCCGAAGAGAGTTTTTCGAAATCGTTCGATCGTTCCCCAACAGACTCCACACCGCTCAAGGACCAAGTAGATGAAACACGCCATCCTGGTTGCCGCCATCCTGGCCATCGGGCTCAGCGCCTGCAGCAAGAAGGAGGAAGCTCCTCCCGCAGCGCCTGCCCCCGCCGCCGCACCCGCTCCCGCTCCCGCTCCAGAAGCTGCCTCGGGGACTGCGGCCGCACCGGCTCCCGCCCCTGCCGAGCAGAAGCCAGAAGAGAAGAAGTAGCGGGTACGCGCCGCCGGGTGCGTCGCCCGGCGGCGTCAGATCAGTTGGCGCCAGCCTAGGCCGGCCTGCTGGTCGGCGACTTCGATCCAGTGCGGAGCGCAGCCGAGCGCGTCAGCGAGTGCGCCGCGCGCCAGATCCGGCCGGTTGTTGTCCTCGCTCAAGTGCGCCGCCACCACGTGTTGCAGACGGCGCGCGTCCAGATGCGCGAGCAGCGCACCCGCGGCGGCATTGTCAAGGTGGCCGAGGCGGCCGGAGATGCGGCTCTTCAGCGCTTCCGGATAGGTTCCCGCAAGCAGGAGTTCCGCGTCGTGGTTGCATTCGAGCACCACGGCGTCGCAGGCGCTCAAGCAGCGCTGCATGTGCGCGGTAACGTGGCCAGCATCCGTCAACACGCCCAGACGCGACGCGCCGTCTCCGAACACGTATTGGGCCGGCTCGCGTGCGTCGTGGGGAACGGGAAAAGGCTCGATGCGGATGTCGCCGACCGAAAAGGCGTCATAGCCGCGCACCAGGCATACCTCCACGTCGGTGCCGAACAGGCCCTCCAGCCCGCGCAAAGTGCCGCTCGTAAGCCATACCGGCAGCCGATGCTTCCGCGCGAAGCGGGCCGCCCCGCCGACGTGGTCCTGATGCTCGTGCGTGATGACGACGGCGGCAAGGTCCGAGGGCGCCAGGCCGACGCGCGCCAGGCGCCGCGTCGTTTCGGCCAGACTGAAACCGCAGTCGAGCAGCACGCGCGTGGCTTGCACCTCGACGACCAGCCCATTGCCCTGGCTGCCGCTACCGAGCAGCGCGAACCTCATCGTGCGCGCCGCCGGTCAGCGCAACGAGCAGACGCCCGCGCGCTGGCTATTTCAGATCCTCCTGCAGAACGTTGAGGATGCGGGTCGCGGCCTCCGACTTGTCCGGTGCCCCGTCCGCACTGAGCACTTTCACCTCGGACCCGTTTTTCGGGTCCGGGAGCACCGCGATGCGATATTCGAGTGCCTTGGCTTTGGGATCGCTTTCCCAGAACGCCAATTTGGATAGCAAGCCCGATTTCTGCGTTTCCTGATCGGGGTTGAGGTAGCGCACGTAGTACAGCCCGCCTGTCCGATCGCGGTCCTGCACGGTGAACCCGAGGCGATCCAGAGAAAGCCCCACTCGCCGCCAGGCACGATCGAAATCGTCCTTCATCACCAGCACCGGCGCACCGCCGGCTCCCTTGCTGATCACGGCGCGCGGCTCGGGCGGCGCGCTTGGCTTCGCCTGCGCATGCGTCGGTTCGGTCGGCTTGCCGCCGTTCAGCTTCGTCTGCAAACGCTGAAGCATCTCCGCTTCGAGCTCCGGATCAGCCGGGCGCGGCTGCCACATGGTTTTCCCGGCCTGGCGCATGTTGGCGTCGTTCACGTACATCTCGTACATCCCGCGGTGGGTGACGAACACCTCGGTCGTGCCCGGCGCCAGGCCCCGCTCGAGGCGAGCCCGAAATTTGTCGCGTTCCGGTGTGGAGTAGGCCTGGTCGATGACCTTGCCCAGCAGATTGCGGAAAAGGTCCTGCGGAATCTTGGCGCGGTTCTCCGCCCAATCGGTCTCCATGACGCCGGTCTCGGCGTTCTCCGAGACGAGGATGAAGCCCATCTCCTGCCAGAATTCCCTGACCTGCGGCCAGACCTGCTCGGGGGGCGCGTCGACCACCAGCCAGCGCTGGTTACCCGAGCGCTCGATGCGTGCTTTGCCGGTCTGCGGCAGCAGAGTAGTCTGCTTTGCCACCGCTTTCGTCGCGGGCTGCTGTCCCTGGTTGTAGTCGGAAGCAGTGGCGGCGTTCGCTTCTGGAACCGTGAAGCGATCGCTGGCGTTGGGCGCGGCAAGATCCGGAGGCACCTCCAGAGGCTGCACCTGCTTGGCCTCGGACTTGTAGTCGACCTTTTTGTTCTCGATCGAGCAGCCGCACAGCACCAGCGCAACCAGTAGGACGCGGGCGGCCGATGTCTGCTTCATATCGCTCGCAGCGGGCCGGCTTACGCCACCGGCATGCGCGCGGCGATGCCCGCCTGATCCATTGCGCCGCGCAGAAGGTCGTGGAAAGACGAAGACAGCGGAGTAAGCGGCAAGCGAATGCCGGTGGAGATCATGCCCATCTCCTTGAGCACCCACTTCACCGGGATCGGGTTGGCCTCCACGAACAGGTGTCGATGCAGACCGAGCAGCTTGTTGTTCAGCGCGCGGGCGCGTGGCAGGTCCCCGGCAAAGGCGGCGGTGCACATCTCACGCATCGAGCGGGGAGCGACGTTGGCGGTGACCGACACCACTCCATCGCCGCCCATCAGCATTAGTGCCAGCGCGGTCGCATCGTCGCCGCTGTACACAGCGAAACCCTTCGGCGCCCGGCGAATCAGGTCGGAGCCGCGCTCCAGATTCCCGGTGGCCTCCTTGATGCCGACGATATTGGGCACCTGCGCCAGGCGCAGCGCCGTGTCGTTCTGCATGTCGCACACGGTGCGGCTCGGCACGTTGTACACGATCATGGGCAGATCGACCGCCTCCGCGATGGCCTCGAAGTGGCGGTACAAGCCCTCCTGGGTCGGCTTATTGTAATAGGGCACCACCGACAGACACATATCGGCACCCGCCTTCTTCGCGAAGCGCTGTAACTCGATCGCTTCGCTGGTGGAATTGGCGCCCGTGCCTGCGATCACCGGCACTCGGCCGGCGACATGCGCGATGGTGGTTCTGATCAGCTGGCAGTGCTCTTCGTAGTCGACGGTCGGGGATTCGCCGGTCGTCCCGACTACGACGATGCCGTCGGTGCCCTCTATCACGTGCCAGTCGACCAAGCGGCGAAGGGCATCGAGATCGAGGCTGCCGTCCTCGTGCATCGGTGAGACGATCGCTACCAGGCTGCCCTTCAACATGATGTCCTCCCCGGTAAGTGAAGTAACGGAACCAGAGGCCGTTGGTTAACCGCAAATTTTAGCTCAATAGCCACTCGGTAGTCCCGCGTCGAGGTGCGGGGAGGCCGCTGCGCAGATGCGTTGCACCATAGCGGGCTTGGGATTCGACACCAACACGTCCTCATACGCGATCACGCGCAGCCGTCCCTGAACGACCGCGAGCAGCTCACCTGGGCGCAGCAGAAACTGCGGATTGGACGGCCGCCCGTAGCGTTCGTTCCCGAGCGCGAAGGTCTCATAGATCAGCAGGCCGTCAGGCTCCAGGCTGTCCAGCAGCACCGGGAGCAGCGGGCGATGGAGGTAATTCGCGACTACAATGCCCGCGAAGACGGTGCCCGGATAAGGCCAAGAGCCGGCCTCCAGGTCCGCGCACTTGGCCTCGATTCCCGCTAGCCCGGTCATGGGCTCCAGTGCCCCCACGTCTCGATCCACGGCCGCCACCTGGTAACCCAGGCGCGCCAGCAAGCGCGCGTGGCGCCCGCTGCCGCACGCAAGATCCAGCACGCGACCGCCGCGACGGACCAGTGGGGCGAAGCGCGCGATCCAATCCGATGGGGCTTCGATCGCGGCGTGGCCGGATGAGCGCATGCGTCTCTCGAGCAAGCGCCCAGAATAGCAAAACGCACAGGCCTGCACGGTTTGACACTGACAAAAGCGAGTGCTACAAACGCGGGGGCCGTCGATGCGCACAGCTGCGACGAGGCGCATACGTTCACGACGGCCGGGTGACCGACTAGGGAAGCTCTGATCAAGTCTCGCAACGCGCGTTGCGTCAGGTGCGGATGACTGCAAGGCGTCGCGACGCAGCTAAGGTAGGTACCTTTGCAAGGCGTGTCGGAGCGCGGAAGAGGGGCCCCTTCAGGGGATCTGACCGCGCAGACACGCACAAGGCC
>Ga0335077_10007475_pt1 | contig 13519 bp, 13 predicted proteins | sample Lox_Sample_31_FD_207151 | JGI IMG/M metagenome (GOLD analysis project Ga0335077, IMG submission 207151) | Soil microbial communities from Loxahatchee National Wildlife Refuge, Florida, United States - Lox_Sample_3.1 | ecosystem: Environmental > Terrestrial > Soil > Wetlands | place: USA... | reverse complement strand
GCAGGGTCAATGCCCTGTCGGGCTAGCTCGCGGAGCTTCTTCGCATCGTCGCGGGCCGTGTCGAGGGAGACTTCGGGGAAGTGGCCGAGCACGATGCGGTTGGGGACGCCCTTGAACTTATAGCGCAGCACCCAACTGCGCGTTGCCTTCCCATTGCCTCGCTCGCGAACGACAATTTGTAGGCCGGGCTGAGCCGCATCTGCGAGCACTGTGCCCGGCGGGAGGCCTCCGACCATCGTCTTCGTGAATCGCCTTGCTGTCCCCAAAAAATCACCCTTTGTGTACACCCTCGTGTACACTGTACCTGAAATGAGGCGAAATTGGGTGGAAGGCTCTGAATAGCGTTTCTCCCGGCGTTTATGGGCACACACGCGCAGATGGTTAGGTGGATCAGGGATTTAAAACTTTGTAGTTTTTTGAATGGGGTGCAAGGGGTCCCGAGTTCAAATCTCGGCGCTCCGACCAGTATTTCAGAACATGCTACAAATCCCCGGTGGTCCCATGAGTGGTCCCATTTCTCCGGGACTGCTTCTTTGGCCTTTTCAAAGTACACCATTGATGTACATACACCATTGATGTACGATGATTCATGGTCTTCATCGAAACGCCTGTCTTTACGCGGCAGGTTCGGGAGCTGCTGAGTGATGAAGCCTACTCGGCGTTTCAATGGTACATGGCGCTCAATCCGGAGGCCGGCGATGTCATCCAGGGCACCGGCGGATTGCGCAAGGTGCGCTGGTCGGTTGCCGGCGGCGGCAAGCGTGGTGGCGTACGTGTGATCTATTTTCACGTCGCGGCGCAGGCAGAGGTGCGGTTGCTGCTGATCTACCGCAAGGGCGTAAAAGATGATTTGACGGCTGCGGAGAAGAGAACCCTGCGCAGGTTGAATGAAGACTGGTAAGAGGTTGCCGTGAACAAGAAGCTGTTTGCCGAGCTCGTCGAGAGCATGACGCAGATGAACGAGATCGTGCGTGGGGAACGTGCACCCTCGCGCGAGTTTCACGTGGATGCAATCGCTATCAAGGCGCTGCGTTCGAAGATCGGCTTGAGCCAGCCGAAGTTCGCTGCGCTGCTACACGTGAATGTCGGCACCCTGCGCAACTGGGAGCAGGGTCTGCGCGAACCGACCGGACCCGCAAAGGCGCTCCTCATCGCGATCAGCCGCGATCCGACGCACGTGCTGAAGGCGCTGGCGGCGGTAGCATGACCTGCAGGCGGCGTCGAGACGAGCCCACAGCGAAGTAGGCTCCGGATCGACAGGCGCGTTGCACTTCCGGAGCGCACCGCCTCACGCCTTTCCGCTCGCGCCGTCGCCCTTAAGCCAGCGCTCGATATCCGAGCGAAGCCAACCTCGTCCACCGCCAGCACGTTTTGGCGGAAATGTCCCCGCGCGTACCCACCGATACACCGTACAGCGGTGCCGACCGGTGATTCGCTCGATATCCCGAGTGCTGAGCACCTGATCGATTCCAGCGACACGTTCGGGCAAGGAGCGCCCCGATTCCTGGTGCGCGGTCGAGGAGGACTTCCGGAGGTGACCCTTCTTCGCTGAGAACGGCAGCTGAAACTGCTGTTTGTCAACGCTCATATACAGGCCTCCAGAATCATGCGATGTCCCACCGCGCTCTTTCGAGTGTCCGATCACGTACCCGGTCGCCCCCTGGCGTCCTGGCGGATCTGCTCTCCTTCGCGTACTGGAGGAGCTCAGCTGCCAGCCGTTCTCGGTCCGTCAGCACCGGCGGGAGATGCATGGCGAAGTACCGCACCTCCCCGCCCAGGATAATCTCCCTTTGCGCCTCCAACTTAGCAGCGACGGCATTCCAGCCGGCGACGAGGGATTCTCTGGTCTTGAGCAGCCTCGCCCGGGCAGGGTCGGAAATGGTTTGGGCCTGAGACAGCTCCCGTACAACCCCGTCGAGCTTCTCTCGTAGCGCGTACGACTCTCCCCGTTGCCTGGTCCTGTAGAACTCGTCCTTGGTGGCGCGCTTCGTTTGGCCTCGCATGGAGCGTGGGGTCGCATTCGCCGGGATCCCTTGTTCGCGCATCATCCGTGCGAAGTCCTGGCGCCACTCCCGCAGCATGGCTTTATCGATGTGCAACCGCCCGCGCCCGTCCTCGCGTTCGGCCTTGACCACCAGGTGCACGTGCGGGTGCTGCTGATGCGTATGAAGCGCCATGAGGTATCGATGCTGGTCGCCGAACCACTCCCGTGCGAAGGCCTTCGTGGCAGCAAGCACCTTGGCGGGAGGAGTACCGGCGGGCATGGCAAGCACGACGTTGTGCACCAGCTTGATACCCGATGTCACGAATGGCGCAGTGCCTTTCGGTCGATACCGGCCCGCAGAGACCTCCAGGTGCCACGTCTTGAGGAGCTCCTCCGGCCTGTTTTCCGGAACGCGTTCACCCCGATCCGTCTCGAGTTCCATCTCCCCGTGGTGACCGATGTAGACGAGATGGGCGACCACGGCGCGCACGCTACGTCCACCTCCCGTGACCTTGACCATGACCTCCGGGACCCGCCGCACGGTGCGCCAGATCTGGTCCACCTGAGCGAGACTCAAGCGTTCCGCCGAACCCGCCCGTCCGGCGCTGAAGATGTCTAGGAGCGGTGGGCCGTCAGAGGCCAGTCGCACAACACGCCGGGTCACGATTGCGTCTCCCAGGCGATCAGAGCGGCTTTGGTGAGGTCAACGATGCGCTGCTCGAGGGCAACAATTTCTCCGCGAGTGCGCCGGATCGCCTCACGGTAGAGCTCTCCCTGAGGGCCGGACGGAATTCCGTGGCGGCTCGTGTTGGCGCGCACAGTCCGGAGGCCACCGAGCACACCAAGGCTCATCTTCAACGCGTTGACCTCCGCGCTCGGCAAAGGCGGGTTCGCCGTAATGTGCGCGCGCACGAGGGCGCTGATGTAGGTTGCAGGCTTGAAGCCGCGTTCTGTCGCACGCTGGATTATCGCGAATCCATCGCCTGGCCGCAGACGAATCGTGATGCGGTCGGTCGCCGCTACGTGCGCCGGGTTGAGCGGTGACTGTCGGCGAAGCCACGCATCGTCGCGCTCGAGAAGCGCGCGGATCGCATTCAAGGCGAGCGCGGATTCCGATAGGCCGACGTGTTGCGCGAGCAATTTGAAGCGCGCCTTCTCCTCTGCCGATGGGCGGACCGTGATCGACGGCACATAACACCGCGCGTGCCCCCTGGTGCGAGTAGGCGCGAGGCCTGCCTCGTCAACGTTCTCTGCGGCATCATGTGTTGTTAAGTCGCTCACGCTTAGCGTCGAAGGCACGGTAGCGAGTCAACACTGTAAAGCGAATTCGAGCGCGCTGGAAGTGAGAATCACGCTGAAAATTCGCAGAAACGACGCACGTGTTAGGTTCATGTGCTATGCGATGGCCATCCTTGGTCTGCCTTGAGCAGCCTTGGGCCTCGCTGGACAACACGGCGGCGATGCAAGAAAGAAAATTGAGTTTGAACCAGCAGGAGGTGCGACCTCGTCCAGGACCATCCAGGCGCATCGAGTCCCCCCGCGAGCACAACGTGCATGCGAAAAATGGAGATCGGGTTCTCGGCCGCTGGTTCGTTTCGCACTCCGGACTGCCGCATGTCGGATGCTCAAACGAGCACAAGCCGAATCCGACGTCCGGAGCCTTGATGAATTGTCGCCTTGCAACCCGTCGATCGGTAGCCGAGCGACGTACGAATTGACCCCGCTGCGTATGTTGCAGGTCATGCAACAGGCGAGGGCGTGTGGCACCAGGCAGATTTCCCCACCTGGAACGAGTGCAGCTCCGGAGGCGGACTGGCGCCACCGGAAGCTTCGAGCGGCTGCCGGGGCCGGTGCGGGGCGTTCGAAAGTGCGGATGACGTGACGATCTTGCAGCGGAACGGCGGATCGTCACAACCGCCGATCTGCTGCAAACGCGGACATTCCGCTATCCTGCCATCACACCAATTTCTTCCCCGTGCACGCAGCTCCCACTGCGCGGGTGACACCGTGAATCTACGGCGCCAGTTTTCGTCTGCCTTTAACGTCGAGCGTGATCCATGCGCTTTGGACTTCGCGAAAGATTCCGGTCTCGGCTAGCGATGGAAGTTATCTGGGGGGTAAAGATGCGGATGTTGCAAGCGCTAGAAAGGTGCTTGGAAACACTTTGCAAAACGCAGTGCCTACCGGAGCGCCGCAAACGTCGCGATGAAGCCCGCCAACTAACTCACGGCGAAGGTGGGTCCGGCATCATGATCAGCTCGCCTGTTGCAGCGTTCAGTCTGAAGCCGGTCACTCTTTCAGCACTACGACTTGTCACATAGAGAAACTGATTTGTCGGATCGATGCTTACGGAATCCGCGGTGGTGCCAACAGCGACCGGAAATCCGGGGAGCGGGCTCAACGCTCCGGTTTGCTTATTAATGCTAAAACCGAACAGGTTCGTCCCAGCAGCTGCGTACAGGTAAGCGCCCGTTTGGTCGGCGACGATGTAGCTACATGAGGGCAAGTCATAGGGAAAACCAGCGAGAGCGGTCAACGCGCCATCGGTCGCGCCGCCCATGGGAAAATGAATGCTGAAGCCCATGATGCTCGCGGTGCCGCCACTCGCAATCGCAGCGTATAGGAGGCCCTTGTACCCCCGGGTACCGTTACTCGTGCCCGGAGGGTATACGAAGGCATCGCCGGCGCCGAACGCCAAAGAGCTTACATTGCCGTTTGCGGGAAAAGGCGACCCCATAACTGGCCTCAGACTGCCGTCCATCCGAAACGCGGAGATATCGTTGGAGCCACCAGTGTTTGCGATGTACAGGAATTGGGGCTGTTGGCCAACGGCCATCGCCCCCGGGCGGCTACCGGTGGCAGAAGAGGCAATTGGTGTAAGGAAACCGGTGCTCTGATCGATCTGGTATTCTGAGACAGTGTCGGATCCAGAGTTTGCGACATACAGATATTCGTCTGTATGGCAGTGCCCTCCCCGTGTAGTACACCCCGTGGATGCAGAGACCCCGACGGCTCCGGGGCTCGTGCCCGCGGCAAACGGCGAGCCGGGAACTGCGGTCAGTGCGCCGCTGGCGGCATCGACGGCAAATGCCGATACGTCATTGCTGCGACTATTGCTAACGTACAAATAGCTACTATCGAAGTACGGGTCAGCGATCGTGCTGGTTATCCCGGAGGGCCGCCGCTCAGCGGTTACTGGTGGGCCAACCGAAAGCAATGCTCCGCTGGTTGCGTCAATGGAAAATTCTGAAATGTTGTCCGCCCCTGAATTCGCCACAAAGAAGAAATCTCCAACAAAGGCCGTACCGACGATCGAGAAAGTAGCATTGCTGACACAAGCTACAGCTACGTTGGTTACGATGGCGGAGACCGTGCCCGAGCCGCCCGTGACGGTACAGGTCTCGCCCTGCGGGGCAGTTGCTGTTACGGCGTAGGCGCCACCGCTCCCAATCTTCGTGGCAAAGGTGAACGCGCCATTGGTGCTGACCGTCAGGTCATCCCGGCCGTTGTCCTGCAGGTGGACCGACTCGCCGGTGTCAAGACCAGCGACCGTACCGCCGATGCTGTACCCCGGCGTGCCGCCACCATCGCCGCATGCACTAATCGAGGCCAGCAGGCAAATCAAGACTATCGTTTGGCGACCCATGACCATCCCCTGACGTCGTTGGCACAGGGATCGTTGTCGCCGAAAGGGGGGTTGGCTGCATGAACCTTCCCGGAAGGTAGCGTCCTATTTACGGGAAGAATGCCGGAAAGTGGCGGCAAACCCCGGCCGAGGCCCTCTCCAGGGTGAGGGGAGTCCCCCGGTCATCCCCCCCAACGCTTCACGAACTGCAGGCTGACCTGCCGCCCGAGGAGCGAGGCATTGGCCGCGTCGTAGCCGAAGTTGCCGCTAAACGGGTCGTATTGATTGACGAAGGGAGCGGCCTGATCGAAGAGGTTATTCACGCCGAGATTGCATTGGGTGTGAGCCATCCAGCCCTGCCCGTCGTCGATGCGGTAACCGAGGTTCAGGTCGACCGTCGTCCACGAATCGACGCGCCGCGCTGGCACTGAGCCCGGATCCTGGTAGGCGCCGGTGTGGTTGACGGTCGTCAGGACGGTCCAGTACCTGTAGGACCATGACAGGTGCGCCACCAATCGCAGCTTCAAAGGGTAGCCGACCGTGTCGACGTAGTCGTAGACCGGCGCGGTTTTCGTGATTTGTTGGTCGAAGTTCAAGACGTAGGTGCCCTGGAGACCGAACGCCCACTTACCTCGTGTGGTATCGATGGCCTGATCCAGGGCGAGATCCACGCCACTGGTCTTGGTCCTGGCCAGGTTGCGAAACCGCGCGTCGATGATGACGGCGATCGGGTCGCTGCAATCGTGGCCTACGGGGGTGGCCACGAATCGGGCAATGCCCTTGCAAGCGGCCGCGAGCTGCGCCGGCGTGGGGTTGCGCGTGATCAGCGAAGCGAGTTGCGCCTCCTGGGTGAGAAAGTCCACGGAGTCGGTGCCTACATTACGGATTTTGCCCTTGTAGTCGACGTTGAAGTAGCTCACGGACAGCGAGAGGCCGGGTGTCGCGTGCGGCGTAACGTCCGCGCCGACTGACCAGGCCGTAGAGGTCTCCGGCTTCATATCTGGGCTTGGACCGTAGAGTAGCAGCGCACGCGAGCGCCCGGTCGGAGACTTCGGGTCTATGACGTCCGCGACCCTGGCATCACCCATCTGGTCAGGGTTGGACCACAAGAACGGCGGCGCTCGGAATGATGTTCCCCAGTTGCCGCGCAGGCCGAGGGTGCGCGTTGAGCGCCAACTCAGGCCCAGCTTGGGATTGAAGCTGCCGCCGGCATCGCTGTAGTGGTCATAGCGACCGGCGAGCGACAGATCCAGGCGATCCGCCGTTGTGCCCGCGGGCGCAGCCACCAGCGGCACTGCGAGCTCGCCGAACCCGGCCCAGACGTCCCTGCCACGGTTCTCGGGGCCGTCGGCGATGTTGAGTCCAGTGGAATGCTCCCTGCGAAAATCGCCGCCCACCGCCGCTCGGACGGGGCCCGCCGGCCCAGTGACCAATGGCCCGTCGACGATGACGCTCGCCAGCGTGGTGGTGAATACGTTCCTTGCCTGATAAGTGCCGCTTTGCGCGCGCAACGCCGCAAGCGTCGCGGGGTTGGTATGCGAGCCGTCGCCGAAGATGTTGAGCGCGGTGGCAGGGTCTGAGCTTCCGAGGGCGGCGTCAACGGCATCGGTGTTGAGCAGATTGTGCTCGAAGAAATCCGTGAGCGATTTCGAGTAGGCCATGGACAGGCGCAGCTGCCACTCGCGCGAAATGAGGCCCTTCAGGCCCGCCGACATGAACGAGGTCTCGGTTCGTCCGGTATCGCTGATCGGTCCCACATCCGGTGTGAAGTCGTAGGCCTCCACCACCGGCCCGCCAAGATGGTTGAACGCATTCCCGGCCGGTACCGTAGAGTTGCCCGTCGCCTGCGGATAAGTAGTGTCGAACTCGCGCTCGGAGAAGCGCCCGTCGACCGACAGCTCCCAGCGGCTTGTCAGATTGTAGGCGGCGCTGAGGAAAGCACTGCGCATGAGCTGCTTGGGCAGGATGTCGTTGTCGAGACTTCCATTCGAGTAGTTGACGGTGCCCGGTACAAGGTCGGCAGCGATCAGGTTCGTACCATTCTGCCCATGCGGTATCGCCGCGATCATGGGCTCGAGGATAGTGCCCGGGTTGCCGCCGACGATGCGGAGGTCACTGCCGCCAAAGCCGCGCAAGTCACCACCGGTGGCGCAATAGGCTCTCGCGCTGCAGGCGAGCGCGCGGCTATCGTCATATTGCAAGCCGAGCAGCACATGTCCCCACGAGCCGCTATGGCCTCCAAGCGTAGCAAGGGTACGCTCGTTGGCACCGCCGTCCGCGGTGGCCCCGCGCACGCGTGCTTCGAAGCCCTCGAAGTCCTTGCGCAGGATGATGTTCACCACGCCACCGATGGCATCGGACCCATAGAGCGCCGAAGAGCCCTCGGGCAGGATCTCAATGCGCTCGACTGCCGAGCCCGGAATGCTCGAGACATCCGTGGACGATCCCTGGTAGCCGTCCTCCCCCTGCCGCTGGCCGTTCACCAGCACCAGAGTGGTGCCGACACCCAGGCCGCGCAATTGCACCTCGGCTCCGCGGTCAAAATAGTTGTATGAATCGTTGCCATCGCGAACCGCCGAATTGACACGATTGAGATTCTGCGTCACGGTCGCCAGCACGTCCTCGATGCGCTCGTAGCCACTGGCATCGATTTGCTCGCGAGTGATGACGGTCAGCTTGGAACCGGCCGCATCTGTGCCGCGGATGTGACTTCCGGTCACAACGACTTCTTCGAGATCGGTCGCCTCCTGGGTGCTCGCAGGCGACTCCGCCGCCCCGCGCGCCATGGCCATACAGGAGACGCTCACGAACAGTCCGATCCGGGCGGCTCGGACGACGATTGCCCCCTTTCTCATGTAGTTCTTGATTTCCCCGCGGAATCCGCGTCGGGTGCATTCTCGAGATGCCGCAGTTCTTCGAGCTGACTGCGCTGCGCGTCGACATATCGCTGCACGTCGCTCGCGATAGCCTCGAGGGTAACTTAGGGGTACCTTTTAAGTCCATGTCTACCGAGGTCCATCGAAAACCGTGAGGTTGATCTGCTTGTGGGGAACTCGATCGCTCATCGGTCCTTTGTCTTCGGCGCCTTCGACCGCTCCACGGAGGCTCGCGAAGCAGTCTGCGGTGAAATCGTGCGCCAAGGGGTAAGAATCCCATCCGGGCTCTCATCTCGCCGGCATTGGCCAGATGAGATGGCACAGAGCGCACTGAAGGGCGCCTGCTCCGACCCATAAAGAATATGTCAGCGGCCGACTCGTCCGAAATCAGATCTGGCACATTCATTGTCGGCGACTTGTCCGTCGATGTCGGGCAGCAACGCGTCACTCGCGCGGGAAGCGACATCGGCCTGCCCAATCTGTCGTTCCAACTGCTTGTGGCGCTTGTTCGCGCTGCGCCAAATGTGCTTAGCAACGAGTCTTTGATGACACAGGTTTGGCCTGGCCTTGTCGTCAGCCCGGAGACGGTCAGCAAGCGCGTCAATCTGCTCCGCGAGGCGCTCGGCGATAACCCTCGCGAGCCCCGGTACATCACGGGGGTACGCAGCCGGGGCTATCGGCTGATCGCCTCGGTCTCTCGGGACACCAAGGGAGCGCCTCTACCGAATTTGCCGACGCCAATACCGGAGGGTTCCGCACGCGGCGCCGAGTTGCGCGCTCCCCCAGTCCCTGTCGAGGAGCATCCACCGCAATTACCGACGTCACCGTCTCGAGTGCAACGCTGGGCCGCATTGTCGGTCCTCACGGCAGGCGTACTCATCGCCGCCGCCATGGGTGTTCGATGGGCCGCCCGGCATCAGATTGAAAGGGCCATTCCGACTCCCGCGGCACCCGCGACGCCCACCGCAGTCGTTGGAACACTCTCGCGGACGGTCGCCGTACTGCCCTTCGACAGCATCAGCGCCGATCCGGCGGACGCCTATCTGGCGCTGGGCCTTCCGGAGATAATTCTCAACCGCTTGTCTCGCATTGATGGGCTCTCCGTCATCGCGCGCAACTCCTCGTTCGCGCTCGCCACCAAGAGCATCGACTCGCGCGAGATCGGCCGGCGCCTCAATTCCGGGTATCTGATCGGCGGGAGCGTGCAGCGCGAGGCGGATCGGCTGCGGGTGGCGGTCCACCTCGTGGATAGCGCCTCTGGCACGATGTTCTGGTCGGCACATTTCGATCGCGGCCTGCACGATATCTTCAGCATCGAGGATGAGATCGCCGACCAAATCGCGGGGGCGCTATCGGTGCGCCTGGGGGAGCCCGAGCCTAAACTCCCAGCCGGCGAGCGCAGCGCGAATGTGGAGGCTTATCTCGCTTTCTTGCAGGGTCGGGCGTTGCTGGGTCGCTTCACGGTCGTCGAGTCGGAAGCCGCGGTCCCGTATCTTGAGAAGGCGATCGCGTTGGATTCCAATTTCGCTTCTGCTTACGCGTCATTGTACGACGCGAGGATGCAAGCGGCCGATCAACGCCGCGAAGATTTGACGCTGGCCAGGGAGCGCTACCGCCATCTGGTCGATCGCGCGCTTCAACTGGATCCCCAGTCCGGGCGCGCATACTTCGCGCGCGCGATGTGGGCTAACGAACCAACTATTGCGGGCCGCGCGCCTTTGGGTAACGCCTCGACGACGGCGCGCGAGAGCGACTTTCGCCAGGGCGCCGCACTTGATCCCAGCAACGGGCGCGGCCTGGTGGCTTACGCCCAGTTCGTTAGTTGGATACTAGAGCGACCAGACGAGGGCAAGCGGATTCTAAAGCGCGCCTTGTGGGTCGATCCGATGTCGCCAAGCGCACGTTTCACAGATGCCGAGCTCAGTCTCGACGATAGCGGGGTCAAAGCCTCAGAACAAAAAAACCTGCAGGTGCTCGAACTCGATCCGAACTTTGTTCCGGCGCTGCAGCGCTATGGACGGCTCCGTTGGCTCATCGACGGCAAGCTGGCCGAAGCCATCCAGATCATGGAGCACGGCATCGCGCTCGATCCCAGGAATCTATGGTTGCGTCACGCGGCCGTGGCAGTGTATCTCGACTTGGGCGATGCGCAGGCGGCACGCGCTGTCGTCGCCGGGATGCCGCCAAGCCCGCGTGAAGTGGGGCTGCTCGCGATGCACGAAGGCGATTGGCGACGTGCGGGACTCTCGGCATACGATGAGGCAGGCTGGACCAGCGGCAACGAGTACTGCGAGCACTGGCAGGGCGAAGCGCTGCGCGACTACGCGTTGCGGACTGGAGAGTTCGACCGCGCCATTGCGTTCATCAAACTGAAGTTCTATCTGGGCGACGCTCCAGCGCAGCACCTGGAGGTATGCAATGACGTCGCTGCCGTCTATCTCTCGGAACTCCTGGCGGCGTCCGGCCAACCGCAACAAGCAATTGCCTTGCGGCGTGCTGCGGCATCGTGGAACGATGCCAACGAGGCCAAGTATCTCGGTGGTTCACGCCGCCTGCGCGCACGCGTTCTGTTGCTCGACGGCAAGCCGGAGGCGGCGCTCGCGGAGCTGGCCGAATCATTCCGTTCAGGATCCTACGCCTACTGGTGGTATACCCTGAACCACGATCCGTTGTGGTTGCCACTCCATGGCGACTCGCGATTTCGGGCTATTGCGGACGACGTGCGCCGCTATGTCGACGCGGAGCGCAGCCAGCTCGAGGCGCTGCGCCGGCACGGGGACGTGCCGAGGCGCGGAGTCCGGGGCACTGCGCGTGCCGAGCGGCAGAATGCTCGGTGAGCGATACCAAATTCAGCCTGTACGTTGCCGGGCTCGCTTGAGGTCGGTTCTTGGCACGGTGACGGTGGCCAACGCAAGCGAAGCTGATAGCTGTCCTGATCCGCTCTGTCCCCGGCACCAAGAATGAGGGCAAACCCATCGAGCTCACACCTGTTCGGCACCCTGGCGTGGTCGCTGTGGGACTGGGCCGTCCACCAGGCTGAGCCCGATTTCTTGCACCTTTCCTGAAATCTTCCGAGAAACATGAACCCGCCTTCGCGTTGAGTTCATGCACGAGGAGGCGCTTTGAGTCACAAATGATCCCCGCGGGCAGTCCGCCACGAGGGGATCGGCACGTTGCGCACTTTCGGATCAGTAGCTGTCCTGGCATTGCTCGCTGTCGGATGCGGCGGCAGCGGGCATCCTTCGTTGCCGACGCCGAAGCTGTTCTACAACGGGTCAATGCCCTTTCCGGCCGTGGTCGGCGAGGCGATCGTCTTGACGCCTGCTGTGTCCGGGACCGTGGGCCGGTACACGGTCACTCCCTCTTTGCCGTCGGGCCTGTCGATCGATGAACTGAGCGGGATCATATCGGGTACGCCGACCAAGGCCAGCGGTGCGGCCACCTATGTGGTGAGCGCCACTGGTACGGGAGTCCGCGTCACCTTTCCGCTTGTACTCAGCGTGACCGAGCCGCCGAACGGTCTCTTCTACGTCAGTCCGGTAACTGCGATCGTTGGGGTGGCACTTGCACCGCTGAGCCCCAGCATCTCAGGAAGCGTCGATCGTTACACCGTTTCGCCAACCCTTCCCCTGGGCATTGCGATCAATAGCACCAGCGGGACCCTGTCGGGGACCCCGAGCGAAGCGAAGAACCTAGCGCCCTATACGATCACGGCGAGCAGCCTGGCCGGACACACACGCTTCATCCTCCTGCTCACCGTGAAACCAGCGCCATCAGGTGCATACCCAGGCATGGGCCGACGCGGCGGGGTCCAGCCCCTCCCTTAGGTCCAACAGAGGATCGCAATGCGCTACCGATGGACTTCATTGATCCTTGTTTCCTTGGCCAGTTGTGGCGGCGGTGATGGCGGCGGCGACAGCGGCAAGCCCCCAGCGCCGCCCGGGTGTGTGAGCACGGCAACCGTCGTCTGCACCCAGTCGGGTGAGCTCCAAGGCGCGGCTGAAGGAGCTTTCCGTGCCTTCCGCGGGATTCCCTTCGCCGCACCGCCTGTGGGCGACCTGCGCTGGCGTCCGCCGGCGCCTCCGGCCAGTTGGCAGGGCGTGCGCAGCGCCATGACATTCGGCAACCGCTGCCCGCAAGTCGACAACAACGGCCAGCCGCTGGGGAACGAAGACTGTCTCACTCTGAACATCTACGCGATCAATCCGCCTGCCAGTACCAAACAACCGGTGATGGTGTTCATTCACGGCGGGGCGGAAAGCCGGGGCAGCGCCCAGAATGTACCGTGGATGGATCTGGTCGCGGCCCTGAAATGGGTGCGTGACAACATCTCCGAATTCGGCGGCGACCCAGCGAAAGTGATGATCTTTGGCGAGTCCGCCGGATCGCTGAATGTGCAGGCCCTGCTCGCGTCTCCGGCGGCGGCAGGGCTTTTCTCGGCCGCCGCGATGGAGAGCCGCGTGCTCCGGGGCGGCCTGATCGGCAGCAGTGTCACCGACGCTTATCCCTGGTACGCAGGCTTGGAGAGTCTCGTGAATTGCGACGCCGCCGCGGACGTGCTGGCTTGCCTGCGGGCGGTGCCGGCGGACACACTGGTGCAAACCAGCCTCAACGGCACCGCTACCGGCTGGGTCAACATCGAACCCAGCGTCCTGCCAGAAGACCCTTTCAACGAGTTGCAGCGGCTTGGCTCAACGGTACCTCTGCTCATTGGCTCCAATATCGATGAAGAGGCATTTGCTTGTCTACCAGCCGATGCTCGAACTGATGCAGTACCTACGTGCGAACGGCTTCAAGACTGACATCATGACAGGAGGCGGCCAGGATTTCGTGCGAGTGTATTCGGAGCGGGTTTATGGTATTCCACGCGAGCAGGTTGTTGGCTCGACCGCTGACACGACGTTTAGCTATGATAAGGATGGAAAGTCGGAGCTCACCAAGGTTCCCAGGGTGTGCGAGTCGACTACAAGCTCGGCAAGCCCATCGGCATTCATCTGATGATCGGACGTCGCCCGTTGGCTTCCTTTGGCAACT
>Ga0335077_10007473_pt1 | contig 13520 bp, 9 predicted proteins | sample Lox_Sample_31_FD_207151 | JGI IMG/M metagenome (GOLD analysis project Ga0335077, IMG submission 207151) | Soil microbial communities from Loxahatchee National Wildlife Refuge, Florida, United States - Lox_Sample_3.1 | ecosystem: Environmental > Terrestrial > Soil > Wetlands | place: USA: Florida... | reverse complement strand
CCCACACCACTCACGAATAACAATCTCGGTCCATTTGGTAGCGCGGGTCCGGCGCTTCCTTTGCCAAACACAAGTTTGCGTCAGCCGAGGCCTGACATAAATACAGCCCAAACCCAGTTCTGGAGCTTGGCGGTTGAGCGGCAACTCACGCGTGGAACGGTACTTGAAGTCGGATACAATGCGGCGCATGGAGTCCACTTGTACGACATCGTGCCCTCGAACCCGCTCGGCGGTAGACAAGAGTTCCTGGGGGCACCGTTCAACGGCATCTACCTTCGTCCAAACCTCCAGTACTCCAACATCAACACCCGCGGCAGCGGAGGAAGCAGCAGCTACAACGGCCTTAACGTTCGCTTCCAGACTTCCAATCTGCATAACACCGGGTTGACCCTGGTCGCGAATTACACCTGGGCTCATTCCTTGGATGACCTGAGTTCAACATTCTCCGACAGCGCTCAAGGTGGGTCTGGTTATATCGGAAACCTCGGCTACCTCGATCCAGACAATCCGAAACTGGATTGGGGCAGCTCAGATTACGATGTGCCGCAACGCCTCGCTCTTGCTCCGGTGTGGGAGACGCCGTGGTACAAGAGCGGAAAAGGTCTTCCGACACAGGTCTTGGGAGGATGGTCGATCTCGGGCATCATCACGGCCCGTGGCGGAACTCCGTTCTCAGTCTACGACTACACCTATTCGTTGAACGGTCCGGCGGGCTACGGTGTCCCTAGAATCGAACCTGCGACCCCGATCACCCATTACAAGACCGGTTCTCCGGTGGCTGTCGGGCCGAATACGTTCAATGTTCTCGAAGTACCGGGAGCAAATGACCTAGCGCCATACAACTCGGTGCTGGGCATCTCCGACTTCGGCCCCTTCCCTGCCGATATGAGCACTCGGAACACGTTCCGAGGGCCAGGAGCCTGGAACGCTGACCTAGTGGTTGCCAAGAAGTTCAAGCTGACAGAGAGAGTCGGCCTCGAGTTCCGCGCCGAAGGTTTTGATCTTTTCAACCATCACAACTATTACGTGGACCAGTCGCTTCTGGCGGTCAGTAACGCAGCCGGTTCGATTGGCACACCTCTAGAAGTGACCGCTCTAAAAGGTGGACTCAACAACATTGCTCTCGGTGGAAACCATGACGAGCGCAGGTTCGGACAGTTTTCACTGCGGGTTTCATTCTAGCAACTTGCTTTGACCCAACTATGGGGAGCCGAAAACGGCTCCCCATTTTTCTGCTCAACGAGCTGCACTTTGCCCGTGCAAGACCTGCGTTTCGATCGGTGCTGAAGCAGACGCGGTAGACTGAATGGATGACGAAAACGGCCTCCCTCAACTCGCTCGCGCATGCCTCGTCGGCGTATCTGCGCTCTGCCATGCACCAGCCCATCCAGTGGCAGGAATGGGGAGAAGAGGCTTTCGCGATGGCCCGCGGCGAGAACAAGCCCATGCTGCTCGACATTGGCGCCGTTTGGTGCCACTGGTGCCACGTCATGGACCGCGAGTCCTACGACGATCCGGAAATCGCCGCCATCGTCAACGAGCACTTCGTCGCCGTGAAGGTCGACCGCGACGAGCGTCCCGATATCGACAGCCGATACCAGGCCGCAGTGCAGGCCGTCAGCGGACAGGGCGGTTGGCCGCTGACTGCCTTTCTCACTCCCGACGGCAAACCGTTCTATGGTGGAACGTACTTCCCCCCGAACGACGGATACGGGCGCCCCAGCTTCCGCCGCGTGCTGTTGAGCATCGCCAACGCATATAAGGAGAAGCATGGTGATGTCGTCGAGCAATCGCAACTTGTCGAGTCGGCGATCGCACAGTCGGAATCTTTTGCAGGACGCGACGGCAAAATATCCAACGCTATCGTCGACGCGATGCAGACCTCCGCGCACCGCATGTTCGATCCGCGCAACGGAGGATTCGGGCAGGCTCCGAAATTTCCGCATCCGTCGATTCTCGATCTATTAATCGAGCGCTACGCGCAAGGCAGGCAAGACACGCTGTGCGAACTCATCCTGACCACGCTTGAACACATGGCGAACGGCGGCGTCTACGACCAGCTTGCCGGAGGCTTTCACCGCTATTCGGTCGACGAGCGCTGGGTCGTCCCGCATTTCGAAAAAATGTCGTACGACAATTCGGAATTGCTGAAGAACTACGTTCACGCGCATCAGGCAACGGGCGCGCCGTTTTTTGCCGACGTCGCGCGCGACATCGTTCGCTGGATGGACGAATGGCTCAGCGACCGCGAACATGGCGGCTTCTACGCCTCACAGGACGCCGACATCAATATGGACGACGACGGCGATTACTTCACCTGGACTTTGGACGAAGCCCGCGCCGTTCTCACCGAGGAAGAAACCGAAGTGGCATCTCTACGCTACGACATCAACGAAGTCGGCGAGATGCACCACAATTCCGCGAAGAACGTTCTTTACGTCCGCGCGTCGATTGACGAAATTGCGAAACGAATGATGCTCTCGCCCGAGCGCGTCGTCGAAGTACTCGAATCGGCTAAGAAGAAGATGTATGCCGCGCGTCTGCGGCGTCCGACGCCCTATATCGATAAGACGGTTTACGTTGGCTGGAACAGTCTCTGCGTCTCAGCGTATCTCGAGGCCGCCCGCGTGCTCAAGCTCGATGACGCGCGACGATTCGCTCTTCGAACGCTCGATCGCCTGTTGAGCCTGGCCTGGAAGCGTGGCGACAACGCGCACGCGCTCCTGCACGTGGTGGCCTATTCCGATCCAAAGGCCGCGCATCGCGACGTCACCGGCATGCTGGACGACTACGCTTTCACGGCTCTCGCCTGTCTCGATGCCTACGAGGCGACCTCCGATCTCAGCTATTACAAATTTGCCAAGGCGATCACCGATGAGATGATCGCGCGCTTTTACGACGCGACTTCCGGAGGATTCTTCGACAGCGAGCCCGGCCCAGCGAAGTTAGGCGTGCTTGCCACGCCGCGCAAGCCGTTGCAGGACTCGCCGACGCCCGCCGGAGATCCGATGGCCGCGATTGCGCTAATGCGGCTCTATCACTACACGGGAGAAGCGAGCTATCGCGAGAAGTCCGAGCAGACTCTCGAGACCTTCGCGGGCGTCGTCGAACAATTCGGGATCTTCGCCGCGACGTTCGGAATTGCGGTCGTGCATTTCCTGGAAAGTCCGGTGCAGGTTGTGGTGATCGCAAACGAAAAAGATCCCGCAGCCGCTGACGAACTATACGCCGCAGCCGTCGCGCCGTTTGCGTTCCGCAGGTCGGCTCTGCGAATCCAGTCCAGCCATGCGGTCGCCGAGAATCTTCCCCTCGCTCTCGCGGAAACGATTCCCCACCTTCCGCAATTGCATGCCGGAAAGTCTTTCGCTGTCATTTGCTCTGGATCGACGTGCCAGCCGCCGGTCTTCAGCGTGGACGAATTGAAGGCGGCTTTGTCCCGCTGCTGACCCGCCTACGGGATTTACCCGAGACAAAAAATAAGGGCCGGCGGGTTAGTATGAGGCCCGTCAGCCCGAAGATTGCAGAACCTTTGTTTTCGGCCCAGAGTACAGTTACGACAGGTTACTTTGGTGACCTTGCGGTTACCACCTGCCTGCGCTTTACTGCGGGGGCAGGGTTGTGTTGCAGTTTGGTTGTTTGGGTGGGCACAGAATAAGCGGACCGCCGTCAGCGGCTGGAACCTGTTGGACGGCAGCTGCCATAAAGGTGCCCACGAGTCCTACCATCAGGATTGCTAGCCTGATTGCACGTTTCATGGGTTCGTCTCCTGTCCGCGCTAGAGTTTCCGTGCAAGGGAACCTTCGCGTGGACAGGCATTATAGGCCACTTGTCAAGAATTGCTATGCAATAGATTGCAACCGCTAGTTCCTACTCGGTGTTCCGCACCCAATCTGCGAATCGAAAAAGACACGCAAGCCACTGGTTACTCGGCACTTATCTGCGCTACAGCTCTGAGATTTCGGGAGTAAGTCAAGTCGCTGACAGGTCGCAGACAATTGCACACCAATTTACAAAATCCGGACAAGATCAGCCTGGGGCTGAAGACAAGGTCAATTAAGGCCGGGAATAGATCACGCGGATCGAACGCTTAAGGTTGCCGCGTCAGACTAGCTTTTAGATCGAAAGGTACCAGAGCCCATCCCCGAGAAACCGGAGGATCCGCCGGCGCCCTGGGCAGCCGAAGCTGCCTTGGCTGTAACCGGAGCACTCTCGGGCTGTGTGCGGGATAGTGCGCGATCCACCATATCCTCGAACATCGGGATCAGCGAATCGGCCGGCACAGGATGATGGATATCGGAGAGGCTCTGCTCCCATCGCTGCGGCTGGAGCAAGGAATGCGACAGGTCACGCGCCGAGCGCTTCACGGCCACATAGCTCAGCCACAATCCCAGGCTGCAATTGTAGGCGGTCATGTTCATGATGCTTGTCCACGGACCAGTCAGGTGGTTGCCGACCCAGGAGCAGATCAGAAGCAGTTCGACCACCGCGAACGATCCGAAACCGAGAGCGATTCCGAAACTGTGCTGCTTGCGGCTGACGCCGACATAGTGCGCAAAGAACAGCAGGAACAATACCATCCCCACCTGGATCATTCGCACGCAACGCTGTGACGTAATAATGGCCTGGTAGAGCGGCGGCACCGCCGATGAATTCGTGGATACCGAAACCACCCCCGCCACCAGCAGCATCACCAGTCCGGCCCACTTGAAGAGCACCGTACCGAGATCCCGCAAGGTATGGAATGAGCGGAACACATCGACGAAAACTTCGTGGATCACCAGGAATCCAAGGGCGACGCTGATCGCCATGCAACTCCAGTACACATAGTAGGTCAACGTTGTGCTGTAGCTGTAAACGTAGGCGGGAAAAATGATGGCAAAACTGACGAGCTGCGTGATGATGTAGGCGAAGAAGAACTTGAATTGGCGCGCGAGCCTGCGCCGCACCATAAAGGTGGCGATGCCCACCTGAAGCAGGGGGTGAGCGATCCAGAGCGCATAGTACAGAATCTTAAGTCTCTCGCTCATGCCTGTGGCATATGTCGCAACTGCGGAAATTCGATGATTCTCGAACGGAACAGCGGTGTCAGTTTTCTTTACAAAGCGCGCTTGTACAGCCGGTACTGAGAAGGTAGCCCCTCCGTACCTGCTGTTCAATGTACTGAGGTAATCCCCAGTAACGTTACCGTCCGGGGAACAAGGGGGCAAGTTACCTTCGTGCTAGAGGGGTGGCACCTGAGGGGTAAACGGCGCCGCGACAGGCGGATGTGCGCGTTTCTGGGCACGCCAAGTCGTTTAAAGAGCCAATTTTCGACCAGTGGTTTGAGAGGTTTTGTGGGGACGGCAGGGCTTTAGGCGTGCCGTCTAGAGCCAAAATCAGCTGCGAGGTTCAGTCCCCGCCAGCCCGCTATGCATCCGGCATCGAGTGGATATAGGCGCGCATCATCCGCACCTCGTCGTCCTTCTCGTTCAAATCATGCAACAGGATGTCCCGCAGCGAAACCATGCCCACCAACTGCCCCTCATGGCAGACCGGAAGATGCCGGAAACCATGCCTTCGCATCAGCGCCAGGCAGCTTTCGATTTCTTCATTGGTGTTGATCGTGAGCGGATCGTCAGTCATGACCTCGGCCATACAGGTGGTGCGCGGATCGCGCCCTTCGGCCACCACGCGCCGCATCAGGTCGCGCTCGGAAAAGATTCCAACCAGCTTTCCGTTGTGAATGACGGGAACGGCGCCAATGTTGCGCTCGACCATGGCGCAGACAGTTTCGAGTACCGTGTGGCCAAGTTCCGCCATGTAGGTGTCCTGATTCTTGATCAGGTCACAGATCAGCATGGATGCCTCCTGGGTGGGGAGTGCTCACGAACAGGGTTTCCCAAAAGCATCTACCGGGGCGCGAGTATATGCCCAATTCCAGATCTAAGAAAAGAAAAAAAGGCTGGGAAAGCGAAGAGTTATCGCTTTGGAGGGCAGGAAACCCTGACATGCCACCCCTCAATAACTCCAAGATAACGTGGCGGAAGTAACGTAGACCTGCCCTGGCAGCATGCCTACGATGCGGTAGGAGGAAACCATGCGGCGGACCGCGCTGTTCGTGATCCTGGGAGTGGCGCTTGTAGGTGCTGCGCTTATCGTTCTTCGTCTGCGCTCCCGCCACTCCGTTGCTGCAGCCAACGCTCTGAATCCTGCGACCACGAAACCCGCGGCGGTTCCCTTTCGACCGCCAACCCAGCCCGTCCCGCAACCAGTCCCGACTGATGCCGAAATCGACCCAAATGATCCAGTGGCCTTCGCGTCTCTTGCAGATGCCGGCGCCTCCGAGCTCCGCGAGGGCATCTCGCTCGAACAATGGAAGGCTTCTCAGAACAAGCTGGATGACTGGCGACCCTCGAAATCCGAATCCTTTTTCGACTGCCGCACCTTCGTGAAAACAGTGTCGCTCCGCTCGGGCCGCCAGATCCGCCACCTCGTCTATTTCTATCCACCCAAAGTGCCCACGCCCGTCGCCTTCCCCACGGCCAGCGGAGACGATCTGATGAATCACGATTGCAAGCTGTCGATGGTTCGTGTCGTCATATCCGCGTCGACCGACAGAGATGGCCACGCCTTCGAGCGGGCCGTCCAACAACATTTTGTGCCTAAATACGGTCAGAGCACAGAGATGAAGGGCACCCTCTACGAGCATTACGACGGGGCGCACTGGCTCGCTGCCTCCGAAATTCTCTCCGCTTATGACCCGCAACCACAGCGTTCGCAGGATGATTCCGACGAGCCCGATGGAGGAGAGGTGTTCGTCTCCGCGCGCTTGCCGCTCGTGCACGCGATCGAACAGGAATCCTGTTGCCGTATCACAGATCACTATCATTCGATCGAAGAGTCCCAGTTTCATCAGGCGCTCGGGATCGCCGCTGTGAATCCCGGATTGAGTGACCGCGTCGCAACGCTCTTCAGCCGCGTTTTTCGCCGGATTGAGCCAGAGCCAGAACCCGAAGATCTCGAGCAAGCTCGCACAACGGTGTTACCGCTATTGCGCGAGTGGCTTAATGCCATTAAGTCGCTACCTGCTGCGCGCCAAGCGGCCGGCCTCTATGTGGCCGATCGGCTGCTCGTCGCTGCCAGCGACAACGGATGGCAGGACCTGATCACAAAGGAGAAAACGGACCTGCGCGTTGCTCTGGAAAAACTCGGAGCGGATTTCCAGTATGACGAACTTGGCGGATGCTACGGCTATTCCGGAAGTTGGCTCGATCGGGCTCGCGAACTCGATCCCGAAGGCACAGTCGGTCAGATGGCGCTGCTCGTCTCGTTGGAGCGAGGCGGCGCTCCAATACTGCCGAAGGACAAGGACGCAAAACTCGACATCTTCCACACCGTCATCTCCGACGGAGAATGGCTGCTCTCCAAGAATCCGGATGTTGCAACGGCCGCTCAGATTCACTTCATCATCGGTGATGCCAATGCGAGTATCGTGGCTCTGGCCGGAGGATCAGAACCCGACTACGGCGACCCAACGGAATACCAGCCGGAAGCCCCATTCGCGCGACACAACGCTCTTGAGCACTATCGTGCCGGCCTCGCCATCGACGGCACATCCGACAACGCCAAATACGCGTGGCTGCAGGCATGGAAACTCTCGGCAGGATTACTACCCCAGACCCGGTGGGTCTACATATACGATTAGATCGAGAACTTTCCGAAGTGGATGGCGGCGACTAAACGCCGCGCGAATCCGTTCCGATCGATACGAAATACGACGAGTTCCACAGCGCTCGCGGCAGGCTCGTTCGCGGACGCGCCGTCACGATGATGTTGTAGTCATCGGCGTCTTCGTGGGTCATGGCCTGGAACGGATCTGCTGGCACGTCTTTGCCTCTCGAACCCGCCTCAATCACGGCCAGCCATCCCAGGAACTCGTGAATGTCGTGGGTCCGAGGGTGTCCGGCGATCATGAACGAGACGTCGGCTTCCTGAGTCGAGAAGTGCCAGGCCAGCGATGCAGTCAGATCGACCGCGCGTTCATAGGCTTCGTCGGAAATCATCCCACGCTCTGGATTGTCGAAGACAATCCGCACGCGCCGCTCATCCTCGCGCGTGAATTCGCGGACTTTCAGCGATCCCGATTTGGCCGTCGCCTTCCAGTCCACATGCCGCGCCGAATCTTCCGGCATGTACTCGCGAATGCGGTAAAGATCGGAGCCGCGCCCGCGCACAAAGCTCTCCCACTCTCCGCGAATCACGGGAAGAATCTGCAGTACCTCTTCCGCGGGCTCGATGTGCGGATAAACCAGCACTTCCCTGCGCAAAGCTACATGGCGCGTCTTGGTGAAGAACGCGAATGGAAACCGCGTCGCCAAGCCGAAGCTATCTTCGCGATAGCATCCGCGCTGATCGAATTTTAATTCCAGGTCGGCCGACATCTCCGTCTGCGGCGCTACGAAGGGAAAGTACGCCATGCCCTCGAAGATTCCGGGCGGGGGAGGCAAAATCGTGACGCGGCGAAGTTTGCGATCCGGCAATCGCAGCCACTGTTGTTCGGCGGGGCGGTTGTAGGGAAATGCAAAGGTGGTCGCCTCCCATTGCCATTGCTTCGTAATTTTCCTTCGCTTCTTCTGCGTCGAAACCACGCGCACCGAGAACGACGGCAGAAAGCGCCGCGGATTCTCCAGCACAATACGTCCGAAGACGGGACGTCCGGCAAAAACGTGCTCCGGCATCTTGATGTCGAGTTCCAGATAGCGTAGCACCCACGCCGAAACGTATCCCGAAACCAGCATCGCGGCGAGCATCGCCGCAACCACGATGTAAAGCAGATTGTTGCCGGTGTTCAGCGCCGCGATCCCAATCACGAGCGTCAGCAGAATGTAGACGATGCCCGCGCGCGTGATGTCGTAGTCGAAGCTCTCGCGCAGGCGTTCCACGGCCACCCGCTTCGCCAGATACGGCACCGTAATGAACCCGACCAACGTTGCCAACAGCAGCGACGTCGAGGCCAGGATCACGGTCGCGAGAACATTTCCTGCATCCCGCGAAATCGTAGAGAACAGCGCCGCGCCGAAAGCCAATCCCAATCCAACCAGTGAGAGCAAGAACTTCACCCAGACCTCGGCCGTCGCCGATTGCAGCCATTCGAACACGCGGGCCGACGGGGCAGACTTCAACGGATTGGCAATCGAAGCCACTATTTTGAGCCTAGCATCCGTAGTTGGAACGAACAATCGGGATTCGATTGCGGAGAAAGCGTTCGTAACCTGGCAGAAAATATGGAAATCGTAGGCTAGATCCCTCGCTTCGCCTGAACTACGGCTCCGGTCGGGATGGCGCAACTTCGCGTCATATCCCGCTGCGTCATGGCCTGCGCCATTTGCGCAGCTGCTTCCAGGCCTGCACCAGTTCCTGAATGGCGCGCGGCGGAGGAAATGTCCGCGAGTTGATGATGGCACACTCGCGATACGCCCGCTGATAGAACTCGCGCACGCCGGACTCGCTGAGCAGCGCCAGATTGTGCATGATTTCCTTCAGGTCTTCCTCTGTCCAGACTTCCTCGCGCTTTCCAATCTCCGGCCGCCGCGCCATATCGAGGCCATTCTACAATATTCGTCTTTTGTTCGCCCACTAGCAGGGATTGACAGTGATGGCGGGAAAGCTTGCCAGTGATAAGAGGAAGCGCGTGCAAATCCGTGGCCAGCTCTTGTCGGGTGTGCTACGCTTTGGCCGCCTCAAGTTCGCACATCCCAAACTCCTCTTTTCCACATTCCCAACACGGAGGTCGTCCATGCCAATCGGAAAACGTGCCGCAGCGGAATTTTTCGGAACCTTCTGGCTAGTCTTCGGCGGATGCGGCTCGGCACTCATAGCCGCACACTTTCCGGGAGTCGGCATCGGGTTCGCCGGTGTCGCTCTCGCCTTCGGTCTCACCGTTCTCACTATGGTTTACGCAGTTGGCCACATTTCTGGAGGCCATTTCAATCCTGCCGTCAGCGTCGGACTTGTCGCGGGCAAGCGCTTCTCCGCGTCCGATCTGCCGGCGTATGTCATTGCGCAGGTGCTGGGCGCAATCGCGGCTGCGGGTGTCCTTTTCGTCATCGCCAGCGGCGCTGCCGGCTTCGACGTGCATGCCGGCTTCGCGTCGAATGGCTACGGCGCGCATTCACCCGGCGGATATTCCCTGCTCGCCGGCTTCGTGGCGGAAGTTGTCCTGACCGCGTTCTTCATCATGGTGATCATGGGAGCAACGGATGAGCGCGCGCCAAAAGGATTCGCTGGCATCGCCATCGGACTGTGCCTCACTCTCATCCACCTGGTGTGCATCCCGATCACGAACACGTCGGTCAATCCAGCGCGCAGCACCGGACCAGCAATCTTCGCAGGAGGCTGGGCCCTCAGTCAGCTATGGATGTTCTGGGTTGCGCCTATTATCGGCGGTGCACTAGGCGGCGGAATCTATCGCGCGCTGTTTGCAAGCGAAGGAAAGGTAGAAGCTGCGATGCAACGCCCCGTAAGCGTGCCACAGGCCGTTACGCGCTAAAAAACAACGCCACGGATCTCACGGATTCACGAGAAAGAATTGATCTATCCGTGAGGATCCGTGCAGATCCATGGCTAAAGATTACAGCGAAGCCGCCAACGATCAGATATTCAACTTGAAATTCGTTTAAGAGTTGTAGCAGTTCTTTGAAGTGTGGGTTTTCTGCCATGGCGGATTTCCTCGTCTAACTCCACCAACTCCCATGCAGCAGCAAAAATCGCCTCATCGCCCTGCTCCTGCCAAAACTCGATATCGAATGAGCGATCTGGAAACCCTCGTTGGACAAGACGCGTTCTCCACGCCGAATTCTCGGGGACACTCATTTGAGGATTGTACAGGAGCGCAGCGGCCCGGCACTATCAGTCAGAGGATCGGGATAAGGCTCAGGCTCGGACTCATTGCACATCGCCCAAGCCCGTTTAGTCCGTGGTGTGCTAAGAAATACGCCAGGGATCTCACGGATTCCCACGGATCAAATCATGAGAGAAAAAGTAATTGCTCTATCCGTGAAAATCCGCGCAGATCCGTGGCGAATGACTTTTGGCTAGTACTTCGCCAGGTCTCTCATCGCCAGATACAGATCGTTCGGCTGCGGCAAAACCGCATCTTCGAGGATCGGCTGGTACGGGACGAATATGTCTTTCGCTGCGACGCGTCTCACGGGAGCGTCCAGCTGATCAAATAGCTGATCGGCAATGCGCGCCGCGATCTCAGCTCCATAGCCCCAGCTCAGCGTATCCTCATAGGCAACGAGCACACGGTTCGTCTTCGCGACCGACGCCGCAATCGTTTCCCAGTCAAACGGATTCAGCGTGCGCAGATCGATAAGTTCAACCTTTGTGCCCTGCTCACGTTCGAGTTTCTGCGCAGCCTGCAGCGCGCGAGGCACAACGGCGCCGTAAGTGATGACCGTCATGTCCGTTCCCGGGTGCACGATCTTCGCCTTGCCAAACGGGATCATGTACTCCGGACCGGGATAAGCCGCGCGCCCGTAGGATTCGCGATACAGCCGCTTGTGCTCGAGGAATAAGACTGGATCGTCACAGCGAATTGCGGTCCGCAGCAATCCCGCGGCGTCCAGCGCATTCGACGGATACACCACGCGCAGTCCCGGAATATGCGTGAAGATGCTCTCGCCGCATTGCGAGTGATAGATTGCGCCGCCGGTAAGGTATCCGCCGATCGCTACGCGAATTACGCACGGAGCAGAGAATCCGTTGTTCGAACGCCAACGAATCGTCGGCAACTCGTCGCGCAGCTGCATCATTGCCGGCCATATGTAATCGAAGAATTGCACTTCGACGACCGGCTTGAGCCCGCGCGTCGCCATGCCCGTCGCTCGACCGACGATTGCGGCCTCGGCCAGCGGCGAATTAAATACGCGATCGTTGCCGAAGTCGCACTGCAAACCGAAGGTGAGCTTGAAGACTCCACCCTTCCCTTTCACCAGCTTGCGCTTCAAATATTCTTCGCGGCTACAGTCGGCAACATCTTCGCCGAAAATCACGATGCGCTCGTCGCGCTTCATCTCATCGCGCAGCGTCGCGTTGATCAGATCGGCCATCGTCTTGGCCGCAGGCTTCTTGCCATCGGATGCTTCCGAAGCCACTGGCTGCGTCTCGAACATCGGCGATGTCACGTCAATGTCCGGCGAATACAGGAAACTCATCACCGACTCGGGCGCAGGAGGCAGCGCATCTAAGGCGCGGTCAACTGCGGCCTGCAGTTCGGCTTCAACTTCTTTTTCCAGCTGATTGATTCCCTTGTCGTCGAGAATGCCCTCGCGCAGCAGGAACATTTGCGTGCGGGTCACCGGATCGCGCTGCGCATCGCGCTCGCGCTCGGCATCCGGACGATACAGCCGCTCGTCATCCGACAGCGAATGCGAATACGGACGAATCACGTGCGCATGCACGAACGCCGGCCCGTGGCCTTCGCGACAATACTTCGCAGCGCGCGTGAATGCCGCGTAGCTTGCCACCGGATCGGTGCCGTCGACCTCTTCGAAATGGAAATTGGGGAATCCCGAGACCAGCCTCGAGATACTTCCGCCGGCTGTCTGCACTTCCACGGGCACCGAGATCGCGTAGCCGTTGTCCTCGACGCAGAAGATCACGGGCAGCTTGCCGAGCGCGGCCGCATTCATCGCCTCCCAGAATTCGCCCTCGCTGGAAGTTCCGTCCCCGAGCGATACATAGGTGACTTCATCATTCTGGAAGCTGACGTTTTTGAACTGCCTGTAGTCTTTGGAATCCGATGGGATCTCTGCAGATTTCGGATGCCGCGCCAGATAGCGCCCGCCATCCGCGCAACCCACGCCTTGCAGAATCTGCGATCCCGTGGGCGAAGACTGCGTGACAATATGCAGCGCCGGATAGCTCCAGTGTGACGGCATCTGCCGCCCGCCGGAACTGGGGTCATCGGCCGCTCCGACGCCCTGCAGGAACATCTGGTAGGGCTCTACGCCCAGGGCGAGGCACAGCGCGCGATCACGGTAATAAGGATAGAACCAGTCATATCCCGGCTTGAGAGCGAGTCCTGCCGCCACGCCGATCGCCTCATGTCCAGCGCCCGACATCTGGAAGAAGATTTTCTGCTGGCGCTTGAGCAGGATTTCCCGGTCGTCGATGCGCCGGGAGGTGTACATCAGCCGATAGGCCTTAATCAGCTGTTCACGGGTAAGTCCATCATAAGACTTGGACTTCTTTCCGCCATTGGCGGCGAGGGGCAGCTTGGGATCGGTTTTTGTCGTGGCCATCCGAATTCCGGTTCCTCACTGTTTAGATTCTCACCAGCGTTGCGGCGATTCCACGCAGCGCGTGGAACCTGTTGGATTGTATATGGGAACAGGAAGGTTGGAAAATACGGAAGTTTAAAAAAGTGGCAGATTGCGGTCAGACCACGTGACCAACGTCACCTGGTTCCGAAGACCGAAACCACAAGGCTCACAAAGTCACGCGACGGGCTTTAACTATCTCCTTCGTGAGACTTC